>ENA-OYYX01000008-OYYX01000008.1-human-gut-metagenome-genome-assembly--contig:-NODE-8-length-131331-cov-10.773607_pt1 | contig 131331 bp, 91 predicted proteins | sample MGYA00244070_ERZ653464 | MGnify/ENA primary metagenome ERZ653464 (study PRJEB26926, sample SAMN06165152) | human gut metagenome | biome: ENVO:00009003; feature: ENVO:2100002; material: ENVO:00002003...
ATAGACCGAAAAGATTCCTTAAGATGATGCAGGTTATTTTTTGAAGGTTACTAAATATGGACCGAAAAATAATAGTGTCTATGAAACAGAAAACAAATCCATACAGTACTCCGGAAGGATACTTTGAGCACTTGGAGACCAAGCTTTCAGCTATCCCCGAGCAGATGTCCGGTGTCTCCACGATGGACAGGATCAGACCATATCTGGCTCTTGCCGCAGCGTTTCTTTTCATTGTCACTTGCGGAACAGCCCTCCTCAGAAAGACAGTCGGCACCCGGGATGACCAGGACATTTCCACATTGGACAAGATACAGCTCGCTGACATGGTGCCAGTAACAGAGCCGGACCTTATCTACCAGACAACTGAAACAGAAGAACTTACAACAGCAGACATAACTGCCTACCTGATATATTCCGGAACAACCTTAGAACACATCGAATATTATGAGCAGAATGAATAGTTTTATGACAATCCTGGTAGCGGCGCTGTTCACATTGACAGGAACCGCTTCCTTCGCGGACAACTCGAACAAATGCGATTGGCAGGAAAAGATGAAAACCGAGAAAATCGCGTTTCTGACGTCAGCGATGAACCTCACCCCTGCTGAAGCCGAGAAGTTCTGGCCCGTTTACAACGACATGGAGAACGAGCGCAGGGCCTCATTCAAGAAAAACATGGGTGCATTCAAGGCATTGGACGAAGGCCTGAAAGCAGGACTGCCGGAAAAGGAAATATCGGTATTGGTCAATAATTATGTCAATGCCATTAAACTTTCCAGAGCAGTGGAGGCCAAGTACACGCCTTCTTTCCTGAAAATCCTGTCAGCCGAGAAAGTAGGGAAAATGTTCGTGGCAGAAGAAGAATTCAGAAGACAACAGATTGGTCGGTGGAATGACGGCCGAAAGCCTAGTCAGCCGAAAAGATAAAAATCTTTCACAAGGGAAATGTACTCATCGGTATATTTCCCTTTTTCCATTATTGTAAGCATCTGAGTCCTGCACTCGCAAGGCGCAGTGACAAACGTGGCGATAAAGCGCTTGGGCTGCTTCCGCTCCACAGTCCTCACACGCAGAAGATGACTCAAATGCAGCCCGCACATTCTCGCATACCGAAGCGCAGCAAACTCCTGGTCTGACGGCAGAACCACAGAAAGCCGCCCCGTCGCTGACAGATGCCGCGCAGCGAACTCCATCACCTCCCGATACGAAAGCGAACCCTGCGGCAAATCCGTATGCCTCGCCACAGCCTTTTTCCCATCATGATTTGTCAATGAAGAATCATAATACGGAGGATTCGAGACAATGATGTCGAATGCTTCAGAAGCAGTCCCCTCAAGCCTGACTTCCAGGTTCTCCAAACTGATCTCCTCCGATGTCAATGCCTCCGCCCATTCAGAAGACGCAAAATTGTCAGCAGCTTCCGCCGCTGCATCAGGGTCAATGTCAATGCCCAGAATCCTCAACGGCCGCATTCTGGAAGCCTGTTCCGTATCTGCTGTCAGGCGCTGAGCCAGCATCAATGCTATCACGCCTGTACCCGTACCGATATCCAGCACCCTGCAATCAGCACCGCAGACCGGCACAACCGCTCCGAGCAGCACACCGTCCGTATTGACTTTCATTGCAGAACGTTCGTTTCTTACCGAGAACCGCTTGAATCTGAAACTATTTTCCATCTACGAAAAGGCCGTCTTTCATGTACAATGTCCGGTCACACATTTTCGCCAAATCCGGGTCATGTGTAACAATCACTATCGTCTGACCGAACTCATCCCTGAGCTTGAAGAACAGAGCGTGCAAATCCGCCTTCGTCACACTGTCGAGATTGCCGGAAGGCTCATCGGCAAACAGCACTGAAGGCTTGTTCACCAGTGCTCTTGCGATTGCAACTCTCTGCTGCTCACCACCTGACAACTCTGACGGCTTATGGGAATACCGCTGCGAAAGCCCCAACGTATCGAGCAGGCTCATCGCTTCAGACTTCGCCACCTTCTCGGATTTCCCCGCAATAAGAGCCGGAATCATTACATTTTCCACAGCCGTAAACTCAGGAAGAAGATGATGGAACTGAAACACGAAGCCGATTTTCCGGTTTCTGAACGCGCTCATCGCCTTGCGGTCCAGCCCGAGCACGTCAATACCGTCTATTACAAGGCTTCCGCCGTCCGGCGAGGACAATGTCCCGAGTATCTGGAGCAATGTGGACTTGCCCGCTCCCGATGCGCCCATTATGGACACCACTTCAGATTTTTCCGCCTGGAAATCAATGCCCTTCAGCACTTTCAGGCTGCCGAACGATTTCTGGATATTTTTAGCTTCTATCATCATACTCCATACTGAGGTTCCACAAATAGAACCTTCAAATGTTGAAGTTAATGCTTTTCTCCCTAAAACCGCCAAGATTTCCTTTCAAATGGACGGAAAATTGCCCGAAATCTCGATTTTTCGTGAAAAATTTTGGAAAGTCGAAAATTAGGCGTATATTTGCAGTCCCATTCAGAAGAACGATTCTGTAATCGGGACCTTAGGAGAAAATCCGAGGGTTTGTTTATCGGGGTGTGGCGCAGTTGGCTAGCGCATCTGGTTTGGGACCAGAGGGTCCTGTGTTCGAGTCACAGTACCCCGACAGTAGAGCGGATGATTCATCGCGAGTCGTCCGCTTTTTTTGTCCCCTGCCACCGTGAGGGTATGAGCAGAGGCTTTGTAATACAATAATATAGACGAACTTACAAGTATTACGAAAATAGTATATGATAAAGAAAAACGTGAATTATGTCGCTCCTCAGATAGCGGCTATGTACTTCGACGTCCAGAATTGTTTCGCTTCTGACACCGACATCTCAAGTTCAAAGGTCCTCAATGACCTCCATGAAGTCAATGCCGACTGGGATTAATCTTGAACATATCATGAAAACGATAATAAGAATTCTTGCTGTAGCCTGCGGTGTAGCCTCAGGTCTGCTGAGTTTTACATGCTGTTCCAAAAGCACAATGCCGGAAACGGTAAAAGAACCGGTCGAGCTTACAGCCAATATCAATGACGTAAATACCAGAACCGCCCTTAAAGGGCTTAAGGTATCATGGATAAAGGACGACAACATCGCCATCCAGACTTCCGGACAGCACGGCTCAAACTCCTCTAATCCAAGAGGATACAACACTTGCCTCGGCATTTACAAACTGATGGACAACGCTGCCGGGAGCAATGTGGGAAAATTCACATACGTTAGCGGAGATGATGCTGTAACCGGAGATGAGGAGTTTTTCGCATTCTACCCTGCTTCATTCTGCAGCGGTAATGCGAGCAACGGATATTTTTATTTCAATTTTCCAACAAAACAATCCTATGAAAACAATATCGGTGAGAAACTCCCGCTTCCTATGTACGGAGTAGGAAAGGACAGAGTCATTGACTTCAAATACGCAGGGTCCGTCATTCGGCTTAAAGTATGGTCCAAGACGGCAACAGAAATCTATTCCTGTACGATTAGCGCTGACGGCCTCTACAAGAATGCCTTTACCTTTTACAAGGACAGGAAATGGTCCTCACTTCAGCCGGCATATACAGTGAGCAATCTGGTTGTCGATATGAATACACCTATATCCATAAGCTCAGATGCGAACAACCCGACCGTAATACCTATCGTACTGCCTATGTCCGGAAGAAGGACTCTCAAGAATCTCAAATTCTCCATAAACTGCACGGGCGGCGGCTGCGAACTGAAAAAGAAAAGCGACCTTGTCATTGACCCGGGCTGTGTAGTCAACTTTCCGGTGAAAGAAGTCACGATCGATTCGACGAGAATGTTTGTTGACGGCCTTGAGGGCGAGGTGGACTACGACTGGATAAAGACCGCTAAAAAATCCGTCAAAGTAACGATGCCCGCCAGTGCAATGCTGCGCGAGGAAGTTTTTCAGGGCATTATGAATGCAACCAGAAGTCTTAATCAGCAGGTCACCCTGGACAATCCGTTCAGCCAGGTCACCCTGGACTTGAGCAAAACCACGGCTGAAGAAAAGACCATCAAGGGTTTGAATAGTCAAAACAATACGTACGAAAGTTTCTGCGGAGGCAAGAACAGGGATTCCGGCATCAAGAATATAAGCGAATTCAGTCTTCCGGAAGGCATAACCCAAATCATGAACCGCGCTTTCGCCTATAGCGACTACACCAAAATCGTCCTCCCGTCAACTGTGAAGTCAATTTCCGGCAGCCCGTCAAACGGCAACGACAAGATGATTTGGGAAGTCGATGCGGACAACAATTATTTCAAAACCGACAACAAAGGCGCGCTGTACAATTACGATATGAAGACATTGATGATACTCAATGGCGGCAGCGGGGACACCTACACGGTTCCGGACGGAACCAAAATAATCCGCGAATGGGCACTTTACGAGAACTCGGTCATAAAGACATTGACATTGCCGGCGATAGTGGAGAAACTGGAACAAAACTGCATTACCAGCACGCCGAATCTTTCTACGATAACCTGCCTCGGCAAAACGCCTGCAAAATATGTCGGAAAGAAAGGCACGAAAAACAAGGCGGGATCTTCAGGGAAAAAAACCATTTATGTACCTAAAGGATGCAAAGCTGCATACGAGAAAGCGTGGGCGGAACTGGTGCAAGAAGATGGTTGGACTATTCAGGAAAGTAACGAATAGCTGGACCATTAAAGAGAACAAGTAGGCGCAATCCGCTTACTGACAAAGAAAAGAAGAGGCTGACCCATCATGGATCAGCCTCTTTTCTATAACTATTTGGCTTCCAAGAGGAAGACCGCGCTCTGGTAAACCTGCTTTACAGGAGGATTCAGCCCCTTGGTTATAAGCATTGACCCCGGCAATGTCTTTCCTGAGAACCAGCTTGAGGATTTCTCCACATTGAGTTCTTCGATATGGTAATCCAACTCTGAGGAAAGGCCCCTCAACCGGAACTGAGGACAGGTCGTACGGCTCTGATACTTAGTGCAATATGCGAAGAATACCGCACGCTTCTTGTCCTGAGAGACATACAGCACTCCGTGCGTGCCGGAGCCGTCCACAGGAGAGCCGATCCTGTACAGGTCCCCGGTGGCGACAATATCCCTGTATCCCTTGTAATTCGCAATGGCCTTCCGCGCAAATGCCTTCTCTTCCTCCGTCATATTCTTAGGCTGCAGTTCCATGCCCAATCGTCCTGCACAGGCTACATCGAAACGGAATTTTATGGGAGTCACATTTCCGGTCTGGTGATTAGGCACCGCTGACACGTGGGAACCTATGACATTGGCAGGATAAAACAGACTTGTACCATACTGGATGACGGTTCTGGTCAATGCTTCCGTATTGTCGCTGGTCCAGAATTCATTGAAATACTTGAGGGCGCCATATTCTACCCTTCCGCCTCCGGAAGAGCATGCCTGAATCATCACGTCCGGATATTTGGCACGTATTCTGTCCATGATGCTATAGAACCCCTGAGCATATTTCACCCAGAACTCACTCTGCTCATTGTCAGGCAGATAACCCGAACCCACATTCTCCACGTGGCGGTTCGCGTCCCATTTGATATAGTCTATCTTGTCGGACAGGCTCATAGTCTGGTCAAACACGCCGAAAACGAAATCCTGCACCTTCGGGTTCGTCAAATCCAGGAGATACTGGCTTCTCATCTGCGTCGGCTGATGCATCTTGTCTTTCACTATCCAGTCCGGATGCTTCTCATACAGCTCACTCTTCGGATTCACCATCTCCGGTTCTATCCATATGCCGAACCTCAGGCCCTTGTCGTGAGCGTGGGACGCGATAAAGTCAATGCCTTCCGGAAGTTTCGTGACATTGACCTGCCAGTCTCCCAGCCCTGCCTTGTCGTTGTTGCGGGGATATTTGTTGGCAAACCAGCCGTCGTCCAGCACGAACATCTCAAGTCCCATCGACGCGGCGTCATCTATCATATCGGTCAATGTCTTGGCATTGAAATTGAAATACGCGCCTTCCCAGCTGTTCAGAAGGGTCGGGACAATGTCCTGGCCGCTTACCATCCAGTACGAACGGGCCCAGCTGTGCAGGTTGCGGCTTGCCTGGCCTGCGCCTTCTCCGCTCCAGGTCCAGATCATCTCAGGTGTCGTGAACGACTCACCTTTCGCAAGCGTGTATTCGGACATATACGGATTGATTCCGGCAAGAATGTTCAGCACATTGAATTCTGTAAGTTCGAAGTTCAGCTTGTAGTTTCCGCTCCAGGCCAATGCTCCAGCTATCACTTCGCCATAGTTCTCATTTAACGAATCCGTGTCCAGGCTTAGCATAAATGCAGGGTTTTCCGTATGCGTGGTTCTGACGCCCTTGCGGCTTTCGATGCTCTTGGTCCCGTGGGTGAGCAGTGTGTTTTCCATCTGGGACTCTGCCGCCCAAGCACCGTGAAGATGGGTAAGGAGATATTTGTCCGCTTTTACGGGCAATGCGGAGGAGTAGTAATTATGAAGCGTCACCGCTCCCTTTTCGCCGTTTCTGATTACCGAGTGGGCGGTTATCACATTCTGTTTTTTGTACGCAGTATAGACGAGATCCACGTCCAGACCTTCTTTCGCATCGGAAAGATGAATGACAGTCTGTTCTATATTATTATCTTTCAGGGCCTTGGCTTCATGTGAAATATATCTGAGTTCTGTGTTAAGGTCTCCGTTCTTATGTGTCACTGACAATGCAGGTTCGTCGAATGCACGCCAGCCGAGTGTCGGATATGCCTCGTAAGGCGAACCGTGATTTGAATCGATTCCGTTCTTGAAGCCAGCCAATGCCGAGGCATCTTCTATGACGCCGCCGAAGTGCAGTGTCGTGAGACGGCCGTCAGTTTCAGTCTTGAGTATCAATGACACAGCATCAGTTTTCACATTGATGACGACGGGGGTTTCTTTAGCATTGACGGAAAATGCCGACAAGGCAGACAGGGCGATTAACAGTAATTTTTTCATCTTGAGTTAATTATGTAGTATAATACTATAATACAAAAAAGCCACCTGAAGATTCAGATGGCTTCCGAGAGCGGAAAACGAGACTTGAACTCGCGACCCCAACCTTGGCAAGGTTGTGCTCTACCAACTGAGCTATTTCCGCATTTTGTAATCCCTATTGGTGTTTCGGGATTGCAAAGATAGATATAAATTCCGACTCTGCAAATTTTTTTCGGTATTTTTTGTAGAAAAATTAGCAGAATCTCATTCAAAGCTTGTTTCTACACCTCTACACAGGTACGGAACTCACGCAGGAAACGCATATCGTTCTCGAAATAATGACGGAGGTCATTGACTTGCCACTTCAGCATCGCGATACGCTCGATACCCATTCCGAATGCGAATCCAGAGTATTTCTTGCTGTCGATTCCGGAAGCCTCGAGGACATTCGGATCCACCATACCGCAGCCGAGAATCTCCAGCCAGCCTGTTCCTTTACATATGTTGCAGCCTTTTCCGTGGCAGATGTTGCAGCTTACGTCCACCTCTGCTGACGGCTCGGTGAACGGGAAGTATGACGGTCTCATACGAATCTGGGTGTCCGGACCGAACATTTCACGCGCGAAGAGGAGAATAGCCTGCTTCAAATCGGCAAATGTCACGTTCTCATCGATGTAGAGACCTTCCACCTGGTGGAATATGCAGTGTGCTCTGGCCGAGATAGCCTCGTTTCTGAACACTCTGCCAGGGCAGATGACACGGATCGGCAACTGCATCTTTTCCATTGCCCTGACCTGTACGCTGGAGGTGTGGGTACGAAGCAGAAGCGGATCCTTATGTCCTACAGACACGAAGAAGGTGTCCTGCATATCTCTTGCAGGATGGTTAGGAGGGAAGTTCAATGCCTCGAAAACGTGGTAGTCATCCTCGATTTCAGGACCTTCAGCCACGTCGTAGCCGAACTTGCGGAAGATGTTCACAATCTGCTGTCTTGCAATGGAGACAGGATGTCTTGTCCCGAGAGGAATAGGGTCGCCGGGCACAGTACCGTCGAAATCATCCGCAGAAGCAGCACCTGATGCCGCAACATTGGCCTTCAACTCTTCTATGCGCGCCAAAGCCTCTTTTTTCAGGACGTTCAGTTTCTGGCCGAACTCTCTCTTCATTTCCGGAGCAACTGTCCTGAATTCATCAAAAAGCCTTGTGATTTCACCTTTCTTTCCCAGAAAACGGACTCTCGCTTCCTCTATATCTTTCTCTGACTTGCATTTGAGATCTTTAATCTCCGCAAGCAACTGTTCTATTTCCTCTTTCATATCCTATTTGTTAACAAACCGGTTCCCAGAACCTTCTGCAAATTTAGTCAATTTCTACCGAAATGTAATATGCCGGACCTACTTCTTTTGAGAAGACGTCTTGGCCGCGGCCTGTCCGCTCATCTTCGCCTTACGCTTTTCCCGGGCTTTCTGCTGCTTGGCCGCTCCGCTTTTCAGATATGCGGCCCACTGCTGCGGAGTAAAGAATTTCTTGTAGGTCTTGTCTATCTGCTCCATCCACTTGTCGCTGGTGATGGTGTACAGGTCATAGTTGTCCACCCTGGCAGCCTGCAGTTTCTTGACTTCTTCCTGCCATGCCGCATAATCGTGCTGAAGCGTGGAGTCCACGTAGAACACTTGCCAATACTCGAGTTTCAGAAGGTCCGCGAGCCTGTCAGCTTCCTTGGCAGCCATTTCTTCCGGTGTCAGCTGTTTCTGTTCTCCCTGCTCCTGGGCATAAGCATTGACACTCACGAAAAACAGCATTGACAATAGCGCAAACAATATCTTTTTCATATTCGGTCTTATATTTCGTTTCAGATGTCTCCAGTTTCGTTATATTTGTAAATTGTGACGGGAGATGTTCCCATCACGACAAATGTAGTGAAATAATAATATTGTACAAAACCTGATATGAAACTTAGAAATATTCTTCTTTCGAGTTTTGCGGTACTGATGTGCAGCATTACCGCAAACAGGGCAGATGCCTGTACCAATGTAATTGTAACCAAAGGGGCAAGCGCCGACGGGTCCTGCATGGTATCTTACGCGGCCGATTCGCATTGGCTCTACGGAGAGCTTTACTTCAAGCCTCAGGCTGACTGGAAAGTTACCGACAAGTTGCGCGTATATGACTGGGATTCAGGTCAATATCTGGGACTTATCGACCAGGTGGAGCACACCTACAAGACCGTGGGCAACATGAACGAGCACCAGCTCATAATAGCCGAGACCACTTTCGGCGGAAGGCACGGGCTCAATGACCCCAACGGCATAATGGACTACGGTTCATTGATTTACATTACATTGCAGAGAGCCAGGACTGCGCGCGAGGCCATCAAGGTCATGGCAGAACTCACGAACAAATACGGCTATTTCTCCGAGGGAGAGTCGTTCTCCATCGTGGACAAGAACGAGGCCTGGATAATGGAAATGGTCGGCAAGGGAACCGAAAAGAAAGGCTCCGTCTGGGTGGCCCTGCGTGTTCCTGACGGCTACATCAGCGGTCATGCAAACCAGTCGCGTATCGTCACGTTCCCGCTCAATGATCCGGAAAACTGTCTGTACGCGGAGGATGTCATTGACTTTGCACGTTCAAAGGGCTGGTTCAGCGGCGAGGACAGCGAGTTCAGTTTCCGCGATGCATATTGTCCTGCTGACTTCGGTGCTCTGCGCGGATGCGAGGCCAGAGTCTGGAGCGCGTTCAATATCCTGAGCCACGGCTGGTTCACTTTCGAGGAGACCAAGGGCAATCTGGTGACCAAGGACGCCTATTCCTATGTTGACTACGCGATGGGCCACAATCCTGACAACAGGATGCCACTCTGGATCAAGCCTGCCAAGAAGGTGACGGTAAAGAATGTTGCGGATGTGATGCGTGACCATTATGAGGGTACGCCTATGGACATGACTACCGATATCGGTGCAGGCGGAAATGCCTTGCCATACCGCTGGAGGCCGATGGACTTCGAATATGAGGGCAAGAAATACACCAATGAACGTGCTATCGCCACTCAGCAGACGGGTTTCTGGTTTGTGGGACAGGCCCGCGGAAACTATCCTGACGTGATAGGCGGTATCTTGTGGTTCGGTACCGATGATGCTGCAACTTCTTATGTGACACCGATTTACTCCAATACGGAGAAGGTTCCCGAGTGCTTCAGGCAGGGCAACGGCAACTTGCTCTCCTACTCTGCCACGTCTTCTTTCTGGATCAACAACAGGATTTCCAATGCCTGCTACAGGATGTACAATATCATGGCTCCTTATGTGCGTGAGAGGATCGACAAGTTCGAGAACGAGCAGATGGAAAAGGTCCGCCAGAATGATGTCAAGGCCCTGGAACTTTTCAAGAAGTCAATGGACAGCGCGGAGAAAGCTGGCAAGAAGAAGTCACTTGCCTATGATGTAATGGCTGATACCGGAGCTTCTTTCGCGGCGGTGAAGAGACTGCTCACGAGTTATTCGGTAAAGACAGCGCAGGATATTTTCAAGCAATGGCAGGAGCTGGAGGTCACATTGACAGTCAAATTCATTGACGGTAATGTGAAGGCGCAGAATTCTGACGGTTCTTTCAAGCATACTGATTTCTCTGCCGGCATTCCTGACGGACTTACCCAGCCGGGCTATACAGATACATGGAAAGAGGCCGTGGTTCATTTCCACGGGGATGTAATCGAGGAAAAGTAGTGTAACGCTACTGCGTAATCTTCGCTGACTGAAACTGAAAAAGGGTGGCCTTGTGTAAGGTCACCCTTTTTAGTTAGTCGGCATGCACATCAGCACGCCTTTAATATTGTCTCACAATCTGTTACAGTACCCGCTCCGCGGAAACCGGCTTGTTGTGCAGGACTATCTCGTTTCCGGCCACGTCTGCTTCTATGACGGAATCCTTGTGCACAGTGCCGTCAAGTATGGCTTTGGCCAAGAGATTGACAAGTTCACGCTGCATCACTCTCTTCACAGGACGCGCACCGAATGCAGGATCGTAACCTTTCTCGGTCATATAATCCTCGAACGCTGGAGTGAATTCTATCTCGACACCGTCTGCAGAAAGCTTGTTCTGAAGGTCCTTCATCTGGATATGAAGAATGTCGCGGATATCATTCTTGGTAAGAGGCTCGAACATTATGATCTCATCGATACGGTTCAGGAATTCAGGCCTTATGGTCTGACGCAGGAGTTCAAGTATCTTGCCCTTGCATTCCTCCAACATCTGGGTCCTCTTCGCCACGTCAGCGGCCTGCTGTGCAGGAGTCTCACCTTTACGTCCGACTTCAGGAAGTTTCTCCATATAGCTCTGAAGGATATCGGAGCCGACATTTGAAGTCATTATGATTATGGTGTTCTTGAAGTCCACTGTCCTGCCCTTGTTGTCGGTCAGACGACCGTCGTCCAGAACCTGAAGCAGAATGTTGAACACATCCGGATGGGCTTTCTCGATCTCGTCGAGCAGCACTACGGAATAAGGTTTACGCCTTACAGCCTCCGTGAGCTGACCACCTTCATCATATCCTACATATCCCGGAGGGGCACCGATAAGACGGCTGACTGTGTGACGTTCCTGATACTCGCTCATATCGATACGGGTAATCATGTTCTCGTCATTGAACAGAAACTCGGCGAGAGCCTTTGCAAGCTCGGTCTTGCCGACACCGGTGGTACCCATGAACAGGAACGAACCGATAGGTCTCTTTTCATTGGACAGTCCCGCACGGCTTCTGCGCACAGCGTCTGCCACTGCGCGGATGGCCTGTTCCTGACCGACGACTCTCTTGTGGAGTTCGTCCTCCATACGGAGCAGTTTCTCCTTTTCGCTTTCGAGCATACGGTTTACAGGTATGCCTGTCCATCTTGACACTACATCTGCGATGTCTTCCGGAGTTACTGCCTCAGTGATGATCGGGTCTTTGATTGCGGCCTGTTTGGCAGTGAGTTCATCTATCTTCCTCTGCGCCTCGGCCATTCTGCCGTAACGGAGTTCCGCTACCCGGCCATAGTCGCCGGCACGCTCAGCCGCCTGTGCCTCAATCTTGTAGTTCTCCAACTCCTGACGGGCTGTCTGGATGCCGGAAAGGATACCCTTCTCTTCATCCCACTTCTTCATCAGGACTTCACGCTTTGCATTCAGGTCCTTGAGCTGTTCATTGATCTTGTCAAGCTTCAATGACACGCCTTCCCTCTTGACTGCCTCCTTCTCGATTTCCAGCTGACGGATCTGGCTGTTCAGATCGGCTATCGGCTCCGGAACGGAGTTCATCTCAAGTCTAAGCTTGGACGCAGCCTCATCCACAAGGTCAATGGCCTTGTCCGGCAAGAACCTGCTGGTGATATACCTGTGTGAGAGATTGACCGCTGCAATCAGCGCATCATCTTCGATACGCACCCTATGATGGTTCTCGTATTTCTCTTTCAGACCTCTCAGTATGGCAATGGACTCTGCCGGTGTCGGCTCATCCACCATCACCATCTGGAATCGTCTTTCAAGCGCCTTGTCCGCTTCGAAATATTTCTGATACTCGTCCAGCGTAGTGGAACCGATAGTCCTCAGTTCGCCACGGGCCAATGCCGGTTTGAGAATGTTGGACGCATCCATCGCTCCGGAAGCCCTGCCGGCGCCGACAAGTGTATGGATTTCATCAATGAACAGAATTATCTGTCCCTGACTGTCCACTACATCCTTTACCACGCCTTTAAGCCTTTCCTCGAATTCACCCTGGTATTTGGCGCCTGCTATAAGCGCACCCATATCCAGTGAATACACTATCTTGTCCTTAAGGTTCTCCGGCACGGCCCCGTCCACGATTTTCTGGGCAAGACCTTCAGCAATGGCTGTTTTACCGACACCAGGCTCACCGACAAGTATAGGGTTGTTCTTGGTTCTCCTGCTCAATATCTGAAGTACTCTACGAATTTCTTCGTCTCTTCCGATCACAGGATCCAGTTTGCCCGCAGAAGCCCTTTCGTTCAAGTTAGTGGCGAACTTGCTCAAGAACTCCAGTTTTCCTCCTGCCGCATTGTTTTGTGTTCTGTAATCTTCCATATTAAATTTCTCCTTTTTCGCTCACCGGAACAGTCCCACAAGTCTGCTCATAGAACCTGACGCCCTACCCAAACGGGCTATAGCCGTCTGCTCCGAAGAACAAACGGCTATAGTCCAAATTATATTCCGACGCCTAAATTACTGACAATTTGTCAGTCTTAGACAGCGACTCGATCTTTATTTTGCTGAATCTGAAGCGCTTGCAGGATCTGCCTGTACAGCAGGAGCACTCTGCTGAGCAGCTGAAGGGAATTCAGGCTGCTCTGTAGCAACATTCTCGATCTTGTTGGTAATGTCCACCTGAGCGTCTTTGCTGCCCATCGTGAATGATGAGACGATAGAAACTACCACAATGAAAGAAACAAGTCCCCAAGTAACTTTTTCCAGCATATTGGCAGTCTGCCTTACACCGAAAGTCTGGTTACCTGCGACAAAGTTGCTGGCCATACTGTCACCCTTTCCGTTCTGGAGCAGGACAACGATTGTAAGCAGGATGCTTGCAATCACAACGAGCACAACAAGAATAGTAAATATAGCATTCATAATGTCTGATTGTTTATCAACTTGTCAATTTTTTCAATAAGGGATGCAAAGTAAGCACTTTTTTCCGGTATTGCCAAAATTAGTTTCGAATAAATGGCCTTCGCCTGGTCATAATAGCCCTGGTCCAGGTATATCATTGCCAATGTTTCCGTACAGAAATCAAGTGCAGGCGCATTGGCAGCGCCATCTGTCTGCGTCTTCTTCGGCTTGAACCCTGAGAAGATGTTGTCATCCGCCGAACGCACACTGTCATAGTCTGAGGCAGAAAAGAAGTCTCCTCCTGCAACACTTACGCGACGACTTTCCTTCTCCTGTTTCGGCTTTTTCTCGTCAATGTAGGAGCTCAGCAACTCATCCAGATTCTTGTCCGAGCAGTCCACGCTGCGCCCTTTCCTCATCACCTCAGCGACACTTCTCCTGTTACCTATATACATAGCCTGGTCAGCAAACTGAGACACTCCCCAGGAATCGCCTCCCAATGCCGCCATTCTCCCGCACAGTTCCTTTCTGGCCGCTCCGTACCAGGGATAGAGATTCACCACCCCGGCGAGTTCGTCCATTGTCAATGTCCTGAGATTTATCGATTTCTGATATTCCATACCCTACCAATTCGCTACTGTAGCATTGAACACATCCTCACAGATTTTTTCTATAATCTCGTCACAGAGAGTCCCTTCCACCGCGTCGAGAGACTGCGTGGAGTCATAATCCGCATAAGCCGAGAACGACTTTCCCTGAAAATCATCTTCGGGATACTTCCTGTTCGTGAAATCTATCTTTACGGTCACGGTCAATCTGTTCTGTGCCGCCACCTCATCAGCGGTAATGGCCATCGCGCGCACATCGTAACCTGTAATGGACCCCGTAATCTCGATATCGCCGTCCATATCCACCTGCTCCAGCCTCGTCATCTTCCGGAACTTGTCCTTAAGCGACTCAGTCATGCTGTTGCTCAGCGTAGGATTCACTTTCAATGCCTTGTATTCAAAGTAATTTATCGTGACTGTCTTCACGTCCGGCTGTATGGAGGTTCCTGTAAATGAATATATTCCGCAGGAATGTACACACACCGCCGCCACTGCCGACGCAACCGCGGCAAGGACGTACGACAATATTTTATGATGTATCAGTTTCATACACTATCAGTCTTCTTTCTTGTTTCCACGGAATTCAGGAGGAAGTTTCCGGTACAATGTCCTTTCGGATATTCCGAGTTCTTCCGCAGCCTTCTTCCTGTTTCCGTTGTATTTTTCCAATGCCTTTCTGATCAGGTCCTGGCTTTTCTGTGAAATCGACAGATTGTCTGAAGAAGATTCCGGCTCGACATGCGCCTCTCTATGATGTGCAGGCTCCTGGATATCCACATCATTCTCCGGAGCGCTCCAGTCATTGACAGGCTTGCTGACGTAGGCATCGCCCTGCTCGTAGCTCGGGGCCAATGTCCTTGGCGCCGCTTCTGCCGGCTGTGGCGCATTTGCATTGCCGAAATTTCCGGAAGCGATTATAGCCTTGAGCTTGTTCACCTCAGCATTGAGCCCGTACAGGGCCTTGTATATCTCCTGCTTCTCATCGTCTGACATCGCAGAGCCCGAATTTCTCTGATACATGACAGGGAGTGCATTTATGTCATCTTTCGGCAGATATTCTGACAAAGTGGCTGCATTGACCTCACACTTTCCCATTCCCGGCGCAAGCCTCTGTCCTTCGAGCGCGGACACAGTCTCGGCGACATTTTTCAGCTGACGGATGTTGCCCGGCCACCTGTAGTTCGTGAGGAGTTCTATAGCGTCGTGGGTCAATGTCACCTTGCTCATCCCGTACTTTTCCGAGAAATCGGACGTGAACTTCCTGAACAGCAGATAGATATCCGCCTTGCGCTCCCTAAGGGCCGGCATGGATATCTGTATGGCATTGAGCCTGTAATAGAGGTCCTCCCTGAATTTCCCCTGAGATACCGCATAGAGCAGATTCACGTTCGTGGCGGCGATTACCCTTACGTCCGTCTTGCTGACTTTGGAAGAGCCCACCCTTATATATTCACCCGACTGAAGCACTCTGAGCAGCTTCGCCTGGGACGGCAACGGAAGTTCTCCGATCTCGTCAAGGAACAGTGTTCCGCCGTCGGCCTCCTCGAAATAGCCCTTTCTCGCCTCTATCGCACCGGTAAACGAGCCCTTTTCATGACCGAAAAGTTCCGAGTCAATGGTCCCTTCCGGTATCGCCCCGCAGTTCACCGCGAAGTATTTGGCATTCTTCCGCCTTCCGAACTGGTGGATAATCTTAGGTATGTTGTCTTTTCCGACTCCGCTTTCTCCCGTAACGAGCACGGTCAGGTCCGTCGGCGCCACTGCCACGGCCATTTCCAGGGCCCTGTTCAATGCCGCGTCATTACCTATAATATCGTATTTGTTCTTGAGTCTTTGTAGTTCTTGTGCGTCCATATCAGTACAAAGTTACGAAATCAGTTGAAAATAGGAACGTATATTACTTAAAATTGCAAAATTGTTCGTAACTTGGTGCAAAATTTGGAGGAATCTACAATTCAGTTTTAATAACAATAATTTTTTCAATCATCATGAGAAAAGAAATTAAATCATTGGCAGTCGCAGTCCTTGGACTTGCAGCTGTTGCGTGTGCTTCTCCTGAGAAGATGGCTGAGATGGCAGAGAGTGTTACTGTCACCTGCGATCCGTCTCCACTTGAAGTCGTAGCCGGTAAAATCGACGCTACCGTATCTGTAACCTATCCTGCTGACTATTTCCACCCGAAAGCAATCCTTGAGGTAACTCCAGTGCTTGTATATGAAGGCGGCGAGGCTAAAATGACTCCGTTCATGTACCAGGGAGAAAAAGTTAAGGATAACTATACAGTAGTTTCTTCTGACGGTCAGACAGTTACTGAAAAAGTACACTTTGACTATGTTAAAGGTATGGAGCAGTCTCATCTCGAGCTCCGCGGTGTAGTAAAATACAAGAAGAAGTCTATCGACCTTCCTGTAAAGAAAGTTGCTGACGGCGCTAACACCACCTACATGCTTGTAGGTTATGGTGAGGGTCTCGGTTCAGTTCGCTACAAGAAAGACAACTACCAGGAAGTAATCCCTCAGACCGCAGAAGGCCAGATTCTTTACACTATCAACTCTGCTGACGTTCGTAGAAAAGAGCTCAAATCAGAGTCTATCAAAGATTTCCAGGCTGCTCTCGAGGAGATCAAAAACAATGACAGAAAGACCCTTAAGGGAACTGAAGTTGTTGCTTATGCATCACCTGATGGTGGACAGGAACTCAACGCTAAACTTTCTGACAAGCGTTCAAAGAGCGCTGACAAGGCTTGGAGCAAGGTCGTAACTGACAAAGAAATCGCTGCTCCTGAAGTTAAGAGCGTAGGTCAGGACTGGGAAGGCTTCCAGGCACTCGTAAAAGAGTCCAATATCGAGGATAAGGATCTTATCATCCGCGTTCTTTCTATGTACAGCGATCCTGCAGTTCGTGAGAGCGAGATCAAGAACATGTCTGAGGTTTACACAACCCTCAAGAAAGAAGTTCTTCCTGAGCTCCGTCGTGCAAGATTCATCGCTAACGTAGAGTACCAGAACTACACCAAGGAAGAGCTCCTCAAACTCGTTGAAAAGAACAGCGACGTTCTCGACGAAGAGGCTCTCCTCCGTTCTGCTTCTCTCGTAAAAGATGCCAAGACAAAAGAGGCTCTCTACAACAAGGCTGTTGAGAAATACAATAGCGACCGCGCTCAGTTCAACCTCGGTGTTCTTTTCTTGAAAGAGAACGACCTCGCTGCTGCTGAGAAGGCATTCGGTAAGGTTCAGACCAAAGACGCTGACCTCGAGAACGCTAATGGTGTGATCGCTCTCCGCAAGGGTGACCTCGCTGCTGCTCAGAAAGCATTCGCTGCTGCTGGCGCAAAAGAGAACCAGGCTGTTGTTGACATCCTCAACGGCGAGTATGCTAAGGCTGCTGCCGCTCTCAAAGGCACCAACACATGCAATGAGGCTCTCGCTGACATCCTCGTAGGCAAACCTGCTGAGGCTGAGGCTGCCCTCAAGTGCCAGTGCCCTAAGGCTAACTACCTCCGCGCTATCGCTGCTGCTCGTCAGGGCAAAGCTGCTGATGTCAAGACATATCTTGAGAAGGCCGGCAAGGACAAAGAGCTTGCTGCACGTGCTGAAAAAGATATCGAATTCGCTCAGTACAGATAATTCAATCCCGATTTTCGGGTATTCCATAAACGAGGCTGACATCGCGTCAGCCTCGTTTTTTTGTGTCATTATCGCACTTTACAAAGCTGAGGCTTGACTTCACTCCTCTGACTAAAACCGTATCCTCTTGCAGCACTTCTCTTGTGCACAGTCCCGCTGCCCTCTGACAGGCAATCAGATCTCATTGACTTATTTATAATAATCAGATCTGTCCAACATTTGGGGTGCCGTCCAAAAAGTAATGTCACGTGTGCAAATAAGCCTGTTTTGCATACGTGATGAACAATTTGGAAATCGACGGGGGCAAAACCCCACTATTTGCACCCGTGAAGACCAATGTGAAGAACGACGGGGGCAAAACCCCACAATCTGCACCCGTGCTGCACTATACAATGAATGAGACCGCCCCGAAAGGAACGGCCTCATTCTATGTTTCGGCAGTCAGGAGACCGCCATGTTATGTAATCAATTACTTCTTGGCAGCCTTAGCAGCTTTTCTCTTCTCGTTCCATACGTATGCATCATACATAATAGGAGTACCGATGAAGATGGAAGCGTAAGTACCGAAGCAGATACCGAGTATCAGGGCTACGGAAAGGCCACGGATAGACTCACCGCCGAAGATTGCGATAGCAAGCATTGTCACGAGAGTAGATACTGACGTATTGATGGTTCTGGTGAGCGTGCTGTTGAGCGCGATATTCGCATTGGTCTTGAAATCAGTCTTAGGGTGCAGCACCTTGAACTCACGAATACGGTCGAAGATAACCACGTTATCGTTGATTGCGTATCCGATGATGGTCAGAATAGCCGCGATGAAGGTCTGGTCAACGTCCAGGTTGAATGGAAGAATTCCGGAGAACAATGAGAAGAATCCAATCACGATAATCGCCGTGTGGGCGAGTGAAAGGACACCACCGAGTCCCCATGTCCAACCATTGAAACGGACAGCGATATAAGCGAAGATAACGAACAATGCGATGAGCACTGCGAAGATAGCTGAACGCTTCATGTCGTTTGCGATAGTAGGACCGACCTTGTCAGAAGAGATGATACCGTTAGGGTTGTCCAATGTAGATGTGAACTCACCGAGAGTCATATCCTTCTCTGCAAAGAAACCTTTGAGAGCATTGTACAGCTTGCCTTCAATCTCAGCATCAACATCTGTAGATTCCTGATCAACCTTGTATTTGGTAGTAATCTTCATCTGGCTCTCACCACCGAACTGCTTAACCTCGACAGTCTCGCCGAACTCGTTCTCAGCGGCGCTGCGGACCTGCTCAGCAGTAACAGGAGTATCGAATCTTACCACATAGGTACGTCCACCGGTGAAGTCAACACCATAGGTAAAGCCCTTGAAGCTGATAGATGCGATAGCGATTACGATGAGGATTCCTGAGAAGAGATAAGAGTATTTCTTCTTGTCGATGAAATTGACATTGGTGTGCTTGAGGAAGTCCTTGGTAAGGTTGTTCTCGAAGCTTACGTTCTTGCCCTTGGAAACTCTGTCGTCGAATATGATTCTGGTGATGAAGATAGATGTCACAACAGAAGTGATGATACCGATGATAAGAGTGGTAGCAAAGCCCTGTACAGGACCTGAACCGAAGATGAAGAGCACGATACCGGTAAGGAGTGTGGTAACCTGACCGTCGATAATTGCAGAGTATGCATTTGAATAACCGTCAGCGATAGCCTTGGACAGACCCTTGCCGGCTGCAAGTTCCTCTTTCACACGCTCGTAGATAATCACGTTGGCATCGACCGCCATACCCATTGTCAATACGAGACCGGCAATACCAGGCAACGTAAGCACTGCTCCGAATGATACCAATGTACCGAAGAGGAGAAGAACGTTGCACAGAAGGGCGATATCAGCCACGAAACCAGCACCGCTATAGAAGAATATCATATAGACGAGCACAAGCAGGAAGGCGATGACGAATGAGATGAGACCTGCTTTGATGGACTCAGAACCGAGTGTAGGACCTACGACCTGCTCCTGGATAATCTTTGCAGGTGCCGGAAGTTTACCGGAATTGAGCACGTTTGCAAGGTCAGTTGCCTCTTCAACGTCGAAGTTACCCGTAATCTCTGAGCTGCCGCCTGTAATGGCGCTGTTCACGTTAGGGTAAGAATATACGAGGTCATCGAGCACGATGGCGATCTGATGCCCTACATTGTCCTTGGTAAGACGAGCCCAGATGGAAGCGCCCTCTGCGTTCATTGTCATTGACACTGAAGGGTTACCTTTGTTTACACCCTGTCCGTTGTAAGATACACGGGCGTCGGTAACTGCGCCACCGTCAAGAGGAGCCTTTCCGTCTCTTGTAGCAACCTTGATAGCCACGAGTTCGAAGATGTTTCCGCCCTTTACATAGGTTGAAGGCTTGACTGACCATACTGGTCTGAACTCAGGAGGGAAAATACCCTTGACCTCAGGCTGATTGAGAAGTCTGTTTACTTTAGCTGTATCGCTACCGTTTGCGAAACCGATGCAGGCGCCGCTTCTGAAGCCGGATGGCTGGAGAACAGCGAAGAGAGGATGTGCCTTTCTATATTCGGCAAGAGCTTTCGCATCTGATGCTGAAGCATTTACCTCATCGCTGAGCACTGAAGAAGAGTCTGAAACAGCCTCTTTCACATCAGCATCTGCAACAAGCGCTGAATCAGGCTCAACTGTAGCAGCGAGAGCAGCATCAGCCTCCTGAAGATATGGAGCGATGTCAGCATTGTCAAATGTAGGCCAGAACTCGAGGGAAGCAGTTCCCTGGAGCAGCTTTCTCACACGCTCCGGCTCCTTTACGCCAGGTAGCTCGACGAGGATACGTCCTGTGTTTCCGAGCTGTTGGATGGAAGGCTGTGTAACGCCGAAACGGTCGATACGGTTACGGAGGACATTGTATGAGTTCGCTACTGCACTCTCTGCATTCTCCCTGATCACCTTGAGAACGTCTTCGTCAGAAGACTGAGGGCCGATCTTGGAAGCGAGATCGTAGGTGCCGAACACCTGAGCGAGCCTCTGTCCGTTAGAAACCTCTTTCCAAGCCTGAGCGAACAATGTGATGAAATCATCCGGTGAGTTCACGCTGCGCTCTTTTGCAAGAGATATGGCTTTTGTAAACTCAGGAGTCTTGTTTTCTCCGGCAAGTGCACTTACCAAGTCTTCAAGCTGAACCTGAAGCATGACGTTCATACCGCCCTTAAGGTCAAGACCGAGGTTGATCTCTTTAGCTTTTACATCTTTGTAAGTGTATCCGAAATAGACCTTTTCACTCGAAATGGAGTCAATGTACCTGCGGTTCTCATTCTTTGCGAGAGAATCAAGGTAAAAGGCCTTGTCCACATCAGGGACATTGGCGTATTCTGATGACTGCTTGAAAGTCTCTACAGCTTTCTGCGCGTAAGCCTCAGCCTTTCCCTCCTGAATAGATGTCACAAGAGAGAATGACAGCTGCCAGATGCACGCGATAGCGAGCAGAACCGCCACGAATTTGATTGCACCTTTACTTTGCATTTGATTGATATTTTTAAATTATATTAGTTTCCAATCTGTCACAATAGACAATAGAGTGCAAATTTATCTAATTTTTTCGTAGAAAGAAACTTTCTGCAAGTAATTTCTTATTTTTGCAGTATCGGATTATGAGAAAGATAACGTACTGTATTTTGATATTGTCGTCAATGGCCGCCAGCATCCCCGCGATGGGAAAAGAAATGGCGGATTCGTTGACTGTACATCCACGCAAGGTCGATTTCAGCAGACTCAAGGAATCTGCTGATTCATTGACAAAAGCCTATAAGTTCAATGCCGCAGTCGAACTGCTCCAGAATGCAAAAGAGGCGGCGGATTCCGCTGATGCCGTCAGGCTGGACGAGATGATGGTTCCCGCCCAGAACGGAAGCAACATGACCGGATTCTGCAGCAACCCTGTTCCCGTAGCCAAAGAGCGGTTTTCGCTGAAAGATTTCTTCCTTTATTACCCGCTGCAGGACAGGAGCTGGAGAATAACGCCGAACCAGCTGGATTCCACTGCCAATGATCCGTTTGCGAAGGCCATCTACATTCCGGACGACGTGAAGCAGATCTACTGGTCCGGAAAAGACTCCGACGGCATCAGAAACATTTACAGAACGGCATTGGGCGATTCTCTGTGGACTGTCCCGGAACTTGTCAATGAACAACTGACCTCCTCTTCCGATGAAATCTATCCGATGATATCGCCTGACGGAAAGCAGTTGTTTTTCGCATCCAAGGGCCTGTACGGAATGGGCGGTTATGATCTTTACGTATCGAACTGGGACAAGGAACTGAATGACTGGGGAGTACCGGTCAATATGGGTTTCCCATACTCCTCACCATACGATGATTTCCTCTATATAAATACGGCTGACGGCAAATACTCGATGTTTGCCTCAAACAGGGAATGCCCGGCTGATTCCGTGGATATCTACGTCCTGGAATTCGACAGTATGCCGGTAAGAAAGGAAATCAACGACCCTGACGAACTGAAAAAGCTATGCAGTCTGGCACCGGACAATGACCCGACACGCATAGACAACCACTCTGCCACCACCGACGAGAACGGCCAGAACAATGCAGATATGAGCAGATATTCCGAGCAGATGCTGACTGTCAGGTCGTTACGCGATTCCATCTACAAGTTCAGCACCGATCTAGACAGGGACAGGAGCTGGCTTTCGGAGACTTCAGGTGAAGAAAGGAGCAGGCTTGCCGCATCTATCCTGAGCAAGGAGGCGATGCTTCCGAAATTACAGGATTCATTGGCAAGAGCATCACGGGAGTTGCAGAAAATAGAACTGGAGTTCCTCCAGAGCGGCATTGTCATTGATCCGGAAAAGATTCACAGGGAGGCCGACAGGGAACTGGTCGGGGCTGATGCGGGCTACACTTTCTCCAAGAAGAGTCCGGGGGCGCGGATCCGGCTGGACATGGAAAAGCCGGCGCCGTCGTTCGACTACACTTTCCAGATACTCGAGCAGGGACGCTTCGCTGAGGACAATACTATTCCGCAGGGGCTGTACTACCAGATCCAGCTTTTCTCAATGATGTCCAAGGCTACCGTAAAACAAATAAAAGGTCTCAGTCCCGTATTTGAAAGACCTGGCTCTAACGGGCGCAGAATATACTCGGTAGGGCTGTTCCACACATACAAGGACGTATTGGCAAACCTTAACAAGGTGAAACGTGCAGGCTTCCGCAGTGCCATTATCGTGGCATTCCTTGACGGCAAGCCGATTACTGTCCAGAAGGCCAGGGCCATAGAGAAGAACATTCACGAGCTGTTCCAGATCAGAGTGTTCCCTATCGACGGCAATTCATTGAACGAAAACGAGATAGCAACCATCAAGGCCGCTACTGACTCGGACATGTCCAAGACGACTGAAGGCGGAATGATCTCATATATTCTCGGTCCTTACGACAGCAGGCAGGAAGCGGACACTGTTACGGAAGCATTGAAGAAAGCAGGTCTTTCCAACTTGAGAATTGAGTCGGCAGGTCTTTCCAAAGCCGAATAATATTCATATATTTGGATACATAACACTAACTCATTGAGTATGGGACTTATAATAACATTGATTTTAGCGGGAATCATCCTTATTCTGGCCGAGATTTTTCTGATTCCGGGCATCGGGATCGCCGGATTCCTGGGCGTGCTGTCATTGTGCGGCTCCTGCTGGTACGCATTCGCCTATATGAGCCCGCTGACCGGAGCAGTTGTCACCATTGTCAATGTCGTACTTCTGACGGTGCTGCTGTGCTATGCTCTCCGCGCGAAGACTTGGAAGAAACTTGAACTGAGCACTGTCATTGACAATGCTGAAAGCGAGGAAAAGGCATGCGTCGGCGACAAGGGCAAGACTGTCACGAGGCTCTGTCCGATGGGGACCGCGAGAATCGGGAACAAGAATTATGAAGTGACCGCATTCGAGGGAATGATCGATGCAGGAACTCCTGTGGAGGTCGTCCACATCGAGAACAACAAGATATACGTGAAAGTCATCATGCCCGATGAGGCGTTCTGAGCAAACGCAAACAAACTGAAGCATATTCACAAAACTAAATAAACCCTGAATTATGGCAATTCCACTGATTATCTGGGCCGGCATCATATTCGTCGCCCTGATCGTACTGCTCTGGTTCTTCCCTGTAACACTGTGGTTCCAGGCTATCCTGTCCGGAGTTCATATTCCTCTGATCCAGCTTGTTCTCATGAGATGGAGAGGCGTAAATCCCAACACCATCGTAATCGCGATGATTACCGGTACCAAGGCCGGCCTGAAGCTCAGATCCAACGAACTTGAGGCCCATTACCTCGCCAAGGGAAATGTGGTGAAGGTGGTCAATGCCCTTATCTCAGCAGACAAGGCCAATATTCCGCTCGACTTCAAGACCGCTGCCGGTATCGACCTCGCAGGACGAGACGTTTTCGAGGCTGTGCAGATGTCCGTCAACCCTAAGGTCATCAATACTCCTCCGGTTACTGCTGTAGCCAAAAACGGTATCCAGCTTATCTGCAAGGCAAGAGTGACTGTACGCGCCAATATCAATCAGCTTGTGGGCGGTGCAGGTGAGGAGACCGTGTTGGCGAGAGTAGGTGAAGGCATCGTTTCATCCATCGGTTCTGCAGAAAGCCATGCTGAGGTGCTGGAAAAACCAGAGTCGATTTCCAAAGTCGTTCTCGGAAAAGGTCTGGATGCAGGTACCGCATTTGAGATTCTGTCCATCGACATCGCAGACATTGACATAGGAAAGAACATAGGTGCCGTGCTGCAGATGGACCAGGCAGATGCTGACAAGAATATCGCCCAGGCTCGCGCAGAGGAGCGCAGGGCAATGGCTGTGGCACTGGAACAGGAAATGAAGGCAAAGGCTCAGGAGGCTCGCGCGAAGGTTATTGAGGCTGAGGCTCAGGTGCCGCTGGCAATGGCTGAGGCATTCCGCAACGGCAATCTCGGAGTAATGGATTACTACAAGATGAAGAATATCCAGGCCGATACCGATATGCGTGAGAACATTTCCAAGCAGTAGATGTTACGGCACTGTTCCTGCGTAAAAGCCGGAATAGTAACAGACCGAAAAAGGAGGGTGGCAAATGCCATCCTCCTTTTCTATTATATGTCAGCCGCGGGTTATTACAACGGGCGGACTGCCTCTTCTGCAGATGCCTTGGTCTGAGGTGAGTTTCTCACTTCGTCAGGAATCGTTGTCCTCTTATAGACTGATACTGACGCAGGATTTGTCGTGCTTGTCAATGTCAGCACGTCACCTTCCAGAACAATGCTGTATTTGTCAGCGAAGTCAGCACCGTCATCATACTTGCCGGTAAGCACGTCACCCTTGCTGTCGAATGTACCGGTGAGGTGGCGGTAAGTAGATGTGGCAAGCTTCTGGTACAGATTGAATTTTCCGTCAGAGAAAAACTCCATATAGATATCGAACGCCTGCGGAGTGGTGTTGTTCCAGGAAACAAGTTTCCATTCGCCTGAAAGGCCTGATTTAACAACAGGACTGTCTTTCTCGCAGCCTGCAACGCCAAGAAGCATTGCAACGGCCATTATCATTGTCAAAAATCTTTTCATACTTCATCTTGGATTTTAAAGCCATCCGCCGTTTGATGCGCAGTGGTCACGAACGACAACCGCAAATTTCTTGGAAATCTTCATTCCGCCTGCGCCTGTATCAGAACCTACTGTGCTTCCGCCTGCGATTGCAGAAACAGTAACATTGCAGGTACCTGTCTTGGCACACTTGATCATAAGCTGGCCGTTGTACATTCTCAGCATCTCTACGCCGAGTTTGGCCTTGTCTTCTGATGAAATGACAACTTCCTTGTCATAAGTCAGAGTCTTGGCTGAGCCGCCGAAATGCTTGTCGAGAGTGATGGTTTCCAATGTGCCAACAGGAATCACCAGGCAAGGTGTACCCTCAATCTGCATGAAGAGCTGGTATGTGTCAATGAGGCCTGTGCCCATCTTGCCATACTTGTAGTTCTCAAGATTGATCTTGCCCTGAGTCTGCTTCGTTCCCTCGAATGCGGACTCGATATCATTGACAGAAGTAAGCATCATGGCGATATATTCGTCGCGGGTGAACTTCTTGCCGATTTTCAATGCGTAAGAAAGACCGAGTGCAGCCACACCTGAAACATGAGGGCAAGCCATTGAAGTCCCCTGAAGGAATGCGTAGTCAGTATCCTGTGTATCAGGAAGTTCTGAGCAGACTGTTGAAAGGATGCCGGCCTTGGCGCCACCGGAGAATCCGCTCACCTCTCCACCAGGAGCGGCGATGTTGCATCCAGGGCCATAGTTGGTGTATGCTGCAGGAAGACCGTCAGGACCGATAGCGGTAACTGAGATATTCTTGCTGTATGCGCCAGGATATGAAGAAACAAGTTTGCCGTCGTTTCCTGCTGCATAAATTGCGATACCGCCGTCAAGAGCTTCGCAGTTCTTGGATTTGTAGAAGTACTCCAATGCCTCGACAAGAAGCGGAGAGAACTCCTTGAATCTCTTGTCAGTGGTCATATTGGATCCGCCGCTGGCATTAGAGTAACCATAAGAGCACTGGATGATGCAGGCTCCGTTGTCGGCTGCATATTTCACTGCACGTGCCGTAGCAGCGTCGGCAGCGGATTTTCCGCCTGAGAATATCTGGCAGGACATAAGTCTCACGCCGTCATTCTTGCCTGAACCGCCGGCCACACCGGCTACACCGATACCGTTGTTGTTCACGGCTGCAATCGTACCGGCAACGTGTGTTCCATGACCGCTGTCGCCATTGTTGCTGCCGTCAATACCGATAACTGCCTTGTCCCAGGTGATAGGGCCGTTTTCTACGAAATTATATCCGTGAATATCATCTACATAGCCGTTTCCGTCATCGTCATTGCCGTTCTCGGACTCCTTAGGGTTGGTCCACATGTTTGCGGCAAGGTCAGGATGGGTGTACTTCACACCTTCGTCAAGCACTGCTACCACGACCCTCGGGTCGCCGGCTGTAAGTTTCCATGCATCAGCGACATTGATATCCATTCCTGCGACAGCCTTGGTGGCGATAGCCTGGTCAGCGTTGTTGATGAGGCCCCACTGCCAGAAGAGGTTAGGGTCATTGAACTCTGACTTCACGAACGGTCTTGCAGCCTGAGCTGTGAAAGGCACGATCTTGTTGGTGGCGTCGGCCTTGTACATCTTGTTGGAGTACTGAGTCTTGGAAATCTCAGAAACAGATGAAAGAAGACGTGATGCCTCGGCGAGGTCCTGTGACTTGTCGAAGTGCACCTCATACCATCTGTCCAGACCGGCAGCCTTGGTAGCCGCCTCATGGGCCTTGTCAGAAGGGAATACGCGCACAAGACCGGTAACATTGATCCTCTCGAAGATTTCATCTACTGAAGGGATACCGGAAGTTGGCATTTCAGAAGACTTGGTCGCCATGAATTTCTCAGCGGCAGCCTCTACGGAAGGGAGGGCGGCAGCGGAGAACTTGACGATGACCACGCCATCCTCCACGTCTTTTGGAGCACCGGGAAGATTTGCCTGCTTGTCCATATCAGGATTTCTCAGCGGCTCCGCGGTACAGGCTGCCAATGCGATGGCAGCCAAACCGATGGAAAATATCTTGTTGATGTTCATATTCTAAACTTGTTATTCATTATCTATAAAGTCCGTTCAATATAAAGCCGTCGCGGGAAGGTGCCTTCGAAGCAATGCCGCTTTCCACTGTAATATTCGCTTCAGCGTGCTTTGCGACAGGAACGGCTACCGGAGTCATATTCGCAGCAAGGTTTCTGACATATTTGGTCTTCTGCTGTGCAAATGCCTCATATTCAGGAATCTCCACGTAATTACGACGGGCGAATGCTTCTTTTGCCTGCTTTCTGATCTCAGCAATCTTGCTCTTAGGAAGCTCAGGGATACCGCCCTTGTCCTTGGCAGGATCCACAAGCATCATCTCTGTCATAATACTTACGACTGTATTAGGCGTACCTGTGTAGAGATATCTGAATGTGGTCTTGTTCTCTATTCCGTCTCTTGAAGGAACTCCGTAGAGATATCCGTCAGCTACTTCACCGAAATACATTCCGCCGCCGTAATAAACTGCACTTGTGCTCTCTACAGGAATGAAACCGGTGAACACGTCTGTGCCTTCATAAGATGCGAAATCATCACCCTGAGGAGCAACCAGCACGAACGCACCCTTATATTTGGACAACGACTCGACTCCCGGAATGTAAGCACCGTACCATACACCGCCCTTGTCGAACTTGACACCGGCAAGGCCTTCGATATCGAAATCGAAACCTTCTGCAGTGCCCTGTTTGATAGAAACGGTACCACGTGCATATCTGGTAAGAGTCTCATCCTCTACGGTCAAGTCCATAGCGTAGTAATTCCAATCCTTGATAAGTTCCTCTTTTGAAGGCTGCTGCTCAAGGAAGTCCTCATAGTCATAGTTGTCCATACCCGGATTGTAAACACCTGTGGTGTGATAATCCTTGGTGGTAATCGATGTGACATAGCCGTTGTTGGCCATGATGACCATAGTGTACTGGCAATCACCATTCAGGCCCTTGATCATCGAGCTGAAGCCCTTGCCGTTCACTTTTTCAAGTTCCTCTGAAGTGAATGCCTTGCCTGAATCCTTGAGGACGTCTTCGAGTTTCTTGCCCACAAGATATTTTGACTTGTAGAATCCGTAAGTGAGGGACTCGATATCCTGGCCATAAGCATAGAACTTGGCAGAGTTGTCAGGATTGATTCCTTCTCCGGCGAACTCGTTTGTAGCCTCAAGACCATAAGTCAGGATAACCGGCTTCTCTTCACCTTTGGCAACATAACCGAATGAAACGGAAGCATAACCCTGCATTGTGCCGGCCGCATCATAAACACAGCCTACAAGAGTGTATTTGCCTGTCTCCTTGCAGCTCAGGTGCAATGTAGAGGTCTCAGTAATTTCTCCGTCGAATGTGCCGGCCTGATCCAGTTCCTGAGCGAGGAGGCTGGCTGCTCCCTCGTCAATGGCACCTTCGCGTACTGAATATTTGAATTTCTTCACATCAGAAGAAAGGGTTGCAACAACATCCACTACACCGTCCTTACACTCTTCCTTGGAAAGCGATACCGTATAGTCAGGAACAGTGACGCCCGGCATAAGAATACGTGTAAGACCGTTCATGTTTGCGTAAGCATAACCGTCAAGTGTAGCGATGGTGATCATGATGCCCTGTACAGGGAACTCGATGACGCCATCCTTCATTGTACCATACTGTGCAGCACTCTCGTCCAGAGAGAAGTTTTCCGGAACGTAAGAACCGAATGAAACCTCACCATCGCCTGAGTTGAATGTCACGCCGGCAGTCTGAAGAGGAAGATATACCTTGTCAGGATCGCTCGCATTGACAGTAGTCCAGACGTCCTTGTCCTCAGCATAAGAGTAGTTTCCGCCGGTAAAACTCCTGATGAAATTGGTGCCGCCGTAAACCTTCATTCTGTACAGACCTTTGACGTCAGAGCGCTCGTAAATCTCCACATCCAGTTCCGGATTAGGATTGAATGTGGCTGACTGGATGCTGTAGAGACCTACGATGATGTCATCTCTCCATTTTCCTTTTGTCTCACCATTAGGGCCTTTTACAAGTTCCCAACCGGCGCGTACCACCGAGAATGAAAGACTCGTGGCGTTCGTTCCATAGAGAGAAACATATTCAGGATCGTCAATGCTGATGGTACATTTGTATGTAGTTCCGACTTCAGCCTTGTCGAATTTCACTGTCACATTTGTTTCGGCTGCGCCCTGCTTGAAGGCAATCGGAGATATCGTGAAGATATCCTTGTTCTCGGAATCCACATTGAACGGAACAATGATGGCCTCATCTGTTCTCTTTCTGGCAACCTTGAATGTAACTTTAGTTTCAGCCTTCGGATCCACTTCCACGGTTGTGGAAACGGTCTGCTCCGGGAAATATACTCCGAAATTGTCCGGATTCTCTTTTTCGCCAGGAACATACGAAGCCTCGTCTGCGCAGTTTGTCAATGCAAATGCAGCAAATGTCAGAAGCAGTATATGTTTGATTGTTTTCATATCATTCATTGATTATGAGTTAATTACCCGGTTCTATTTCCAAAGTGGCACAACCTGTGACGGATCCGGATTGTTCTGATTGGCTACCGCAGGGTTGTTCTGCATCTCGTTACGTCCAATCACGAAGTTCCAATATGGAGCCCTGCCTTCGCAGTTGATTCTATATGAAGCCGGAGCATTTGTTCCGGTATATCCTCTCTTGGAAGAAATGTTGAGACGCTTCATGTCGAACATTATGATACCCTCACCCCAGAACTCGACTCTCTTCTGAAGAATAAGTTCATTGATGAAGCCTGTCATAGTAGAAGCTTTGGCAGAACAGTCATATTTTCTGTCACCTACTATACGGTAGTTGTTCATGAATTCGTTGAGCAGCCTGATACCCTCAGAGAGTTTCTCGTGCGCTTTAGCCTCAGCCTCAATGAAGTACATCTCCTCAACACGCATCATACAATGGTCAGCGGCACCACCTGTAATATAATCTTCGTAAGCGCCCTGAGCAGGACGGAACTTGATGTTGCTGTAATTCTTGAGCTTCGCGAAGTACTCCTTGGCGTCCTTTCTGCAACTCTTGTAGTTGTAGTAGTTCCTGTCAGGATCAAGCCATGAGTGCTTGCGGAAGTCAGAACCGCTGATACTGTTGTAAAGGTTCTTGTTGATGGCGCGGCAAGTATCGTGACCATAGGCACTCCATGCATTCTCGGTGCTCATGTGAGCTGTGAAGCAGAGGAGGTTGGAAACGCTCTCGCTTGGAATTGCAAGTCCCCAGATCCACGCATTGTTGGAGTTCGCGTTGTTGAATCCGTTTGAAGGATCTTCCCACTGTTCCTGAGTAAGAGGCGTGCAACCGCTTGTCTCGATGGCCTTGCGGGCATAGGTTGCTGCAGAAGCATAGTACTCGGCAGATTTGACTTTGTCGCCGTCCTCTTCGAGAGAAGTGGCACGCTCGAGGTAAGCTCTCGCTTTCATACCGTAGATTAATGCGATGCTGATGGTATATTTGTCAGCTGCCTTGAATGAAGAAAGCAATTCTTCAGCTTTCTCGAGGTCAGGGAAGATCAATGTGTCGTAGATGTCTGAAACCTTGGCTCTCGGGTTGTTCTTGGCCTGAGCCTCAGTGGTTTCAGGAAGCACGATAGGAACGCCGAGACCGATCACATCTTCACCTTCTGTATATTTGTTTCTCTTGAACTCATACATACGGACAAGGTCGAAATAGAACAATGCCCTGTAAGCATAAGCATAACCGAGATACTGTTTTTCTGATGAATCCAGAGCGGAGAAATCAGCGTTTCCGATACGTCTGATGACGCTGTTGGCACTCATGATCCAACTGTAGAAGTTGTTCCATGGAAGAGCGCCTACCGCATACTCGGAGCCGAGAGCAATATTGCTTCCCCACTGGGAGAACCAGTCATAACCGGTATTTCCCGGAACGACGAGGTCACCGGTCATTGACTCGGTAGCGAGATGGATTGCAGGATAAGCGAAATCCCAAGCCAGACCGTATCCTGTAGATCCTGCCTGTACAAGCGTTGCCGGAATACCCTGAATCAATGTCTCAAGTGTAACCTGTTCTTCTGTTGCACCGCCTGTCAGCTGAGCCTCCTTGATACAACTGCTGAAAGCGACTGCAGCAATGACTGAAAGAGTCGATATTTTAAATATGTTTTTCATACCACAATAGCTTTTAGAACTGAATACTTACGCCACCGGAAATCGTTCTTGCCGGAGAATAGCCGGCCTGTGTGGTGGCTCCTGAATAAGAATATCTTGGATCGAATCCGCGTCTTGCAGACCAATACCAAAGGTTCTCGCATGACAGATAGAAACGTAGCTTCTCAATGTAAGCCTTTTTTGTAATCCTTGCAGGAAGGGTGTATCCGAAATTGACTGTCTGGAGATTGAGATAGCTTGAGTTCGTCAAGAATCTGTCTGATGAAGCGTTCTGGTTCTGGTCTTCGTACTGGAGACGAGGAATGTTGGATGAGGTGTTGTCCTTGCTCCAAGCTTTCAGAATATCCTTGTGCCAGTTCATACCCGTAGATTTGTTGGCCGGAGAATACATTGCCGAAGCATATCCTGAATCCATAGCCTTACCGCCTATCTGGTAGTTGAATGCCACGCTGAAATCAAATCCGTAGAAACTGATGTCAGTTCCGAAACCGCCATAAAGGTCAGGAATAGGATTTCCGCAGATATAGTCAGATGCCTTGGTGTAATCCTCTGTAGGAACGCGCTTTACGGAGCCGTCTGCCTGAGTCTCATCCATATACCAGGTGGATTTTCCTGTCTCGGACACGCCTGCGTACTTCTTCATATAGAAGGTGTACATCGGAAGGCCCTCAGCGAAGAATGTGCTTCCGCTTACGAATCCTGAATAACCCTCGGCTTCCTTGTTCTTTCTTTCCTCAGGAAGCATTGTGATCTTGTTCCTCAGATGAGTGAGGTTCAAGTTGATGCTCCACTGGACGTTGTCGTTCATAATAGGAGTGTAGTTCAATTCGAGTTCCACACCGCTGTTTCTCATGTCACCGACATTGGCATAGTATGAAGAGTAACCCATTGAAGGAGCAACCGGGAATGCGAGAAGCATGTCAGTAGTCTTTCTGTAGAAGTATTCGGCGCCTCCGGAGAGCTTGCCCTGCCAGAAACCGAATTCCACACCTGCATTGAAGTTGGTGTTGGTCTCCCAGGTGATCTTGTCAGAACCTTTGGCGTTGAACACTGTTGATACATTGCCGTTGGAGTTCTCGATGGAGTAAGTGTCCACGTAACGGAAGTTTCCGATATTGTCGTTACCCTGAGAACCGATGGAAGCCTTCACTTTCAGGATGTCCACCCAGTTATAGGTATTGCTCATGAAGTTCTCCCTGTTCATCACCCAGGCTCCGCCGACTGACCAGAAGTTACCCCAACGGTGCTTAGGATGGAAGCGAGATGATGCATCACGACGGAAGGAAGCAGATGCAAAGTATTTGTTGTCAAGATCATACATCGCACGAGCGAAATATCCCTCATTGAAATACTCGGTTCTGGATGAGTTTGCACCCTGAGAGTCAATGATGGCTCCTGCAAGCTCGTCATTGTCCTGAGTCAGCATGTTGCTCTTCGTTGCAGAAAGAGCATAGTACTTGGACTGGTATGACTCGTGACCGATCATGACATTGATATTGTGACGGTCGAGCTGCTTGGTGTAGTTGAGAATCTGCTGGAGGTTCACGTCGAATGACCTTACGTGGCCTTTGGAAACAATACCCTTCTGGCTGGCGAACTGTCCGTACCAAGGGTTCTTGGTAGCTGTAGTACGGGATTCGTCCAGAGAGACACCGGCATTGAAAGTGAACTTGAAGTCTTTCAGGAAAGTCACCTCAGCGTAACTTGTACCGTTGAAGGCATTGCCCTCGACATAGCTCTTGTTCAGTTTGGACTCTGAAAGCGCGTTACTGTTAGGGAACAATGAACGCTCCATTCCGGCATTTGAGCCTTCACCGAAGTCATATCTCACATTTCCGTTCTGGTCATAGAGGATGTTGCCCTCTCCGTCGCGGATATAAAGAGGATAGATAGGACCTACAGTTGTCGTATATGCGAAGACGTTACCTGAAGAGTTGCTCTCTCCATTGTCGTTGATACTGTTGTACTTGAAGTTCGAATATGTGGCGTTGGCGCCGAAACGGAGCCATGACTTGGCCTGATAGTCCATCTTCAGACGTGCGGTATAACGCTCCATGTCAGAGTTATAGACAATACCCTGATTGTTCAGATAACCGAATGATGCATAAGCGGATATCTTGTCATTGGAGCCGGAGATGCTCGCATTGTACTCCTGACGGAGAGAATGACGGTATGCAGCATCAGTCCAGTTGTCCGGAGTAATGTAGTATTCCTCACCCATATAGACCAGACGACGTCCGATGGTCGCATTCGGGTTTACCTTTCCGTTGATACCGATGAACTCCTGTCCCTTAGGAACATTGTATATCTGATAACCGAGACCGCCGTCATTTGATGAGCCCGCTACTACCTGGTTTGCCTTGGCGTGTGCGGCGAACGCGCTCATGTTGCCGTCAGACACATAGTAGTTGTAAAGTGCTCTATAGTGGGTCTCATAGAACTGTGCAGGATCAGTAATGTATTCGTAATCTCTTACCGCACGGGAGTTTACACCCCATTTGGCATCGACATTGACGACCGCGTCCTGAGACTTCGCCTTCTTGGTGGTGATCATGACGACTCCGTTCGCTCCTCGTGCACCGTACAGTGCATTGGAAGCGGCATCCTTCAAGACCGTCATTGACTCGATATCGCTCGGGTTCAGGTTGCTCAAGTCGCCTGAATAAGGCATACCGTCCACAATCCAGAGAGGATCGTTTCCTGCATTGAGTGAGCTGAATCCGCGGATACGGATAGAAGGGCTGGAGCCCGGCTGACCTGAAGTGTTGGTCAGCTGCACACCTGCAACCTTACCTGCCAATGACTGAGCCACGTTGGACTGCTGTGATTTGGCGATGTCCTCTGACTTGACTACCGTGGCAGATCCCGTATAGGCATCTTTCTTCGCGGTACCGAAAGCCACGACGATAGTTCCGTCGATAACTTCTGAGTCTTCCTTAAGAGTGACATTGATTGTTGTTTTTCCGCCTACCGGAACAACAGCCGTCTGAAAACCGATAGATGAAATTTGAAGAACGGCATTGGAAGGGGCTGACATGGTGTAGTTTCCATCTACATCTGAGAATGTACCATCCTTCGTACCTTCGATCATAATTGACGCTCCGACAATAGGTTCACCGGCTGAATCTGTGATCGTACCGGATACCTTGATGTTCTGAGCCTGGACCGCTACTGCGAATCCGACAGCAACAAATAGTGTTGCAACAAGGTTTCGTATCATATTATTGTTTTCGGATAATTCGTTAATTGTCCGCTTGCATCCGCTGCAAGATTGGAGCTGTCCGAGGTGGGCAACTCCATTGCATTTACCATCAAGCAATCCCGCGAATTTAAGTATAAATATGCTATTTCCAAACACTTCAGTCATAAATCGACTTTCAGTTTCAGGCGCTCACATCCCCCAATCAGTTACTTTTCATAATGTAATTATCCAAATATAATACAACTTGTAAATAAATTGCATATATTTATGAAAATATTCAAAAAATTCGGGCCAAATGAAAAAATTCCTGTTGTCGTCAATCTTCTTGTTTACCTGTGTATTTATTTCGGTTTCCGCACCGGTTTCAGGCAAATCTTTAGACGAACTCCAGCGCAGATTCGTGGATTTGCGTTTCGGTATGTTCATCCATTTCAACATGCCTACTTTCGTAAATGAAGACTGGCCGGATCCGGACGCTTCTCCGGAACTGTTCAATCCTGGCAAACTCGACTGCCGCAGCTGGGCCAAAGCCGCGAAGTCAGCAGGAATGACATACGGATGTCTTACCACCAAGCACCACAGCGGCTTCTGCATATGGAATACCAGGACGACTGATTATTCAGTCATGAGCAGTCCTCTGAAAAGAGATGTCGTGAAGGAATACGTGGACGCCTTCAGGGCAGAAGGACTGGACGTGATGCTGTACTACTCCATTCTCGACACGCACGCCCATCTTCGTCCCGGCTGGATAACACCTGAGCACAAAGAACTGGTGAAGAGCCAGTTGCGCGAACTTCTCACAGGTTACGGCCCAATTACGGCGCTGATTATAGACGGATGGGACGCCCCGTGGAGCAGAATATCTTATGACGAGATACCTTTTGAGGAAATCTATACATTGATCAAATCCATCCAGCCGAACTGCCTGGTAATGGATCTGAACGCGGCTAAATATCCGTCAGACGCTCTCTTCTACACGGACATAAAGTCATACGAGCAGGGCGCCGGGCAGAAAATCGACAAGGCCAGCAACGCGCTCCCCGCCCTCTCCTGCTACCCTCTCCAGAAGAACTGGTTCTGGAAAACGTCTTTCCCGACCGCCCCTCTCAAGAGCACGGATTTTCTGGTGAACGAAAACATTGTCCCGATGGGAAAAGCACATTGCAATTTCATCTTGAATGTGGCCCCGAACAGAGACGGACAGATAGACGACAATGCCCTTAAAGCATTGAAACAGATAGGAAAAGCGTGGAACGAGGCGGAGCCTGGAGCAGCGAAAAAGGCGGCGAAGGCCATTAGCGCGGACTATGCCGGAGGCGACGACAGATTCTCGGAATGCGCCGCCCCGATAATATCCTCCAACATTGCCAAGCACCGCAGATCCGACAGCAGCTGGAGCTACGATATGGAAATCTCCGAATTCGCGAATGACGACGACTTCCGCAGCGCGTGGGTGGCCAATGCTCTCGGACCTGACCAGCCGTGGCTCGAGACTTACTTGGACAAGGAGGTTCCCCTCAATATGCTGGTAATCACCGAAGAAAAGGGTTCTGAAATCCGCAAATACAGAATCAGCTTCCGTAAAGACGGACAATGGAAAGAATTTGTCACTGTCAATGCAGATGCCTCAGGAGCTGAAGCGTCACCGGCCCGCAAGGACGTCCGCATCAGCAAAAGCGGAAGAGTGAGCATCATCAGGTTTGAGGAGAACTACGCAGACGCCGTCAGGATAGATGTGCTCGAGTATAGAAAAGCCACAGCGCCTGACGGAATCTACAAATCCGGAAGCACTGTGGGTATATCAGAAATAGGAGTATATCGTGAGAGGAGGAATTAGTCCATCTTCAGGACACCTTTCACGAACACTCTGTCCATAAGCTCGTCATACAGACGGGCACGTTTGCACAAATCGAAGAGATTTATTCTCCAGCGCATAAGCTGGACAAAATCCGTCATCTTTCTTACCTGCGCACGAGTCAGGCCGATGCTTTCCGGTCCGACAGGAGCACCTACGCTCTTCATGAGAGCTACCATCTTGTCATAGGTATATACCTGATTCTGAATACGTTCCTTAAGGTCAAACCAATTGTCCTTGACTGTCTGGAGCTGTTTCCTTACGGTCTCGGCATCATTGTACTTCTTGGTGATTTCAGTATATCCCAACTGCGGAACAGGGAAGTCCTTGAAGATGTCCAATGCCCTCTTCTGCTCCTGCTCAAGTGTAGGCCAAGCCGCCACGCAGGCATCAACATCGAGCTTGGAAAGATCCATCTTGAGGAACTCGTCGAAGCAGGCGCTCATGATGACGGTACCCATCGCGCACTGGAATCCATGTGACTGGAATTTGCCCTTGTAGCGATACTCAGTCATATCCAGGTAGTGGCTGTAAAGGTGTTCCGAGCAGGAAGCCGGACGGCTTGTATGCGCTATCTGCATGGCCAATCCTGTCAATGTCAATCCCACGAACAGATCACCTACCGCCTCAGGATCACCGGCCGCAATTCTCTCATTCTCAGCGAGAATAGAGTTGAGCGAATCATTGACCAGGTTCCACGCCACAGAAATGATAGGCTCTGTACCGAACATGTCGGCAATCATCCACTCAGCACCTGAAGTCACTTTCGCCGCAAGGTCACCGTAACCGGCAGCAGTCATCTCCTTCGGAGCGGCAGCAAGCACTTTATTGTCCGCAAGGATAACCTTAGGAGCGTGTGTCTCGATATTGATCTTGGCACCGTCCTTGGTCACCACCGCACCTGAAGAAGCGAACCCATCTACGGAAGCAGCCGTAGCCACTACCATATATGGTCTTTCGTGATGGAAAGCGGCAAGTTTGCACAAGTCATTGAGCACGCCGGAGCCCACAGCTACAGGAATGGCATCTGAAGCATCCAGAATCTTGTCCACCCTGTCCACAAACTCGAACTCAGCATGGAATTCATCTTCTTCAAATATATAAGTGTCGCATTTGATGCCTGCATCCTTGATGAAGTCGGTCACTACCTTTCCGGCTGCACGCCAGGTATTCTTGTCAGCAACCACAAGTGCCGGTTTATCCCCGAAATTCTCGCGGAACAACTTCGGAGCAAGCCCCAACACGTCATTTCCGAACTCAAACACCTTGGTGTCATTAGCCATTGCCAAGGCTTCGTCAAGCTGTTTTCTATAATCCATAATTTAATGTATTAGTTTTCTGATTCTGGTGTGCTGTATCCGTCTGTCTTCTTGTTCCAGAGAGTGAGGAGCGTCAGCAATCCGATGAACGCCACCACAATCATTATCTTGAACACAAGTTCCCAACCGCTGGTATCAGCGATGTGGCCGAAAACAAGACCGGAAACGAGCGGGCTCAAGTAAGCCACGAAACCGATGATGCCATTGGCAGAAGAAGCTCCCCTTCTGGTAACCTGATTGGATGCAATCACGCCGATAAGCGCCTGCGGACCATAGAGGAAGAAGCCGATGCAGGCCAATACCATCATCAATATCACCGGATTGGTATCCTGCGGAAGCACGCAGAACAATATCAGGAACAATATCACGCCGACCATACACAGCACGCAGGTCCTCTGTGCCCTTCCGTGGAACAGTTTGTCTGACACGACGCCGGCCACAATCATTCCTACCACGCCGAATGCCTCGAAAATAGCCACGGTCCACGCTGACAATGCAGGAGACAGGCCCCGGCTTTCCTGGAGGAATGACGGTCCCCAGTCGAGAACGGCAAGACGTACCACATAGACGAAGAACACGGACAGTGAAAGAATCCAGATCACAGGATTGAGAATCACCTTTTTTATGATGAACTGCCTGAAATCCTTCTTCTCCTCTTCGCTCTTCACCTCAACAGTCGTGGTGCCTTCAAGTTCAGGAAGACCTACGGACTTAGGCGTGTCTCTCAATGTCACGATAATGAATATGACACCCAGGATGGCGATGAATGCTGGTATCCAGAAGGCCCAATGCCATGCGCCGATATTCAGCAGAGCATTGTCCACATAAGCCTGAGCAGCCGCAGGATCCATTCCTTCAGTGATGTTCCTGGTATTTTCTATCACTCTCGCACGCATTTCAGGATCAGCGCTCATGTCTGTTCCGGTGTGACCCATAATGTAACCGCAAAGGATGGCTGCAATGAAGGCTCCGACTGAGTGTGAAGTGTTCCAGATGGACATCTTCGTCGCGAGTTCCTGTGGTGGAACCCAGTGAGTTATGAGTCGGTTGCACGGAGGGAAGCCGCAGCCCTGAAAAGCATTGTTTATTACATACAAAATCGCGAAAAGGAGCACAAGAGCATTGACGAACACGGTCCCGTTGCTGACTCCAGTCAGATAAGCGCAGATCATGGCGCCGGCTCCGAATATCAGGTTCACGAACGCGCTCACGGACAAGCCGGTGACCAGATGCCACCTTCCGTTCAGTCTGTCCGCCAAAAATCCATTGATAAGTTTGGATACGCCATAGATGAAACTGGCTATAGCCAATATGGCTCCAAATGTCGCTTTGGTTATTCCATATTCAACAGTCAGTCCCGGAATGGCGAATGAGAAGTTTTTCCTTACGAGATAGAAGATAGAATATCCTATCATTGTACCGATAATGGTCCGCCACTGCCAGTACTGGAATTTTTTCTGTTGTTCCGGTGTCATTAATATATAAATTAGTTATTACAATATCTCAGCAAATTTAATACAAATTAGCTTTGGTTATTATTCTGAGCGGCATTTTTCAACACATTCTTATATATGTCATCCACCACGAGTCCGGACAGAGTCATTCCGAAAATCGCGGTAATATGCGCCGTGGTGCCGTTTATCTGGGCTTTTGTGGCATTCCACATGCTGTCATCCCCTTCACATTCATGATTGAGTCCCCTGTTCGGCAGCACCTCGTCATCATAGACACACAGGAACTTGTGCGCAGGGAAAGTCCCGGCCCGCTTCAGCTTTTTCCGCAGAGCCGCGCCCAACGGACAGCCGCTCACCTGCCAGAACTCCGCCACCTTCACCCTCCGGGGGTCTGTTTTCAATGCTGCCCCAAGCGAGCAGAAGAACTTGGCCCTGCTCTGTGAAGCACGCAAAATCAGCAATGCCTTGTCCTTCAGCGAATCTATCGCATCTATCACATAATCAAACGAATCCAAGTCGAAAGAATCGGCCGACTCCTGATTGTACACAGCCTGCAAGGCCTGAATTTCAGCATCGGGATTGATGTCCAGAAGCCGGGCCTTGAGCGCCTCCACCTTTACCTGGCCGACAGTCCTGACCGTAGCCATAAGCTGCCTGTTCACATTGGTAATGCTCACCTTGTCAGAATCCACGATGGTCAGATGCGTAACTCCGCTTCTGACAAGTCCTTCCGCACACCAGCTGCCCACTCCGCCGACTCCGAATATGATCACTTTCACAGAGGAGAGGACGCCCATGACATCCTCTCCCAAAAGAAGTTCAGTTCTGTGAAATATCTCCTTAGTATTCATCCGAAAGGCTTCTACCTTGTTATCTTGGCTGTCCAGCCACCGCCCGGAGCCATATTTATCTTCACCTTACGGTCTGCCGGTACAGGTACCAGTTCATGCTTGAAGTCCCTCGCGGCCCTGTCTGCATTGACACCGTCACGGAAAACCTCCATCGTCCACTCTCCCTCGCCGAGGAAGCTCAAGTCCAGAACCAGCTCGCGGGCCTGCCATCCGGTCAATGAACCGACATACCAGGTCTCACCGCTGCGGCGGGCCAATGTAATATACTCCCCGATCTTGCCGTTTACAGCCAACGACTCGTCCCAAACCGTAGGACATTCTGCAATATACTTGGTGCACAGAGGCTCGGCCATATAGTTTGAAGGTGAGTCGCACAACATATTGAGAGGCGAGTCAAACACCACATACTCAGCCAATTGGCGGCAACGGGTACCCTGGCTCATAGGCTCTGTATTGACCGGACGATAATTGCCCTTCGTGGCATTTCTCATCGCGCCCTGTGTATAGTCCATCGGGCCGGCAGCCATACGGATAAACGGAACAGTAACATCATAGGTCACCTGATCCACAGAAGAATCGCTCCATTTCATCTGCTCAAGACCGTGCACACCCTCGTAATTCACCACATTCGGATAAGTTCTGCTCAGGCCGGCCGGCTTGTACGTTCCGTGAAAATCCACCATCAGATGATATTTGGCGGCAGTCTCGGCAGCACGCCTGTGGAAATCCACAATCACCTGGTCATCTCTGTCCATAAAGTCCACCTTGAAGCCCTTGATTCCCATCTCGGAATAGTGCTTGCATACATTCTCCATATCTCTGTCGAATGCCCAGTATCCTGCCCACAGAATCAGACCCACGCCACGCTCTCTCGCATATTCCGTCAGCATCGGAAGGTCGATCTCAGGAATCACCTGCATAAGGTCCGCCTGCAGGTTCACAGCCCAACCTTCATCCAGAATTACATACTCGATACCGTTTGCAGCGGCAAAGTCAATGTAATATTTATATGTGTCATTGTTTATGCCGGCACGGAAATCCACACCATAAACATTCCAGTCATTCCACCAGTCCCAGGCAACTTTCCCCGGGCGGACCCAAGAATAATCAACCTCAGGGTCCTGAGGAGTGGACAGTTTCCAGACCATGTCATTCACGGCAAGGTCAGCATCATTGGCCGTGACCATGATTACTCTCCACGGGAACTTCTCAGCTGCAGAAGCCTTGGCGATATAGTTCTCTCTCGACTGCACCTCCATCTGAAGCCTGTTGTGTCCACCCTGCTTCACCTCCTTCGGATAGCCCGCAAATCTTCCGGAGAGGGAGGAACAGCCTTTTTCATTGTACAGGAACATTCCCGGATAGTTCATCAGGTCCGCCTCAGTAATCAGCACCTTCACGCCACCGTCAGCAGCTACTGCAACAGGCGCAAATGCCAGACGCTCCTTGTTCCACCCGGAAAGCGGATGAACAGCATAAGTATTCTCATACGAATTGTAGAACTGAGTCTCCAGGCTCTGGACATGTTGGCGCACATACGGGATATAGGCCGTCCAGTCTTTCGCAAACGCAAATTCCGCTTTCTCACTGACCACATCGCTGCCTGACTTCAGTTTGCTCACGAACCTGTAGGCCACACCCTCATCATATGCACGGAAAACCAGAGAGAACTCCTTGAACTCGAGCGTCATCTCATTGTAGCGGTCCACAACTTCGGCTTTCTTATAGGCAATCGTCGGCAGGACCTGGTCCACAGATGTGTTCCTGACCTTCTTCACCTTGTCATTGACTCCGAACACGATGTCGTCGGACAATGTCATATTTATCTCGGAAGGAGCGATGAGCACCTGGGCATCACGCGCCACCGTATATGTTATCACGTCAGACACCACCACCGTCGCACGAAGTTGCCCGTCCGGAGAAGTCACCTGATAAGAGCCGTCATTGCTGAAGGCGAGCATAGGGGAGATCAATGTCAATGATACTGCCGCCAAAAAAGTTTTCAATATCATAATATAGTGTTAAATGGTGTTATAATTATCGCTTATCAAATTCCAAGTTCCTTCTTCATGTCCCTCAACATGTCGAAAGCCTGCATAGGCGTCATATTGTTAAGATCAGCCGCTTTCAAAGTATCTCTTATTGAGGACAATGTAGGATCATCAAGCTGGAACAGAGACAGCTGGATGGAACCGTCGCTCTCCACCCTGCCCTCTTTAGTATTATAAGGCTTTATTATCTTCCCGCATTGGTCCGGGGAAGGTTTGCTTATCTCACTGCCACCAGAAGCCTCGAGCGCGGCCAATGTTTTCTCCGCCGACTCCAACACTTCCTTAGGCATTCCGGCCATTCTCGCCACGTGGATACCGAAACTGTGGGCAGTGCCGCCTTCTTTCAGTTTACGCAGGAAGATGACCTCCTTTCCGATTTCCTTGACAGCAACGTGGAAATTCTTCACTCCCGAATACAGGCTTTCCAGGTCATTCAGTTCATGATAATGTGTGGCGAAAAGCGTCTTCGCCCCCTTTCCGTATTCGTGAATATACTCCACTATCGCCCTTGCTATGGACATGCCGTCATACGTGGATGTGCCCCTGCCGATTTCATCGAGAAGCACAAGCGAACGCTCGGAGAGATTGTGCAGAATCATTGACGTTTCCAGCATCTCCACCATGAACGTGGATTCGCCTCTGGAGATATTGTCCGAAGCGCCCACGCGGGTGAAAATCTTGTCAAACCAGCCGAATTTCGCGGAATCCGCCGGCACGAATGAGCCGATCTGCGCCAGGAGCACGATCAATGCCGTCTGCCTCAGCAATGCTGACTTTCCGGACATGTTCGGACCGGTCAGAATAATGATCTGCTGGTTTTTATTGTCCAGCATTACGTCATTCGGTACATATTCCTCGCCAGGTCTCATCAGCGTCTCGATGACCGGATGACGACCAGCCTTGATTTCGAGTGACAGACCGGAGTTCACTTCCGGACGGCAGTATCTGTTTTCCAATGCCAGCTCAGCAAAACCAGCAAGGACATCAAGTTTGGCCACAATCGCAGAATTGGCCTGAATGCTTCTTATGGATTCCTGGATTTTGGAGACCAACGCACCGTAAATGGCTGATTCCAAAGCATATATCTTGTCTTCTGCCGACAGGATCTGCTGCTCGTAGTCCTTCAGTTCCTGAGTAATGTATCTCTCTGCATTGACAAGAGTCTGCTTGCGGATCCAATCTTCCGGCACCTTGTCCTTGTGGGCATTGCGGACCTCGATATAGTAGCCGAAGACATTGTTGTAACCTATTTTCAATGAGGAGATTCCGGTGCGTTCAGTCTCTCTCTGCTGCATGTTCAGCAGGTACTGCTTTCCGCCGCGGGAAATCTCCCTCAGCCGGTCGAGTTCCTCATTCACTCCGGAGGCCACCACATCGCCCTTGCCTATCGCGGCTGCAGCTTCCGGGGTCAATGTCCTTGAGATTTCTTCGTGAAGCGCATTGCAGTCGCTTATCGACGAGACCAGTTCTGTCAATGGCGCGCAATCTCCGGTGCACAGTTCCTTTATCGGGCCGAGCTGTGACAGTCCGCGTGAAAGCTGGAGCACTTCCCGGGGCATAATCTTGCCTGTAGCCGCCCTGGACATCATCCTGTCCAGATCGCCGATGTTGCCGATATGTTCCTGGACCGACGCGAGCTTTTCCCTGTTGCCGGTGAAGCTACTTACTATGTCATACCTTGAGTTCAGTTCATTCAGATCTACGGAAGGCATTGCCAGCCACCCCCTCAACAGTCGTGAGCCCATAGGTGAACAGCATTTGTCAATGACGTCCACGAGTGCCACTCCTTCTCCGCCCGATGAGGCCGCGAATATCTCCAAATTCCTGATAGTGAAGCGGTCCATCCAGACGAACTTGCTGCCGTCTATTCTGGAAATCGAGCAGATGTTCGCCAATCCGGTGTGCTGCGTCTGCTCCAGATACACCACGAGCGCGCCTGCAGAACAGATGCCGAGAGGATATGTGTCAATGGCATATCCCTTCAGGGATTCCACTTTCAGCTGCCTCTTCAGTTTTTCCACGGCTGAATCATAGACAAACGCCCATTCATCCAGCGTGGACACATACAGATTCTCTCCGTAGAGTTCCTTCACCTTTTTTTCATAACCCCGCTGCACCACGATCTCTTTCGGCGACAGTGAGGCTATCAGAGTGCCGATGTACTCCACACTGCCCTGAGCCACTTGGAATGTTCCGGTGGACACGTCCAGGAAGGCAGCTCCGCATTGGTCTTTGGAAAAGGTCAATCCCGTAAGGTAATTGTGCTCCTTTCCGTCGAGCATATTCTCGCCGAAGGCAATGCCGGGAGTCACCATTTCCGTCACTCCTCTCTTTACAAGTGTCCTGCCGCCCACGAGTTTCGGGTCCTCAAGCTGGTCGCAGACCGCCACCTTGTAACCGGAGCGAATGAGTTTCGTAAGGTATTGTTCTATAGCGTGATGCGGAAATCCGGCCATAGGCACGGTTCCCTTGTCTCCGTTGGAGCGCCTGGTCTGGACAAGGCCCAGGACCTTGCTTGCCAGGACTGCATCATCAGAATATGTTTCATAGAAATCTCCTACCCTGTACAGCAGTATCGCTTCAGGGTGCTGCGCTTTGACCGCAAAATATTGTTTCAGAAGCGGTGTATCTTCCGCCTGTTTCTTCGCCATCTCGGAAATAGAGTTAGTTGAATCAGGCAAATTTACGAAATAATCCCTAACTTTACACCGATACTATACCGATATGAAGAAAGTACTTATCATAACATATTATTGGCCGCCGACCGGAGGATCGGGCGTCCAGAGGTGGGTGAAATTCAGCAAGTATCTGCCGCAATTTGGCTGGCAGCCTGTGATTTACACACCGGAAAACCCGGAGATGACAAGCATTGACAAGAGCTTGGAAGAGGACGTTCCGAAAGACGCCGTCATCATAAGACGCCACATCACGGAATTCTATTCATTGTACCGGAAACTGACGGGAAAGGCCAATGACGCCACGAAGCAGGAGGTAAACCCGATCAACCATCAGGAAAAGACTTTCAAGCAGAAGCTGATGCTTTTTCTGAGGGGCAATCTGTTTATCCCGGATCCTCGCGTGACATGGGTAAGACCGTCTGTAAGATTTCTGAAGAAATACCTGAAGGAACATCCGGTGGACGCTATCGTAAGTACCGGCCCTCCTCAGTCAATGCACCTGATTGCCAGGAAGTTGGCTGCCGCCACAGGACTTCCGTGGGTGGCTGATTTCAGGGACCCGTGGACCAGGATGTTCTACTTCAAGCATCTGTGTCTGTGCGGCTGGGCCAAGAAAAAGCATCAGCGCCTGGAGCAGCAGGTGCTGGACGATGCCACTGTGGTAGTTGCGGTTTCGCCGCTGGTGCAGGAGGATTTCCAGACCATGACAGATACGCCTGTCGAACTGATTACCAATGGTTTCGACGAGGACGATTTCGATCAGGTAGTGGAACCGGACGGATATTTCAACATCACCCATACCGGGCTTTTCGCCTCTGACGGAAACCCTGAAGTCGTCTGGCAGGCTCTTGCGGAAAAATGCCAGTCTGATCCTGATTTCGACAAGATGCTGCGTATCAGGCTCACAGGAAAGACCGACAGCGAAATCATATCTTCCATAAGGGAAGCAGGGCTTGGAGACCATCTCGTGAATCTCGGTTATCAGGACCACAATGTGGCTGTGCGTGAGCAGAAAAACGCTTCATTGCTTATCCTGCCGCTCAGAAAAGAGCCTGAATACAAGGCCACGCTGCCGGGCAAGCTGTTTGAGTATCTGGCATCGATGAACCCTATCCTCGGCATCGGACAGACCGATGGTGCGATGGCGAGAATCGTGAACCAAACGGGTGCAGGTGTGGTTTTCGGCTGGGATGACAAGGAATCCGTAGCCTCTTACATAAACCTGTGCTGGAACAAGTTCAAGGCGGGAGACGACATCGAAGATATGCAGGTGGCCCACTCCGGAGAAACCGAACTGAACGAAATTCTGAAGGACGACGACCAGTCTGACGCCATACGCCAGTTCTCACGCAAAGCTCTCACTGCCCGCATGGCAGCTCTGCTCGACTCTCTTACGAAATAAGGACCTTGCCTCCAGTTTGAAAATTTATCTCTGAGCCGTAAACTTTCCGCATAGCATCCCGCCTGCGGAAAGAAGGATGAGGAGAATGAGGAGGATGGATGATGCCCGTGATATGTTCGAGCTGATGCGATATGATGCCGGAGCGAAACGCATGACGATGTCGTGTTCGCCTGCGGGAAGAATCGCACCGCGCAAAGTCCAGTTCGCACGGAACAGTTTCAGGGAATCTCCGGAAGGATTGTCCGCCAAGGTCAATGTCCATCCGTCAGGATAATATATTTCACTGAATACCACTGCCTTATCAGAAGATGCATGGTAGTGGTAACGCAGTTCATTAGGCGCATAGGAGGTCATATATACAGTATCCCGTGCAGAGGCAAGTTTCGCCTCTATCGAAGCGCCGGCGAGCGAGCATGCGTCCACAGCATCCGCTGCCCAGGCAAAATCAGGACCGATAACGGCTGTAGTATGAAGGTCAATGCCGTCCAACATCGATATTTCCTCATTGGCCGAAAGCGCACGCGCAGCTGAATCCACGAACCAGACATTGCCCATCGCATGAGGATTGACTACAGGGGCGCTGTTGCCGTCGAGAATTATGTATTTGTCATTCAGCATTGACAATACCGGCACTCTCGGGAATGAAGCCATAAGGCCTTCCATCGTCCCTGCTGCATTGACAGCCTTTATTATCGAATTTATTTCGCCGGTCAGATGACGGTCGATGAGATCCTGGTAACGCTGCATTTTCACAGGGCTGTATCCGCCGATATTCTTGTGCCAATAGCTCGGATGAGAGTCATTGAAGACATTGACACTCAGGTCCAGGACGCGATAATCGAGTTCCTCGTCTGCAAGAATCGCTTCATCCACAGGCCTCTGGGCGAACTGGCCGTTGAAGTTCTTAGGCGTCGTGAAATGGTCGGAATTCAGATACCTCTTGCCCACCGCGAACATATTCAGAAGCACCAGTGCGGAGATGGCAAGTCCTGCCGAAAGCCTTCTGCCATTAGCAGATGTGGACTGTCCTTCTTTCGGTTTGAAATAGGTCCAAAGTATTATCAGATAAGTAAATACGATCAGCCAAAACGACATCATCGCATCATGCGACAGAAGACTCTGCCTGTCCTGCTGGAATGCTGCCACAAGTTCTGACGGATACTGGCTGTCCATGTCGGCAGTGAAATCTCCGGCAATGCCCGGGAAAATCCAGCACAGGAGGCAGACTCCTGCTGTCAATGCAAGTGCTACGGTGCCCTGTTTCTTGAACCGCGCGAAATCCACGCCGCCCTTGAGAATCTTGTCCAGAACGATGAATCCGAGCATCGGCAGCGTCACCTGAAGTGCGACCAATGCCATTGACACAGTCCTGAACTTGCTGTAGAACGGCATATATTCATACCAGAACCTGGTGAACGGCATGAAGTTCTTGCCGAGTCCGAGGAATATGGCTATAATCGTGGCTACGAGTATCCACCATTTGTCTTTTCCTTCACACAGAAGCAGACCCAATATGAACAGGAAGATGGTGATGGCACCCATGTACATCGGCCCGGCCGTAAATGGCTGCGGTCCCCAGTAAAGCGGCAGTGACTTGGCTGTCTGCCTTACATTTGGCTGTCCATATTTCTTCAGCACCTTCACGGTTTCCGATTTGGAAGGATTCATCTCCTGAGCCGATGAGCCTCCGTTGAAGTCCGGAATCATAAGATTCGGAAGCTCCTGCCATCCGTAAGACCATGCCGTAGCATATTCTATATCAAGGCCTTTGGACTTCCCGGCATTGTCTGACGTCTGCGCCGAAGCCAGTTCCGAACCGCCACGCATTGTCTGGTGCGAGTATCGGTACATCGGGATAAGTTTGTTGGCATTGGCACCTATTCCGACGAGTCCGAGAAACAGCAGGAGGAACGATGCGGCGAAGAATTTTCCGAGTCCGTGACGGCGCTCCTTGTCCGCGACGAGCCAGATGAAAAGTCCTATGGCATAGCAGAATATGACAATCGCGAGATAGTACGAAATCTGGATATGGTTTGCCTTGATCTGGAAGTTCAATGCCATTCCGAACAATGCCGCGCCGAGTACCGCCTGCGGAATCCACGCCCGCCAGCCCTTCTTTTCAGGTTTCGGGTCAATGTCATCTTCCCTGCGGTACATTCCCAATGCCGCCCTGTATGTGAAAATGACGGCTGCAAGCACCCACGGGAACCACGCGATGGCCATCATCTTGGTGTTGTGTCCGACCTGGATAATCTGCATGTTATATGAGCAGAAGGCGACCGCGACAGCTCCGCCGACAGCAAGTATCTTGTCAATGCCGAGCGACAGCATCAGCAGGAATGCACCGAGCAATGCGATGAACAGATATGTGGCTGGACGACGTCCAAGCAGAAATGCGTCATAGATTTTCTGGGTCCAGTCGCCCTCTGGATTGCCGGTTATCATCGTTGTAGGCATTCCGCCGAACATGGAATTGGTCCAGGCGGTACGGTCATCCGGATGTGCCGCGTTCCACTCATTGGCCTCGTGGGCCATGCCCACATAACCTGATATATCGCTCTGGTTAACTATCTTTCCGCCAAGCACTTGTGGCACGAATCCATACGCCAGTGCCAAAAAGAGCGCTACGATGCCCACATAAACCAGGGCCTTTTTCCAAATTTTCTGCATCTTTGCCTATATTTTTTCACCCACAAAGTTAGTGCTTTTTTCTGTCCGGCTATCTGTTTTCAATGAAAATAGCATATTCCTGATTCAGGTTGCCCATTTAAATGAATTTTGTCCGTAAAAAGTAGCCTTTCTACGGACAAGTTGTTCAAAATCAGCAACTTATCCGTGAGAAGGCGGGGTTTCACGGACAAGTTGAAAGTAGATTATTATCGAACTAAAAGTCGAATGCTGCAGAGATTGATACACCGCCGAAATTTTCGTTAACAGGATATCCTGAACCGTAGCTGTAAGATACTTTGGCGAGTTGCAAGTTATAGCCAATGCCGAAACTGAGTCCCATCTTCGACTTTCCAAAATATATGTGACATCCAGCTGCCGGCGCACAGAAGAAGCCCTCTATATCCCCGACACTATATCCTATTCTCGTTTCAAGGTACGGAGACACTCTTTTATTATATGCCTTATGTATTTCACTGCGTATATGTGCGAAAACCGGGATATTAAATGACTCGTCCTCAATCCAGTAGTTGACAGCAAGTCCACCTCCTACATAAAGATAAGGATTGATTTGGCATCCGTGCGATGTGAAAACCTGACTTCTGGTATCTTCTGTATCTTCAACACCAAATACAAGAGATTCACCTACGAAACCACGATAACGTGGAGCTGACACCCATCCGTATTCTCTCCCTTGATTCTTTTCCTCATTGACTTGAAAATCCTTCGTAATCTTCGCCACATCATTCATATCGCAGATAAACACACTTCCGTCTTTCGTCTCAATTTTCAGGCTTTGATTCGGAATCTGCTCAGTTATAATGCCATGAATGACGCTTCCGTTCTTCAGATAAACGACGTCTTGATACTGCTGAGCATTCATTGTGAATGCAAGTGCCACAAAAGCGGTAATTGAGAGCAATGCTCTTTTCAATAGTGTTTTCATATTGGTTCAACTTAATTATTTAATGATTTTGCTTATTTTCTGACGTGCACGGCGAATGAATATTGAAGGCCGTTCTCAGGGTCGGTTTCAGGAGGGGTTTCTGACTGCAATGTCCAGACTGCAGGGTCGATGGCAGGGAAAAAGGCGTCGGCATCGGGGACAGAGGTATGGACATGGGTGATGTAGAGCTTGTCCGCCTGGGCTAACGTGCGCTCGTAGGTCTTCGCACCGCCGATAATAAAGCATTGACCTGCAGAACATTGCGCAGCAGTAGCCTGAATCTCTTGCGCAGCAGCGGCATTGACCTGAACTTCTTGCGCGGCAGCGAAAGCGGAGGCGACGTCAGGCACCTGCACCACGCTTTCAGGGGCGTCGAAATGACTTTTGGTTATGACAATGTTCCGGCGGCCGGGAAGGGGGCGGCCGATGGAAAGCCATGTCTTATAGCCCATTATGATGGGACAGCCCATGGTTACTCTGCGGAAATACTTCATGTCCGCTGAGATGTGCCATAACAGTTCATTGTCACGGCCTATCGCCATATTGTCGGCAACCGCCGCTATGATATTCTTCTGCATATTTCTGAAAATAAAACCTACACCGCTACCGGGGCCTTGATCGCAGGCCATGGGTCGTAACCCTCAAGCGTAAAGTCCTCGTACCTGAAATCGAAGATGCTCTTCACCTCGGGGTTGATTTTCATTACGGGGAGCTTGCGCGGCTCACGGGAAAGTTGCAAATCCACCTGCTCGAAGTGATTCAGGTAGATATGCGTATCGCCCGTGGTATGGATGAACTCACCCGGCTGGAGTCCGCAAACCTGTGCAATCATCATTGTCAGGAGCGCATAAGACGCGATATTGAACGGAACTCCTAAAAAAGTGTCGGCACTGCGCTGATACAGCTGGCAGGACAGTTTGCCTTCCGCAACGTAAAACTGGAAAAGGCAATGACACGGCGGAAGCGCCATCTTGTCCACCTCGCCCGGATTCCACGCTGAGACGATCATCCTGCGGGAATCAGGATTGTTCCGGATCTGGTCAATGACTTGTGACAGCTGGTCAATGCTTCTTCCGTCAGGAGCCGGCCAACTTCTCCACTGATGCCCATAGACGGGGCCCAAATCGCCATTTTCATCTGCCCATTCATCCCAGATGGACACGCCGTGGTCCTTCAGATACTTGATATTCGTATCTCCTGCTATAAACCACAGCAGTTCATATATTATGGACTTGAGGTGAACCTTCTTGGTGGTCAGCAGCGGAAACCCTTCAGAAAGGTCGAAACGCATCTGGTATCCGAACACGCTCTGTGTGCCGACACCCGTGCGGTCGTGCTTTACCACGCCATCCTTTCTGATATGGCGCAACAGGTCAAGATACTGTCTCATAAGCAGTTACTTTCTTACGGAAAAAGCAAAGACAATCGCCTGGCCATACACCTCGCCCGGTCTGAGAACCGTAGAAGGATAATCGCTTTCGTTAGGAGAATCTGGATAATGCTGACATTCGATAGCGACTGCATCATAATCGTGATAGATATGACCATTCTTGCCCGCAGGACATCCCTCAAGCCAGTTTCCTGTGTAAACCTGCACGCCCGGCTGGGTGGTCAGCACCTCGAGCACTCTTCCGCTTTCCGGAGAATACAGCTCTGCAGCTGCCTGAATCTGGTCAGGCTCAGCGCCGTCGATCACGAAGCAGTTGTCATAACCCTTGCCATATTTCAATGCCGGGAAATCCGCACGTATATCCTGTCCGATAGGCTTTGCCGTCACGAAATCCATAGGCGTCCCTGCAACATCAGCCGGCTCACCGAGTGGTATCAGCATCTCGTCAGTCGGAAGGAACTCTGACGCATTGAGTTTCAGAATGTGATTCAGCACAGTGCCTGAGCCTTCCCCGTTGAGATTGAAATATGAATGGTTCGTAAGATTGAGCACAGTAGGAGCATCTGTCTCGGCGGTAAAGGTCAATGTAAGTTCATTTTCTTCTGACCACGTGTAGCGTGCCACGACCTTGAGATTTCCCGGATAACCGGCCTCTCCGTCCTCTGAGAAGTACATGAATTCGACCGCATCGCCATCTGTCCTGCTCTCCCATACCTGGTTCTGGAAACCGTCAGGGCCTCCGTGAAGATGATTGCAGGCATTGTTTATCGGCAATGTATATTCTTTTCCGTCCAGTGTGAAATGTCCTTTCGCAATTCTGTTGGCGTACCTTCCCGGGCATTTTCCGGCACATGGTCCGTCCCCGAAATACGACATAGGATCATCATATCCGATCACGACATCAGCAAGTTTTCCGTCCTTGTCAGGAACATTGACAGAAACTATTCCGGCACCGACGCTCGACAGTGAAACGGATGCGCCTGATTCATTGGTAATTGTGTAAAGGACAATCTCCTTTCCGTCAGGAGTCTTTCCCCAAATTCTGCTTTCAATCTTCATATTCAGAAATCATTTATTGCTGATTATTGTGCCACGGCGAGGGCGGCGAGCTTCTCGAAGACCTTGTCCTGCGGAGCATCTTTCATGATGACGCGTTTCTCGCGGTCGAGAAGGTAGAGGGACGGGATAGCGCGGACATTGTAGATCTGGTCCATGCGGATGATGTAATTATGGTCATAGCCGCTTATCCACTCCTCAGGATATTCCGCTGCGAATGCCCGCCATTTGTCGAGTTCCTGGTCAATGTAGATGTTCACGACTTTCAGTCTGCCTGTCTTCTCCAATTCTGCTATCTCAGGATTCTGCTCTATCATCTGAGTTATTTCCTTGCAGTTCGGGCAACCCGGGTTGGAGAAGAAAAGCAGGGTGTAGTCCGCATTGACACTGTAAAGCGTCCTTACTTTCCCATTGAGGCTCTTGAACGAGAAATCCGCAGCCTTGGTCCCAATACGGTTCAGGGCGCACATGGACGCATCATAGCCGTAGGCCGGACGCATGTTCTCGTCCACCATGTCTGATTTTGCAAGTCCCTGTACATAAGGAAGATAGAACTCCTCATTCCTCAGAGGAGAATTAGGGTCATACAGATATTTGTTTACGAACTTGGTGATGACTTCGAATACATTTGACGAAGTGTCACGTCTTTCACAAGCCTCCGCAGCATTGAAAAGGGAGGAAACAGACTTGAGCGCCTCATCCGTCGGAGCGTTCCACAGAAGCGCCGCATAGATCCCGAACTGCTTCTCCACGTCATCCACGCTTATCCCCTGCACATGCGAAGAATCGCATAGACCGGTCAATGATTGTGAGAAAAGTCCGTCCCAGAAATGGCTCATTATGTAGGACATCCTCTCTTCAGGCTCGGTTATCATCCCCGGCACCTTGAGTTCCGGAAACGGTACGGAAGAGGGCTGCTGCGGAGCCTTCTTGGCATTGTTCCCGTTACCGCAGGACAATGCGCACAAGACCGTCACCACGGCAGCTATGTATCTCATTCTAACCATTTTCCGCAATTTTTGCCTCAGAGACATTGATCATGAAGTCACCCATCTTCTCGAGTTCAGCGACAATGTCCATATAGAACACACCCACCTGATAATTGTAGGATGAATTCTCCTCGATATTGATGATGTGCTCTTCTCTCAATGTGTTGCGGCATTCATTGATATTGTACTCCGCATCCTGAGCATTGGTGATGTCCTTGAGGCTTGTATATGGAACCTTGAGGTTGTTCGTCATCGCCTTGAATGCGTCATCGAGCAAGTCGCACATCCTGCCGAGCCTCTTGAGCTGCTGCTCATCGAAAGACAGTCCGTGCTCATTTCTCCTGGCCAATATGCGGCCGATAGCGTCTCCCGAGTCACCTATACTCTCCAGTTCCCCGATAATCTTGTACATTCCGTTTATACGGACTGCTGAAGAAGAGGAAATCTCACCTTTGGACACTTCATTGAGATAATCCGCTATTTCATATTCGATCCTGTCGGTAATAGCCTCATACTTGATGAGCTTCTCTCTCAATTCCCCGAACTTGACAGGGTCTTTTTCGTTTATCGCCTGGCGCATGTAGCCGAAGCCGTTGTAGCAGATTTCAGAGAAATGCACGATTTCCTGCTCTGCCTCATCGAGGGACAGCTCCGCAGTAGAAAGAGGACCGCCCTGGATGTATTTGAGCCTGAACACCTCTTTTTCCGCTTTCTGAGGAATAATCCACGAAACTATCTTCTCTATCTGAGGGATGAACCATATCAATATCATCGTATTGGTGATGTTGAACAAGGTATGCATCGTCGTGACACTGTACAGCAGCGAAGATTTGATGGCATCCGCATTGGCCGCGTCAGTGAGGTCGGCGGTATTCGGATCCGGCCAGCCGCAGGAACTGATGATGAAGCCGATAAGTTTCAGAAACCACGGGAACACGCAGAGCACCCACACGACACCGAACACATTGAACACCGTATGCGCCATGGCGGCCCGCTTGGACGTGGTGTTTCCCACGGATGCAGCGACATTGGCAGCGATGGTAGTACCGATGTTTTCGCCGAGAATCATAGCCGCAGCAAGTTTGAACGGAATGACGCCCGTAGTGATGAGCAGCATGATTATGGCCATCGTGGCAGCAGAAGACTGGAAACAGATGGTCATCACCGTACCTATGAGCAGGAACAGGAGCACCGACGCGTTAACCGGTCCGAGATGCAGATTAGTAAGTGCCTGCAGGCCGCTCAGGTCAATGTTGTCGAGCAATATGCCGGAGGTTTCCTTGAGTTTCGCGAAGCCGACGAAGAAAAGAGCGAATCCGATGATGATTTCACCGAGGTCCTTGACTCTCTTGTTCTTCTTGTTCAGCATCATCAAGAAGCCTATTGCAATCAGCGGAAAAGAAATAGTGGAAATGTCATAGGAGAAGCCGAAGATGGCCATTATCCAGGAAGTTACGGTCGTACCGATATTCGCTCCCATAATGACGCCTATCGCCTGGGCTAATGTAAGGAGACCGGCATTGACGAAACTGACGACCATAATCGTGGTGGCAGTGGAAGACTGTATGGCGGCTGTTACGCCGATACCCGTAACGAGTCTCTTGAAAGCATTGGAAGTCATGGATGCGAGGAAGGAACGTAGTCCGTCACCCGCCACTTTCTGCAAGCCCACGCTAAGAAGTCCCAGGCCGAAAAGGAAAAGTGTTACTGCCCCTGCGAGGGTCAGAAATTGAAACATCAACTGCATATTATTGCGGTATAGAAGTTTTAATACTTTGTTAAATCACACAAAATTATAAAAAATAGTTAGATTTGCCTTTGAGAATTCTAAATAAATATGAAGTCGTATCTGCTGAAAACCATAACGCTGACTATTATTTGCTTTTCAATATGGCAAATCCAGGCTTCCGCCCAGTTTTCTTCAAGCGGAGAAGATCCTGCCCGTGTAAGGTGGAACTATATGTATTCGCCTCATTACAAGCTGATTTATCCTCGCGGACTGGATTCATTGGCAACAGTTTACGGCACATTGATGGAAAAATACCGGATGAGCGAAAGCCTGTCTTCGGGACTCGTTCCCGGTGAAGGACACAGAAAGCGCACCCAAGTCATAATCCATCCTTTTCACGGAGTCTCCAACGGCTCTGTCACCTGGGCTCCGAAACGTGTGGACCTGTTCGCTCTGCCTGACGCTTATAATCCCGATCCTATGCCATGGGAAAAATCACTTGCGGTCCACGAAAGCCGACACCTTGCGCAGATGCAGTTCGGCTACAAAGGATGGCTCAAGCCATTGACCTGGATACTGGGCGATATGGCTGTGGGCGCATATTCTGCCCTGTGGCCGAGCACCTGGCTGCTGGAAGGCGACGCGGTGACTGCTGAAACTGCTCTGACCCGATATGGCAGAGGACGTTCCGCCGACTTTCTGAACTATTATATGATGGCATTTGACGAGGGCGACATGCGGAACTGGTACAAATGGAGATATGGCTCATACAGATTCTACGCCCCGGACCATTACGCGCTCGGCTATATGACCGTGGCAGGCGTAAGATACTTCTACGGGGACCCGCTTTTCACAGATAAGTACTTCGAGGGAATCTCCCGCAACCCGTTCCGGTTTTTCAATACGCAGAAGACCGTCCGCCAGATTTCCGGACTCAGGTTTAAGGACTCTTGGAACAGAATAACTGACGGATTCCACGAAATGTGGCAGCAGGAGGCTGAACTGAGGAAGCCTTTCACGCAGTCGGAAAGGATACAGGATGAGGGAAAATGGTTCAGCAAGATGTCAGGAGGCGTAGTCGTGGACGGGCAGCTGTACGGAATCGCTTCCGGTATCGCCGAAGCTTCGTCTCTCGTAAAGCTGAATCCTGACACTCAGACACTTGCCAGACTAAGAGCTTTTTCTTCATATTCCAGCGCCCTGAAATACGGTGACGGAAAACTATGGTGGAGCGAATCGGTTTCTGACCCGAGATGGTCTCTGAAGATGACTTCAAGAATCCGATACTACGACATTGACAAGGGCAAGACCGGCACTCTGACGAAAAAAAGACGCCTCTTCAACCCTGAAATCTCCCCTGACGGCTCCACAATCTGCGCTGTGCAATATCCGGTCAAGGGAGGCACATCCATTGTCCTGATAGACCCTGCTGACGGAAAAATTCTGAGGAAAAGGTCAATGCCGGACTCGCTCCAGGCTGTCGAAGTCTGCTTCCACGGCAACTCCATCGTTTTCAACACCGTCTCGGAGGCCGGCTCAGGTATTTTTTCTGTCAATGCTGACCTTTCCGGGGACCTGAAATGTCTCTGTGCACCGCTTCCTGTAAGCATCGGCAATCTACGGACCTGTGACGGAGAAATCTGGTTTTCGTCTGACAGGGACGGGACTCGGGAACTTTACAGCATGAATCCTGACAGCCGTGTCATCCGTCAGCACACATCACTCCCCTACGGCGGAGAAAACTTCATCATTGACAAGGACAAGATATATTTCGCCTCACTCAGTCGCAATGGCAAACTTATGCACCGTACCGACAGAGATGAAGGCAAACAGGTGGATTTCAGAGATATACATCACTACCGGGTAGCTGACACATTGACCTCGCAGGAAAAGAGGCTCGCGGCAGCGAAAGGCATGGAATGGGCGGACTCTCTCACTGATTTCACTACGGATTTCTCGCAGCCAAAGAAATATGTGAAGGCTGCCAATGTTCTCAGATTCCACTCCTGGGCTCCTGTCTATTTCAATTATGACAATGTCCGGAGTCTCAGTGGCGACTTCAATTATGAGACGGCATCCGTGGGAGCGACTGCGCTTTTCCAGAACAGTCTGGGCACTGCCTGGGGTTCGGTAGGCTATTCGTTCCACAACGACCCTTACTCCTATGTCTATGATGACGGTTCACACAAATACCGGCATTCCGGCCATATCCTGTTCACTTACAGCGGATTGTATCCTGTGTTCGAGTTCTCGGCTGATTTCAATGACAAGGCAGCGGTCCAATACCAGAGGCGGAAGGCAGTTTCCGGTTCTTACGATGCGGAATCCGTCACCGGTACTCTTCTGAACACGCCGTCTCTGAAAGGCAGCGTGAAGGTTTATGTTCCGCTGAGTTTTTCGTCCGGCGGATGGAGCCGCGGACTTATTCCACAACTAAGATATACGATTTGTAACGACTTGTATGACAAATCATTGACCACTGTCAGTTTCGACGGTAACTTCAGCGGGACCAAGATTCCGCACGTTGTCGGCTATGAAAGCGGGGACAATGTATATATGCAGACGATCCATGCTTCTATACGCGGTTATTCGGTGCGAAATGTTCCGTCATCCGGCACTTATCCGCGTTACGGCATCGGTGCAGAAGTCGGTTATTCGGCGAGGATAAGACTGAGTGACATGTACTCGTCATCTGCCTATTTCTACGGATATGGCTATCTTCCTGGCTTTACATTGACCCAGGGCCTCAAACTCACGGCGAAATACCAGCACCAGTTCGAGGCTGGAGTGAGACGGGAGAACTCGATTTCGATGGTCCCACGGGGATTTTCCGGCTCTGGTGCCGAATACTTCATCCGGAATATATCGCGAAACCACTTGAAAATCACGGCTGATTACGCCATCCCTATTTGGGTGGGAGACATTTCCTGGCTCTCCCCTGTCGCCTACATAAAGAACTTTGAGATTACGCCTCATTTCGACTGGATGATGTTCTCTTCCGGCAAGAGCATCGCTGACAACGGGCTGTTCAGCGCCGGAGCAAGCATTGTGGCGAAACTTGCCAATCTTCTCTGGGTTCCTTTCGACTGCAGCATCGGTATCACTGCAGACTGGAACGGCGGGCCGGCCTTCAATAAAATGAAAAAAAGTGGCTGCCATATCGACAACCACTATATAGGATTGGTGTTCAATATCGACTTATAGCCGGTATAAGAACCGCTTATCTCTATGATAAGACAGGCTTGATGACACCGAAAATGATATAAGCTATCAGAAGGGTAACGAAGATATTGAATGTCTGTGCTGTGAGGAATACCTTCAGCGGCACTCTGTTCTCTTTTCCCAAGATGTCTTTCAGTCTGGTTTCCAGACCGATGCAGACAAATGCGATGCTGAACAATGTGTTTTGGAATCCTTTGGTCACCTTGCCTACTGCTTTCGCTGTTTCCGGAGAAAGAAGGAAGCTGAACACAAGTGACGCCAAAATCATACCTATCACGAATTTAGGGAAGCGTTCCCAGATGACGCCGGCGGTAGGTCTTGTCTCATGATTGGTTCCCTTGTATGCCCACATCATTGAAATAAAGAAGGCTGCGAGGCCGAGAAGGACGTTCTGAGAAGACTTGACAATGATGGCTGTCTGTCCGGCTGCAGGGTCGTCAATGAGTGTTCCTGCGGCAGCGACTGCGCCTGTCGTGTCAATGGTACCGCCAATCCATGCTCCTGCTACTTCTGGTGAGAGATTCATCAGGTCTGCAAGCCACGGAAGCAGATACATCATCGGGATAGCGATAATCAGCACGAGGGACACCACATAAGAAAGTTTCTTGTTGTCTCCTTTGATGACTCCGCAGGTGGCGATGGCAGCCGATACTCCGCAGATGGAAACCGCGCTGGACAGCATTGTTCCCATTTCCGGATCCACATTCATCTTCTTTCCTACCCAGAAGCAGAAATACCACACTGTGAATACGACTATCAATGACTGTGCAAGTCCGTATGCGCCTGATTTCATCATCTCTCCGAACAGGATGGTGGAACCCAGGCAGATGATGCCCACTTTGATATAGAATTCGCTGTTTACAGCTGTCTTAAGCCATTTCGGAAGTGTGAAGCAGTTGTTCAGGATCAATCCGTATATCACGGCGAAGAACACTGACTCGAATCCCCATTCCTTGATGACCGGAATGTTTGCCGTAATCTGCGCAAGCAATGTAATCGCGAAAATGAACAGCAGAGAAACAAACGTTCCTTTAAGAGGTTTCCTCAATGCTGCCAATGTCACATATGTCAGCAGAAGTACGAAGCCGAACATATAAAGTGCGCCTACCCAGTCAGTTGCAGATGTCAGGTTCTTAGGCATAGACGGCATTGCACTTGGGAAAATACAAGCCAGAGCGAGCACGGCAGCTCCCACGAAGACAATTATCCAATCCTCGGTTGTGAATTGTTTAAGCCAATTTTTCATCAGTGTTGATTTAGATTTCAGTATTTTTTCGGCAGGTGTCGCCAAAAATCCTTCAAATATAGTAATTTTGTTGCAGAAAACTTAATTTGATTTCCCTATGGCCAACATATCGATAACTGCAGTATGCCAGAAATGCGGCTCTACATCAGAAATAAATTACTATCAGAATATCAATGTACAGGACTCTCCTGAGCTGAAGAGCCAAGTCAAGGACGGCTCTCTTTTCCTGTGGACCTGCAGCAAATGCGGAAGCGTAAATCTGATCCCTTTCCCGGTGCTGTACCACGACCCTGACGAAAAACTGATGATATGGTACACGCCCGAAAGCATGTCAGACGCAGAGAAAGCCCTGATTGACAAGCAGATAAATGCCATCACCGAGCAGATTCTCTCTGACAGCAACGGAGAAATCCTTCGCGGCTACACATTGAGAAGAGTGAAGGAAGTCGGCGAACTTATAGAGAAGGTCAATATCTTCGACGCGGGACTTGATGATGTCGCTGTCGAAATGTGCAAATATATCACCCGCATAGAACTTTCCGAGAAGAGCAAGGACAAGACTGCCATTCCTGACAATGCAAAATTCAAGTTCTACAAGATTGAGGGCCCGGACAACGACATCACTCTCACCTACCCCAAAGACGGCCAGATCCAGGGCGTCCAAATCGGGTTTAATGTATATGAGGACTGCCGAGGCATAATAAAAAGGAACCCCGATGTCCTTCCGGCACCGGGATTCGCTATAGTAGATTCCGAATGGTTATCTACGAAAATGAGATAACGCCTTTATTCGAGTTTTCTGGCTCCGTCGCTGATCACGACATCATAGATCTTAGGAGCGTGGCCGAATTTCTCTGAGAACTTCTCAATTGCTGAATTGATGAAGTTGTCATAGAATTCCTCTTTCACGAGGTTGATGGTGCAGCCGCCGAATCCGCCGCCCATTACGCGTGAACCGGTCACGTCGCATTTGCGGGCAAGCTTGTTCAGGAAATCAAGTTCAGGGCAGCTTACCTCATACAGATGGCTGAGACCGAAATGTGTCTGATACATCATCTCTCCAACTGTCTCATAATCACCTCTTTCGAGAGCATCGCAGACATCCAGCACGCGCTGAACCTCACCGATCACATACTCTGCCCTGAGGAAATCCTCCTCCGGAACCAAGTCTCTGACTTCTTCGAGCCATACACGTTTTGCATCACTGAGGAACTCCACGTCGCTGTGATTCTTTCTGATGGCAGCACATACGTTCTCACATGACTGACGTCTCTTGTTGTATGCGGAAGAAGCAAGTTCGTGTTTTACGCAAGAATCCACGAGGACAAGCTTGTATCCGGCCTGAACAGGATCAAATGGGAAATATTTGTATTCCAATGTCTTGCAGTTAAGACGGATAAGGCTACCCTTCTTTCCGAAAACAGAAGCGAACTGGTCCATGATGCCGCAGTTCACGCCGCAATAGTTGTGCTCAGTGGACTGTCCGATCTTGGCAAGTTCGAACTTGTCAATCATATTGTTGAACAGATAATTGAGCGCATAGGCGAAAGTGCTTTCCAATGCTGCTGAAGAAGAAAGTCCTGCTCCAAGAGGAACGTCACCGGCAAATACGGTATCGAAGCCCTCTACCTTTCCGCCTCTCTTCTGCATTTCGCGGCACACTCCGAAAATATATCTTGCCCAGCTCTGCTGCGGTTTATCCTCCTCATTTAGACCAAATTCCACGTACTCGTCATAATCAAGCGAATAAGCATGGACCTTGTCTGTTCCATTCAACTTGATTTCTGCGATAATACCCTTGTCAATGGCACCCGGGAACACATATCCTCCGTTGTAGTCAGTATGTTCTCCGATAAGATTGATTCGACCGGCAGATGCAAACATCTCTCCGTCAGCACCATACAGGACTTTGAACTTGTCCTGAATTCTGGATTTCATTTCCATAATTTATATGTGGTTTAAAAAATTACTATTTTGTTTCCATCCAGACACAACCACTGAATCTGAAATGGCATATATTTCTGCGCTAAAAACGCGAGAAGCAAATTTAAAGAAAATAATCATTATTTCTATGGAAAACCCGTCCTTAATTTCAGAACAATCGGACAGTGGTCACTTACTCCCCCAACATAATTAGGCCCTTGATAGGTTCGCAATGGCTTATATCCGGACATTTTGGAATCCCATACAGAAAGAAACGGGATGTGGACCACCTCCATTTCAGCGGCCTGAACCAAATCTTCCGTTATCCAGAACATATCTATCAGAGACCATTTTCCGTTGAACCTGATGCTTCCCTCCCCCTTCCGGGCCAATGGTGCCGCCGCATTGACAAGACTCTTCTTCAGAACCTCGAATTCTCCCGCCTGCGGGCCGTCATTGAAATCTCCCATCACCACTACGTCCCTGGTTCCGTTCTCCATTACAGAATCCACGACCGAGCACAGTCTCTCCGCGGCAAGTTCTCTTTTCCAGGCCGTCTTGCCTCCGCCATATTTGGAAGGCAGATGAACCACCACAACCGCCAGACTGTCACCGCTTTCCGTCTCAAATTCCGTCAGCAGAAGATCCCTTGTCCTCATATTGTCAATGCGACAGTTTTTCGACCCCTTACACTTCAGTTTATCTTTTTTCCAAAGCAATGACACATCTATTCCCCGATGATCGTTTGAGTCATAATGGATTATGGAATAGCCGTGTTTGGAAAGATTGGTGGAATATAACAGTCTAGTCAGTACTCCCCTGTTCTCCACTTCTGCAACTCCTATGATGTCCGGCATCCCTCCGTACCTGTCCGCCGTCCAGAATACGGATTTCGCTATAGCCGAGCACTTTGCATAAAACTTGGACGGAGTCCAGCGCCTGGCTCCTTCCGGACTGAATTCAGCATCTGACAACCCTCCGCCTTCATCCACATAGTCGAAAAAGTTCTCAAGGTTCCAGAACATCACCAGAAGGCTGTCAGCCGGAGCTGATTTCGCCTGTACTGCCAATGCACTGAAACACAAAATCATTTCTACTACAATTATTTTCCTCCACATAACCACTTCCGCATTTTTCCCGCAATATGGAATCTTTTATCTGAAACAGATTTAAAAAACGTAAAAAGTTTCTTTAAAAAACAGAAAAACTTTTTTATTGCTACCTTTGCAGTCCCGACACGAAAAAATTATAAAAAAATATGTCTTTAAAATGTGGTATCGTGGGACTTCCTAATGTAGGAAAATCCACTCTATTCAACTGTATAAGCTCAGGAAAAGCGCAAAGTGCGAATTTTCCGTTCTGCACCATTGAACCTAATCTCGGTTCTACAAATGTACCGGACAAAAGGCTTGAAAAACTGGCTGAACTGTGCAATCCGAAGAGAACTGTGCCTGCCACAGTGGATATCGTGGATATTGCAGGTCTGGTAAAAGGAGCAAGCAAGGGAGAAGGTCTGGGAAACCAGTTCTTGGCAAATATCAGGGAAACTGATGCCATTCTTCACGTGTTGAGATGTTTTGATGACAACAATATCGTGCACGTGGATGGTTCTGTGGACCCTGTAAGAGATAAGGAAGTAGTGGATACTGAACTACAGATAAAGGACCTGGAAACTGTGGAAAGCAGGCTTGCAAAGGTTCAGAAACAGGCCAAAACAGGCGGCGACAAGGATGCGAAGAAACTTATGGATCTTCTTCTGCGCTACAAAAAGGCTCTTGAGTCCGGTAAATCCTGCCGCACAGTGGAGCTTTCTCAGGAAGAAGAGCCACTCGCACACGACCTTTTCCTTCTCACAAACAAGCCTGTCATGTACGTGTGCAATGTGGATGACAATTCAGCTGTAAACGGTAACGCCTACGTGGATGCCGTGCGTGAAGCCACTAAGGACGAGCATGCTGAAATTCTTATCATTTCCGCAAGAACAGAGTCTGATATTGCCGAGATGGACAGTTATGAAGACAGACAGATGTTCCTGGATGAGATGGGCCTAACCGAATCCGGAGCCGCAAGACTGATCCAAGGCGCATACAAACTTCTCGGCCTGGAGACATTCTTCACGGCAGGTGCTGACGAATGCAGGGCATGGACCATCAACAAGGGCGACAAGGCTCCCAAGGCAGCCGGAGTCATCCATTCCGACTTCGAAAAAGGCTTTATACGGGCCGAAGTCATCAAATACGAGGATTTCATCAACTACAAGTCCGAAGCAGCCGTAAGGGCCGCAGGAAAGCTTTCTACAGAGGGTAAGGAATACACTGTCCAGGATGGTGACATCATGCACTTCCTGTTTAACGTATAATTTATTCTTAATGTTCCGGTTCCTCGCCGTGCAGCACTCATGAGAGGTTCGCGCTTCGCGCTCATCCCGTCAGGCTATCGCCTGCCACCCACTCACTGTCGTGGGCGACAAGCCTCTCATGAGCGCAACACGACAGGAACCTGACAATAACATAATGAAGTAAAAAAAAAGAGACCGCTCAAATCAATGAACGGTCTCTTTATTTTGATGTAAACTATCTGCTAATAGAATCTTGCTCTGTTATCCTTTACATCTGCATCCTGCATCATGACAGGGATAATAGCCTGAGAAGAATACATGGCCATCTGAGCCTGACGGGTCTTGGCGTCATCCTCTGTATAGAATGAACCTGTGTCACGACCAGTAACCTTGAATACATACACTCCGATAGAACCTGCAACCGGTCCGCTTACCTTATCTACAGGTGCAACAGAAACGGCACCGATAAACTTAGGATCCAGACCCTGAGAGTTCATTGAAGAGAATGCAACTCCGGAATGAGAACTTACAGTAGTGCCAAGTTTCTCGGCAATTGCCTGAAGGTCATCAAGTCCATTGATCTTTTCTGCAACCTCAGCCTTCTTCTTTTCAGCAAGTTTCTCGTAGTAAAGCTGCTGCTTGATAGAAGAAGCGACCTCTTTTACAGTAGCATAACCCTCTTTGTGCACACCACGTACAGTAGCGATGATGAAGTAGTTGTTGTCCACTGTAATGATGTTGGAAACCTTGCCGGTCTTGTTCTCGAATGCCCAGCGTGAAACTTCCTTGGCATTGTCGATGGAACCGAGCTTGTCAGCTCCCTCGAGCAGATTGTTCAACGGATGAGAATATACGCCGAGTGAATCGACAGCTTTCTTGTAGTTGTCATATTTGCCTGCAGCCATCACAGCGAACTTGTTGGCCTTTGCATATTCTGTCTGGAAAGTCTCCTTGCTTGCGATGGTCTCTTTGCTGAGGACAGCGACTTTCTTCTTGAGAACAGGTGCAGTGGTCTTGGTAACCTCTACAACATGATAACCGTAGTTTGTCTTGAGAACGAAAGGAACATTCTTGGCAGCTGTCATAACTGACTCGAAACCAGGAATCATATAGGTCTGGGTCATCCAGCCGATATTGCCCTTCTCACCGTCAGCAGCAGAATTCTTGTCGGCTGAGTACAAAGAAGCTACGCTTGTGAAATTGGCACCTGCAGCGATTACGCCTCTGAGGCTGTCTGCCTCATGCTCAGCATTCTCGCCCTGAAGAAGGATATGTCTTACGTAAACGGAGTCAGGAACCATCTTGGTGTCCATTACACGGGCTACCAAATAGTTGTCACCCTTGGTGATGACGTTTGAAACATAGCCCTCGCCTTTCCATACGAATTCTTCAACTTCAGGAGAAACAGTGCTCAACTCACCCTGCTTGTAGTATTTGTCATCATAAGGTCTGTCTGAATTTCTCATCAAGAAAGACTTCATGTTGGAAGCGGTAGCGAACTCATCATAAATTTCTGATACTTTCTTTCCCTCGTCAGCAATATCCTTTGCAGAAGGTTTAACCTCGAATACCACGTACTCGATATCGCGGCTTGCCTGCTGTTTGTAGAATTTCTTGTGAGCGTTATAGAAAGACTTGATTTCGCTGTCAGAAACAACTATCGTAGAATCCTGCTCATATCCAAAAGGCACCATGACGAAATCCACGTCAGATGTGTTGTTGTTCTCGGCGATGGTTCTCTTGAGCATCATAGGAGACATGAAATTGCTCTGAGTGAACAAAGAACTGTATTTGGAGAACAGCTGCTGGTTGTAGATTGAACTCTGGATATAATTCCAGTAAAGTCTCAAGTTGCCGCTCTGGTCAGAATCGAGGTTGTTCACCATCTGGATAAGATTGCTCTTGGAGAAATTTCCGTTTTCATCGAAGAAAGCCGGATTCTGCGCAATCATAGGAGAAACCATATTGCCGGTGGTCAAATCTACCATCTCTGCATCACCTACCTTGAGACCTGCCTCAGAAGCTTTTGCATCAAACAAATATCTGAAGACAAGATCCTGCCAAGCATTGTTTCTGATTTGAGCCTGCTGCTCAGCGCCCTGAGCTGAAGAACCTGTCATTACCTCATTGATAGTGGTAAATTTCTGGATATCTTCCTGGAAATTGTTGTAAGATATTGACTTGCCATTGATTTCGCCAACATCATACTTTGAAGACATGCCATTGAAAGCCGAAATAACTTCATTCGGATCTATAATGAATGATAACAGGCCTATAGCGATAACAATAGATACCGCCATACCGAATTTAACGCGTAACTTTTCAAGAACCGCCATTGTGTTATTATTGTTTAATTTAATTTCATATTATTGGGGCTACGAAGATAGTGATTTTCCGTGAAACTGCATTATTTTTTTAGCAATGGGCCTATAAAATTGACAGAATCGATGGAAACGGCCGTAGAATCCTGAACCACTATCATGTAATTGTTGAAAGGCTTCAATATAATCGAGTTCCGGGCACGCTCGTCAGAACGCATTCCGTATCCCTGCATAAGTCCGTCAGGGGAGTACATACGCACATAACAGTCCGTAAATATCTCCTTCTTCGTCCTGTCCCAGTAAATGGTGTCCGTTTCCATAGTCTGCTGCTTCACGATGTTCTTCACCACCACATTGCCGAAGGCTTTCCATATTTCTTTGCCTGACTTCTTGTTCTTTTCATGACTGGCTTCATCAGAAACAATGGTGGATTCGAGAACCTCATCATCAGTATAGGCATATACCCTAAGGCCCTCCGGAAAATACTCCCTGGACAGGGTATCATTGTCATACCTCTGCATTTCCTTCGTTACGGTACGCATCTGTATCTTCCCGTTTTCGGTCTGATACATACACATACTGTCAACGACCTGGAGCGGGGTAGTGCTCAAGTCCAGACGGTCTGCAACAGACAATTTCGACTTGCAGGAATAAACGATGAAAGCAACCGCTGCTGCAGTTGCCATCATCTTTACCATATTAAAAAACCTTTTCAAGTAAGAAACTATTTCTGAGTTCTTACAGTGGTATTGGCTTTCATACCATTGCAAGATACGGTATATGACTGACCATCAGTCAAATCGTACATAAATGCTTCTGCAGTCTGAGGGAAGTAAACCCTGTACTGAGACATCATCTTGTTGCAATCTTCAGCAAGTGAAGGATCTGCATCCTTAGCCTTTGCCATATAATCGTAAGCAACCCAGTAAGGAGCCCTTCTGTTGATTTCATTACCGTTGCAAGTAGTTGCTCCCCAGATAGTTCCGATCAGGAAATATGCTTTACCCTTGTAGCTTTCTGACAATGACATGGCCTTCTCCGCAAATGAAATCGCTGAAGCATTCTTGCCGTTTCTTACGCAGTATGCGGCAGCCTCATAATTGTAGTCAGCAGCAGTCTCCTCACTGAGGTCAGGGTAGGTGAGAGCCTCAGAAATGTAATTCACAGCAGCATCGAAGTTTCCTCTTGAAGCATTGAGTTTGTAGAGGAAATATGCAGACTGGCTTGAAGGCTGGAGTTTGTGCAGTGATGTTGCAGCGTTGAGATAAAGATCATTGTCCGTACAATCATCAGCCGCGCTCATCATCTTGACAATGTTGCCTACGAGTGCAAGATCCTCAGGAGCAGCCTCATATCTCGGAGTATAAACCTCGATGATCTTCTCACAACTTGCCACCTTGCTTGAGATGAACAGGCTTTCCATATCATCTTTAACCTTGTCAAGTTCCTCCTTTGCAGTTGCATCTGCAGGAGTAATCTGCTCGATATAAGCCATATTGTTCTGATATACGGCAATCAACTTGTCGGCATCCATCTGATTGTCCTGATAGAGCTGGATTGCAGCATTGAGGTCAATGAGAAGAACTGAAGGTTTGGTTTTTTCCTTGTTCGCATTGATGACCTCATCCAGTCCGGCATACAACTTTTCAGGATCATTCTTATAGAAGTTTGCCATATCCAGTGCAAGGTTGTTCATTGCTGTAACCTTGTATTTAGGATAATACTGGGCACGTGTTCTGTGAATTGTGAACAATGTATCAATCAATGCATTGCGATACGCAGCATTTGCGGCATTCTTGACAATCTGCTTTCTGATGAGAGAAGTTCCGTCGATAAGCATTGTCTGATTTGCCGTAGCAGGACAAAGTGAATAGGCCTTTCTCCAGTTAGGCAGAGCCGCATCATAATTCTTGCTCTTGTAATACTCTTTGTAGTATGACAAGTACTTGATACACTCAGCACTGTCCGCGCCATACTTTCCCTGGGCTGACATGGTGTGTCCGCCTAAAACCATCAAAACCGCCGAGAAGACGATAAATCCAATTTTTTTCATATCAGTAAATAATATTTGTTTCGTTATTCGTATTTAGGTTTCTGGAACCATATATCGTGGATATTGAATCCAACGACAAGCATCGCATATCTTTCGCGTATCATATTGTTGTCCTTGGTACCTCTCTGGCCAAGATCCACACCGATGGAAATACCATTGTACCAGCGGAATACAGGCAATGTCATTCCAAAAGTCAGGCCATAAGAATTCACGGTATGCCCGTTCAGCTTATAATAATCCCTATCATAGTATGCACCCACCCGGTAAGAGCACCTCCTCATATAATAGCGGATATCATTTCTGTTAGGTACAATCTCGAATCCAGCCTTGAAAGACTGCGAGAATGTAGTGGAGAAAGTGGATTCACCCTTGTTCGCAAAGCCTACAGCATTGTCAAGATTGGATTTGCTCCAGTCTGAACGGGTATAGTCGAACTCAAGTCTCCACTTGTCCCCTCTGCGCAGGGCCACGCCTATTCCATATTCGCTCGCAATCTTGGAAGCCCTGCCTCTGGAAAGCGTATCCGTATTGTATTTCAATGTATCGCTTTTGCTCGAGATAGTCGCATACTTGTAATCCGTGACATATCCCTTGAGTCTGGCAGAAGTCCTGTAAGTAGCTCCCACAGTGAGGAAAAGTCCAGGTGCAAGAGCCTGGTCGTACTGCACGCCGAACTTACCTCCGAAAGCATTGAGATTCAATATATAGCCACTGTAGATATCCCTATATGAAGACGAAGCGAAATCCATAGTGGTAGTCTTGTCAATGTTGCCGAAATAGTAAATCATCTGCGCTCCTACTGACAATTTGTTCCAGAATGTAGCGCCTGCACCGGCAAACACCTGGTAAATATCACCTTCTCCATAGGAACGGTAATTCATATTTCCGGTAGTCGCAAGCACCTTAGGGTCAGTTATATCGTGAGAAAAATCATATCCCACTGAACTGAAAGGCGTAATGCCGGCCATAAACGCAGACTTGCGGTATATAGGCACGGTAAACACGAAGTCAGATATGTTGAACAGGTTCTTAGCCGACTTCACATCACCCTGACTGTACAGTCTGCCGTCTGCAGTAACTCCGAAATCCAACATGAAGGACAATGTATCCCTTGCCGCCACAGCAGCCGGATTCACGACATTTATGTGCCTGTTGTTTCTGGTAGCGATTCCGATACCACCCATGCTCCTGGAATAAGCAGTACCCTGACGAGTCAAGTCGCCCACTCCGAATATGGAATAGGGAGAATATGAACTGTATGCTCCTTCCTGAGCTTTCACAACATTACAACTCAGAACAAGCGCAGCTCCGAACAAAATTTTTCTAATCAATTTCATTGACATACTCGTCAGCAATTAAAGCCAAACCTATCAAAACAAGGTTACAAATCACAAATATCGAGTTTTTCATCCTTTTTGCAAAATAATTCGCATCACCGCCCGTAAAAACGATGATATCAGATGAATTGCTTGACAAGTATCCTTCTATTTCAAACATTATGCCCGATATGATTCCGGACGTTATCGAGGTCGTGAAATCTGTGCCTAAAAGGGGAGTGTCATCTGGCGTGGAAACCAGCGGAAGAGCCCTTGAATACCGGTTCAATGCCTTGAATCTCGTACGGCACCCAAGGGAAATATTGCCTCCACAGTAAGTACCGTCAGCATTGACCATGTCCACTGTCAATGTCGTTCCGAAGTCAAACAAGGTAAAACTTTTGTTCTTGAAAAGATGACGTGCGGCCATTATGGAAGCCTCCCTGTCGGGGCTGAGCCATCCCGGAATGTTTTTGTCATTGACCAATTCATTGTCAGAGCCGTCCAGCACCACAAGCTTGCCGCAAAGTCCGGCATACAGTGCCTTGTCACCGGCTGAGATTTCATAAGCGGAAGCTATCACCATCACAGCAGGCTTTTCATTCTTCACGGATGAAACTATGAAATCACGGACCTTTTCTCCCTGATAACGGAAGGTCTTTCCTAAAACTGTCCCTTCAGTCCAGGCTGCCTTTACAGCCGTGTTACCTATTTCTACTACAAAATTGTTCATTCAACACCTTTTATCACAATAACTTGCCCAGCACTTCATAAGCCTTTTCCAGAGAGTCTATCTTCCTGGATATTATCCTGAGCTTGGAATTATTCTGTTTGAGTTCAAATATAGCACTATTGGCCGAAACCCTGTCAAGAATTCTTGAAAATACCGGAGATTTATAATAAGCCGACATAGGATTGGTTATGAAAAATGCTATCATGATCCCGTTCTTGATGATTATCTTCTCAAATCCGAGTTTTTCGCCGCGATGCCTGATTCTGACAATATCGAAAAGTCTTTCCAGTTCGACAGGAAGTTTTCCGAACCTGTCTTCAAGCCGGGCCGCAATCTGAGCCAGACCACTGTCCTTGTCCACAGAATCCAATTCCTTGTAAACACGTATTTTTTCTGCCTGGACGTCGATATAGCCGTCCGGAATCATTGCCACCTGGTCAGTCTCGATAGAGCAGTCCTCCACATAAGAATCACTCACATTTTTGGTGGATATTCCTGTCTCCATACCGAGTTCATCCATCGCTTCGGCAAGAATCTTCTGATACGTCTCATAACCCATATCGGCAATAAAACCGCTCTGCTCCGCTCCAAGCAGGTTGCCGGCACCTCTGATATCCAAATCCTGCATCGCTATATTGAACCCGCTGCCGAGATCGGAGAATTCCTCTATTGCCCGAAGCCTTCTTCTCGAATCGTCGGACAATGTGGTCAGAGGCGGAACTATCAGGTAGCAGAAGGCCTTTCTGTTGGACCTTCCCACCCTGCCACGCAACTGGTGCAGATCGCTGAGACCGAAATTCTGAGCCTGGTTTATGATAATGGTATTGGCATTCGGAATATCCAGACCGCTTTCAATGATGGTAGTGCTCAAAAGCATATCATAATCGCCCTGGATGAACTCCATCATCTTGTTTTCCAGTTCCTTGGCCTCCATCTGACCATGAGCCATACATATCCTCATGTCCGGCACTATACGGTGCAGAATATCATAGACTCCAGGCAATTCCTGCACCTTGTTGTGAAGGAAAAATATCTGTCCGCCACGGTCCAGTTCATAGTTGATTATATTACGGATTTCATTTTCATTGAAAAGTATAATCTCAGTCTGGACAGGAATCCTGTTCGGCGGGGGAGTGCTTATAATGGAAAGGTCACGCGCGCCCAGTAGCGAGAACTGGAGAGTTCTCGGAATAGGAGTCGCTGTCAATGTCAATGTATCAACAGACAGTTTCATCTGCCTGAGCTTTTCCTTGGAACTTACTCCGAATTTCTGTTCCTCATCTATTATGAGCAGGCCCAAATCCTTGAACTCAAACGTATTTCCAAGAATCTTATGGGTTCCTATCAATATGTCGATCGAGCCGTTTTTAAGTCTTTCTTTTATGTCAGTAATTTCTTTTGCGGTACGTAAACGGCTGACATACTCCACATTGCAAGGAAAATCCTTCAGGCGGGACTTGAAAGTATTGTAATGCTGGAAAGCGAGAATTGTCGTCGGAACCAACACTGCCACCTGCTTGCTGTCCGCAACCGCCTTGAAAGCAGCCCGTACAGCAAGTTCGGTCTTTCCGAAGCCCACATCTCCACACACAAGCCTGTCCATAGGGCTCTTGTCCTCCATATCACGCTTTATGGCCTGAGTTGCAGTCTCCTGGTCAGGCGTATCCTCATACATGAAACTGGACTCAAGTTCTTCCTGAAGATAGGTATCAGCAGAGTAGGCAAAACCGCTGGCAGCCTTTCTTTTGGCATACAGGCTGATGAGTTCCTTGGCAATATCCTTGACCTTGGCCTTGGCATTGTTCTTAAGCGTCTGCCAAGTCTTGGAACCGAGTTTATTGATCTTGGGCGGAATGGAATCCTTGGACTTGTATCTGGATATCTTATGAAGCGCATGCACGGACACGAAAACCACATCATTGTCCTTGTACATCAGTTTTACCACTTCATGGACACGCCCCTTGTCATCCGTCATTCTCACCAGACCGCCGAAAATGCCCACACCATGATCGATATGGACCACATAATCGCCTATATTGAACGCACTCAAATCATTGAGAGTCAGCTGCTCACTCTTCTCGACACTTCTTCTGATGGTAACTCTGTGGAAGCGGTCGAAAATCTCATGATCGGTGTAACAGCAGATTTTGTTCTCATTGTCAATGAAACCTCTATGAATGTTCTTTCCGGCAATGAACTCCGGCATCACACCCTCATTCTGATACAGCACCGATTTCAGCCTGTCCGCCTGAGACTCCTTTTCGGCAAATATGCACACCCTGTAACCTCTCTCCAGACGGCTCCGTATATCTTCAGTAAGCAGTTCGAAGTTCTTGTTGAATACAGGTTGCGGGGCAATGTTGAACTTAATCGGATCTACATTAGTACAAGACAGGGGAGTGTCAATGTAAACTCTGCGGAATCTGCTTAAACCCTCGTAGAAACTTCTTTCCTTATATACATCGGAAGAATCCAGCCACACGACAGCATCTGACGGAAATATGTCTGATACCATTATGTCCGATGCCCCATTCTCATCATCCGCTATGATATCAGGGAAGATGTCAGCACTGTCCTTTTCTTCTTTGGACAACTGGGTGTTGCAGTCAAATACATTGATTTTCTCTATTTCATTGCCGAAGAAAGAGATACGGTACGGATTATTGAATGAATATGAAAATATGTCTATTATTGAACCTCTGATGGCGAACTGTCCTGGCGCGGATACGAAATCCACCCGGCAGAAGTTATTGGAAGTCAATTGGTTCACTATCTCATCAAAGCTGATGGTCTGATCTTTTTTCAGTGTAAGCAATGCTCCGGAAATCCTGGTCTTGTCCGGAATCATTTCTTCCAATGCTTCAGGATAGGTCACTATATACAGCAGTTCCGCATTGTCCTTGTCGGCGATGATGCTTCCTACCGCAGCAGTACGCTGCACTGCCAGAGAGGACTTGTAATTGCTTCGCTCCACATTCTTTCCTGAATCAGGCAGGAAGAATACCTTGTCCCCGTCCACGAGATTGTACAAGTCAGCCGCACAATACTCCGCTGAATCCTTGTCAGGCAGGACAATGACCTGCAGTCCTGATTTGCATATCTGAGAAAGTATAAACCACCTTGCGGAAAGAAACAGCCCGCTGCAATACGTTTCTCTTCTTTCCGCCACACTTTTTTCGAGTACTTCCGAAGTCTCCGAACTTATTAACATTATACTCATTTTTCGGTTGAAAACCTGTTAAAAACCCTGTTGACACTAAATGAAAAGTATGTTTTTCTATTTACATGAATAATTTTATGCACGCTGCTGTCCAATAATCCAAATAAAACTTCCAACATTTTACCAAACGGTTACCATCAGGGATATCAACAATTTTAACACATCTTAATATTCTGATGCACAGCCGCTTGCATAGCATTATCAACATATCAACAACTTTATAAAAAACATCAATATCAAAATAAATATATAAATTTGTATTATAAATGATGTTTCAAATGGCTGATGACTTTTCGCCGTATTCAACCGGGAATGACAAAGATAAGGATTTGGACGGAATTATCAGGCCTCACGAGCTGACAGACTTCACGGGGCAGGACAAGATAGTCACAAATCTGAAAATATTCATAAAGGCTGCCAAAATGAGAGGCGAGCCACTGGATCATGTGCTTTTTCACGGGCCTCCTGGCTTGGGAAAGACTACGCTTGCAAATATCGTGGCCAATGAATTGGGTGTGAATATAAAGATCACATCCGGACCTGTTCTGGACAAACCTGGTGATCTGGCAGGCCTGCTTACTTCATTGGATGAGGGAGACGTTCTTTTCATTGACGAGATACACAGACTTTCGCCTGTGGTGGAAGAGTATCTCTATTCGGCAATGGAGCAGTTTGTCATTGATATCCTTATAGACAAGGGGCCTGGAGCCAGGTCGGTAAGGCTTTCATTGAAACCGTTCACGCTTGTCGGGGCTACTACGAGGAAAGGTCTCCTTACGTCTCCGCTCAGGGCACGCTTCGGAATTGATTGTCCTTTGGAGTATTACGAGTCGTCTGAGCTCGTGCGTATAGTAAAGAGGAACAGCGCTCTGCTGAATGTCCCGATTGATGACGATGCCGCGTTGGAGATAGCTATGCGAAGCCGCGGTACGCCGCGTATTGCAAATGCTCTGCTGCGCCGCGTGAGGGATTTCGCCCAAGTAAAGGGAAACGGGCACATTGATCTGGAAATTGCGAAGTTTTCGCTCAATGCTCTTAACATTGACAAGCGCGGTCTGAACCAGATAGACAATAAGATTCTTTACAGCATCATCGCCAAGTTCAAGGGCGGTCCTGTCGGCGTGAGCACTATTGCTACATCTGTCGGCGAGGACCAGGGCTCTGTCGAGGAAGTTTATGAACCCTTCCTTATAAAGGAAGGCTTCATTCAGCGTACGCCGAGGGGGAGAATAGCCACTGATCTGGCCTATAAGCACCTCGGTATAGACAGAGAAACTGGTGATGAACCTGAGTATATTCAGAATACATTGTTCTGATGATTTGCAGGCTTTGCAGATGTTTCTTGGGAATATGTCTTATTTTTGCTCAAATTTGGTGATATTCTAAGGTTATTCCGCCAAAAATCACTAAACTTGCAGAATAATTGTACAATATATTCATAATAACTATAAAATGGCCGATAAATTTATCTCAAAGATTCCTGACGGACCTTTGGCCGAAAAATGGACCAAAAGGAAATCAGAAATTAGACTTGTCAGTCCTAACAACAAGAGAAAACTCGAAATCATTGTAGTCGGCACCGGTCTTGGTGGAGCTTCTGCAGCTGCCACTCTCGGTGAACTCGGTTATAATGTAAAGGTTTTCTGCATCAGTGATTCTCCTCGCCGCGCGCACTCTATTGCGGCTCAGGGTGGTATCAATGCAGCCAAGAACTATCAGAACGACAATGACTCTGTCTATCGTCTCTTCTACGACACCATCAAAGGTGGTGACTACCGAAGCAGAGAAGCCAATGTCTATCGTCTCGCAGAAGTCAGCGCTGCCATCATTGACCAGTGCGTAGCTCAGGGTATTCCTTTCGCAAGGGAATACGGCGGATATCTTGCAAACCGTTCTTTCGGTGGTGTGCAGGTAAGCCGTACTTTCTATGCAAGGGGACAAACCGGTCAGCAGCTTCTTCTTGGCGCTTATGCTGCGCTCAACAGACAGATTGCAGCCGGGACTGTAAAGAGCTATCCTCGTCACGAGATGCTCGACCTTGTAGTTATAAATGGTGAAGCCAAGGGTATCATTGCAAGAAATCTTGTTACCGGTAAGCTCGAGCGCTTTGGTGCTCATGCTGTGGTGATTGCTACCGGCGGTTACGGAAGAACCTACTTCCTTTCTACCAATGCGATGAACAGCAACGGTTCAGCTGCTATGCAGTGCTACCGTAAGGGTGCTTATTTTGCAAACCCTGCTTTCGCACAGATCCATCCTACCTGTATTCCTGTACACGGTGACCAGCAGTGCAAACTTACTCTTATGTCAGAGTCATTGCGTAACGACGGCCGTATCTGGGTTCCTAAGAAGATGGAAGACGTGATGAAGCTCCGCAAACACGAAATCAAACCGTCTCAGATAGCTGAAGAGGATAGAGATTACTATCTCGAGCGTCGTTATCCTGCTTTCGGAAACCTCGTTCCTCGTGACGTTGCTTCACGTGCAGCAAAAGAAAGATGTGATGCAGGTTTCGGTGTCAATGAAACAGGCCTCGCAGTATTCCTTGATTTCAAAGACGCTATCGAAAGACTTGGAAAACAGAGAGTTGCAGAGCGTTATGGTAACTTGTTCCAGATGTACGAGAAGATTACGGCTTCAAGCCCATGGGAAGAGCCTATGATGATTTATCCTGCTATCCACTATACAATGGGTGGTATCTGGGTTGATTACGATCTTCAGACTACTATTCCTGGACTTTACGCTATCGGTGAGGCAAACTTCTCGGATCATGGCGGAAACCGTCTTGGTGCTTCTGCTCTTATGCAGGGTCTTGCTGACGGATATTTCATCCTTCCTGTCACAATCGGTGACTATCTTTCTCATAAGTTTGCTGAGCCTAAGACTGATACTTCAGCTCCAGAGTTCGAAGCGGCAGAGAAAGCAGTTCAGGCCCGCATTGACAGACTCTTCGCTGTCAAAGGAACTGAGCCTGTTGACGCTATTCACAAGAAACTCGGCCACATCATGTGGGAGCATGTCGGAATGGCACGTACAGCGGAAGGCCTCAAAGAGGGTATCGCTCAGATCAAGGCTCTCCGTGAGGAATTCTGGAAGACTGTACGCGTAACTGGCGAGCAGTATGAGTTCAATCAGGAACTTGAGAAGGCTCTTCGTCTTGAGGACTTCTTCGATATAGGTGAGCTGATGGCTACTGATGCTCTCAATAGAAACGAGTCTTGCGGTGGTCATTTCCGTGAAGAAAGCCAGACACCGGAAGGTGAAGCTAAGCGTGATGATGAAAACTTTATGTATGTAGCTGCCTGGGAGTACAAGGGTGAAGGTCAGGCTCCTGAACTTCATAAAGAACCTCTCGTTTATGAGAATATTCACGTTGCTACCAGAAACTATAAAGACTAATTAGAGATGGATTTCAAGTTAAAAATATGGCGTCAGAAAAACGCCCAGTCAAAAGGTGAATTTAAATTATACTCTGTGACCGGAATCGAAGAGGATGCTTCATTCCTCGAGATGCTTGATATTCTTAACGAGCAGCTTGTACGTAAGGGTGAAGATCCTGTAGCTGTTGACAGAGGATGTCAGGGGGACGGTCCTGTTTCTTTTGACCATGATTGCCGCGAAGGTATTTGCGGCGCCTGCTCTCTTTATATTGACGGTAGAGCTCACGGTCCAGATGATCAGGTTACTACCTGTCAGTTGTTCATGCGTCATTTCAAGGATGGTGCTACAATCACTGTAGAGCCTTGGAGAAGTGCTGCATTCCCTGTAATCAAGGACCTCGTTGTAGATAGAACTGCATTCGACAAGATTCTTCAGGCAGGCGGTTTCATTTCTGTAAGAACCGGTTCTGCACAGGATGGAAATGCTCTACTCATTCCTCATGACAAGGCTGAAAAGAGTATGGATGCTGCTGCTTGCGTCGGTTGCGGTGCTTGCGTTGCTACCTGTAAAAACGGCTCTGCAATGCTCTTTGTGGCTGCAAGGGTAAGTTCCCTCGCTCTTCTTCCACAGGGTCGCCCAGAGGCTGCAAGAAGGGCTCGTGCGATGGTTGCAAAGATGGACGAACTCGGCTTCGGTAACTGTACCAATACCAGAGCTTGTGAAATGGAGTGCCCTAAGGGTATTTCTGTTGATCACATTGCCCGTCTCAACAGAGAGTTCCTCGCCGCTAAATTCAGCGAATAGTAAATTTTATCATAACATAAAAGAGACCATCCTTCTTCAGGGTGGTCTCTTTTTTAGTCTGCGTTTAGTAATCAGTTGGCCGAGATTTGCGAAGTATTTTCGAGGATAGATTTCTTTTCGAAGAAGGAGTGTATTGGACGTACACGACTGATGAAAAAAGTAATATAGACCGAAAAGACTCGCAAAGATTACCAGAGGAAATTGTTGAACGGGTATCGTCCTGCATGAATCTCAGCTACCATCTTGTATATGTCGTTCCTGAGTTTGTCAATGCCGATTTTCTCTTTGGCAGATATGAAGATGCAAGGGGTCTTTTCCTTTGCTATCCAGCTGTTTTTCAACTCTTCCAGGCTCCTGTTGTTCTTACCCTTCGGCTCAAGTGAAAACTCGTCATACTCTTCATACGTATATGCATCTACCTTATTGAAAATCACGTATATAGGTTTGTTGTCAGCCTTGATGTCCCTAAGTGTGTTTTCCACCACTTCCATCTGCTCCTCAAAACCCGGATGTGATATATCCACTACGTGAATAAGAATGTCTGCTTCCCTGACTTCATCAAGTGTACTCTTGAATGCTTCTATCAGCTGTGTAGGCAGTTTTCTTATAAAACCTACTGTATCACTGAGCAGAAATGGAACGTTCTCCAGAACCACTTTTCTGACCGTAGTGTCAAGCGTGGCAAACAGTTTGTTTTCCGCAAAAACGTCGCTTTTGGACAGCAGATTCATCAATGTACTCTTTCCTACATTCGTGTATCCTACCAGTGCCAAACGTACGAGCTGACCTCTGTTTCCGCGCTGTGTGGCCATCTGTTTGTCCACTTTTTTCAGTTGCTCTTTCAGCTTGGAAATTCTCTCCTTCACGATACGCCTGTCTATCTCGATCTGAGTTTCACCCATACCGCCTCGCGTACCCATACCACCTCTCTGTCTCTCAAGGTGTGTCCACATGCCGGCCAACCTCGGCAGCATATAGTTGTATTTTGCCAGTTCGACTTGAGTCTTTGCGTATGCAGTTTTTGCTCTTTGCGCGAAGATTTCAAGAATAAGGCTTGTACGGTCAATGACACTACTTGTCTTTATTATCTTCTCAATGTTACGCTGCTGTGTACCTGACAGTTCATCATCGAAAATTACATATCTTATGTCATTCTGCTCACAGTAATCAGCTATTTCCTGGAGTTTTCCGCTTCTGATATATGTGGCATTGTCCGGTCTGTCAAGTCTCTGGACGAATTTCTTGTCCCTCGTCGCTCCTGCTGTCTCAGCAAGAAACTCGAGTTCATCAAGGTATTCCATTACCTTGCTTTCTTCGTCATTGCTTGTGATAATACCTACGAAAACCGCTTTTTCTACGTTTTCTGTCATTTTTTTTTTAGATTATTCACTTTCAAAAAATAAGGCTATCCTTATATTAGGGACAGCCTTATTCTTATTATGTGTTGTTAGTTTTTATCTCAACTGGAATATAACAGGGAAGGTATATGTAACCTTGACTGCACGGTCTCTCTGTTTTCCCGGTTTCCATTTAGGAGAACTTGAAACGACTCTCACAGCTTCCTTGTCAAGTGATGAATCGACTCCACGGAGTACCTTTACATTCGATACAGTACCGTCAGCATTTACAGTGAACTGCAGTGTTACTCTACCCTGTACACCGTTTTCCTTAGCGATTTCCGGATATACGAGCTTTGAGTTCACCCATTTTGAGAATTCATTCGCATCGCCACCGTTGAATGAAGGTTTCTCCTCTACCAACTGGAATGGAATGGCTTCTTCTTCCACTGTTTCCTCTTCCGGTGCACTTTCGATATAGTCCATAATCTCCACGCCTGAGTTTGCGTCATCCTCGAGGTTCTGGAACATATTGTCATCTACTTTGATATTATCATCGACAACATCAATCTGGTCTGACAAAATAGGAATCTTAGGTGCTGCCTCTGGTGGTGGAGGTGTCTCCTGAGTAATAGGAACCATATCCTCTACTTCGACATTCGCTACTTCAGTCTCGAGGGTTGCAACCTCTTTTTCGGTTGAAGACCAGTTAAATGCGAAGTAAATAGCAATCAAGGCAACCACAAAGCCTATCTCTGTGAAGAGAAGTCTCTTATTTTCAAGACTTGCCTTTTCTGATTTTTTAACTTCCATATCAATGTGTTTTTTTATTTTCCATTCGTGTCGTAAAGTTATAAATAATTCTTTTTCAAATCAAATTTTTTCTTTCTATTTCCTTTTCTTCGGCCCTTTTTAGTAGATTTGCGACAAATTTCAATGATATGGTTTCTTATTATTTTCAGGATGTGGATTTCAAGTTCAACCATAGGCGGTTGAACAATGCCTGGCTTAAGCTTGTTGCAGAGAGTGAAGTGAAGAAATTGGGTGCTATAAACATCATATTCTGTTCTGATGCCTATATCCTCGATGTCAATATGAAGTATCTTCAGCATGATTACTTCACTGACATCATTACGTTCGACTATTGTGAGAAGAACATTCTTTCCGGAGATCTGTTCATCAGCGTGGACTCTGTCAGGGAAAATGCTTTTTTCTACAATACTGAATTCGAGGATGAACTCAACAGAGTCATTGTCCATGGACTTCTTCATCTTATCGGATATGATGACCATACCGAGGAAGATCAGAAGATAATGAGGGAAAAAGAAAACTATTATCTTGATTTAAGAAATCATATTGAACATTAGTACTATGGTCAATGATTTTGATATAATTGTAGTAGGGGGAGGACATGCCGGATGTGAAGCGGCTATGGCTGCTGCCAATATGGGTTCTTCTGTTCTTCTGGTAACATCTGATTTTACTGGCTTGGCGAAGATGTCTTGTAACCCTGCAATCGGAGGAATTGCCAAAGGTCAGATAGTTCGTGAGATAGATGCTCTTGGCGGTTACACTGGAATCGTGACCGATGCTTCCACTCTCCAGTTCAGGATGCTTAACAGGTCTAAAGGTCCGGCAATGTGGAGTCCGAGGGCTCAATGTGATAAAATCAAATTTTCTCTATACTGGAGAAAAATTCTTGAAAGTAATTGTAAATTAACGCTTTACATTGATTCTGCGACTTCTTTACTCTTTGAGAATGAAAAAATTGCAGGTGTCTTTACATCTACTGGGCTTATTTTTCACTCTCGCGCGGTGATTTTGACAACAGGAACCTTTCTCAATGGAAAAATTTTCATTGGCAGAAATTCTTTTCCTGGAGGCAGGATAGGGGAGTCTCCTTCGACAGGTCTTACCGAACAGCTCGTCTCTTACGGTGTTCAGACTGCCCGCATGAAAACAGGCACCCCACCGAGAATCGACATACGTTCTGTGGATCTCTCCAAATCTCTTTATCAATATGGAGATGCTGATCCGGAGAAGTTCTCTTATCTTCCGTTCTTGTCTTCCGCCCAGAACGGCAATGAGCAAATGCCGTGTTTTATTTACCATACTAATACAGTAGTACACGATATATTGAAATCCGGTTTTGGTGATTCTCCTCTCTTTACCGGTCTTATTCATGGCAAAGGTCCGAGGTATTGTCCAAGTATAGAAGACAAGTTGCGTACTTTTTCCGACAAGGATTCTCATCAGCTTTTTCTCGAACCAGAGGGGCGTTCTACCAATGAATATTATCTCCAGGGGTTCTCGTCTTCATTGCCGATTGATATTCAGTTGAAGGCTCTCAAGGCAATCGATGGTTTTGAGAATGTAAGAATATTCAGGCCGGCTTATGCTGTCGAGTATGACTATTTCGACCCGTTACAGTTGAAATCAACACTTGAATTGAAGTCTATTCCTGGTCTTTTCTTTGCAGGTCAGATCAATGGTACTACCGGTTATGAGGAAGCGGCTGCTCAAGGTTTGATGGCGGGTATCAATGCCTCCTTGCTTGTTCAGGACAAGGATTCTTTTATACTTAACAGGGATGAATCTTATATTGGTGTTCTCATCGATGATTTGATTACTAAAGGCGTTGATGAGCCTTATAGGATGTTTACTTCTCGTGCTGAGTATAGGATCTTACTCAGGCAGGACAATGCTGATTTTAGACTCACTTCCAAGTCACATAAAATCGGCCTTGCTGATGAATTCAGATATTCTTATACTTCCCGTAAATATGATAGGATTCAGCAGTTCGTGGATTTTTCTGATTCTAATAATATTACTGCGGTTCAGGCTAATGATTATCTTCAGTCAATAGGGGAGACTCCTATCAAGGAGAGTAAACTTATTACAGATATTGTTTCTCGTCCGGATGTAAAGTATGCCTCTATTATTAAAAATGTTCCACGTGGAACAAAATTATTGAATGAATTGAATGGAGATATCGAGTTGATTCCTGATTCTACTCCATACTCATTTGGTGAAGTTGATTCAAATAAGTTTACATCCTTATATGATGCTTATCAGATATTGTCTTTTAATCAGTCAATGCCTATTTCGGATGATACCTTAACTGACTATAGAACTAAGGTATTTGAAAATTATTCTCGAGAGATATTGGACAATGCTGAGATTCTTCTGAAATATAGAGGTTATATAGTAAGGGAAAAACAACTTGCTGATAAGATTTCTCATCTTGAAAGTCTGATTATTCCAGATGGATATGACTATGATAAAATTTCAGGACTTTCTATCGAGTGCAGGCAAAAACTAAAGAGATATCTCCCTCGCACGATAGGTCAGGCCTCCAGAATTTCTGGCGTTTCGCCTTCTGATATTTCTATTCTTCTGATTCATTTCGGCAGGTAATACAACTGATTTGAGATGATATTCTGTTCCTGCAATAAGACATGAAGTGCTGAGAAATCAATTCATATTATAGATATAAAGTAAAAGCGAATGTAAGTGTTCCACATAGAACATATACATTCGCTTTTCTAATTTTATCTGCGACAAATAGGGGAGTACTGCTACAGTCGTTTCAATGCTTCTCTGATGATGGTTTCTATCGAAGCTTGTGGTTCTGACTTTAGTATAGTTGGTAAAATCTTACTGATATTGGCCTTGGTGAAACCGAGATTAAGAAGAGCTGTAGTAGCCTCGTCGATATTGTTGTTGCTTTCCTGAATGCTGAGATTTGCCTTATCGACTCCGCCGCCTTTGATAATTTTGTCCTTCAGATCGAGAATAAGACGCTGAGCTGTTTTTAGTCCGATTCCCTTTATACTTTTAATTTTGGCTACATCTTCTCCCATGATGGCATTTCTGATTTCTTCATCTGAAAGAGAAGAAAGCATCATCCTGGCAGATGCCACACCGACGCCGGAAACACTGATGAGAAGTTTGAACAGTTCTCTTTCATCTTTGGTAGCGAATCCGTAAAACTGCTCGTCATCTTCTCTGATATAGTGATAGATGAAAATTTTAGCCTCCGAGCAGTCTTTCAGAATATCGTAAGTCTGCAAAGAAATCATAATGCTGTAGCCTATGCCGCAACATTCCACAATCACTTCAGTAGGGGATATTTCGGAAATATTTCCTTTGATGTAGTCGTACATATTAGAATCAATATTATTACTTTACTTGCAAATTTAGTAAATTTGCAGATTGAATTATACAATAACAGGCCGATTATGATTTCTGTAAATGAAATACGTCAGATGTTTCCGTTGCTTTCCCGTCAGATTTATGGAAAGCAATTGATTTATTTTGACAATGCCGCCACATCCCAGCGACCTCAGTCCGTATTGGATTTGTGGAATAGGCTTTCCACTCAGTCCAATGCCAATATACATCGCGGAATACATAGACTGTCAGAAGAAGCAACTGCAGAATATGAGAATACTCGAGATTATGTCAGGCAGTTTCTCAATGCACAGCATCGCGAGGAGATAGTATTTACGTCAGGTACTACTGCAGCTATAAATCTCGTGGCATTTTCTTTCGGAGAGGCTTTTGTGGGAGAAGGGGATGAAGTCATAGTTTCTGAAGTGGAACATCATTCGGATATAGTTCCGTGGCAGATGATGTGCCAGAGAAAGAAAGCCGTGCTGAAGGTATTGAAGGTGGATGATTCTGGCCATCTGATGGTCGATTCATTGAAATCCCTGATAACGGAGCGGACTAAAATTGTCGCTGTCACTCAGATTTCCAATGTGCTCGGAATTGTCAATCCCATTGACAGAATTGTAGAAATCTGTCATTCGAAAGGTGTTCCGGTGTTGGTCGACGGGGCGCAGGGAATAGTTCATCATGGTATGGATGTCACTAAGACTGACTGCGATTTTTATGCGTTTTCAGGTCATAAAATCTATGCGGCGACAGGTGTCGGCGTTCTCTACGGCAAGAAGAAATGGCTCGACAAGATGCCTCCTTACATGGGTGGCGGAGAGATGATATCTACTGTCAAATTCAGCGGTACGACTTATGCTCCGCTTCCTGAAAAGTTCGAGGCTGGAACCCAGAATTTCACAGGAGTTCCTACACTCAGACCTGCGATAGAGATGGCATTGATGATGAGGGATGAATCATTGACCAAGTACTGTGATGGGGTGAAGGAATACCTGATGGAAGAGTTGTTGAAAGATGAGAGGATTACATTGTACGGAGTACCTTCATCAATCGAAGATAAGATTCCTCTGTTTTCAATTTCAGTGAAAGGTGCGCATCACGAGGACTTGGCATTGATTCTCGACAAGATGGGAATTGCGGCAAGATCCGGACAGATGTGTGCTGAGCCTTGTATGGACAGGTTCGGGGTCACAGGCATGCTGAGGCTTTCATTGGCCCCGTATAATACCATGGAAGAAGCTGAGTATTTCATAAAGTCTTTGGATAAGGCTGTGAAAATGCTACAATAAATTGATTATTAATATGTTATAATATATTATGCAAGAGAATAAATCATTGCAGGAGGCTGAAAATGAGGTGGTTGATACCTTCTCCATGTATGATGAGTGGCTGGACAAGTATGAATATCTCATTGACCTTGGGAAAAATCTCGAAGCCTATCCTGAAGAATGCAAGACTGAAGATAAACTTATAAAAGGTTGTCAGTCAAGGGTTTGGCTTGATTATAAGGTTCAGGATGGGAGGATTTATTTCAAGGCAGACAGCGATGCCATCATCACTAAAGGTATAATATCTCTTCTGATAAGCGTTTATTCGGGTAGAACTCCGGAAGAAATCGCTTCGTCAGATTTCGGTTTCATTGAGAAGATCGGACTTAAGGAAAATCTGTCTCCGACAAGGGCTAATGGGCTTGCTTCAATGATAGCTACTATCAAGGCTGTAGCACTTGAAAACAAGTAGTCAGGCGAATACAAATAAGAATAATGAATATGGAAGATAATAAAAATGATATACTGACGGCGGAGGATGCCAAGGAGATAGCGCCGTTCTATGCCGATGTCATCAAGGCATTGAAACAAGTATATGATCCTGAGATTCCGGTCAATGTCTATGACTTGGGACTCATATATGAACTGGTGATAAACAAGGCGCATGATGTGTTTGTGAAGATGACTTTCACGGCGCCTAACTGTCCTATGGCTGACGAGGTACTCGCGGATGTGAAGGCTTCGGTAGAGGATGTTCCGGGCATCAAATCTTGCAGCATTGACCTGGTTTTCGAGCCTGCGTGGGACAAGAGCATGCTTTCTGAAGAGGCAAAAGTAGAGTTGGGACTGGATGATGAATAACGGATCCACAGAAGTCTATTTGGGATTAGGTTCCAATCAGGGCGACAGAAACCTGTATATCGAAAAGGCATTGTCAATGCTGGATTCCACGCCTGGAGTACGGGTGGAGGAGGAATCGTCCGTCATTGAAACTGAGCCTTGGGGATTCGAGTCCGAAAACTGCTTCTTGAATTGCGCTGTCAGGATCAATGTGGACAGTACAGTGAGCCCTGAGTCGTTATTGGAAACGTGTAAGGAGATAGAGGCGGAATTGGGCCGGAATGAGGTTATGGAATACAGGGAGGACGGCAGCCGGGTGTATCATTCCAGAAACATTGACATTGACATACTTCTGTACGGCGACAGGCGGATTTCGTCCGAAAGGCTGACTGTTCCTCATCCGCTGATGGCAGAAAGGGATTTTGTTATGGTGCCTCTGAGGCAGATTGCGACTGACGGAATAGAAAACGCTTTCCCTGAAATATTCCGCCCTGCTTTGAAAACAAGTGCCAAATGACTACATTTGTGGTTTGCAAAGAAAATAATTAAACTAATATAACTGTTATGACACAGGAAGAACTTTTTAAGGTCCTAGTTGCGCACTGCAAGGAATATGGTTTCATTTTTCCTTCAAGCGAAATCTATGATGGACTTGCAGCCGTTTATGACTACGGCCAGATGGGTGTTGAACTGAAGAACAACATCAAGAGATATTGGTGGGAGTCTATGACCCGTCTTCATGAGAATGTGGTGGGCATCGATTCTTGTATTTTTATGCACCCTAAGACATGGGTGGCTTCAGGACACGTTGCTGCATTCAATGACCCGCTTATCGACAATAAGGATTCCAAGAAAAGATACCGTGCAGATAATCTTATCGAGGATTATCTCGGCAAGATAGAGGAGAAGATCGAGAAAGAGGTGGCGAAAGGACGTAAGAAGTTCGGTGAAAACTTCGACGAGGCCAAATTCCGTGAGACCAATCCGAATATCCTCCGTGAAAAGGCCAAATATGAGCAGGTTCACAACAGATATGTAGCTGCTGAGAAGGCCAATGACCTGAACGAGTACAAGCAGATTATTCTGGATTGCGGTATCGTTTGTCCTATTTCAGGTACAGCGAACTGGACAGATGTTCGTCAGTTCAATCTTATGTTCAGCACCCAGATCAGCAATACCGGCAATGCTGATGACAAGATTTATCTCCGTCCTGAAACAGCACAGGGTATATTCATAGAGTATCTCAACGTGCAGAAGACCGGCCGTATGAAGATTCCTTTCGGTATCGCTCAGATAGGCAAGGCTTTCAGAAACGAGATTGTGGCCCGTCAGTTCATCTTCCGCATGAGGGAGTTCGAGCAGATGGAAATGGAGTTCTTCTGCAAGCCTGGAACAGAGATGGAATTCTTCGAATATTGGAAGAAGACCCGTATGAACTGGCACGTGAATCTCGGTATGGGCGCAGAGAATTACAGGTTCCACGACCACGAGAAGCTTGCTCATTATGCCAATGCTGCAACTGATATCGAGTTCAATTTCCCATTCGGTTTCAAGGAACTCGAGGGTATCCATTCAAGAACTGATTTCGACCTCGGCAACCACGCTAAACTCTCAGGAAAGAAAATTCAGTACTACGATCCGGAGACAGGCGAAAGCTATACTCCGTATTGCGTAGAGACATCTATCGGTGTGGACCGTATGTTCCTGTCTGTTTTGGCTCATTCATACACGGTAGAAGAACTCGAGGGCGGCGAATCCAGAGTTGTGCTCCGTATTCCTGCACCGCTCGCTCCTATCAAGGTTGCTGTGCTTCCATTGCTCAAGAAAGACGGCCTTCCTGAACTCGCTCAGAAAGTCGTTGATGAGATCAAATATGATTTCAATTACCAGTATGACGAGAAGGACAGCATCGGCAAGAGATACCGTCGTCAGGACGCTATCGGAACTCCGTTCTGCGTGACTGTGGACCATGATTCTCTCAATGACAACTGCGTCACAGTACGTGACCGTGACACGATGGAACAGGTCAGAGTACCTATTTCAGAACTTCGCGCAATGATAGACAAGAAGGTGAATATGTCCAACCTCCTCAGAGGATTGGCATAGCGGCAGACCTTATCACAATAAAACCAGGCATCAGAACTATGTTTCCGGTGCCTGGTTCTTTTTTTGATTATCGGACTATTCTTCTCCTACCAATTCAGCCATACGCAGCAGAATGGTTATGGAAGCGTTGGAACAATTTATCCAGTAAGACCGCTTCTTGTTGCGCTCAGGATCTCTTAAATCGAAAGTGGTAGGAATCTGTCCGTTCGTAATGTCCTGAACCACAGTGAGATTATCTATGAGAGCCTTGGCCTTCGCAAAAGCCAGTTTGTCTCCGGTAGCCTCATACAAGTCGAGATAAGCATTGGCCACGTTGCACGTGCTGTTGTCCACCGGGACCTGATAACGGTGCTGCTCATAAACGCAAGGAGTAGCGATAGGCCGCACGCCGTTCTTATTAGGCAGGGCATTCCAATGCACGAACTGGTCCTCACTCAGACGGATAAGGTCGCGGGAATCCTCTATTTCCTCAGAAGTCGGATGCCCGTTCAGAATATATGACGCGTACGGAGCAGCCGTGCAGTTCGTAAGATTCTGATAAGGCTTCAAACCCTCTACAGTGACATCTTCGAACTGTCCGGTAAGATCGAAAGTCTCCAGTGCTACCTCTTTCATCCATTTGGCGGCCCGGTCACTCATTTCAGCATACTTCGTAATGCCATATTCGCGCTCCAGACGACGCGTATAGTTGAGAATCGGGTGCAACATAGCCTTGGCTCCGTTTACGGGCTCTCCTGTCTCGAAAAACACCTTTATAGGGAAGGAACCGTCCTCGTTCTGAATCTTGGCGAACGTATCAGCGATTTTCAACGCCCTGTCATAATAAAGAGAATCACCGGTGACATCGAAAAGGTCGAGGAAAGCGTTTCCGGAATAACAAGCATCCATGGTCATGGTTCTGCCCACATTCCAGTCCTTCTTGGAAGCTACCTTGTCCCCGTAATATGTAGGAGGGAAAAACTCCAGTCTGTCGCCTTCGGGACGGCTTTGTTCCATGAGGAACTGCGCCGCATTCTTCGCTATCAGCAGCGCGTCTTCTTTCAATGCCGGTACATATTTCGCGATTTTGGCTTCGACACGGATTAGACCGCCGATGACTTTGTTCGCATAGGTGAAATGCGAGTAAAGGTCCAGGTCTGGTGTCAATGTCTCTTTGAATTTCTGTACACCGAGTGTTTTGTGGATATAAAGGGCTGCCATTAGAGCAGCCTCCTTATAAGGTCTCACATTAGAATTATATGGTCCTTCGAAAGGAAAATCCCTAAGGAAACTGCGCTGATATACAGTGTCTTTCACATTGTCATTATCATCGAGTGTAAGCACGGTCAGCTTGACCTTGGAAGGTGGGATGGAAGCCCAAATAGGGGAGAGGTCAGTAGTAGGATCTGATGAAGTGAAAGACCATTCACCGGAACCTTCTTCAGAATTGACCTTAAACCTGTAGGCGACAGCTCCTTCTGATGGTTTTATATCGAAAGTCGGGGCATAGGTAAACTTCTTGCAGAACTCATTCCAGCAAGGGTTGCGGCCCTCGGAAGCGGGTCTGATAGGGGTCAGGTACTCTTTGGCCGCTTCCGCGTTCAACTTTTCGGCCAGGTCTTGTGTCGAATTGCAACAGGACCATCCGAAAGCGCATAATATCGCAGTTGCGACAATCAGTGTCTTTTCAGTCATTTGTTATTCTTTGGTTACTGTTTCAAATTTAGCATAATTATCTGAACTTCGGTTTATTTCTGGAGATACCCTCTTCTTCTTCGACGAACTCCAAGACCATCCCTGAACAATATATTGATAGATGATAAATATCCCGATACTTCCTGACATTCTTGTTCAAATGATTTATTTCGAAAGAATCAGTACGAAAAAATAAGGGCTCCCCTGCTGTTATCAAAACTATGGGGAGCCCAGAACAATACTTTATTTATAATAGCCTTCACCTATGCGAGAAGACTATGGGTTTTGTCTAAATTGTTATCTGTCAGTCTAAGTATCCTAAAGTTTTCATCTTTTCGTAGACCATGAATGCCAGTGCTTTCGAGCCGTTTGCGTTAGGGTGTACGTTAGATGAATACTCTGTCAGCCAAGAACTTGTCCAATACCCATTATCGGATAGTTCCTTATCCTTTTCTGTGAATGGGCATCCTATGGCCTTCGAAATTCTCTCAGCATTTTGACTGCCAAAGGTCTTTAAATCAAGGTATTGGTCGCCAAATGCGTCCTGGAAACACTTACTATATTCAGGAGTCCAGTAAGTATACTCGTCGGAAGCTGAGAATCTGATATGCCCCATATGAAATCCAATAGCCACGAAATTAGGATTACCAAACTCATCTGAAGCATAGTTCTTCATAGCCATATACATTCTGGATAGAGCTTCGTAAGAATTATTGTAATTACGGTTTGCTCCACTATAAACGCAAGTGACATCAGGATGTGCATACGTCTGAGAAGCATTGGAATACAATATGGTACCAGGTGTAACATTGACATCAGCTCCAGTTGACATTCGACGGATATATACCTTCTGATCTAAAGCACTATAAGAAATACTACATTCTACCTTATCTTCTCCGACATAACAATTGTTGATAAGGGAGCAAGATGACGCTTTGAACCATTCATCGAAACTAACCCTAGTATATTCGTTTACGTTCGACGCAGGATTTCCATCGGTAGTCCAAGTCGAATAAAGTGCTGATTTAAACTCAATCGGGTCACCGTTCCCCGGAATTGTGAAACTATCATTAAACGCCAGAGGAATAGCACCTTGTCTTCCGGCAATCCCCAGTGGTGTGTCACCACCGACACCACCACGGACTACTATCCAACTATCCCCAAGCAAAGTCTGCAAATAAGAAGTAACTAAATCATTTGCAATGCTATCTCCCCAATACAGAAGAGTCCTTGTACTCTTTCCCTGTTTTCCTGAAGCGAAGTCAAAAACTTTAGAAACATTATAAATATGGTTAGGCTCCAGATTAACTGTTTCTGAAGAAACGAACGATGATCTGTGAGAAGAACATCTGATAGATACCTTTAATCCGGAATAAGTACCGGCATTGACAACAGCATAAATTGTGTGCTCGATGCCAGTCCCCAATTTAGGGTAAGAACCTTCAGGATAAGAGATTACAACCCTGTTTGAACTCCTTTCCGAAATAAAGCTCGGAGCCGCAGCCTTCCCATTGTTCGGGTCAATGCTGAATTCACCGGTGAGTATACTTCCTTCTGGGGCGGTGATTTCGATGTCATAGATATCCTCGTCAGAGTAATCTGCGTTTGTATTTGAAAATGTCAGTTTGACAATGCTGAAGATGTGATTGTCGAATGACAGATTCAAATCTGGATTCTCTTTATCATAGTCCCTTGTGGCTCCAGCCAATACGAAATCTGCAGAAGGGTCGAATGGTGCGACCTGATTCTCTGGAAGAGTAAGGTTAAGCTTACCCTCGGAATATGCACGTTCTGAATACGGATAATATGCAAAGATGTTTGCATTAGCAACTGATTCGAAAGGAATGTAATATCCTTTGAATGTGGCTGATGTCTTATTCGCTTCGATACAGCGGAACTTTTTGTTTGCAAGTTTATCCGCCACAAACAATCCTACGGCATCATTCTCCTGCCATTCGAGTTTGTTGTCTACAAATAATGTCTTCGTGGGATTATCTCCTGTCGTTATATAAAAAGCCTGTTCCTGGAGAACCTCATCGCTACTGTCTGTTGGAAGTATTTCCTGAGTGCATGACAATACCGATAATCCTGCAAGTAAATAGAATAATCGCTTCATAAAGTGAAAACAAGAGATAGTTGAAGGCACACTTCAACTATCTCTAACTATTTGATTTAATTAAAAATTTATTGATTCTGTATTTGGAGTTGTGATGGTGAATCCTGCCTGTTTGGCATCATCCAATGTCTTTACTTCCCAACCGTTATCTACCAATGACTTCCATGCTGCTTTGTAGGCCTCGACAGCTCCACCTGGCACATAGATAGTTTTGTTTTTGGCTTTGAAAGTATCAACTTGCTGGCCATCCAATGTTGCAGGGGTTTCACTCAAACATATAATCGTGGAAAGATTAGACGTACCATCGATACTGTCTGAGTATAAATTCTCCAGAGTGCTTGGCAATGTCAATGTCGTAATGACGGAGTTGTCAAACATACACCAGCTTCTAATGGATTTGGTTCCTTCAGGAACTATGTATGACGCTCCGCTTCCACCGTTGAGAACCATCAATTGAGTCATATCTTTACTATACAAAGCGCCCTCATACGCTGTGAACTTCTTGTTGTTCGCGTTAACTTCCCATGTCATCTTGTCGTTATATCTGCTTGGGAAACCATCAATGGAAGTTAATGATGCCGGAACTACAATCTTCGTGTAGAGACTGCTTGCCAGAGACATGTTCCCAAGAATAGTGATGCCTTCAGGAAGATGGAATTCGCTAATGTTCTTTACGCTTCTGTCAGACCAACCTCCACAGAAGCCATCTTTATCATCGTATCCTCTGATTACACCAAATCCGGCTTTTGCTTTGCTGAGGTCCAATATGATTTGATGATCAAGATTCTTGAAGCTCTCGCACTTGGTTATAATCTCTTTGAGTAAGTTTTCAGAAATAAGACCGCCATCTGCACTGACTATTGAAACCTTCTTTGTAGCACTTGTGATTCTTTCTACATTGATTTCGCCTTCCTCGCCATCTATAAACATTTTTGAAGGACTGCAGATTACTTCTTTAGCTGAGAATGATATTGCGTCTCCCGGGTTTATGGTAACAGGTTTGTTCTTTTTAAATGAACAGCCACCAAGATCGCAAGTGATTGAGAATTTCATATTCGCTAGTGTGGTAGCTTCTGAAACTGGTATAACAAGAGCAACTTCTGTAGCCTCATCCTTACTTTTGCCTATGGCGAGAGGTGTGCGCATTTGCATTGTAAATGAAGTTACTTCACTATTAAATATTCTATCTACCGGATCGGTCCAATTCCCATCAGATTGAATATAAGTGAATAAACCCTGGTGGATTCCAGTATCACTACTAATGGTTATGGAATTGACCTTGGTTTCTGTAGAGGCCCATAATTTGAGCTTGATGACAGCGCCAGCATACTTGAACTCGATATTTCTGCCAGATCCTACTCCATACATTGGAAGTGATAAACTGCCACCATTGTTATCCTCATAATACTGGGTTGAAGGGAAGTTCATATAAAAATAGCCGTTGCTATTTTGCGGTGCGCAATACTTTGCAGGGTAAAAGGCAAAAAACACATCCTTGTCACCGATTCTTTCATCGCCGCTGACAAAAGAGAATGTTCCTACTTTCTTTCCTGCTGCATCGTCGGACAATTTGTATGTTCCCATTGTTGCCGGATAGTTTCCACTATTTCCTTTTTCGTTGATGGCATTGCTGATGTGCTTATCCTTTAACTGGATAGCAATCTCATCACCTTTAGCCCAAGTAACATCCAGTCCATTAAGAGAGGTCTTGGTCTCTACGATGGATGCTGTGATCTCAGCAGCCTGTTCCTTTATCTCAACGTCTGAACTTTTCGTGCAATTTGCAAGACTGACCAGTCCAAGTATTGCACAACTTGAATAGAATATCTTTTTCATATCTTCTGCCCTTTTTTATTCTTCATCCCAATCTATGTCATTGCGGTCATTAAGAGGAGAGAGTCCCCTGTCCTCAAATCCCGACGCAAAGCAGTTTTGTGTCTCGACACCGAAAACCTGTACCTTTGGTGCCTCATAAGTTAACTTTTTCATTTCCATTGTTTATTAAAATTTGTTTTGTTTGTTCGTTTTCCAATGCTATGGTATCGTGGGCATGAGATGAGCTGTTTTTCAGCAATTTCAGACGTCCGTATTTTGGACATCTTGGAGGGACTAAACAACACTTTGTTAAGGAACTGGAGGAACTTGATGTTTGATCATTTCGTTAAAAACAGCCGTCACTTCGGCATTGGCATAAACAAACCTCATCACCGTGGCGCGGGCTACGTGGAACTCACGGCTGATGTGGGAGATGGATTTGCCTTCGCGCATGAGAGTCAGGATTTTATCCTTATTGGTGAGGAGAATCTTAATCTTCGGGCATTGACCCGGACGCCTTCCGAGTTGGACGCCGGCGGCTTTTCTGACGGCGAGGGCCTCCTTGGTGCGCATGGAGATTAGACGGCGCTCGATGTCGGCGGTGAGACCGAATGCGAAGCAAAGTACTTGACTATTAATGGAATCATCGAAAGAATAGCCTTCTTTTATGGAGTAGAGTTTTACGCCGGATTTTAGACAATGCCCCATTATTTCCATGATTTCGACCAATGTTCTGCTCAGTCTGGATATTTCTGTAACGATTATAATGTCTCCTGTTTTCGTTTTTTTGAGCAATCTGCCCAATTTTCGGGCTTCTTTTGCGACCTTTCCGCTGATGGTCTCCGTGACCCATTTGTCGATAGTTAAGCCTTTAATGTCTACGAAGTTAAGTATCTCTTCTTTCTGGTTAATGACGAACTGTTTGTCCGTGCTGATTCTAATGTACGCGTAAATCATATTTTTGTGATTATTTCTTTGAATATTAGAAATATAGATATAATTTTGCGCCGCTTTTCATACGGACGTCTAATAATACAGCATAGACAGAGAGTCCGGAATCTTGGATTTTGTACAAAAAATCAGAATATTTTTTTGAATAAGGAAATTATCTGAACTTCGGTTCTTTTTTAGTGCTGCACAGTGTATTTTGGAAAAGTGCATATTTTAGCTTGTAATTATATTGGAAAAGTGCAGAAAAACACATATTTTTGCTATGGAAAAATGTAATAGCTATGCGGAAGAACTCTTGGCGCATGGCTTCGAAAACATATTATATTACAATAGCAAGAAAATGGGTGAAGTGGACTTTTTATGCAATGATAACCTTAGCATCAAAAGTTCCATAAAATATCTCCCCATCTATATGATAATGTTCATCTATAAAGAGGAACCCGCCAATGTCCAATTTTCATTAGACCTCAGCGGGTTAAGTTAGATCGGGTAAGGGAAATCGGCTACTTGCGTGTCAGTTTGAATCCGAGTTTCATGCCTTTGTATGAACTTGTAAGCCCGGAAAGGGAACTTGCGGAAGATGAACTCTTGCCGGCATAGGACAATGCAGTCTTGATGAATGTAAGGAATCTGTCTGCATCGAAAAGCATTTCGCAGCCGTCCGCTGTCCTGGTCAATGTTCCTGTCATTGACAGATACTTCATGACTTTTCCGTACTGGAGAGTCAGCCTCTTGGCATCATCGTTTATCTGCCATGTTCCGTTCAGATTCATTCCGAAAACGGTGCAGGTGAATGTCTTGTCTTCATTGAAAGTGAACGAAACGGCACCCTGCCTGATACCTATTTTCTGAAGATACGAGTCTGCTTTTTCTTCGATTCCTGAAGTGACGGCGGAGCCGGCAATGTCTGAGATGGTATTGTCTCCACTTACAGAAACAGCGGCTCCCGTGTAAGTCCAAGTCCCTGGAAGGCTTACGGAATTGGCTCCCGGAACATAGGTATTGATGACATTGTTCACGACATCGGATGAAACCGCTTTCTTGAGAATGCTTCCGAGTTTTTGGGCAGAAGCGGAAACCGGCATCAGCATGACGGCTGAAGCCAGGACAATAAAGTTAATCTTTTTCATTTTATAGTTCGTCAGTATAAGATATCATTGTTCCAGCCTTGGGCGTGAACGGGAAGTTCTACGCCTTCGTGAGTTACGAGAACGGTACCGACTTCAGGCTGGGCGAGGTGCCCGATGATGGAGAATGTCTGGAAATCGTGTCGGAATGTCTCGTATGCTGACATCGGAATCACGAACATGAGCCTGTAGTCGTCACCTCCTTTCAGTGCGGCAGATACCGGGTCAATGTTCAGCTTCTTTCCGACCTCGAATGAGTTTCCCTCGAACGGAATCTTGTCAGTGTAAAGTTTCACTCCGAGACCGCTGTCCCGATTGAGCCTTCTTGCCGCATCAGCGAGACCGCGGTTCACCAGATAACCATAAGGAGGAATTATACCAGAATCTCCGAGCTGACTTACAATGTCAGGATCTATCTCCGGTTTCAGATAAGAAGCGACGAGCATCTTGTATTTCTCAAGGTCAGGCTGTCCGGTCAGTTCTCCTGCCTTCTCGAATTTTTTCTTTTCCTGCTCCAGCAGACTCATCCCCAAAAATGACGCTCCTACATTGCCGGAAATACATATAAGGTCCTTGCTGCCCGCGGATTTTCGATTCTCAGTGACTTCAGGAGAAGTGATGCCGCTTATAACTATACTGATATCCAATCCATTACGTGATGGAACGAGGTCCAAGTCAGCACGCTTGATATGGTGCTCTTCCGCAGCAGTGCAGATGCCGTTCCACAATTCGCTCACTTGCGGCAGGTCCAGTTTCGCCGAAATGCCGAGTCTGACGGAAATTGACTGAGGTCTGGCAAGTGATGCATAAATCTCTCCTACTGTGCCGACCACGCTCTTGTATCCGAGATGTTTCAACGGAAAATAAGTCAGGTCGAAGTCAATGCCTTCAAGCCAAAGTTTGGAAGCAGTCCTGATTACTCCGCCTTTTTCCCCGCAAAGGTATGAAGTGCCGTCCGCCTGCTTGAAAGGCGACTCCTCGAACAGAAGTTTAATCGCCTCGATTTTCCCTATATCGCTGAAATTCTTTTTCTCCATTGACAATAAACAATTAAATTACACCATCAAAGGTGCAAAAGTAATATTTTATTTCTAAATTCGCGGCCTTGAAGAGTAAACCTGTAAATGACATCCCTTGACATTGAAGCAGTTTAAGGAAATATTCGATGCGTTTTATCCGAAGGTCTATGGCTATGCCCTGAAGGCCGGCGGACAGGAATGGCTTGCGGAAGAGATTGCTCACAATGTCTTCTGCAAGTTGTGGATGCATCGTGACAGCTTGTCGCTCAAAGGAAAGAACGATAAGGAGGCAATGTCCGTCATTTCAAGTTATCTCTTCGTGGTTACCCACAATGAGGTCAATAATTATTTCAGGGAATGTAAACAAATAGAGCAGTTGAGAGAGAACTTCGCCGTGCAACTCTGCTGTGAATCCCGCATTGAACAGACCATTGACGCGAAAACTGCACTTGGAATCATTGACAGGGTGGTGGAGGGTATGCCTGTAGTGCGCAAAGAGGTGTTCACTCTCAGCAGGTATCATAATATGACCAATGAATCTATAGCCAAGCGCCTGAAAATCAGCAAGAGAACTGTCGAAAAACACATTAGTCTCGCATTGGGGCAGTTGAAACTTGAGCTTGCCGCATATCAGGTCTAGTGAGCTTCTGTAAAAAAAATCAAAAATTTTTCATTTTCCGTTACGTGTGACATCTGACTTCTGCGTCTTAAGTATGTATTAAGGATTACTGAGTACGTATGAAAGAGGAAATAGACATAACGGAAGCCCGTGAAATCTGGAACAGCCCAGCCCCGCAGATGGACAAGGCCCAGATAAATCGTGCGTATGAATCCATAAACGGATATATCCTGAGGTCTAAAATATCCAAAGGAATCAAGGCTTGTATCGGAGGAGTGGCCGCAGCTTGTCTGGTCATCGCGGGCGTATTTATCGGCAGAATCGAAAAACCGGAAATGGTCGCCGAAGTATATGCTCCTGAGTATGTGGAATATATGGCGGCAAACGGCGATATCAAGGAAGTTCTCCTTGCCGATGGAACACGTGTATATCTCAATGCCCAGTCTCGTCTGAATTGCGAAAAGAATCTCTCAGGTGTAACAAGAGACGTTTTTTTGTGCGGCGAAGCATTCTTTGAAGTAGCCAAGGATACGCTGCATCCGTTCATCGTCCACGCTGCCGGAACGCAGATCAAGGTAACCGGTACCAAGTTCAATGTGAGGGCATTCCCTGATGAAGACAACAGCACCACGACATTGGTCGAAGGCGGTGTGGAAGTCAGGATTCCGGGCCAGACTAATCCTATAACATTGGTTCCGGGAACGGCTTTGTCCGTGAGCAACAAGAATTTAAGCGCCTCGCTCTTCGAGGTGGATGCGGTCAATGCGACCGGATGGTATAAGGGAGAGTTCAATGCTTATCACATGACTCTCGAACAGATTTGTCATAACCTTGAACGCCGTTTTGGTGTGAAGATATTCATTGCAAACCAGAGTGTAGCGTCCAAATTATTCTATGCATCATTCGTAAACAACGAAGATGTGGAAGGAATACTGAAATCATTGAATGTAAATAAGGATTTCCGTGTAAAGAAACAAGAGGGAAACTTATATACAATTTACTGATAGTTACTACTTTATAAATATTCACTATGCTAAAAACCACAAAATTCTTTGCGGGTATGGCTCTGCGTTGTCTAGCTGTCCTGCTGAGTTTCCTGATGGCAGGCGGTGTAATGGCTTCTGCCCAGCAGAAGAACATCTCACTGAAAGTGTCCAATGTCTCCATTGAGTCGGCATTGAACACAGTCAAGAGCCAATACGGAATCTCTATCGTCACTCAGATTGAAGGACTTGATCTTTCGTCCAAGGTGAATGTTGACATCAAGAATGCTTCTGTCAGTGAAGCGCTTAAGGAAATTTTCAAGCCCCAGCAGATCGACGTCAAAATCGATGGCAATGTAGCAATGATTTCGTCAGCTGCTGCCAAAAATTTCACTGTGAAAGGTATTGTCACTGATTCTGCCGGAGAACCGGTTCCGGGTGCCATGATTCTCGTAATGGGCACGAAAGAGGGTGTGACTACGGATATTGATGGCGCATATTCCCTCACATTGACCAAGCCTGCCACGCTTAAATGCACTTGTCTCGGTTTCGTGGACCAGGAGACCAAGGTCGGCAAAGAAAGCAATGTCAATTTCACAATGACGACATCCTCTGAATTCCTTGAGGAAGTAGTCGTAGTCGGTTATGGTTCACTCCGTCGCTCGCTCGTCTCCAGTGCCATCAGCAAGATGTCGGTGGATGACAACAAACTTCGTAACGTGGATAGCCCTGCAGCTCTGCTCAGCGGACGTATCGCCGGTGTATCCGTCAGTGGCGGATCCGGTAACCTCGGTTCCGGTGAGCGTATGGTCATTCGAGGAATATCTTCACTCAGTGCAGGTAACGAACCTCTCTATGTGATTGACGGTGTGCCTATTACGAATCAGAATGCAAACCTTACCAACCTCGGTGAGGATATGAGTTCACTGGCTGTCCTCAATATCAGCGATATCGAGTCTATTGATGTACTCAAGGACGCGGCATCTGCAGCAATCTACGGTTCCCGCGCCAGCAACGGCGTCATTCTCATCACCACCAAATCAGGTGCGGCGGGAAAGACCACTGCCCGCGTCAATGTCAGCACGAGTGTTTCGCAATTCCCAAATATCCACAAGATCAAGATGGCGGATTCGAAACTCTATGTGGACGCATATAATGAGGGTGTGGACAACTATAACAAGCAGTATGGCCTGTCTGTAGGTGATGACAAGTATAAAGTCCATATTTTCAATCCTTTCGGCACTTTACCTGATATGGATTGGATGAAGGTCATTACCAGGCTCGGAGTCAGCTACAATGCAGACGCATCCTTCTCCGGAGGTAATAAGACCACCAATTTCTACGTTGGTGCGAATTACAACCATAAAGAGGGCGTCATCAAGACCAATAGACTTGACAAGTTCAACTTGAAGGCTAAGGTTCAGCACGATTTTACCAAATGGCTTGAAGTCGGTGCGAATATGTCCGCAAACTATATGAAGACATATCAGGTACCTGGAGCCAACGCCGGAACTACGATTATCGGACGTTCTTTGGAACAGAGGCCTTATGACCGTATATATAAACCGGATGGAAGTTATTATATCGGTGGTACTGACGGACTTACGTTTCATAATCCAATCCAGGTCCTTAATGAGCAGAATGCCTATATCGAGAATATGAGATTCCTTGGAAATGCTCACATAAATCTCAAGTTCCTGGATAACAGGATTACTTTCAAAAACACAATCAACACGGATGTCACCCAACTGTATGACTATACTTTCTATAATTCCAAACATCCTTATGGAAAGGGCGTCGGCGAGATCATTGACAAACATGAGACCATCATGAATCTGAGTTTCGATTCAGTATTGAATTACAACGACGCATATCTTGACGGGGATCTTAATTTCAATGCGATGCTCGGTCATTCTTTCCAGAAAGTAAGCACAAGGACCATAACTCTCGACGGAAAAGGCTTTCCTTCTGATTCGTTTGATGTGGTAGGAGTTGCCTCAGAGGTAATCGGTTATGGGGGCAATGCTTATGCCTATGCACTGGAATCATACTTCGGTCGTCTTAACTTCGGTTATAAGGACAGATACACCCTTACGGCGACATTGAGAACTGACGGTTCTTCCAAATTCCGTCCTAAATACCGTTGGGGCTGGTTTCCTTCAGTTTCGTTCGGTTGGAATATGGGAAAAGAATCATGGATGAAGGATAGCGGAGTCGATATGAAACTTCGTGTAAGTTACGGTAAGACAGGTAACCAGAATGGCATCGGTCTGTTCTCTTCACAGTCGCAAATGGCTGGAGGAAAGAACTATATGGGACATAGCGGTATCTACTCGACCGTATTCGGAAACCCTAAACTCACTTGGGAAAAATCCGGTCAGACTGACGTCGGTGTCGATCTCGGTTTCTTCAATGACAAACTCACATTGATTATCGACGGCTATGTGAAGAACACGACTGATTTGCTCTATTCCAAGCCTACTTTTGCAACTTCAGGAACTACTGCCATTATGAGTAATGTCGGCTCTATCCGGAACAAGGGAATAGAAGTTACCATAGGAGGAAACCTCGATTTGGGACCTGTACACTGGACAACTTCATTCAACATTGCCCATAACAAGAATACCGTAACTTCCATAACCGGAAACGATGACCTTATCGCTATCGGAAACAACAGAGTACTCAAAGTCGGTGAGGAAGTCGGAACGTACTATCTCTTCAAATTCGACGGCGTATATCAGTATGATGCCGAGGTTCCTGAAGCGCTTTATGCGGAGGGGGTGAGAGCCGGAGACTTCAGATATGCAAACCTTGACGGTGATGCCAAAAATCTGATCAATGATACTGACCGTGCAGTCAAATACTCTTCCAATCCGAAATTCAGCGGAGGATGGAGCAACACATTCTACTGGAAAGGCTTGAGCCTTGATGTGTTCCTTTCATATTCTTACGGCTCGAAAATTTATTTTGGTGAGGGAAGTAGTCTTACAAGATGTGGTACAGGTATGGGCGTGATGGAAAAAGTGGCACTGAACAGATGGACTGGACCTGGCAGTACCAACGTATATGCCCGTGCTATAACCGGTTCCAGCTGGAATGTGAAAAACTCTGATTATTTCCTTTATGACGGCTCGTTTATCAGACTCCGTTCCCTTACCCTTTCTTACAATTTCGGAAAGAAAGTCCTTGAAAAGATTCATATGAAAGGACTTAGGGTATTCGCACAGGGCGACAACCTGTTCCTTCTTACAAGATATCCGGGTTATGATCCTGAGGTCTCAAGCAATCTCGATGCGAGATACTTCGGAGTAGATGCTCTCAATGTACCTCAGCCTCGTACAGTTACTTTTGGATTGAATCTAACTTTCTAAACAGGGATATAAATGAAAAGATATATTACACTTGCACTGTCCGTGCTGATGGTGCTGAATTCATGCTCGCAGATGTTGGATATATATCCGCGTTCCGCGATTTCTACTGATGGCGTGACAGAAAAAGACCTTTCTGCTCTTCGTTACGGTGTGTATTCTGCCATGCAGAACAAACCTGGCAGCACTGGCCATATATGCTTCGATGTTCTCGGTGGTGACATTACACAGAAGAACTACAACCCGATAGATGTTTACAACAGCTACATGAAGACGCTCGGCTCGAATGTTACGGGTCAATGGAATAATTTCTATAATGAGCTTTATCATGTGAACTTGCTACTTGCAACTGTTGAAAAGGCAGGTATTGACGCAAATAAGATCATTTATGGAGAAGCACATTATTTCCGTGCGATGATTTATATGAATCTCGTGACAAGATGGGGAGGAGTGCCGATTCTCAGAGTCAATACCACGGACAGAGTGAAGAGAGACACTGTTGAGGACTGCTGGAAGTTCATCAATGAAGAGCTCCAGCTCGCAATCGACAATCTTGAGACTTCTACAGACATGTATATGGTTTCCAAGGAAGCTGCACAGGCTCTTGCCGCCAGAGCATACCTCTATCAAGGAAACATGAAGAAAGCAGCCGAACTCGCAGAAGCTCTTATCACCAGCGGTAAATATGCTCTCGAAAAGGACTTCAGCAAAATCTTCGGATATGGGCGCAAAGCCAACTCGGAGACAATCTTTGCCTTCAATATGGATGATACTGAAACATCCATCAAACTCGGCTCGGAGTACTTTACTTATGAGTATGTGAACAAGGGTAGCGGCAATTATTTCCCGACGAAGACGATAATTGACCGTTTTGAATCTCAGGATAAGAGACTCCCGGTTACGATAGTTACTGTAGGTACTGATAAATGTCTGGGCAAATATCCTGGAGGACAAGCATATACCGACCCGATTATAGTATCGAGAATCGGTGAGGTCTATCTTATCAGCGCAGAAGCCCAAGGATTCCCTAACGGATGCGAGCGTCTTAACCAGCTTCGTAGAATGAGAGGCCTTTCAGATAGCACGGCAAGCTCCGAAGCCGAACTTAAAGAAGCAGTGCTCCAGGAGAGGAGACTTGAACTTATCGGCGAAAACCTGATATGGTATGATTATATCCGTCAGGGCAAGGCGGTCGAAAGATTGGGGATTACCAAAACACAGACATTGTTCCCTATTCCGGAAGGAGAAATCAGGGAGAATCCTCTGCTCAAGCAGAATCCTGGTTGGGGTGGAAATGAACTATAAAACAGCAAGAAAATGAAATCATTGAAATATATAATCGCTGCTTTGCTTGCATTGGCAGCTTGTCAGGAGAAATCTATTCAGCCTGATTATGTGAACAATGAACCGAAAACTGAGGTGGCTAAAACGCTCATTGAGAAGACAGATATGATAGCCGCTCTCTATTCGGACAGTGAGACTGTAATTACTGACGGATTGACAATGACGGCATTGAGCTATCTCGGCATGGACGGATGTCCTATGAGGATATGGTTCCTCAAGGCGGATTTGACAAAACCAAATCTCTGTCTTGATCAGGCCTATGCCGGAGATGTTTTCCAAAGTGTCGGAAGCACACTCACGGAAATGGCGAAAAAAGAAGACCGCGCAAACCATTTCGTGTGGGCAGCCACCAATTCGGATTTTTTCGGTACGGATATACAGAAAAACCCTCAGGGTATCTTCCATCACGAGGGGAAATGTCTGAAAAGCATTTTCAATGTTGTGTCAGCTGATACTCCAAGATGTTTCTTCTATATGACTCCTGACAAGAAAATCCGTATGGCAGACAAGGCGGATTATAAAGAAGTGGTGTCTGAGCATCCTGATATTGTGGAAGCTGGATCCGGTGGACCGTTTCTTATTATTGACGGTGTGGCTCAGAATATTCCTGTACAGAAAGACGGACTTTCCAACCGTCATCCGAGAACCTGTATGGGGGTTGAGAAAAATGGCACCACTGTATGGATGATGGTTGCTGACGGACGCCGCTATACTTGGTCAAATGGACTTTATTTCGAAGATATGTGCAAGATTATGTCGGCTGTCGGCTGTTATAATATGATGAATCTCGATGGCGGCGGTTCTTCGGAAATGATAGTGCGTGCCTCTAAAGATAAGAATGAATACAATATAATAAACTGGCCCAGTGATAATGGTGGACAAGAACGCACAATATATACAGGCATTTTATTCGTAACGAAAAAGTAAAGACGTATGAACAATATATTCAAGACAATCTGCCTCATGCTGACAGGTGCAGCGCTGGCATCTTGTGCTCCTGATTTTCCTGATAACAAGGACTATCCTTTCATTAGTGAAAATACCGGGCAGACACCTGAAATCACATTCTCCGGAGAGAAGGATATCAAAGTGGGAAAGACGGGTGGAGAATTCAAAGGTTCTTTCAAATCGAACCTTCCGTGGGTCGCTGAAAGCCTTGTTGACTGGATAGAAATCACAAGTGATAAAAGAGGTATGGGAGGGAACGGTGACAATGCATTGTCTTTCACTGTTACCCGGAATACGACTCTCAAGTCCCGTACAGGACAATTCCGAATATCTATTACAAGCGATGCGGAAGCGTGTATAAAAGTGGTTCAGGAACCAAGTCTTCCTGAAGACCTTGGCAATAAATGGTTTGTCAAACCGGGAGCTACAGGAAAAGGCTCTTCATGGGAGGATGCGATAGATCTCGGTGACGCTTTGAAGGCGTGTGCTAATTCAGACAAGTTGTATCTTGCTGCCGGAACTTATACTCCTACACAATATGCAGGAGGCAGCAGTGAAGCAAACAAGACTTTTTACCTGTCTCAGAACGTAAAGATAATAGGAGGTTATCCTGAAAATCCTACTGCTGCTGATGTGCCGAATCCAGCCGTAAACAAGACTGTTCTCAGCGGTGACGGAAGTTCTACACTTCACGTCTTGATAATTGGTGCACCTAAAGATGATACTTACATCGTGGATATCAGTGGCATTACAGTCACTGGCGGATGTAATACGGCAACTTCAGCCGGATCCAATAAACTGAATGGTGAATTTTTCTACACAGGTTATGCGGCTGGTGTGTATGTGCTTGGTTCTAAAGTGAAATTTACTGATTGCGTTATCAAGGATAATAAATCTGCCATGTTTGCCTGCGGAATGTTCTGTACGAACAATTCGTATGTGGAGATGGAGCGTTGCGAAATCACTGATAATGTCGTGGGCGAAGGAAATGCTGCCGGAATACATAATGCCGGAACGATGATTCTCAGAAACTGCGGTATCAGACGTAACACGTGTACCACATCTTCACTTGTCGGTGGCTTTTATAATTTCGACTTGAATAAGAAACCAAATACCGCACGAGCATATCTCTATGGTTGTGAGTTTGAAAATAATGCCGCGGCTGTCAGCTGGAAGAAGTGCAGCAATTTCTATGGCCGTGAGAATTCCTTCTCGGTGCTCGTCAATTCTACTTTCTATGGTTCGGATGCAGGAAAGAACACTCCTGTCTTGATTTATGGTACAGGCGCCGCTGATACTGAAGCGTATATAATCAGCTGTACCGTCGCGGGAAATAAAACTAATGACCCGACGGTCTGCATCGGTCTTGCACAGGTGGACAGTAAGGTGATGGTTTATAATACGATAGTTTCAGGAAATGAAGGAGGGCGCGATGGTATATGGTCGGTAAAGAGTAATATGTCAACATTCCTTGACCAGAGGACAGAGACGACTTCTTATTCTATAAATGCAGAAAAGGTGTTTGGCGATGATAAGGTTGTGGAAGGATTGCTTTTCGACCCTGCTACAATGCTCGGAAAACCTGCTGATGGTGTAGTCCCTCTAATCGGCTCAGGCAATCCTGCCCTCACAAGCGGTATGACGGCAGACCAGCTGAAAGCCATCAAGTGTGGCAGAAAACCGGAGATTGATGAAACTGAAGTTGTGAAGGACCAGAAAGGCAACCCTCGTACCGGTAAAGTCATGGGTGCCTATGTAGGAAAATAATCAGTCTGATACTAAGTTTGGTTATGTGGTGGGGGAGTTGTCCGTGATGGGCGGCTCCCTTTTTTTATTTCTGGAATGCGCTACACCTTGCTGCCATATTTCTTCAAGTATGATCTTACATATTCAAGAAAGTCTGCACCATCAAGAACTTTAATTTCTGGTATCAGTCCAACAAAGTACCTGCATATTCCGGCAAAGTTACTGACCATAGTATCGAGAATCCAGTAATTACCTTCGCGTGTTATAGCTTTCTCTGCCAGTGGATATTCCTCAATCAATAGATTCTTTGCTCTGACACTCAACTGCATACGTACATGGGAGTTGGCATATCCTGTCATACCAAAGATATCTCTTCCCTGTTTGCGATGGCTGATTTCATATTCCCAATCACGTTCAGTAATCTCCACTGCGCCAATTCGTTGTACCTTAAACAATTTATTGCTCTTGCTCTCGGTATCGTATGCCCAAACGTCAATAAAATCATTGGTAAATCCGAATGGTTCCACCAGTCTGTCACGAACTACATTACTGTTAGCTGATTCATACTTGTGCAGTAAGGCCATCTTCTTCTCTTGAGCAGCCTTGCGCAGATTTGCCACGTGGGCAGCATTGCTCTTGCGATCTACGAAGCCCTCGATTTTGGTGTTATCGTAGATTACAGCCAACTTTTTCCTGAGTCCTGCCTTCAGAGCATTTGTAGGTGATAATGCATTAATCAGATTGTTCACCAGATAAGACTCTTCATCACTGAAATACACAAGTTTGTCGAACTCCGGAGCGGCCTGAGGCATCTCCACCAAGCGATAGATGTTCCCTGTGATATTAATTACAGTAAAGCCGGACTCCTTAAAAGTATCAATGTATCTGTATATAGTCCTAGGCACAACTCCCAACTGTTCCGCGACATCGTCAATCGTCAGCATTTCATTGTTCAGCAGTATCTTCATCAGACGCAGTGCGAAGACTACCTTTGGTTGATTCATAATGTTGTATATACCTTATTTGTCATTACCTTTTACTGTTTTATACTGTTGATTCGGGTGATTTGGTATATCCGGATACTTACGAACAAGTTTTCCGGACTGAAGTAATGCTGGTATTACTTGTTTTTTCAGGTGTCCCTTGGTACGATTTATTTCTTTTGCGATATCTGCAAGAGTCTTGAACTCCTCGGCGCAGAAAGCCAAAACAGTCGAATGTAATCTTTCTGTTCTAATATTTGTCTTCGAGTTGGTGTTAGAATTTGAAATGCCACTAGTTCCATTTGATGAAATGCCACTAGTTCCATTTCCTTCTGAATAGTCCTCAGCTAAAGGGAATAGGGTATCCGCATAGATGTCTGGACTAGTGACATTCGCAGAAATGTCACTAGTTCCATTTGACTTTTTATTGAGTTCATATTTGGTTCCTTTGCCTAGACCAGATGCCGACAATAGTTTCTCTTCTACCATCTCCTTCAACAGGGCTGTAATATCTGAAGGATGAAGATCCAGCACCTTCTGAAGACTTGCATTAGATACTTGTTCGCTGCCTGCGCAAGCAGCAAGAACTAAAAGTTTGTTGTGGCTTATATCTATAATCTCTGGGCCGAAGATGTCTTTAAGTTTGTTTATTACTTCAGTGGAGAGCATACTCACGAAAGGGAGTTCCAGCACCACCTTATTATCTCTGAGTTCGATAAATGGATTCCTGTAATTAGAGGATTTCCATCCCTCCCAAATCTTGTCTGCACCACTGCCAGCCTTCTCTGAAGCACCAATCATCATGAACATCAGTTGGAGCGATTTGTTTCGGCAAACACTTTCTCCTCCGCAACGGTACTGATCAATTGTTACCAAGAGAGACCCCGGATTAGAGAAGACATACCTAGTACCCTCGTTTAGTACTATGATGTTGGAATCGATGGTATAGTCACTGTGTATAAGACAATTTACAAAGGCCTCGCGTATTGCTATATGCAATGGTGAATCTTCAATCCTTACACCATTCTTAAGAGCGAAAGGTTTCGGAATGGAACTGACTAGTTTATTATATACCTTCAAGTAGAAATTGAACAGGTTCGTCTCCCATGTTCCGTCATAACAGATTCTGTCTGTCCACCTTTTATCTGTCCCTGGTTCAGACTCTCTGTAGTCCGGGAAATATGCCGGGCAGCAGTAAGGATCAGTTATACTTGAGAATTTTCCGAACATCAACATGCCGGCTAACGTCAGCCCCTCCTTGTTTAAGCGTCTGTCAAACTGTATTCCTCCAAGTTTTTTTAGAAACTCAACATCATTTAAGGCTGACCATGGATGCGTTGGCTGCCTGTTTGTGAAAATCTGCCTGTACTTTCTGAGAGATTCAATGTCAATATCACGCTCGATACTGAAACCATCAAGTATCCGGGCATCCATAGGGAATTCCATAATGCAGGATTCTGCATTCATCCTTCTTACTTCCTCCTCAATGCATTCATAATCGCCCTCGTGCTCGCGTTTGTATGCTTTGTTCGGATTGCCATTGATATATATAGGTCGTATCCTTAAGTCTGCTCTAGGTACTCTAATGCCAAGGACAATTCCTTCATTAGTTTCAATCTCCTTGATATCATTCAGAGACAGAATGTTAGCCGATACTTTATTGCGGTTATTGAGATTATTCCAGAGTTCCTTTTTATATTTCTCAATTGTGGATTTATCTAGGCCGTCAACTCTCAGCCCCTGCGGAGTCTCCTTTATGCCCAGAAATATCTGCCCACCTTGAGTATTAGCAAAAGAAGAATACGTCTCCCAAAAAGATCCCGGGAAACCTCCCTTTGCTGATTTGAATTCAAGGTCATAAGATTCACTTGAGTTGATAATCTCGTCTATATTCATCTTCATGGTTTATTAATCGTCGTATTACATCGAAAACAATAATGTCGTTAGGATTGCGACAAATATATTGATGTGCAATTTCCTAATCCATTGAGTTCATTGAACCCTTAGTCTCTGCGATTTTGTGATTTTTATTTATCTCGTTAAGATTAGGGTCTTCAACACTCTTCTAATTTACGTTATCCAAAAAACTCGCATATTTAAGTATGTTTACCAAAGATACATAATATTTCATAAAATGTGTCAAAAACGGAATTATTCATTTGTTATTCTGGTCATGCAAATGCGAAACATCGCTTTTGGAACCCGTTATGGGCGGCTCCCTTTTTCCGTCTTTGAAAATCTTCTCTTAATCTGAGGCAACTTGTTTTTTTCCTGTCACTTAATTATTAAATTTGGGAACTAAAACAATATCAATATCATGTCGATTACAAGTAAAATTTTATCTCTTGCGTCAGCTTTGGTTATGGCGATGCCGTTTTATGCAAATGCAGGCTCGCCTGACGAACTTTCAGTGATTTCCTATAATATCAGGAACGGCGAGGCCAAGGACGGCACCAATTCGTGGCAGTACCGCTATCCGGCTTCCGCAATGATGATTATGGACCAGATGCCGGACATATTCGGAGTGCAGGAGGCATATGACTATCAGGTGAAGTATCTCGATGAATTTTGTGACGGATATAAGTGTGTGGGCGTCGGTAGAGAAGACGGAAAGAGCAAGGGCGAGCATATGTCCATATTTTATAATACCAAGACAGTCAAGCTGTTGAAGTGGGGAACATATTGGCTTTCCGAAACTCCTGACAAGCCGTCCAAGGGATGGGATGCAGCTTGCAAGAGAACAGCCACCTGGGCACTCCTGAAAGACAAGAAAAACGGAAAGAAGTTCTATTACGTGAACACCCATCTCGACCACAAAGGACGTGAAGCCCAGAGAAACGGCCTTGTGCTGATTGTCAAGAAGATACAGGAAATGAACAAGGAAGGTTATCCTATGATTCTCACAGGAGACTTCAATGTCTCTCCTGCCGACGAGGTTCTCAATGACCTGAACAATATGATGACAAGCGCACGCGAGACGGCAGTGAAGACCGACAAAGGTGACACTTTCAATGGTTGGGGCAGGAGCAAAGGTGTAATCGACCATATCTATTATTCTGGTTTCAACGCTTGCACGCTTTTCGAAGTGATAAGAAAGCCTTATGATGAAAGAGCCTATATATCAGACCATTACCCTGTAAAATCAGTTCTTGTTTTCTAATGACAGGCAGAAAAATATATCGGTTGACAGCTGCCGTTCTGGCGGCTGTTTCCTTTTTGTCCGCATGCGGAGCTCGAGGGAGATCCCTCCCGGGAGAACTGAAAAAGGCTTCGCCGGAATCCATGTCAATGAATCCCTCCAGACTTGCCCTCATCGACAGTACAGTCAATGCTGCTGTTGCTGAAGGCCTGATACCGGGGGCTGTAGTAGCGGTGGTGAAAGAAGACAAGTTGGTGTATATCAAGCCATTCGGTAATAAGTCAGTAGTTCCTGACACTGTCGCCATGACGGAAGAGACCGTATTCGATTTGGCATCGTGCAGCAAATGCGTCGGCACCACATTGTCATTCATGCAGCTGATAGAACAGGGAAAAGTTAGGCTACATGACCCCGTAAGCCGTTACATTCCAGGCTTCAAGCCCTGGACCTCGGAAGATGGGAAGGTAGATATTACTGTGGAGCATCTGCTTACCCATTCGTCCGGCATCGACCCCTATCTGAATGTAAATTCATTCGTGGAAAAATATGGGGAAAACCAGCCGGATTCACTGGTCAGATATATCTCGGACAATGCCGGCCGCAACTTCCGCCCTGGCACCAAGTTTATGTACAGCTGCTTGAATTTCATTGCATTACAGGCTATCCTCGAGAAAGTTACAGGAGAAAGACTCTGTGATTATGCTATGGAAAACGTGTTCCGTCCGTTGGGCTTGAAGCATACAGGATATCTGCCGGTAGGGGAGACTCCCGTCATTGACCTGAAATATTGCGCGCCGACGGAACTCCAGCCTGACGGCGCTCCTCTCTGCGGTCAGGTGCACGATCCGCTTGCGAGGCGCATAAACGGAGGAAATTCGGGCAATGCGGGCGTCTTTTCGGATGCGATGGGGCTGAGCGTCATATGTGCGGCAATAATGAACGGAGGGGCTGCAAATGGCGTCAGTATCCTTTCGCCGGCCGCCATTGACCTTATGGCCCGTGTTCCGGAAGATATTGACAGCGGCGTGGGCAGAGCATTGGGCTGGGACCATCACAGTACCCATTCCGGTCCACGTGGCGACTTGTTCGACCGTGATGGCACGATCTGCCACACCGGGTACACAGGCCCGTCCATAGTCATTGACATGAAAAACAGGACAGCGCTGATAATCCTCACTCATCGGGTCCATCCTCAGGATAAAGGCTCTTTAGCGCGGTTCAGGGCTGTCATTGCGAATATTGTAGCGTCGTCTATGATGACAAGTTCTTGCGGGAAACCCGGTATTTGAGTCCGAGTTCATTGAGCTGTAGTATGAAATCCGCGCTGACCGTGATGTGGTACTTCCTGGAAATGAACTCTACGATATAGTTCGTAACCGGGTCGAAGACAATCATTGAAAGCGGGATTTTGCCCGAGTATTCCTTGACCAGATGCACGAGCCTATGACGCAGTTCAGGGGTGATGTCGTTTGCCAGCATCTCTATGGCAAAGCCTGTCAGACGGTCTTCCGCCACATTTCCCAAAAGGCTGATTTTCTTCGCCTTGAATGTGTAAGGTGCCTTTTTGCCGGCAGCGATTTCTTCCGGTTTGAGGAAATATTTCTCACAGATATCTCCTTCAATGTAGATGGCCGTGTGCTCCTGCAGGTAGTTCATGAAATTTTCATAATCCTTGCCGAAGAATGCGAATTCATATATGCCGGAAAAGTCTTCCACGTTCACCTTGGCAAATGGTTTTCCGTTCCTTGAAATCTTGGTTTCCACGGATGTGACGAGTCCGGCCAATGCTACCTGCGCCGTCTGTCTGTTTTTGTCGCAGTCGGCAATCATGTCACCAAGCTCGGCCATCTTGCAGTTCGTGAAATTCTCCAACTCGAATTCATATTTCTTCAGAGGATGGTCAGAGAGGTACATTCCCACCACATCCTTCTCTCTCTGAAGCACTTCCAGAATGTCAGGCTCTATGGTCAATGCAGGTGGCTCCGGTTTCTCTATTTTCAGTTCCTCAGCGTCACCGAAAAGAGATGCCGCATCGTCTTCCGCATTCTGCCTGGTAATCTGTCCGTAACTCATAAGGTCATCCAGATACTGGAGGCCGTTCTTTCCGGCGAGGAAGTACTGCGACCTGGATATGCCGAAAGAGTCGAATGCACCTGAATTCACCAGCGCTTCCATCGATTTGCGGTTCACCACGCCGGACATCCTGACACAGAAGTCATATATGTCTTCAAACAGGCCATGTTCAGTACGCTCCTGCACGATGGCGTCCACGATATTGGCTCCGAATCCCTTCATTCCGCCCATTCCGAAACGGATGTCCCCGTTCTTGTTTACGGTGAAGTTCGACTCGCTCTCGTTCACGTCCGGATTCAGAACCCGGATATGGTGCTTCTTGCAGTCCGCCATAATGGCCTGGATCTCAGTCATGTTGTTCTTGTTCATACTGAGGTTGGCTGCCTGGAACTCGGAAGGATAATGCGCCTTGAGCCAGCCCGTCTGGTAACTTACCCAGGCATAGCAGGTAGCGTGCGATTTGTTGAACGCATAAGAAGCGAACTTCTCCCAGTCCTTCCATATCTTCTTCAGCACCTCCTCAGGGTGCCCGTTCTTCTTTCCGCCCTCGATGAACTCTCCGTACAGCGACTGGAGAATGTCTATCTTCTTCTTACCCATCGCTTTACGGAGCTTGTCCGCCTTACCTTTCGAGAAACCCGCCACCTTCTGGGAAATAAGCATCACCTGCTCCTGATAGACAGTGACACCATAAGTCTCCTTCAGGAACTCCTCCATGGCAGGAAGGTCGTATGTGATAGGCTCCTCTCCACGCTTTCTGGCAACGAACGAAGGAATATAGTCCATAGGGCCCGGACGGTACAGCGCATTCATCGCGATAAGGTCCTCGAAACGCTCAGGATGCAGCTTCTGAAGCCACTCCATCATTCCAGGAGACTCGAACTGGAACACGCTCTTCGTATCGCCGTTCGAATAGATCTCGTAAGCCTTTGGGTCGTCGATAGGAATCTTTTCTATGTCAATGTCGATTCCGAACCGCTTCTTGACCTCTGCCAAGCAGATTTTTATGATGGACAATGTCCTGAGCCCCAGGAAGTCCATCTTGAGCATACCCACGTCCTCGATGAACGAACCCTCGTACTGGGATACCCACACCTTCTGTCCAGTGGCCTTGTCCTCACCGAGCGTAATTGGAATATAGTCAGTAAGATTGCCTCGTCCGATAATCATCGCACAGGCATGGATACCGATCTGCCTGATGCATCCCTCGAGCTGCAATGCGTATGTGAGCACCTCCCTTACCAGTTCAGAACCATTCTCCAGTTCATTCTTCAACTCAGGAATGTACTTTACGCAGTTCTTCAGGTTAGGCTTCTTCTCTACATCCTTCTTGACGATCTTGAAACGCTTCCCGTCCTTTTCCACGACTTTATCGCCCTCATCAGGCTCCTCGCCCTCCTTCAGTTCCACCTCGCTGGTCTCCGTGACCGTGATAGGCTTGTCCGGAATCATCTTCGTAAGCCTGTTGGACTCATCCAGAGGAAGCCGGCTGATACGGGCCACATCCTTGATGGCACCCTTTGCGGCCATTGTACCGAACGTGATGACATGGGAAACATGATCGACACCATATCTGTCCTGCACATACTGGATGACACGATAACGTCCGTCATCATCGAAGTCCACATCAATATCAGGCATTGACACACGCTCCGGATTCAGGAAACGCTCGAACAGGAGGTCGTACTTGATAGGGTCCAAATTGGTGATACCCAAGCAGTAAGCTACGGCGGAACCGGCAGCGGAACCACGGCCCGGACCTACAGATATGCCTTGGGCCCTGGCTGCTGCGATATAGTCCTGCACGATGAGGAAGTAGTCAGGGAAACCCATCCTGGAGATGGTCTTGAGCTCGAAATCCAGACGGTCCGCAGTGACATCATCCAGAACATCCCCGTACCGCTCCTGCGCACCCTTGTAGCACAGATGGCACAGAAAAGCGACCGAATGGCGGAATTCCTCGCCACGGTCATTGCCCTTCTCGTCGTTGCGTCCCGCGTCTATGACACCCTTGTATTTCTCAAGATACGTGTCGATATCATCGAGGAAGTCCTTGTCAATCTCGAATTTCGGCAAGACGTGTCCACGGTCAATGGTGTAGTTCTCCACCTTGTCGCAGATTTCCAGCGTGTTGGTGATGACCTCAGGATGGTCCGGGAACAATGCCGCCATCTCCTCCTCGGTCTTCAGGTACTCCTGCTGGGTATATCTGAGACGGTCTATATCGTCAATGTAGGCATTGGTAGTCAGGCAGATAAGCCTGTCATGGGCGGGGCCGTCCTCCTTGCGCACGAAGTGGACGTCATTGGTCGCGATGACCTTCACGCCATGTTTTTCGGCGAGGTCGAAGATGACCTCGTCGTACTCCTTCTCCTTCTCATACACCTCAAGCGAAAGTCCCTGAACCTCCGTCTTGTGCAGCATCACCTCCAGATAATAGTCATCCTTGAACACCCTCTTGTGCCACTCTATGGCCTTTTCCGCGCCTGCGATATTGCCGTCGAGAATCATTCTCGGAATCTCTCCTGCCATACAGGCAGAAGAGCAGATGATGTCCTCGTGATACTTTTCAATGACCTCGTGCGAAACCCTCGGCTTGTAGTACATACCCTCGATATGTCCCGTGGACACGATCTTCATAAGATTCTTGTACCCGTTGTAGTTCTTGGCCAGCAGGATAAGGTGGTAATAGCCCTTCTCCTTGACCTTATGGTCACCTTTGGACACGTAGATCTCGCATCCGATGATAGGTTTTACGGAAGGGTGCTTCGCCGCGAACTTGAAAAACTCTTTCACGCCGTACATATTGCCGTGGTCCGTAATCGCAAGACCGGGCATACCAAGCTCTTCGGCTCGGTTGAACAGGTTTTCAATAGAAGACTGGCCATCAAGAATCGAATATTGGGTATGGACGTGAAGGTGTACGAAGGACATAATTCATCTTTTGTTAAGGAAGACAAAGATACTAAAAATTCCGTCATTTTCCCCTTACTTTTGCAGGAGTGGGAGATAATGAGTAAATTAGCATTTGCTTCAAACACGAGCTTTAAAATTGAAATAATTTATACACTATGAACTTATTGACGTGTGCTTTGGCTGCAGCTGCGATGTCGTCATCTGTTGCAGTTTCCGGAAACTCCCCAAAGATGGAAATCTGGCAGGATCCGGGTGTATTCGAGATGAACAGGCTTCCGATGAGGGCCACATTCCAGACAGACCAGCAGAAGACATTGACACTGGACGGAGTATGGAAATTCCAGCTCTGCCAGTCTCCTGCAGAGAGGACAAAGGATTTCTTTTCAGAAAAATTCAACGATTCTGCCTGGGGAACCATCCCTGTACCTGGACTCTGGGAACTGAACGGCTACGGAGATCCTCTTTATGTCAATGTGGGATATGCCTGGAGAGGACATTTCGAGAACAATCCGCCTTATGTTCCGGAGGAAAGGAATTATGTAGGACAATATCGCCGCACCTTCGACATGCCGGCTGACTGGACAGGACGTCAGATCTGTCTGTGCATCGGTTCCGCCACATCCAATGTCCGTATCTGGGTGAACGGCAAGGAAGTAGGATATAGCGAAGACAGCAAGCTGGAGGCCCGTTTCGACATTACCAAATATGTTAAGGCAGGCGAGAACCAGATTGCCCTCGAGATTTTCCGCTGGTGCGACGGCTCCTATCTGGAAGACCAGGACTTCTGGAGGTTTTCCGGAATCGCGCGCGGAATCTATGTCTATACCCGTGAGAACAAGAGAATCGAGGACATCAATGTAAAGGGAGACATGGACGGCAACATGGATATGTCCATCGTAGTATCTCCGGGCGTCACATCATTCTCCTGCAAAGTCACGGACCCGTCAGGCCACGAAGTCGGCTCCTGTGTGGAGAATGTCGATAGCAAGGTAGTGAAAGATAAGGACGGAAACCGCGTAATACGTTGTACGGCAGTCGTTTCCTCTCCGGAACTCTGGTCCGCGGAAAGTCCTTCGCTCTACACATTGACAGTGAGCGCCTACGACAAGAAAGGCCTGGTGGAAAGCGCATCAGTGAAATTCGGCTTCCGTTCTGTCGAGATAAAGAACAGCCAGCTGCTTGTCAATGGTAAGGCAGTCCTGTTCAAGGGCGTTGACCGTCACGAAATGAGCCCTTATGGCGGATACGTGATGTCCTATGACGAGATGCTCGAGGACATAAGAATCATGAAAGAGCTGAATATCAATGCAGTAAGAACATCCCACTATCCGAATGACCCTATGTGGTATGCCCTCTGCGACAAATACGGCATCTATGTAGTGGATGAGGCCAATATAGAGTCTCACGGAATGGGCTACGGCAAGGAGTCATTGGCCCACAGACCTGACTATTATCAGGCTCATCTGTCCAGAAACCGCAGAATGGTATGCCGCGACTTCAACCACCCTTCAGTGATTGTCTGGAGTATGGGCAACGAAGCCGGCAACGGTGAGAACTTCGAGAAGGTGTACGACTGGATAAAAGCCTATGACACATCACGTCCGGTGCAGTACGAAAGAGCAGAACTCAAATACAACACAGACGTTTACTGCCCGATGTACACCCATCCGGTAGATTGCGAGAAATATCTGAAGAACAATCCTCCAAAGCCTCTTATCCTCTGCGAATACTCGCACGCGATGGGCAACTCCAACGGAAACTTCAAGGAATACTGGGATCTTGTCCGCAAATATCCTGAATTCCAGGGCGGATTTATCTGGGATTATGTGGACCAGGCCATCTGCAAGAAGGTGGATGCCCGGAAATACGGTACGGACCACATCTTCATATACGGCGGCGATGCCAATGACTATGACGCGTCCGACGGCTCGTTCAACTGCAACGGAATATTGGCGGCAGACCGCAGCTGGCACCCTCAGACCTATGAGATAAGGTATCAGCACCGCTCCATTCTGACCACTGCCGACACGAAGTTCTGCACCCCTGGAAAGTCATTCCTGGAGGAGGACAAGGAGTTTGTGGTCAATGTATATAATGAGAATTTCTTCATTGACCTTTCCCGCTACAGGATGAACTGGACCATCGAAGCCGGTGGCGCGGCAGTCAAGTCCGGCATCGTCGAGAACGTGAAAGCTGCTCCTGGTCAGACAGTTGAGGTAGGTCTTGGCATTTCCGGCAAGGATATACTTTCGGCTGTGAGCAAGTCATTGAGAAACATGCCTTCCTGCACTGGTTTCGGCACTCCGGACGGTTTTATTGACACTGACGTGTGCGTGAAGGTCAGCTGGACTCTGAAGGAAAGCGACGGGCTGCTGCCTGCCGGCTACGAAGTGGCTTATGACCAGATTGTCCTCTATGAAGCCCCTGCTTCCGCTTTCAATGCCGGTTCTGCGGCTGTAAATGATATTGTCAATGCAGAGGAAACCTCTTCAGAGGCAGTGTTCTCAGGCCAGTTCATCTATGAGAAGTCTATGGAAGGCGACCGCGTATCTGACTGGAAGGCCGTTTTCGACAAGAATACCGGCGCATTGTCAAGTTATGTGATAGGCGGAGTGGAGACCCTGAAGGAACCGCTTATGCCGTCATTCGGCAGGGCAGGCGTAGAGAACGATATGGGTGCCGATTTCCAGAACAGATTCAAGATGTGGAGATATCCGGAGTTCAAGGTGGCTTCTTTCAATGTGGAGAAGTCCTCTGACCACTATGTCGTGACTACGGAATATGCTCCGTTTGGAAAAGTATGCTCTGTGACAATGACTTACGAAATCCATCCTGACGGCGCTATCGTAGCCAGGGAGAAGATGAACGACAAGGGCGAACTCAGCAAGGCTCCATGCCTGTTCCGTTTCGGAATGAAACTGGCGATGCCGGGTGAGTTCTCGACGCTCGACTTCTATGGCCTCGGTCCGTGGGACAATTATTGCGACAGGAAGTCCGCGGCTCTGCTCGGACATTACGTGCAGAGGGTTCAGGACCAGTATTGGTACGGTTATGTGCGTACTCAGGAATCTGGAACGAAATCTGATTTGAGGTGGCTGAAAGTTCTCTCATCATCAGGAATAGGAATAGAGATAACATCTGATGCACGCTTCAGCGGCTCTGCTCTGCCGTTCAGCCAGAAGCAGATGGATTCTGCTCTTTCTGATCCTCGCCCGAGGAAGAACCCTACAAACCAGCAGGCAGGTGAGGCTACGCATTCGCTTGAGCTTCTGCCACTTGCGCACAATGATGCCCGTTCTCTCGGAACTACTTATGTGAACTTCGACCTGAAGGAAATGGGCGTAGGCGGAACTGACTCTTGGGGAAGATGGCCACTTGAACCATACCTTGTAAGGCCTGCCGAATACGAATTCAATTTCGTGATAAGGCCGGTGAAGTAACAATCTATAACTGTTTTTCACAAGAAATAGTCCATTTTTTGAGGCGGAAGAGGTGAGCAAGCCGCAAATATGTTTAACGCGAGTCCTTCTTTTGCTCAGAAGGGCTCGCTTTACAGCATATCTGGGAAAATTGTCGATTCCAAGTCCGGCGATTTCGCCCCGCCTGCTTCCAGTCTGTAAGTTCCCTAGTTTGTTACATAGACCGCCACCTTGGACGCATTTGTAGAAATATTTATATATTTGTAAGCACACAACTAGTGATATTATGATGAAGCTAATCGTAACTGCCATCATTTTTTTTATGTCTTCTGTAGTGGGATTTGCGCAGAAGTGGACTATTGATGGTGTTGTATTGGACAAGAAGTCTAACAAACCGGTAGAATTTGCTACTGTAATACTTGGTAATACAGAGCAATGGGCGGTCGCGGATGCAAACGGAAAATTCGTTATAAAGAATGTCCCGTCGGGCAATAATGTCATCAAGGTGTCTTGTCTCGGCTACGTGACAGATGAAAAAGAGATCATCATATCCAGAAATATCACCGGTTATAAGGCATATATCGTCGAGGATAACCTTACGCTTAATACTGTAGTGGTGACTGCAAAGGAAAATGAGAATAGTGCATCTACTGCGAGAACTATCGACAGGACTACTTTGGACCACGTGCAGATGTTGAATGTCTCGGATATCTCCGGACTTCTTCCTGGAGGTACTACCGGGAAAATTGATTTGACTGATGACAATCGCTTTTCTATCAGAACCGGCTCAGCAAATGAGGCCGGTAACCCTTCGTTCGGTACAGCCGTGGAAGTGGATGGTGCCAGACTTTCCAGCAATGCCAGTTTTTCTGAAACGAAAGGTGTGACTACCAATAATTTGTCTACCAGCAATGTGGAATCTATAGAGGTTATCTCAGGTATTCCCTCTGTAGAATATGGTGATGTCGGTTCCGGTATCGTGAAGATATCTACAAAGAAGGGTAAAACACCATATATGGTGACATTCTCTTCGAATCCTAACACTAAGCAGGTGTCGGCGAGCAAGGGTTTCGGTATCGGAAAGAAGGCTGCGGTGTTGAATGCCAGCGTGGAATATACGAAAGCCATCAAAAATACCATGTCTCCTTATACGTCTTATGACAGGAAGCAGATATCATTGACCTACTCCGATCTTTTTAATAATGGGGGATTGACTGACAAGCCGTTGCGATTGACCGTAGGTCTTTCGGGGAACCTTGGAGGCAGGGATTCGAAGGCGGATCCGGATGCTCTGGCGGGTACTTGGGTGAAAGACAAGGATAACAGTTTGCGTGCGAATATGTCTCTCAACTGGCTGCTCAGCAAGCCATGGATTACCGGCATTGACCTGAACGCTTCTATTGTTTATGGCGACAAGCAGAGCAGGGAGCGCAAGCATTATTCGAATACTTCTTCAGCGGCATCGCTTCATGGCAGGAATGAAGGATATTTTGTAGCCCAGGATTATGATGGAACTGATAATCAGGACATTGTGCTGGTTCCACAGGGGTATTCCTATAATGTCATGGGAATCGATGACAAGCCTCTTACTTATAAGGTGGGATTAAAGGCTAATTGGGCTACGCATTTTGGAAAGGTAAACAATAAGGTGAAGCTCGGTGTCGACTGGAATTCGGACAAAAACTTCGGAACCGGTGCGTTTACGGAAGATCTTGCTACAGCTCCAAGTTTCAGGTTGTATGATTACAGTGCTCAGCCTGCAATGAATAATGGAGCTGTTTATCTCGAAGACAATGTGTTGATTCCTATCGGAAAGACGAGGTTGAACATCATTGCCGGACTTCGTGGAGAAGGAACTTTCATAAATGGTTCGGAATATGGCAATACTTATAGTCTGTCGCCGAGAGTCAGTGCGAAATATGTAGTGTTGTCAGGAAAAAACCGCAGGAATAAAGTCGTTCGCGATTTGTCGTTCCGTGGCGGTTATGGTGTGGCAGTAAAACAGCCGTCATTTGCCATTTTGTATCCTATCCCGACATATTATGACATTAAGGTGTTTAATCCTACATCTACTTCAGGTACAGCTTATTATGGCTATTATATTATGCCGAAGAAGACGTTGTACAACGGAGATCTTGTCTGGCAGCGAAACAAACAGGCTGAGCTTGGAATGGAGATTAATCTTGCTGGTAACAAGATATCTCTTGTTGGATATTACACTAGGACTGAGAACGCTTTCGAAGTGGATAAGGTATACGATAAGTTCTCCTATAACTATACCGACCAGGCGGCTCTTGCAAGTTGCGGAATTCCTGCTGCGAATAGAGTGTATAGCATGGATGGCAAAACTGGCGTGGTTACTGTTTCGGATAAAACCGGCGTGTTGCCTTCAGAGGTCATAAATGGAAAGAAGAGGGAGGCTCTGACAACCAATTACTATGCGAACAATTGCGGATCACCTAGTAACAGGTATGGACTCGAATGGGTGATAGACTTTGCGAGAATCAAACCTATCAACACTGAAATCCGTCTGGATGGATCATTCTATGGATATAAGTACGTGGACTACAGCATGGTAGAGTATTCTCCGACTACCCAACTTATGTCCGATGGGACCCCTTACAAATACATTGGTCATTATGTAGGTAAAAGTGGTATCGCCAATGGTGCGGAATCGAAGCGAATTAATGCGAATCTTACCATTACGACTCATATCCCTTCTGTGAGAATGATTGTTTCTATGAAAGTGGAAGCTTCTCTTATGAGATATCATCGTTATCTTAGTGAAGGAGTAGATGGAGCACAAAGGACTTACGCAACCTCCAGTTCTTCAGGATGGCTTCCTGCCGATGATCCGTCGTTTATGGACAGAAGGGTGTTGACTGTGACATATCCTGAGTACTATTCCACTTATGATAATCCTGATGAACTTATTCCGTTCAAGGAGAAGTTCCTTTGGGCAAGTAAGAATGATCCGAAACTATATGGGGATTTGTCGACTCTGTGTCATCGTACCGTATATGATTATTACTTTGCAAAGGATTACATATCACCATATTTCTCGGCTAATTTCAGCGTAACGAAGGAAATCGGAGATATAGCGTCCATTTCGTTCTACGCTAACAATTTCTTCCGTAATCTCGGTCAGGTTTATTCGACCAAGACGAAGCAGTATTCTTCATTGTCAAGTTATCTTCCGGCATTTTACTACGGAATGACAGTCCGTTTGAAGTTTTAATAATCACTAATATTTAAAGTTATGAAGAAAATCGTGTATTTCATGATGGCAGCGGCCATTGCTCTTGTTTCCTGCAAGAAGACAGAGGACAAGATTAATGACGTACAGGTGTCTCTCACCAAGGGTGGAGAAGCCTTTGCCGTGGAGAACGTAGAAGTCTCCCTTAGAAGTTCTGCTAATGCGACTGTTTATACAGCATTGACAGATGCGAATGGTGTTGCTGTCTTCCAGATGAAGGCCGGAGCATATGAGGCATCTGCTACATTATATCAGAACTCTGACATTTATAACGGAACAAATTCTGCCGTTATTGTTGCAGATGGAGCTGAGAACGCTTTCAAACTGGATATGGTAGCTTCCAAGACCAGCCAGGTAATCATCAAGGAACTCTATTTCGGAGGATGTGTTGATGATGCAGGTAAGCATTTTCAGTATGACAAGTACGTAATCTTGTACAACAACTCTCCAGTGGAGGCTGATGCCAGCAAATATGCTTTCGGAATACTTTGTCCTACGAACTCCAATATGGCCAGCAAATGGATGAAAGACGGTAAGCTTTCTTATACCGACTATATGCCTATGTGGGCCGCATGCTGGTGGTTCCAGGGTTCAGTGAAGATTCCTGCATATTCTCAGATTGTAGTGGCTATGAACGGTGCGGTTAATCATAGTGCAACAGTTTCCAATTCAGTAGATTTGAGCCATGCAGACTATGCTATGTACGATCCTGAAGTGTTTAGTAATGCCAAGGCATATCCGGCACCTGATGCATCTATTTCTACTGACCATTATCTCAAGACGTATCTGTATGGAATGGGAAATGCTTGGCCTCTTTCAGTAACGTCTCCTGGTTTCGTAGTATTTGCTCCGGAAGGAACTACAACCGAGGCTTTCGTGAAAAATCCTGACAATATCGAGATGCCTGCTAATGCTATGCAGTCTGCAAAAGTTCCTCTTGATTGGGTGAAAGATGCCGTGGAGGTGTTCGACAATTCCAAGATGGATTTAAACAAAAAACGTATACTTGCTTCTGCTGACGCCGGTTATGTAAGATTTGTAAACAAACTCGGATATACAGTTTACAGAAATGTAGATAAGGCTGCTACTGAGGCTCTTCCTGAGAATGAGGGTAAACTGGTTTACAATTATGCAGGTGGTACCGAGGCTGAAGAGGGCGGCTCTACCGATCCTTCAGGCATCGATGCAGAGGCATCTATCGCAAACGGAGCTCACATCATTTATAAAGATACAAACAACTCTACAAACGACTTTCACCAGAGAAAGGTCGCTTCTCTGAAGAAGTAGATATAAATTTCAGAATATGAGAGGTAATATGAAACTGCCTTTGGCAGCAGCGCTTTTAATCCTTTTCCCGTCATTCTCAAATGCACAGGAAAAGGGGGTGTCTGTGTTCAAATCATTTGACTATGTGAAATCAGATAACCCGTGGTTGGTGTCTCCTAATACGGCATCGCTGTATACGCTTTCTGTGAAGAACATCTCTACTGTAAATGTGGGGATGACCAAATCAGACGGCTCTTATATGGATGTGCACGAATCAGGAAATGCTGCAGAGGCAGGTGCATATACCGAATCGTATGTAAAAGTTTCGGATAGGATGGCTTTCTCAGGAAAGCTGTCCTATTCGTATTTTACCGGATCCAAGATGTGTGGTCCTGTCCTTATGGATCCGTCTTATAACTTTATTAATTTCGAAGAGAGCACGACCGATAATCCCGGCAGGAAATCCAAAGAGGTTTTTGACTTGTCAGGAGGCATTAATTACCGGCTTGGTGACATTTGGTCTCTAGGAGGCAAATTGTCTTATAACACAGCAAATTACTCGAAACTGAAGGACCCTCGTTTTGCCAGCAAATGGGCTGATTTCGGTGCCTCATTAGGAATTGCATCCAAGTTGTCAGACAAAGTTACTTTAGGCATCGACGGAGAATTCCGGAAGACAGTGGAGTCGGTAGATGCAGATATTTTCGGAGAGGCTGCAAAAACCTATTACTACATTGTCGATTACGGCGCTTATTTCGGAAAAAGATCCTTGTTGGATAATTCCAACGGATACCTGGCTACTGAAGGAAGTGAAAGAAGTGAAAGCCGTCCTATGGTTAACCAGTTTTATGGAGGAAGCCTTCAGGCTGATTTCACATTCTCGGGAAGTACCAGGTTCTTTAATGAAATATCATTCTTGCACAGAAGCGGATTTTTCGGAAAAAAGTCTTCAGGTTCTATCCGTTATTGTGATGCGTCGGGTAATATAATCTCATATAAAGGCGTACTTTCCGTGAAGAAAAATGAGACGGCTCATTATATAACTCTTGACGGAACTTATTCATCTTTAGGTAATGAGGAAAACAATTACAAGATAAATTCAGTTCCCGGAAGTAATCTGGAAGTGGTATATCTCGGTTCTCAGACAGCATTGGACAAGACACAGATTAATGCAGGTCTTTCTTACAAAGGCTATGCGGGTTTGTCCGGGATGCTTCCTGACTGGGAGTATGGAGCAGAACTCGGAATGAATTATACATCATTGACATCCGAGAGCTATCCTGATTACAGAAAACAGGATATCACTGAATTGGATTTCAATATGTATGCTGTCAAGAACTGCAAGAAGGGTTATAACGTCTTCTCTACAGGACTTTATGCTGGTGCTCATTATGGAACCGGAACTAAGAATGAGGACGGAAAGAAAGTTTCAGCTACTGGAACTGCTTATTCCGGTACTGTATACTTGGATAGGAATTATGAATACAGGACATCTCCTGCAGGGTTTGTAAAGGTATCGTTCAAGTATTCGCGCATTATCCGTCACGGGTTGACGCTGTTTGCGGAAATCAGTGATTCTTATACAAGTATGTTTAAAGATCCGGAGTTTTTGTCCGGAAGATATAGAAACGTGCTGAACGTGACTGTCGGCATTGATTTCTAAAAGTTATTAGTACATGACAATCAAAGGATTCAGGATATTGGTATCAGCTATTGCTGTATCCTTGTTCGCGTCTGCATCCGCTGTCGCTCAGCCGATGCCGGTGGATAGCCTTATTATAAAAGGAACGTTGGATAACGGTATGACCTATTACATCAGGCATAACGCTAATCCTAAAGGTTATGCGGACTTCTATATAGTGCATAATGTAGGTGCTTTCCAGGAAGCTCCAAATCAGGATGGTTTGGCGCATTTTCTTGAGCATATGGCTTTTAACGGGACCAAACATTATCCGAAGAAGGGTATAATCGATTTCCTTCAGGCTCAGGGTGTGCGTTTCGGCTACAATATCAACGCATATACCAGCAAGACGGAAACGGTCTATCACATGGATAATGTTCCGCTTAAGCGGGAGAGCTTCGTGGATTCTGTCCTGATGGTCCTTCATGACTGGTCAGGAGACATTTCTTGCGAGCAGAAGGAACTGGATGACGAACGTGGTGTCATCAGAGAAGAATGGCGTACCAGAACAAGTCCCCAGTCCCGAATTTTTGAGCTTCAAGAGGCTGTCCTTTATGAGGGTTCCACTTTCCCGAAGAGAAATGTCATAGGCTCCCTCGATGTTATCAATAACTTTAAAAGAGAAGAAATACTGGATTTCTACGACAAGTGGTATCGTCCTAATCTTCAGGCTATTGTGGTAGTCGGAGATTTCGATGCCAAGGAGATGGAGTCCAAGATAAAATCCATGTTCTCGGATATTAAGAATCCTGAGAATTGTGTTCCAAAAGAGACTTACAAGTTGGCGCCGTTCGTTCACGAGCGTTTCGAAAACATGGTGGATACCTCTGCCAAATTCTTGGCACTCAAGGTATTCTTGAAGCAGCCTTATCCTGAGGTCAGTCAGCGTGCCCAGAGGCCGTTCTATAAAGAGCAGTTTATCAGACAAATCATATCTGCTGCCGTAAGTGCGAGAATGGATGAGCAGGTGAAGTCTCCTGATCGTCCTTCATCCAGGGGCGTTATGGTTTCCAATGCCTCCAGAACGAATCTCTATTTTTCATTGTTTACCATCCTTCCTCGTGGGGATGCGTCACCACTGAGCCTTGTCGATTTCTATTGCGACAACGCCAACAGGTTGCTTCGCTTCGGTCTTACTGAAGATGAATTTCTGTCTGCTAAACTTAAGGTAGTCAAGAATTTGAGACTGCATAATGCTCTGTCTCCGGAGTCTGTTACTGATGATCAAATCGTCGCAGGCTGTGTGGACAACTTCCTGCATGGAGGAGCATTGACCTACCCGTCTGAACTCCAGAAAATCAAGATGGAAATCATGTCGTCGCTTAAGTTGCAGGATATCCTCGATTATATCCCTAAGATGTTCTCCGACAGCGAGGTGATATATTCTTATTTCTACAATCCGAAGGATGGACATGAGATACCTTCTGAGCAGCAGATTCGTGAAAGAATCCACGAATGCGCCCAGAAAGACTTGACATTCGATGCCATAAAGTTCAAGAAAGTGGACTTCAGCATTGACCTTCCTAAGGGGAAAATAATTAAATCTCAGCCGGTGAAGGGCTCTCAAACGGAGCTTTGGACCCTCTCCAACGGTATGCGCGTATGGTGGACACCGGCAGACGGCGTGAAATCCAAGACTGCGCTTTCGGTGAATTATGTGGTAAAAACAGGTGCGCGTGCTTTTGCTCCTGATAACATTCCGGCAGAAAAATTTGCCGAGAAATTTATGGAGAAGTATCTCGGTATCCGTGGCTCTGACAAGATGGAGAATATGAATAGCCCTCAGTTCGAAGGTATCCCGTACATGGTGTCATTCTCAGCCTCTAATGCTGTGATTACCACGGCTGTAGCTGCTGATAAAGCGGATCGTGCCTTCAGTGTATTGAATCTGCTTGTTACTGAACCGTATTTCTCTGACGCCCGCACGATGAAGACCACAATCGATGCGACAGTGGAATCTATGCGTAAACCTCGTTCGTCTTCATCGGTATTCCGTGAGGGCTTCAACGAAGTTTGCTACAATAATCATCCGTGGTACAGCAGAATCGACTCCGCTGCCGTAAGAGCATTGACCCCGGAACTGCTTGCGGATGTTCATGCCCGCCAGATCAGAGATGCCGGTGCTACGGATGTCTATATCTGCAGTTCGATGCCGAAAGAGGAAATCGCGGCTTTCGCCGAAAAGTATTTGGCGTCCATGCCTGCCGGATATGCCTATAAGCTCGCGAAGGTCCAGCCTAAAGTTCCTTCTTATAAGGGGGTCAATGAATATGTGCGTACTTTCAAGGCATCATCCAAAGTTTCTAAAGCCACGGTCAGCGTGAACTGGCTGTATAGTGTGAAGACAGATTTGAGGAGTTTGTGTGCTGTGGATGTTTTGGATTACATTATGTCTGCGCGTTGCCTTTTACAGATTCGCGAGCAGCGTGGTGGAACCTATTCCGTAAGCTTCAGTTCTTCTATTTTCCGTGAGAAGAAAGGTCTTGTCCAGTCATCTGTGGATTTCGAAACCAGACCGGAACTGCGAGATACTCTTGTGAATGACACATATGAGTTGCTGTCTGATTTCTGTGAGAACGGACCGACTGACGAGGAAATGTCTGCAGCGAAGAACTATCTGATGAAGTATTATACTAAACTCCAGAAGAATCGTCAAATATCTGTGGTTAAGCGAAATGCGTCTATTCAGGATCATGCGGCATCCGGAGTTTGGGATGAAGATTATATACAGGCTCTTTCAGAAGTGACGGCTTCTGACGTCCTTAAGACAGCACGCAAGGCGAACAAGGGTGCCCGCCTATTGTCAGTACTTAATGAAGAATAAATTAAAATACACAAGTTAATGGCTAAACAATCAACAATCAAAAAGAATTGGCCTAAGTATCTCCTACAGTGGGGTGTTCTGGCCGCTATTGCCGGTTTCTTGCTTATTCCTTGTAAGAACCCGGCCAACCCTGAAGCATATTGCCCTATGGGCGGACTTCAGGCATTGGCAACATTCTTCGTAAGAGGATCATTGCCTTGCAGCATGAGCATGGTGCAGATAGTCATGGGCATTGTCCTCGCTGCTGCGGTAGTGCTTTTCAGTAAGCTTTTCTGCGGTTATATCTGCCCGCTCGGCACTGTGCAGGACCTCCTGGTCAAGCTGCGCAATGTAATCGGGTGGAAAGGCATTGAAATAAAGAACGGAAGCATCGCCGATAAGGTCCTCCGCGTCATCAAATACGCGCTGCTGTTCTGGATTTTCTACATGACGGCCACTGCAAGTGAGCTGTTCTGCAAGAACCTGGACCCGTATTACGCTGTGGCGACGGGATTTAAGGGTGAAATCACCCTGTGGATGTCTATCGTGACGGTAGCATTGGTCCTTGTCTGCGGCTTTTTCATCAATATGTTCTGGTGCAAGTACCTCTGCCCGCTCGGCGCGATTTCCAATTCATTGAAATTCTGGGTGTGGATAGTCGTTCTCGCGGCAGCGTATTATGTGCTCGGCCTGGTGGGTGTCAATGTCCCTTGGTGGGCTCTTCTGGCTGCGTTCTGTGTAGCCGGCTACCTGTTGGAGATTCTTTGCGGGAAGCCGAAGCTGCAGGTGCTCCATATCATGAAGAATGATGCGAAATGTACCCATTGCGGAATCTGCAACAAGCATTGTCCTTATGGTATCGATATCGCGAACTGCAAGACTGGCGCTGTCAATGCCGTGGATTGTACGCTTTGCGGCGAATGTACGGCGGTTTGCCCGATGGACGCTATCCATACAGGCGTATGCGTGAAAGGTAGCAGGAATCTTGGCAATGTGCTGCTTCCGGCCATTATCGCTGTGCTGCTTGTCGCATTCGGCTTCTGGGCCGGGGACAAGTACGAATTGCCTACCATCAATGTTACATGGGGCATCGAGGAGACTCTCGAGGACGGCACTGTGAAGCAGCTGGTGGATCCTTCTGCGCTCGAGACCATGGAGATGACCGGTCTGCGCTCCGTGAAGTGCTACGGAAGTTCTATGGCGTTCAAGGCCAAGCTGGAGAAGATCCGCGGCGTGTATGGTGTGAAGACATTCGTGGCTCATCATAGGGCGGTGATTACTTATGACCCTTCAGTTACGACTTCCGAAAAGATTCAGGAAAGCGTGTTCACTCCGTCCAAGTTCCGTGTGAATACTCCGGATCCTGCCGCTACGGACAGTATCAAGGTGGTGACCATCAGGACTGAGAACATGTATGACAAGCTCGACCTGAACTATCTCGGTCTGCAGATGCGTCTGACTGAAAAGAAGATATATGGTCTGGAGTCCGAGTTTGCCTGCCCGCTCATTGTCAGAGTTTATATGGATCCTTCTGAGAATCTCGACAAGGCATGGTTCAAGAAGATTGTCAATATGAAGGAACTCGAAATGCCTTTGCATGGCGGCGGAACCAAGATTACTCCTGTGAACTTCAAGTTCGTGGACCTGGAGGACGGCGAAAGCTACATCTCTACAGAAGCGTTCATCCGCAGGATGTTCACTCCGTTCAAGGCTCAGTTCAAGAAGAGAGTCGAGGAATTCGAGGGTAAGCCGCAGTTCGTGTATGAGATTCCTGATGCGAATTACGAGAAGCCTATCATTCTGCGCAATCTTCCGTTCGTAAGCAACCATTTGTCTAAGAACGACGGTATCATCGGCGTCTATCTGGAACTCAACAAGGATCTGGTTCCTGCCCTTATGGTAAGATATGCGGCCCCTATGACAGCAAGCCGTATCTGGGAACTCCTCAATATGGAAAAATGGACTATCACCTATGCTGAAGATGATGTCCGTGAAGTGGATGCCAAGCTGAAGTTCAAGACTCCAGGCGTGGAAATGCCTTATCAGGGTTCGGCTCTTGAAGCTGTTCTGTCTGAGTAGATTTTGATTATCAATAAATATGAAAATGAGAAAGATTAGATTGATGGCATTGACCTTGGCGGGAATCCTGTTGGGACAGGCGGCAGCTGAGGCGGATGAAGGAATGTGGCTGATTCAGGACATCAATTCCGCATTGGAGAAGAAGATGCAGGAGCGTGGTCTGAAACTGTCAGCAGGGGAGATTTACAACGCTGATGCTCCGGGAAGTGCGGTGTCTGACGCTATCGTATCGTTGGGATTCTATTGCACCGGAAGTATCATTTCCGACAAGGGATTGCTGATTACCAATCATCATTGCGCTTATAGTGATGTGTTTGCGCTGAGTACGCCTGATCATAATTATCTGGAAGAAGGTTATTGGGCTCTGAAGGAGGACCAGGAATTGCCGATTCCGGACAAGCAGGTGTTCTTCCTGAAGCGTGTTCTGGACGTGACTGCCGAGGTGCAGGCTCTTCGTGAGGAGTTACGCTGCAAGAAGCAGCCGTGCGGGATGCGCCGTATCAGCTTCATCATGGAGAAGAAATACAAGAAAGACACCGGTAAAGAGGCATATTTGAGTTCAATGTGGGCTGGGGAGAAGTATTATATGGCATTGTACGATGTGTATGAGGATCTTCGTCTTGTAGCTGCGCCTCCTGTTTCTGTGGCTGCTTTCGGTGGTGATACTGATAACTGGGAATGGCCTCAGCAGAAATGCGACTTCGCTATGTATCGTGTATATATGTCTCCTGACGGCAGGCCTGCCAAGTTTTCTAAGGAGAATGTGCCTCTGAAGCCACTTCGCAAGTTGGAGATTTCTCTTGCGGGATATAAGCCTGGTGACTATACGATGGTTATCGGCTATCCAGGCAGAACCAATCGTTATGCGTCTTCGTTGGAGACAGATTATCAGGAGCGTGTGACTCTTCCGATTGCCAATGAACTGAGACGTAATCAGATGGAGATTATGCGCCGCTGGATGGATGCCGACCCTTCTGTATGGCTCAAGTACTCGGATACTTTCTTCGGTCTGAGCAATATAGGTGAGATGCAGGAAGGTGAGGCGGAGTGTCTTAAACGGTTCGGTGTCAAGTCGATAAAGGAGTCTGAGGAGAAGGACCTTCAGGCGTGGATAGAGGCTGATGCCGGTCGTAAAGCCAGATGGGGTAGTCTCATGTCAGATTTGAAGAAGATGTATGATGAGACAGAGGCCGTGGAGCGCAACAAGGCTTATTTCCGGGAGACTTTCTTCCGCGGCACGATTATCGGTCGCACGATCATGCGAATGAACAGCGCTCGAGGCAAGTTCGGACCGATGAAGAAACATCTTATGAGGGGCATTGCCGAGACAGACCCTAGAGTGGAGAAAGACCTGTTGGAATATGCTGTTGCCCAGTACTTTACCAATATTGACACTTCTCTTTTCGGCCCTTACCAGAAGGAACTCCTTGCCAAGTTCGGTCATGATTTCAAGTCAATGACTGACTACGTCTGGGAGGGGACCATGGTTGCCTCTCCGGAAAAGGCGGCTTTGTTTGATGACCCGGCCCAGTTCAATGAGGACAGGCTCAAGAAGCTGCTTCTGGATGTAAGTATTCTCGATTTCAACAAGTGTGACAATGACATGAACCACCGGAACCAGATTCTGGCTCTGAACAAGGAATACACCCAGGCGCTTTATGAAATGCGTCGTGACAAGGGAATCGCCCAGTATCCTGATGCGAATTCCACTATGCGTGTCACTTATGGCACGGTAGGCCCGTTGGAGCCGAAAGACGGCATGTGGTGCTCTTGGCAGACATCCACGAACGGCATCATCGAAAAATATGATGCTTCCAACCGCGACTTCAAGCCTTCAGACGAGTTTATGTCAATGCTGAAGTCACGTGATTGGGGCCGCTGGGCTGTATCTGTGATGCCTGTATCAGGAAAATCACGCGGGAAGGCAAATGTGGCCGCTACCGGGTTCGCGGGCGCTCCTGCAGGGACAATGCCTGCCGATTTCCTGACTGACAATGATATCACCGGCGGCAATTCCGGTAGTCCTGTGCTCAATGCCTCTGGTCAGTTGATAGGCCTTGCTTTCGACGGCAACAAGGAGTCTCTCGCCAGTGATCTGTACGCAGTTCCGGGTTACAACAAGTGTGTCTGCGTGGATATCCGTTATATTCTCTGGACTTTGGACAGATATGCCGGAATGTCCCGAATTATAGATGAATTAGGATTGTAGTCAAAATTTTTTGGCAAAACCGAATATTCGTTTTATCTTTGCATTCCTATCAGGAGAAATCGGTTAACGAATCTCTCGAAGGAATGCATTTCCGGAGAGGTGGGTGAGTGGCTGAAACCACCAGTTTGCTAAACTGACGTACGGGTTTACCGTACCACGAGTTCGAATCTCGTCCTCTCCGCAAAACGAGAAAGAGAAAACAGCGTCAAGTTCACTTGAACGCTGTTTTCTCTTTCTCGTTTTGTAAAGCCCCGCCGCAGGCGGAGCGAGATGTCGGAGCGCCAGCGACGAAATCTCGGAGAGGACGAGATCCAGCCCAGTGGCTTGTTTCATCTTTATGTAATGTGTCTAACTCAGAGATTGCGT
>ENA-OYYX01000014-OYYX01000014.1-human-gut-metagenome-genome-assembly--contig:-NODE-14-length-100982-cov-11.033747_pt1 | contig 100982 bp, 75 predicted proteins | sample MGYA00244070_ERZ653464 | MGnify/ENA primary metagenome ERZ653464 (study PRJEB26926, sample SAMN06165152) | human gut metagenome | biome: ENVO:00009003; feature: ENVO:2100002; material: ENVO:00002003...
ATTCATGAGCGTCTCGTGGGCTCGGAGATGTGTATAAGAGACAGTCTCAGGATCTCTTAAAACTCTTAGTGAAACTGGGAAATTCCGAAATAATGTTTAGTTTTGTAGAAGGGAAGACCGTTTGGAGAATCATTGGAGAATCAGTAGAAGATGCCTGACTTTTCAGAGAAGGAAATACTCAAAGGATTGAAAGCTGGGGATGAAAGTGCGTACAAGCGCATTTTTCAGGCCTGGTATGAACCGCTTTGTGTATTTTCGGTTGGCTTGGTGAGGGACCGGTTCCAGGCGGAGAACATTGTCGATGACGCTTTCTTCCATATATGGGAAATACGTGAACATCTCGGAGTACAGACATCTCTCAAGGCATATCTGTTCGCCTCAGTACGTAACCGCTCATTGAACTATCTGGCCTCCTCGGTCAGAAGAAAATATCAGGACATGACCGATGACGAATATACGGTGGTGCTGAACTCGCTCACGGCCATTTCCAAAGACGACATCTATGGGAAACTGTTTGAAGAAGAACTGAAAAAGCGCCTTATGCAGGAACTGGACTCGCTTTCTGCAGAATGTCGTGAAGTCTTCGAAAAAAGCAGATTTGATGGTTTGACATACAAGGAGATAGCAGAGACACTCGGTATCTCTGTCAATACCGTCAAATATCACATGAAGAATGCATTGACAGTCCTCAGAAACGGAGTGGGAAAATACCTTCTTGCCGTTTTCATGATTATTGTCTCAAAATAATTCATATTCTCACTACCCTCAACATGCGTTGTCATTGTCTTGATAGTATAAGGAATAAAATAGATGAAGATCAAAAACATTGACACGCTGATAGAGAAATTTCTCTCAGACACCATATCTCGGGAAGAGTTGGCGTCATTGTCCGAATGGGCTTCCGAGTCCCGGGAGAACAGGGCGGCTCTTTCTTCTCGTATGAAGGAATGGGCTAAGGACAATGGCTCTTTCGATGCTGATAAGGCGTTCGGCAGGTTCAAGACACGTGTGGTCATGGAGAAGAGGCCGGCGCGGAGCAACAGGCGAGTTTGGCTCTGGACTGCCGCTGCCGCTGCTGCACTGGCCGTTTTCGGACTCGTTTCCTATCAGGCTTACCAGGTCAGGACCTACAGGAATCTCCTTGCCAATGAAGAGGTTACGGTGAAGGCTCCGGCCGGTTCGAAGTCTTATGCTGAACTCCCTGACGGTTCCAAGGTCTGGCTCAATGCCGGTTCCAGCCTGACGTATTCATATGATGTCAGCAAAAAGGAAAGGACCGTTGACCTGTCCGGTGAGGGCTTCTTCGAAGTATATCATGATGAAAAAACGCCGTTTACGGTAAGCTCATCCAGTCTCAATGTCCGCGTGCTCGGAACGAAATTCAACTTCAGGGACTATCCTGAGGACCTGCTTGCGGAAGTGACATTGACCCAGGGAAAAATCGCCCTCAGAAATCAGACGGGCGAAGAGCTGATAATGTCTCCGGACGAGAGCGTGAAATTCGACAAGGAGACCGGAACAATGACAAGGGGCAGATCAGGATATCAGGTCAATGAATGGGTTTCCGGCAATCTTGTGTTCGATGAGGCTCCTCTGTTGGAGATAGTCCGCAGACTTGAGAGGGCATATTCCGTAAAAATCAATATCAGCAGTCCCGAACTGTTCGGTCTGAGGTTCTACGGAGCGTTCAACTCATCCCGTCAGGATATCTCCGAAGTGCTTCAGTCGCTTAGCGCCACCGGCAAGTTCCGTTACAGCAAGGAGCACAATGTGATAACGCTTTACTAAGGCAAGTCATTGACACTGACGGGTCAGGTCATTGTCTCGGGACCCGACACAGTTTAACCACAGCAGAAATTATATCAACCATAATATACACTGAAACTATGAATCATTGTAAAACATTGACATTGATTCTGTTCCTGTCCAGCATACTTGCGTGGACAGCTGATGCCCAGAGGATTGACCTCAATCTGAAGGACGTGACTGTCAAGGAAGCGATGGAAACATTGAAGAACAGGAGCGGATACTCATTCGTTTACGAGGCCGGCGATATCGACGCCCGGGCCAAAGTGAGCGTGAAAGCTACCCGAATCGAGGATGCTATCAGCCAGATAGTGGCCGGACAGAATGTCTCCTACGAATTGAGGGGCAAAAACATTGTCCTGCAAAAAACTGCGGCAGGGCAACAGAAAGTGAAACGGACCATAACCGGAATCGTCAAGGATGCCAACGGGCTGTCAGTCATCGGCGCCACCATCTTGGAAAAGGGCAACCGGACCAATGGCGTGGTGACCGATTCGCAAGGCCGGTTCACCATAACCGTGTCGGACGGTTCTCCGCTGATTGTGAACTGTATCGGCTACAAGCAGATAGAGATGAATCCGGGCGTGCGCGATAACCTGGACATTGTCCTTGAGGACGATATGCAGCTTCTGGACGAGGTCGTGGTGGTGGGTTATGACACGCAGAAAAAGGTCAATCTTACCGGCTCAGTGTCATCTGTATCGTTCGACCAGTTCAACAACCGTCCGGTAGTCCAGAGTTCTACGGCACTTCAGGGCGTTGCACCTGGCGTGACAGTCACCACAGGTGGCGGCGCTCCTGGCTCGGACAGCGGTACAATCCGTATCCGCGGTATCGGTACTTTCGGCGGCTCAAGCGCTTCTCCGCTCGTTTTGATAGACGGAGTGCAGGGCGATCTGAACTCCTTGGATGCGGCCCTCATTGACAAAATCTCTGTCCTGAAAGATGCGGCATCGTCTGCAATCTACGGCTCCAGGGCAGCCAACGGCGTGATTCTCGTGACCACGAAAAGAGCGGAAAAAGGCGCGTCCCAGATCGCTTATCGCGGCTATGTCGGCTGGCAGCAGGCTGTCACCAGGCCTGATCTGGTCAATGCTGAGGAATACATGACCCTGAGTCGTGAAGCTACGGAGCATGACGGCGGCGAGTCCATCTACACGGACGAATATATCAAGAACTACAGGATGAACAACTGGCTGGACCCGGATGCCTTCCCGATTACGGACTGGCAGAATCTTCTGATGACAGGCTCGGGACTGACTCATAATCACAATGTTACGATGAGCGCCAGCTATGGCAAGATCCGTACGATGGCTTCGTTCGGCTATCTCAGTCAGGAAGGCATCATCAAGTCGTCCAAGTATGACAGATATAATTTCCGCAATAATCTCAATGTGGATTTCAACGACAAGTTCAGGATGCGTCTGGACGTGTCCGCCATCTATGGCCACCGCAAGATAAACCCTTACCAGAGTGCAGTGTTCAATTTCATGAATGCTCGTGACCCGCTGATGCTTGCCAAATGGTCAGACGGAAGTTATGCACCTTTCACAGGAGGCTCTCTCAATATCCTGCCGATGATAGAAAACGGCGAAGGCGGCAACCAGAAATCGGACGTGCTCAGGATTTCCGCATCTTTCGGACTCACCTATGAGCCTACCAAATGGCTGACTTTCGACTTCACTTATGCGCCGAGGATAACATTGTCCTCATCGCACAAATTCATTGACCTGGTAAAATATCATTCCGATCCTTACGGGTCGATTTCATCGATAACCAACAATTCCTACAACTATCTTTCGGAAGGCAGGAACTATACGGTTTACGGCAACACCATATTTACCGCGTCATTCCACAAGACATTTGCCAAGGCGCACAACGTCAAGCTCCTGCTCGGTACTGAATATGACACCAGGGATGACAATATCGTTTCGGCCTATCGTCAGGAATTCACTTATCCGCAGTACGACGTGCTCAGCGCAGGTGCTGACAATGAGTTCAAAAACAACAGCGGTACACGTGCAGGCTGGTCATTGCTCTCCTATTTCGGCAGGCTCAACTACAATTTCAAGGAAAGGTATCTCATCGAGGGCAATATCCGTTTCGACGGGTCGTCCAGATTTGCCAAAGGCAACCGCTGGGGCATATTCCCTTCAGTATCAGGTGCATGGCGTGTGACGGAGGAGCCGTTTATGGTCCCTGTGAAGAACACCCTTACTGAACTGAAATTCAGGGCGTCCTACGGAGAACTCGGAAACCAGAATATCAGTGATTCGTTTTATCCTACTGCACAGAACCTTACCATCAGTTCCATTTCGGCCAATGATATAATTTATCCGATGGTCGGCCTGAATGTTCTTGCCAATGAAGATATCACTTGGGAGACTTCCAGGATGCTGGACGTCGGAATCGACGCTGTGCTGTGGAACAAGTTCTCCATTACGGCTGACTGGTATCACAAGACCACGGACGGAATCCTTATGAGACTGGACATACCTTCTTCCATCGGACTTTCCGCTCCGTATCAGAATGCGGGCAAGGTCAGGAATATCGGTTGGGAGGTCGCTTTGGGCTATCACGACAGGAAGGGAGATTTCTCCTATGGAGTGAATGCCAATCTTTCAGATGTCAGGAACAAGATTCTGGACATGAAGGGAACTACAGGCGGCTCAGGTGTCATCCGAAACCAGGAAGGCTCTTCCATTAACTCTTTATATGCTCTCAAATGTATCGGCATGGCCAGGACACAGGAGGAGGCTGACGAGGTGAACAACAACTGCCCTCAGTTCAACCAGGCCACTTATCCTGGCGACCTCATCTATGAGGATTTCAACAAGGACGGAAAGATTACCGATGACGACCGTCAGATTATCGGAAGCATGATTCCGCGTTATACCTACGGCCTGACTCTGGACTTCGGCTGGAAAGGTCTCGGACTATCTGCGCAGTTCCAGGGCGTCGGCAAGGTGGACGGCTATCTTTCTGGCTACTTCACGCAGCCTTGCGTACAGGGCGGAACATTCAGAAAAGAACATCTGGACCGCTGGACAGAGTCCACTCCGGACGGAAAATTTCCTCGTCTGAGTTATGCGAGCGAACTCAACACCAAGAACTCGAGCTACTGGATGGCGGACGCTTCTTACTTGAGGCTCAAGAACTTGCAGCTCAGTTACAAGCTTCCGCAGAGTTGGATGAAAAAGGTCAGACTGTCGTCTGTAATGTTCTTTGCCAATGCCACGAACCTCTTCACCCTGACCGGCTATTATCAGGGTTATGATCCGGAGACCGGCTATCAGAGTGGTACTGACGGTGCTACGGCAGGAAGTGTCGGCAGCAACTATCCGCTTGTGTCCACTTATACTTTCGGTGTTGAAATCAAATTCTAAAACGCGGTAATGATGAAAAAGATACTATTATATATTGTTACGGTAGCGACGGCATTGTCCTGCAGTCTCGACAGGTTCTACGAGAACGGTCCTTCTACGGGTACATATCCGTCCACACCGGATGAGGCCCTTTCCGGACTGCTGGCTTGTTACAAGGGTCTGGCCAATACTCAAGTGCAGTATTGCCCGTTCCCGTTCAGAGTGGTGGACCAGTTGTCCGATATCGGAACCATCAGAGTGGGCGGTGCGGCCTACGAAAGTCTGGTCACATCGGTTGCCACACCTTCTGCCAAAGTGCCTGGCACGGCTTACACCAAGATATACAGAATCGCAGGACGTATCCATCTTGTCCTGGACAACCTGGACAATATCAAGGTGCAGATGGACCCCGTCGAGTTCGCTCAGCTGAAGGCGGAACTGCTGCTCCTGCGTGCATACATCTATGATATGGGATGCCAGTTCTACGGGGATATTCCGTTCATTGACCATTGCCTTTCATTGACAGACTACGAATACGGGCGTACTCCGAAGGAGGAAGTCATTGACAGGATCCTCTCTGACATTCCTGACGAACTTCTGGACAATCTTCCGGTCCAGTGGCCTTACGCGCAGTGGGGAACTTGCCGTATCGGGCGTGCGACGGCTTATGCTCTCAAGGCTCAGATAAATCTGAACTGGGGACGTTATGCCGAGGCCGCAAGGTGCTCCAAGATTGCGATGGATTTGTCTGACGGTGTGTATGAGCTTGAGCCTCTGGATGTTACCTATTATGCAACTGCTGCCGATGGTGAGCCGAGCGCTTCCAATCTTTTCGGTTTTGCAGGTGAGAAGGGCAGCAAGGAATGGATGTGGGCTGCTCAGTACAATAAACTGGCTGCGGCCAATATCCATGCCATGACTTATACTTATTCTTCCAGAAATGCCAATGGCGCTTCGTATTTCGGGCCTTCACAGAGCCTGATGGATACGTTCCAGTGTACTGACGGCAAGTCGATTGTGGAGTCTCCGCTTTATGACTGGAGTAACCCGTGGGCAAACAGGGACCCGCGTCTGGACCTCTACTGTCTGCGTTCGGACACGAGAGTGATGGGAATCGGCTATGATCTCAATGTCACGAAGTCCGAAGTGATGGACTACAATACAGGCAAGATGACCAACAACAATGATGTCAACGGCAACAAGAGCGAGTACGGTCCTAATGGCAAAAAGGGGCCGGGCGGTTATCTCTGGAGAAAGTTCGTGGACCGCAGATATTATGTGGAAAGCGAGATTACTGGTACGAAGATGGAGGACGAGCTGGACTGCTGTCTGATGCGCTATGCCACGTTGCTTCTCATTGACGCAGAAGCGAATATAGAGATGGAAGGCGGCGATCTCGCACGTGCGCGCAATGATATCAATACTATCCGCGCGAGGGTCGGCATGCCGGGTGTGAAGGACAATACGCAGGCCGGTCTGAGGAAGGCGCTCCGCTATGAGAGAAAAGTGGAACTCTGCGCCGAGGGCTACAGGTGGTTTGACATCAGAAGGTGGGGGATTGCTGCCAAGGCGGTGGACGGAACAGTCTATGCGCCGGGCTTCTCGACCAAGGCAAATCCGACCAATTACATTTCCAATGCGAAACCTGTCATTGACGATGACTGGGTAGTGAAATATGATGGTACGACCACTTGGAACGGGGCCAAGTTCAACCTCAGGAAGCTCCTCACCATGATTTATACCACAGGAAGGGATGAGGTGTGGCCGATTCCGGAGACTGAGATGGAAACCAATCCGCTCATGAAGCAGAATCCTGGATATTGATAAAATTTGAGACAATGAAAAAGATATGGTTAATGCTTGCCGCAGCAGTGCTTTTTGCGGCTTGCGATGACAAAGACAACAAATATGATTTTGAAGAGGAACTGTCGCGTTCCGGAAAGGTGTCTCTCGTTGCGTCCATCGAGAGTATGGATACGAAGATGTCAATGCCTTCTACGGGGCATGGCAGGTGGGAAGAGGGCGACAAGATAGCTGTGGCCTGCTCTGACGGCAGTTTCGTGACCTTCGACCTGGAAGGAACAGGCGGAACTGTAAGGGCCAAGTTTACCGGTGAGATTCCCGCCGGGCTTACTCTCGGCAATGTGGCTGTGTGGCCTGCCGAGATGGCCGGTCGTGCAGGGGAAGATGATGTGACTCTGCGTTTTCCTTCGGAGTATGCGGAAAGTGTAAAGACATTGAATATCCCTATGGTGGCATCGATCGGCGATGACTGGAATATCGAGTTCAAGCAGGTGGCTTCTTATGTGAGTTTTTCCGTGAAAGAGCTTCCGGCGGAAACCATGTCGCTTACTGTCAGCGGGGCCGGCAAGAATCTTTCAGGAGATCTTGTGCAGAAGGTAAGCAAACTTGGCAGTGAGGGAGTGGAGGTGTCACTTGGCGACAAGGGAATCCATTATACATTGACTGCTTCCTCGAAGAAAGCAGTGTTCGATGTCCCGGTTCCTTCCGCTGACTATGATTCTCTCGTCGTTACTGCGTACAATGCCGAGAATGAGGAACTTACGACTCAGACAATGCGCCGTTCCATATCATTGTCCCGAGGAGGCAGGCCTGCTCTCGCCTATACGATGGAGGCTCCTCCTGTAGTTGTCGAACTTCCTTGCGTTGAGGTCTGCGGGGTCAAATGGGCCAAGGGAAATCTTGCCTATGATGCGGCAGGAGGTGACGCGATTTTCCGCGAGGGCTGGAAACTTGCTCCTGAGCAGTGGTACTATTACCATTACAATCAGCGTGATGCTTTCAACAAGAATTCAAAGCCGTATAGCGGGAAGCCTCTGCGTGCTGATGTGGCGTCTTCCGCTACTGCCTATGACCATTTCAACTGGTTCGGTATCGAGGATTCCTATTCGAATGACGGTGCGGCTTATGCGATTCCTAAACCTGAGTCGGATTTGTCCGGAATGATGTTCTCGGACCAGGTCTGCGAGGTGAAAGTTGCTGATTTCGAGAAGGCCAAGTTCGGTGATGTCGCATATTGGGCGACCAAGGGTCTGTACAGGACTCCGACCGTGGAGGAGATGAATGCCCTTTATGAGAAGGCTTCCGTGAAGTATGGTCATTGTGAGGTTCCGGATCCTGACCACGAGAGCGGCAATATCAAGGTCTGGGGTTTCCTGTTCACCAATCCGGCCGGTGAAAGGGTCCGTGAGGTCGAGGCTGACAATGAAATCAGTCTGACTGAACTCGAGACCGGTGTGTTCTTCCCGTTGGCAGGTCGTAGGGCAGCCAGCAGCACGACTCAGATTATCCACACGAGACTTCAGGGCCAGTATTGGGCATCTCAGGCTAGCACTTCGTCCGGTTTTGCTCATATTCTGATGTTCAACTTCTCATTGGGTGCTGAAAAGTGTGTCCAGCTCGGGGAAGCGCAGGTGATCAACTCCGGTTTCAACAATGCTACCGGCTTCTGTATCCGTCCGGTTGTAAACTAATATAATATTATGAAGAGAATAATTCTTTTGACAGTATGCTTGGCCTTTGCGGCCTGCAGTGCATCGTCCAAGTCCAATACCACTCCTGATGACGTGGACGGCAATGATGGGAAAGCCGTTGTCGGAAAACCTCTGCCGGGATGGACTGCAGGGGAGCTGGACATCCACGCAATATGCACGGGAAGGGGAGAGTGCTATTTCTATGTCCTTCCTGACGGGACCACGTTGGTGGTGGATTGCGGTGAGATTGCTACCGGTACTTCCACATCCACCACGCCTGCCGGCGAGACGATTACTATCAATACTGTTGATCCGATGCCTAATTCATTGGCAAAGGCCTATGAGACGGTGGGGCGGTATATCAAGTATTTCCGACCTTCTGGCAGCAAGGCCATTGACTACATGCTTATGACTCATTATCATACGGACCATATGGGCTCGATGATGAAGGGTTATCCTCAGTCGCAGGCAGGGAATTATTTGCTTACGGGTATCACCGGTCTGTATTCTGTGGCTCCTTTCAACAAGATGATTGACAGGTCTTATCCGGACTATACGACTTATACCAATGATATGGTGCAGAATTATGAAAACTTCGTGAACTACGCCTCTTCCGAAAAGGGGCTCAAGGTGGAGAAGTTCGACGTGGGCTCCGAGTCTCAGATTTCGCTGCTGAATGATGCTGCCAAATATCCGACTTTCAAGGTCCAGAATCTCTGCGGGGGCGGTTATGTCTGGAATGGTGCTTCGGCTGTAAATTGTTATGGCTCCGCGGATCTTTACGAGAACGGCGCTTCATGCGGTTTCCTGCTGAGTTATGGCAAGTTCGACTGGCTGTCATTGGGTGATGCAGGCGATACCAATTCCAAGGTGGCTTATCCTGTGGCACAGAAAATCGGTCATAAGATCGAGGCGATGAAGGCGAATCATCATCTGAGCTGGAAGTCAATGTCGTCGAGAATGATGTCCATTCTCCAGCCGAAGCTGATTGTCTCTGAAAATTTCTGGAGCCATCAGCCGTGGCCTGACGAGTTCGCTTCTATAGTCGATGCCTATCCGGGTGACAAGAAGTTCATGTTCACGAGCATCTCGGCCGATGTGGTGGCTGCCAATCCGAAAATGATGGCCAATGTTACAGGCTACAACGGCCACGTGGTTGTCCGCGTCGCCCCGGGCGGTGATGAATACTCGGTCTATCTGCTTGATGCAACTGATTATAAATATAAGGTGAAGGCCATCTACGGCCCGTTCAAGTGTGACTGAAGTGATTTTTTTAGTTGCTGACCTGTAGCGGGCCTAATCCAAAGTTGAAACATTTTGGTTTTGTTTATTCCAGATGATGATCTGGAGGACATGCTCTTTCAGGTCATCATTTTTTTTCAGATTGTCCGTGAAACCCCGCCTTTTTACGGATGAATTGGCATTTTTACTTACTTGTCCGTAAAACACCCCCTTTCTCCGGACAAAATCGAGTTGCTGATGTTATGGTTGCCTTATGGATTTGCTGGGAAAAGTCGCCGAGGGGAGAGTTGGCAGGATGTCTTTCAGCAAAAGAGCCGACCGAGTGTGGCTGTGGTTGGTTCACCACGTCCCGTCTCGGAAGGACTCTGGGCGGACCAGGCCCTCCCGCTTCGCGGGCCCCTCCCTCTAGTACCGAGGGCGATAAGTCCGCCCCGAGCCATCTCGCGATGGTAGCTCTGTTGTTCCTGATTATAATTGCTTTGTGAGGTAGCGTTTGTCCGTGAAACCCCGCCTTTTTACGGATGAGTTGGTCATTTTGACAACTTGTCCGTAAAACACCCCCTTTTTCCGGACAAAATCGAGTTGTTGCTGGTTTCGGTTGGTTGCGGGAATGTCTGCGGAAATGTTTGAGGGAATGCTTGAGGGGATGTCTGAGGAAATGTCAGAGAGAAGTCGCCGTGGGGAGGGTTGACCTGGGGACTAGAATCAGATGAATCGTTGAGAGCAATGGAAGCAGATAATTTGCTTATGCCGAAGTACACGATTTGCAAAAAAAAATCAAAAAAAACTTTGAACCGATTCAAAAAGTATTTATCTTTGCAAAAAGTTTGAAACGATTCAAATACTGAAACGGTACCAAATCAGTCTTATGAACAACAATAAAAATATTCAGTTTTCAGGAACGGCGCCTGTAGCGGGGACCTGTGACGTGGTCGTCTGCGGAGGCGGACCTGCAGGCTTCATTGCAGCGATAGCAGCTGCACGGGAAGGCGCGAAAGTCGCTGTAGTAGAGCAGTATGGCTTTTTCGGAGGCATGGCTACGGCCGGCTTCGTGAACCCGATAAGCGTATTTTCATATAACGGAAAACTTGTCAACGGCGGCATCCCTTGGGAATTCGTGAACAGATTGGCCAAGATCGACGGATGCGAAATAGAAAGCCCGTTGGCCAATGTCGCCTTCGAGCCGGAACACTACAAACTTGAGGCGCAACGCATGGTCCTCGAGGCCGGCGTGGATATGTACATGCATTCCTATCTGACCGGATGCGTCAGGGAAGGGAACAGGATTACCCACGTACTGATAAACAACAAAAACGGCACAGAGGCACTTGCCGCCCGTATTTTCATTGACTGTACCGGCGATGCCGACCTCGCTCACATGAGTGGAGTACCGATGCAGGAATCAGAGGGCAGACCACTTCAGCCGATGTCATCCTACTTCATATTGTCAGGCGTTGACCTCAGCACCCCGATGATGCAGGATGCCATACATCACAACAAACAGGGCGTGAACTGCCACTGCCTCCCGGTAAGAGAACTGTTGATCAGCAAGATGGAAGAACTCCACATGCCAGAATTCGGCGGACCGTGGTTCTGCTCCACAATGCAGCCTGGCACAGTGACGGTGAACATCACCAGAACAGCGGGCGATGCCTGTGACAACCGCGACTTCACCGCTGCCGAATGTCGCCTCAGAGAAGACGCCTTCCGCATGACCGCCATACTCAAGGACAATGTCGAAGAATTCAAAAACAGTTATCTTACAGCCGTTTCAGTTCAGGCAGGCGTGAGAGAGACACGCAGAATCAAGGGCGTACATACCCTCACAGGAGAAGAATACCTGAATGCCGTGCATTTCGAGGACAGCATCTCGAGAGGCGCGCATCCGATAGACATACACGTGTCGAAAGGCGAAAAGCAGAACATCACGTTCCTCAAGACACCGGCCTACATACCGTTCCGCTCATTGATCGCACCGGAATACCCGAACCTCATAGTCGCGGGAAGATGCATCAGCGCGGACAAGACAGCCTTCGCATCCATACGGGTCCAGTCCAGCTGTATGGAGATGGGACAGGCCGCCGGAGTCGCAGCCGCGCAGTGCGCCAAGACCGGCAAGCCGGTGGATGAGGTCAATGTAGAGGCTCTCGTAGCCAGACTCGTGGCAATGGGAGCCCAGCTTTAGGTCAATGAACCAGGTGTATAAGGACAGCCCTATACCGAACGAAACATTCGAAAGAAAACTAAAAGCGGCAAGTAACCAAGCAACAAGGCAACAACCATCGCACTGGAAAAATTACAAAGTCGTAAGTAGCTGATAAAAAATAAAATAACAAACGAAATGGGAACACTTGACTATATAGTTATACTGTTTTATTTCCTCGGACTGATAGCCGTGAGCATCGTAATGTCCAGAAAGATAAAGAGTTCCGAAGACATGTTCATCGCGGGAAGAAACTCTTCATGGTGGCTTTCCGGAATATCTTCCTACATGACCATATTCTCCGCCAGCACATTCGTCGTATGGGGAGGAGTCGCATACAAATCCGGACTCGTCGCCGTAGTCGTCGCCATCTGCCTCGGCTTCGCGTCATTGATAGTAGGACGCTGGATATCAGGCAAATGGAGAAGCCTCAGGATCAAGTCACCGGGCGAATTCCTCACAATCCGCTTCGGCCACAGTTCCGTAAGCTTCTATACCATCTCCGGAATCGTGGCGAGAGCCGTACATACAGCCGTAGCACTTTATGCAGTCGCTGTGGTGATGTGCGCCCTCATCAAAGTCCCTGATGGAAGCATCTTCGCATCTACAGGAATGGCAGGAGATACGGCAGCCGGCTACCTCAGCATCTGGTGGGCATTGCTCATCCTTGGAGCCATCGCATTGATTTACACAGTGGTAGGCGGCTTCCTCGCTGTGCTTATGACCGACGTCATCCAGTTCGGAGTGCTCTTGGCAGTAGTCGTGTTCATGATACCGCTTTCATTCAATGCAGTAGGCGGAGTTGGCAATTTCATTGACAGCGCGGCTCAGATACCGGGCTTCTTCTCCGGCACATCGGAAACTTACACATGGGCCTGGCTCCTGCTCTGGCTCTTCCTGAACGTGGCGATGATCGGAGGCGACTGGCCGTTCGTGCAGCGGTACATCAGCGTCCCTACACGCAAGGACGCCAAGAAAAGCACCTATCTCATTGGCCTGCTCTATTTCCTCACGCCGCTCATCTGGTACCTTCCGACAATGATCTACCGCGTCATGGAGCCTGGCCTCGCGCTTGATGCAGACGCAGTCACGATGACATACAACGGAGAGCACGCCTATGTCAATATGAGCAAGATGGTGCTCATGAGCGGAATGTTAGGCATGATGCTCGCAGCCATGCTTTCAGCTACCCTCAGCAACGTTTCCGGCATCCTGAACGTCTATGCCAATGTCTATACATACGACATCTGGAAGCATAGCGAGAAAAACAGGAATGCAGACGAAAAGCAGCTCATAAAAGTAGGCCGTATCTTCACCATCGTGTTCGGACTGGTGATCATAGGACTGTCAATGCTGATTCCATTGGCCGGAGGCGCGGAAAAAGTGGTCGTGACACTTCTGACAATGATAATGTGCCCACTGTACATCCCGTCCATCTGGGGACTCTTCTCCAAGAGACTCACAGGCCGCCAGCTTATATGGTCAATGCTTCTGACTTGGGCAGTCGGCATAACAGCCAAGCTCACAGTGCCGGCTTCCATATTGAGCCAGAGCATGATAGAATCCATTTCCGGCTGCGTCCTTCCAGTACTCATATTGGCCTGCATGGAAGTATGGTCCAAGTACAAAGGACTCGAAGACCGTGGATATGACGCGATCTGCGAATACACCGACCCGGATGCCGACAAGGAACCGGACGAGCACGCGAAGAAAAGCGTCAAGGCTTATTCATTCATGGCCATCTCCTGCTTCTGCATAACACTCGGCGTGATAGCCCTGCTGCTGGTGGGACTTTTGGCGGCAGGCGACCCTAAGACATTGGCAGTCAAGAATATCGTATTGTCATTCGTGCTCTCGATATTCGCCCTCATAGCAGTCTATGTAGTTTACAGGCTCATTGACAGCAGAAAACAGAAATCCGTAGAAAGCAAATGAAGATGAAAAGGACAGTACTTTACATAGCTGCCCTCGTGGCCTTCCCCGCAGTATCTTCCGCCCAGCTTTACGTGGAACCGGAACAGAACGTGGATTGTTCCGTATTTATTGAAAAAGAACGTGGCGAGAACGCGCAGCAGGGCCTGGAAATCTGGGACAGATATGTGTTCGCCCTGGAAGACGGCGGGCACGTGAGAGTTTTCGATTTCCGTACCGCATCGGGGGAGCCGGTTGCGAAATTCGATCTGGCCTCAGCCAGACCTGACAACCACGCGAACAATGCCAGCTTCGGCATTGAGACAGCTCCGGGCGGCTCTTTTCCGCTGCTCTATGTGACCAATGGCAAGGTCGGCAGCGAGATAGAAATGTCCTGCTTCGTGGAAAGCATAAAAAGACGCGGCCGCAAGTTCTCCTCCGAAATCGTGCAGACCATAAAACTCGACACGGTAGGCTGGAGAGGAGCAGGATATGCAGGCATTTTCGGTGCCCCGTCATGGATGGTGGACAGGGACAGAAGTTCCCTCTGGGTATTCTCCGCACGTAAGAGGACCATTCATAAGGTGACGCGCAATGCCTATGAAAACCAATACGTTGCCACGAAATTCAGAGTCCCTGCATTGGCAGAAGGAAAGGTCGTCACTCTCGCTCTCAATGACATAGAGGACCAGGTGGTGTTTCCGTTCGATACATGGTTCACCCAGGCGGGCTGCGTAAAAGACGGCAAGATATATTACTGCTTCGGTCTGGGAGAAAGGGATGCCTCACGCCCTTCCCGCATCCGTGTCTATGATACCGATACCAGGACGATGTCCGCAAGGTACGAGCTTCAGGAGCAGATTCCTGTGGAAATGGAGGATATCGCCATCGTGGACGGCTGGATGTACGTGAACACAAACACTCATCCGAAGCAGACAAACCGCAAGCCTTGCATATACAAGGTGTCGCTGCCGAAGCCGAAACCAGAGCCGCAGACATATGTTGAAGAGCTGCGTCAATGCCCTGAGAAGGCCGGAGGCGTGTACTACGTGGAAGACTTCTCGGACAGGAAGGCGCCGGCAGCCCCGGAAGGATACAAGCCGTTCTATATCAATGGTTTCTTCCGTCACGGAGCACGTCAGGTAGATGACAATATCACCTATGCGTCAGTTTACGGCTCATTGGCATTGGCCGAATCGCAGTCCAATCTTACCGGACTCGGAAAGGCAGTGTATGAGCGCCTGAAGCCGTTCCGCAAGAATATCGAATACCGGGAAGCGGACCTCACCCAGCTGGGATGGAGGCAGTCCGTGACGCTCGGAGAGAGGATGGTGGACAATTATCCGGAAGTGTTTGAAGGACAGCCGTATATGAGGACTCGCTCGACCAATGTCCTGCGCACTACAGCCACGATGATGGGACTCGTACAGGGCATCACATCCCGCAGGCCAGACCTGAAATGGAATGAAGTGGACAACTCCAGAGCCTTCCTGCAGCAACTCAATCCTTATGGTACAGTGTGCCCGGGCCGTCTGAAAATCGACGCCGACATCATCAGCGGAAAAGGATTCTGGCGTGAGAAGTATGAGCATTTCAGAGACTCTCTCGTGGATGTGGATGCGTTCATGTCCCGTCTGTTCATCTCCCCGGAAAAAATCGCGGCGGAATACGACCCGCATGATCTGGAATTCCGCTTCTATCTGATGGCCGGTACGATGCAATGCCTTGACAGACAGGTCCCTCTGTGGGATGTCTTCACGGAAGAGGAAATCCTTTCTATGTCCCAGATTGAGAACTATAAATACTATGCGCAGAAAGGTCCGGAACCGGTGACGCAGGGAAGAGGTTCAGGACTGGCAGCCAGGACACTGAAACATCTGCTGACACAAGCGAAGAACGACATTGACCTTGGCCGCACCGGCATTGACCTGAGCTTCGGACACGACGGCACCTTGCTCGGAATGATGGCGAATCTCGGTTCAGGGACTTGGGGAAAATCCACTTCTCGTCCTGAAGAGGCCATCCGGTATTGGCAGAACTGGAACATCCCGATGGGCACAAACCTTCAGCTGGTCTTCTACAGAAGTGCCGCAAATCCTGAAATTCTCGTGCGCATGATGCTGAATGAGAAGGATTTGCCGCTTCCTCTCACGCCGGTACATGGCAATTACTATAAATGGAATGACGTCCTGCAGCATTATCTGGCACATTGTGATGCTGTGGAGAAATCACTGGAACAAACAAAGAACATAAATTACTAATAACCCTAATTATGAATCTTAACAAGCTGTTGTGGGCAAGTACTGCCATTGTGGCGCTTGCTTCTTGTCAGACTGCGTCTGATCCGTATATGACGCTCGAGACAAAATCGCTTTCGTTGGAGGTAGATGGCGGTACTGCAACCGTGAAACTGTTCACCAACGTGTATTACAGAGTCAATAATGACTGCACCGACGATGCAGGCAATTATTGGGCACGAATTACTGATACTGAAGTGGATGGCGATGCCACTACATTTCATATCAAGTATGACGCGAATGAAAAGTCAGTTGTCAGGACAGGCACTGTACGCTTTATCGGAGATGGTGTCACTCCGCTCAAATTGACATTGAACCAGAAGGCTGTGGCTCCTAAGGGCATCAATCCTAATTTCGTGGAACTGCCGTTCACGGAGAACACCACTACGTTCACAGTTCTGGACGAAAGAGAGTGGACCGCCGAGTGCGAGGACAAGGGAGTTGTCATTTCTCCTGCGTCAGGAAAGGGAGTGACCAATGTGACAGTTACCCTGCCTGAAAACAGCACTATCAGCGGCAGGAAGATCAATGTCAATGTCGCTATCAAGGGCGACCAGACATATACCCTCGCGATCGACCAGAAGAAGTACGTCGGCATTCTTGCTGACTGGGCTTTCAAAGAGTCTCTTTCTGAAACTCAGAAGACCTTTGCAGATTCAGAGAATCAGTCTGTATTCCCTGGAACCAACGGCAAATATGTGGCTGCAAGTACAGGAGAAGGCAAACTTGAATATTATGCTGTGGAGAGGACAGGATATTCTGTTGCTGCCGGCAAGTCCAAGGCTGTCTGCAAACGTGGTGTCGGAGCCAAAGGCGGCGGAGACCCTTATGTCTCAGGAACCATACCTGGAGATTACTGGCTCGTGACCGCTACTATGGGCGGAAAAGTCATTCCTGCCGGTACCAAGATCAAGTTCCGTTTCATCACCAAGATGGGTACGGCCTGCTCTACCAGATGGATGACTGAATACAAGTCAGGTGAAGAATGGCTGCCTACCGCTCCGGTTCAGGAGTTTGCTGAAACCGCTGTCAAGGCACTTTCAGGTCAGGATGTGGAATACTCAGCAGTCGTAAAATACAATTTCGCCGCTACATTCCTCGATCCTTCAAACAATGGAGCATATATTCCGGTTGAAGGAACCTTCACTACAGCAGCCGACATGACCACATTCGCTTTCCGTTTCAGGGAAGCCGGTCATCTGGGGCTTGACGGAGCCAAATACCAGGGCCTGTACATCGACCAGACCCACACGAGCGGCCAGTCCCGTTTCTCAGGTCAGACTCCTAACAATCCTGAAACTGGTGAACAGGTGAAGGAATACGACGAGCACGCTACATTTACAATCGAAGAATAACATTATTATGAAAACCAAGATATTAGTCTTTCTGGCAGCATTGCTGCTCCCTGTAGGGGTTTTCGCTCAGAGCGAACTGAAAGGAACTGTCACAGATGCTTCCGGTCCTCTTGCCGGAGTCATGATTCTGAACAAGGACAATGGAAAGTGGGCATCTACCGACATTGACGGCAACTATACATTGCCAAACGTAAAAGAAGGCCAGAAGATAGAATTCACGTGCATGGGCTTTGTCACCAGAGTGGAGGTGTGGAACGGCCGCAATCCGTTCAACGTGGTGATGAACCCGGATGCAGTCGAACTGGACGAAACAGTCGTGATCGGTTACGGCTCCGTAAAGAAGAAGGACCTCACCGGTGCGGTAGGTGTCGTAAATGACAGGATTATCGGCCAGCAGAGTACTTCCCAGCTCTCCCAGTCACTTCAGGGAGTTGTCCCTGGACTGAGCGTGACCCGTTCCAGCAGTATGCCTGGAGCAAGTGCCACGATCAAAGTCCGCGGTATCACCACAATGTCGGATTCCAGCCCGCTCATCCTCGTGGACGGTATGGCTGTAAGCAGTCTGGACCTGGTCCCTACTGAGGACGTGCGCCAGATCACAGTCCTGAAAGATGCCGCATCCGCTGCCATCTACGGTGCGAGAGCTGCATCCGGAGTGATTCTCATCACTACCAAGGATGCATCCGAAGGCCAGCTGCAGATCGGCTACAACGGAGAGGTGTCAGCCATCACTCCTACCGAACTGCCTTCATATATGACAGGTGCCCTGGACTATATGAACACCTACAATGAATATACTTGGAATGATGCAGGCAACCCTGAAGGAGGCGAATACAATACATATTCCAAGGATTACATTGACAATTACATGCAGAACAATGCCTATGACCCGATTACTTACCCTAACTATGACTGGAAATCGGCCATATTGAAAAAGGCAAGTATGCGTCATAAGCACAATGTGACGATGACTTACGGAAACAAGACCATAAAGAGCCGTACATCAGCTTCTTACGAGAATACTGACGCCCTTTATAAAGGTCTTAACTACGAGCGCTTCTCACTGCGTTCCCGCAATACCATCAACTTCAGCAAGAAGTGGTCCGGTTCATTGGACTTCTCTTTCCGTCATGCCATAAAGAAGGACCCTCACTCTGGAAGCCCGATCAAGGCAGCCAACATGTATCCTTCAATCTATGCCGGTCTTTATCCTGACGGACGTATAGCTCCGGGTAAGGAAGGCTCGTTCTCCAATACTCTTGCAGCATGGCGCGAAGGCGGCAAGAAGAAGAGCGAGAATTCTATGGCGACTGCCAAGATTTCCCTCAGCTACAAGCCGATAGAAGGACTCGACATCACTGCCAACTTCACTCCGACATTCACATATGCGAAGTCCAAGGACATGGCCAAGGCCGTACCTGTCTATGACGCATATGATACCGACTTGCTCCTCGGATATGTTTCAGGCTACAAGACCAATTCATTGACAGAAGCGAGATCAGAGTCCAAAACCTATGAGACTCAGGTGATTGCGACTTACGACAAGACCATCGCGAAGAAGCATAACCTGAATGTCATGGCCGGCTACGAGGATTATATGTACACGTTCGAGTCGCTTGCTGCCGGTTCCAACGATATGGAGATTGCTTCATTCCCGTACCTCGACCTTGCCAACAAGAACTCCCTGACAGTGGGCGGAAGCTCTTACCAGAACGCCTACAGGTCATTCTTCGGCCGCATCATGTACAACTATGACGGTCGTTACTATCTTCAGCTCAATGCCCGCGGCGATGCTTCTTCACGTTTCCACAAAGACCACAGATGGGGATTCTTCCCGAGTGCCTCTCTCGGTTGGGTGATTTCCAATGAGAAGTTCATGGCCAATGTCGGCTGGCTCGACCATCTGAAGCTCCGTGCATCAGTGGGAAGCCTCGGAAACGAGAGGATCGGCAACTATCCGTACCAGACCTACATCTCCTTCAACAAGGCATTGGTCTATGACACTCAGGGCAATGCTCCTACTTACGTGATGTCCGGAGCGCAGACAGAATACGCTTACCAGGATGTCCACTGGGAGAAGACCTGGAGCTGGGATGTCGGCATCGACGCCACATTCCTCGGCAACCGTCTCGACTTGACTGCGGACTATTACTACAAGAAGACCACCGATATGCTGCTCGCAGTCGCGATCCCTTCATTCACAGGATATTCTGCACCTGACCGCAATGCCGGTACAATGAATACCCGAGGATGGGAAGTCAAACTCGGCTGGAGCGACTCCATCGGCGACTTCAACTACGGCATCAGTGTCAATGTCTCTGACTACAAGTCCATTATGGGAAATCTCGGCGGCAAGCAGGTATTCGGCAGCGGCACCATCATCACTGAAGGTGAGGAGTACAAGTCATGGTACGGCCTCAAGGCAGCCGGCTTGTTCCAGTCTGCAGATGATGTTGCAGGCAGCCCTCAGCTCGTGGCTTCAAAACCTGGTGACATCAAATATATGGATATCAGCGGACCGGAAGGAACACCTGACGGCATTGTCAATGAAACCCACGACAGGACCATTCTCGGAAGTTCACTCCCGCACTACATCTATGGCGGCAACATCAACCTCGGATGGAAAGGCATCTCCTTCTCCGTATTGTTCAACGGAGTCGGCAAGCAGATGAGCAGACTGACCGAGGATATGGTAAGGGCGTTCCAGGGCCAGTGGCTCCCGGTTCCTTCCGTCATGATGAATTCGGACGGCAGCAGAAACTACTGGAGCGTGTACAATACTGAGGAACAGAACCTCAAGGCACGTTATCCGAGACTCTCCTACGCCGGTGGTGAATACAACAACTACAAGATGTCCGACTGGTGGCTCATGAACAGCGCTTTCCTGAGAATCAAGAACATAAACTTGGGCTACACATTCCCGAAAGCCATTGTCAGCAAGGTGAATCTGAAAGGACTCCGCGTTTATTTCAATGTGGATGACCCGTTCTGCTTCGACCATTTCCTGAAGGGATGGGATCCGGAGGCCGGCGCATCTACCTATATCGCAAGAACCTGGACATTCGGTCTCGATCTTAAATTCTGATGAAGTATGAAAAAGTTATTAAATATATTCGTTGCGGCGCTCGGAACCCTTTCCGTCGTTTCCTGCGCTGACCTGAATCTCAATCCGCTGTCTTCAGCCTCAAGCGGGAACTGGTATTCCACCCCGCAGGAGATTCGCATTTCTCTCAATGATTTTTACAGAGAGTCCTTCTTTATAATAGAACATAACCTGGCGATGGACCGTCAGACCGACGACTGGGCCCAGCGCAACAACATATATCCTGTAGCAGCCGGAACCATCGACGCTACCACCAACAAAGGTCAGATAAATGTGGCCAAGACATGGAGCTATTCATACAAGAACATAAGCAGGGCGAACCGTATCCTCGAGGCGCTGGACAAGATGTCCGGAAAAATGTCAGAGGACGACCTGAACAAGCTCCGCGCGGAAGCCAGGTTCTTCAGAGCATATGCCTATGCCCGGCTGATCACGTTGTGGGGCGACGTGCCGTTCTACCTGAAGGACATAACTCCAGAAGAAGCCTTCCTGATGGGCCGGACCGACAAGAAAGAAGTGCTCAAGCAGATTTACGAAGATTACGATTTCGCGGCAGAGCATCTTCCGGTGGACAATAATTCAGCCACGGCAGGATGCACCCGCGTGGACAAGGGCTGCGCACTGGCATTCAAGGCGAGAATCGCATTGTATCAGTATGATTATCAGGTTGCTGCAGAGGCCGCGAAAGCTTGTATGGACCTGAACAAGTACTCTCTGTTCTATGCGTCGGCGAAGGACAGCTATGGACGCGGCAGTTATGGCCAGTTGTTCCAACAGACATCCATGACTTGCGAGACCATTTTCTCGATTCCTCACTCAAACGAACTTGAAATCGACTCGGACGGCAAGCCTATGACTCCTGCAGCCGGCTCGTTCATTCCTCGTTCAGCAGGCGGAACCCATAATGCCCAGCCTTCATGGGAACTCCTGGCAGTGTATGAAATGGCCAACGGCAAGACTATTGACGAGCCGGGCAGCGGATTCGACCCGCATAACCCGTTTGCCGGAAGAGACCCACGCTGCTGCCAGACTTTCGTGGCTCCGGGAGAAAAAGTATGCAACATCGAGTGGAATCCTGCTCCTGACAAACTGGAGACTTACGATTATGAAGCAGGCAAGATGGTGACCAACAAGGACAGCAAGGGTGGCAGTGATGCCGCAAACTGCTCATATAACGGATGTTGCCTCGCAAAAGGCGTACGTGACTCCTGGAGAAGCAGCCGCTTCAAGGACAACCCTGTAGTCCTCATGCGTTACGCGGACGTCCTGCTGATGTATGCCGAGGCCAAGATAGAACTGAATCAGATCGGCGGCACTGTCCTCGACTGTATCAATGCTGTACGTGCACGCGCATACGATGTGAAACTGACCGATGTAAGTTCATATCCTGCGATTACCACGACTGACCAGGCTGAGTTGAGGAAAGTCCTCCGCAGAGAGCGTAGAGTGGAACTGGCATGGGAGAATCTCCGCTACTTCGACCTCGTCCGCTGGCGTCAGTTCAAGAATGCATTCTCCCACAACATGTTCGGCTTCTCCAGAAATGCAGCTGCGAACAAAGCCGGTTTCGCTGACGGAAAATGGTTCTGGCCTCAGGCACCGACATTCGATGAGGACGGTTTCCCTGAATTCGAGGCGATGGTGGACGGCAAGTTCATCGTGCAGAACGGCGAGCGCATGTTCAACGAGAAGGTCTATCTCTGGCCTTTGCCGAATGATGACGTGCAGATTATGAACGGTATTCTCAAACAGAATCCTGGTTATTAGAATTATTATTTAAGTAAATTAGTAATGAGTGTAGATGAAATTCTTCTGAAAAGCAGATTCCAGCCGCTCGAAAGAATCCTGGCGTATGACGTTTTCAACACCGGATTCAATGGCTGGATGACGCTGATGCCCAATTTTACTGAATATCCTGACTTCGACGTTCCGGCAACCCTGGTCTGCAAAGACCAGTGGCCGCCGGTAATGCTCAGCTCAGCGACATATCGTTATCCCGGAACTCACGGGGCAATGTCCGGAACATACAGTCTGAAACTCTCGACCCGCCCGGTGGCCGCCCCATATGTGGAAAAACCTGCAGAAGGCTCACTTGGCCACGCCATCAAGAGACTCTCGTTCTACAGGCCGGAAAACAGGTTCCTCCAGATCGAGTGCTGGTTCTCATATACGGCAGAACAGGACGTGGTGGACGGTGGTGACCGCCCTCAGCCTGGACTCCATGAGAACTCCATAAGAGATTTCGGAATGGGATTCGACGTACAGGAACACGGGAAACGCTATTTCGTAGGAATGCGTTATCTCAATGCCGTGGACGGAAAACTTACCCAGAAATGGCAGTATGTACATTCCCGCGACGGTGTCACTGACGAAGAATGGGCCTATGGCTTGAAAGGGGACTGGTGCAAGAAAGGCGTGGATCCGTGGTGGTTCGGCAAACGCTATCCTAACGGTGACCATGACGGTTTCATGAACCTGCCGGACGGTGGACAGAAACTCATTTACAATGAGACTGACTGCAAGCTCAACTGGCAGTATATGAGACTGAAAATCGACACCAAACTGCGCGAATACGTCGAATTCCAATGTCAGGACAAGATCTGGGATATGAGAGGCACCAAGGCAGATGCACGTGACGGTTACGACCGCATTGACAATCTCATCAATCCTCTTTTCTGGGTCGGGACTGACACCAACAGAAGAGTGTTCTTCTATGTCGATTCAGTAGTTGTTTCACAAGAATAGGAGGCCGAAATTATGAAAATGGTCAATGACTCTCACCTCGAGGTGAAAAAATACTTCTCCGGCACATTCGGAACCCATCCTTACGAAGTCGGTTGGGCAGATGAGGCGATATTCTTCGTGATGGTGGAGAAAATCGAAGGAAATCCGACGCTGACGGCACAGGTCCAGCTTTCGCAGGACGGAGTGCACTGGGCAGATGACGGAAGCACCCCGTCCGTTTTTACGGGAGAAGGCCTGCACATCGTCAAGGTCCAGCCGAATTTCGGCAACTATATCCGCCTCTATGTCAATATTGAAGGCGGCAAGATGTTCCTTAATCTTCATATCGTATGCAAAGGTTGATAAAATATGCGGCCCTGTCGGCAATAGCAGTGTCAATGATGTTGGTATCCTGCTCTTCCGACAGCAAGACTGCACCCATAATCAAGCCCCAGCCGGGAGGCGGCAATGTGCCGTCCGGTCCGACTTCGGAAATCAAGGTGGGCGAAGTGCTTCCTGCCTGGTCCAAAGGTGAGATGGATATCCATTTCATCAATACCACGACCGGCGAGTGCGTTTTCGTGATAATGCCTGACGGAACCCAGCTCCTTGTCGATGCTGCAAGTTCCCTGGTCAAGACGAATTCCAACGGAAGCACTACCAACACCGGTATCCGCAGCAGGTGGGACCCGACTCTGACCGGCACGCGCGGCTCACAGCTGATCGGCATGTATCTCAAGAAATGTATGGCGTGGACGGGAAACAATACCATAGACTATATTGTCAATACCCATCTGCACAACGACCATTTCGGAGACTCGAACTCGTCGCTCCCGGTATCGTCCAACTCATCCACCTACAGACTGAACGGAATCCCTGAGATTCTCGACAATTTCAAGGTGGGCGCAGTTCTCGACAGAGGCTGGCCGGACTATGACTATCCGTTTGATATGCAGACGCTTCCGAGCAACAAGGCTGCTGTAAAGAATTATGTCAATGCGGTGAAATGGCATGTGGAGAACTCCGGTGTGAAGGCGGAAATGTTCCGCGCCGGCGTCACTGACCAGATTGTCCCGAAGACTTCCGATTACAAGGTAACTGTCCGCAACATAGCCGTGAACGGAAACATCTGGACCGGCAACGGTACTGAAACCAAGATGACCTTCCCGGAGAAAAAGGACATTGTCGTGGCAAATCCTGCGAAGATTGCCGGTACGGACAAGTGCCCTGCCGAGAATATCTGCAGTTGCGTGATGAAAATCTCCTATGGCAATTTCGATTTCTTCACCGGAGGCGACCTGCAGTACAACAACAGGTCCAACTTCTCCTGGAAAGATGCAGAACTGCCTTGTGCGAAGGTTGCGGGCAGAGTGGAGGTGATGAAGGCTGACCATCATGGATCAGAAGCCACCAACAGCCCTGAGGCCCTTACCGTCCTTTCACCTCAGGTAATCGTCGTGAATTCCTGGGTGGACGTGCATCCTCGTACTTCCATCATGTCCCAGATGTGGAAGACTCTTCCGACAATGGACTTGTTCATAACCAACTTCTGCAGGGGCGAACGTCCTGCAGGCGTGGACAACAAGGTGTCCGATGCTGACGCTGCCAAGGTGAAGGGCTATGACGGCAGTATCGTGGTCCGTGTGCGTGAAGGCGGAAGCCAGTACTACGTGATGACGACCTCTGACTCTGACGGCAAGATGACCGTGAAGAATGTCTCCGGACCGTACAAAAGCCGGTAGTTAAGGTTCCGATTACATTTGCGACAAATAACCCGCAAATTCTGCGGGTTATTTACCGCAAAGTATTATATTCCTCAGAGATTGAAGGCCTGTTTCTAAACTACCTGACTACCTCATCCTGGACCTTGGAAACGTTCAGAATATCGCTGAGGTTATCGAGAACGGCCGTACCGTCCGGAAGGTCTGCCTTTTTAAATGGCCCTATAATAATATCATCACAGGAATTGCGTAGCAGATACACCGGGCAATAATATAAACAATTTTCTATAAAAAGTTTTTTCTATAAAAAATTCTTTCTATATTTGAGTGCTAAAATAGATTCTCTTATGAGTATAGAAAACAGAATAGGGCCTCCGGTAGAAGGAAAAGATTTTTACGGGCGAGAGAAAGAGTTGGGAATTGCAAACCGTTTGTTGGATAGCGGACATTCACTATTGCTGTCTGCTCCTCGCCGTATAGGCAAATCGTCATTTGCCAAGCGTTTGATAGAGGACAAAAAAGCGCAGGGATGGAAATGCGTGTATATCGATTTGGAACAGACTACCACAGAGGACGGTTTCCTGTATTTGATTATCGAATATTTTGAAAGGAATCACGTATGGAGGCAGAAAACCGACGGGATGCTCCAAGGTGCAAAGGCTATACTGGACAGAATCAATAAGATTTCAATCGGCCCTGTCGGCTTTGATCTGTCTTCTCCCGAGAGGAAAGAAGACCTATATAAGTCCTTGAAAGAATTGATCCGTCACGATGAGGAAACCTTCATCGTGGTTGATGAACTTACGCTCTTTCTTGGAGTACTCCTGAAAAGTGATGGCGGCGAGGAAAAAGTGTCATTTATCCTAAATTGGCTCCGGAGTCTCAGACAGGTTGCCGGGACTAAAGTCCGGTGGCTATTTTGTGGTTCGGTCGGGCTGAAAAACTTTACGGCATCCCTGAATCTCAGTTATGCTATAAATGACCTGACGGATTTCAGCTTGGATGAACTTACCCCGGAGGAAGCCCGTGGCCTTATGGAGGGGCTGTGCCAGGGAGAAGGAATGAATATGGATGAAGAAAGCATAATATATGCATTGGAAAAGTTACACTGGAATATTCCATACTTTATCCAAATCCTCTTCTCCAAACTGCGTGACAATTATACTGGAGCCGTTTCCAAGGAAGACATAGATACGGCTTACGGGCAACTTTGTTCCGAGAGTTACCTGAATACTTGGTCAGAGCGCCTTGCGGAGTACCGTGAAATGGAAAGACCGGCACGTTTGATTCTGAATGGACTATCGGCAAGGAGAAGCGGCCTCAGGCGTGAAACGCTGCTTGGCATTTTGATGACTGGACAGGACCCCTCCAATGCAGGAGAAACTGACCTTTTGCTCAGCAAAGTCCTTGAAATGCTGGAGAATGACGGTTATCTTCTCCGCAAGGGTCCCGTTCGCTCTTTCCGTTCACCGCTTTTAAGAGATTACTGGTATGGGAAGTTTGTCCAATAACGGAGTACTGTTTAACGAAGCAGTATTCAAGGCAGTCCTTCATGATTTAGAGAAAGAGTCTAAAGGAAGTGCGGGGCAGCCTCAGATTATAATCGGGGCACCTGGAGGTGGCAAAACTTTCATGTTGAGACAGCTTTTTGACACAGCGTCTGCCCACTCCGGGGTTATGCCGACATGGATAGACGGACGTACGGTTTTTTCCAATAAGGATATGCTGTGCATGCCCGATGAAGGACGTAGCGTCCTGTTTGTGGATGACTTTCATTATTATCTGCAAAGAACGTCCAATGAAGAACAATTTGCACTTCGCGGCATCCTTTCAGAAACGGACGGTCCTATACTTGTTGCGACAGCCCCTACCGTAATGCCTCAACTGACACATTACGGAGCCGCGTTGTTCGAAGGATTTCACATTCACTACCTTAAGCCGCTTTCCGACAATGACTACCGTCTTATTATCGGATGTGATGTCACTCAAATAAAAAGGGCAAAGGCCCTTATGGCATATCTGCCTAAAACACCCGGCGCCGTCGATATGGTGAAAGAAATCGTTTACAATTCCCCGACAAGCGAAGAAGATTTAAGCCTTTTGGTAAAACGCATATCGCCGCTATATCAAAACATATTTGACAAACTTCTTCCCCAGCAACAAAGAGTCATGTGTGCCCTGGCGGGCGAAACGGAAGGGCTCAAATTGTCTGATATCCGCAATATAACAGGGCAGGAAGCCGGAAAGATATCCCCTTACATCACCCGAATGCTTGAAACCGGCCTGATTTCCAAAGAGACTCAGTCTACTAGAGGCGCTCATTATCGAATAACCGACCCCCTGTTTAATCTGTGGTTGCCAAAGATGAATGACCATTGCGGGAACAAGTAGTTCCATGAAAATTCAAAATTGTTACATCGCCCTCTGAGATAGTTCGGCGGGTTCCATTATCTACCAGGTAGTTATTGCAGTGCTCGCCATCGTGGACAACAAGGTGTCCGATGCTGACGCTGCCAAGGTGAAAGTCAGGGAAGCGTCACAAAGATTTTGGTACTAAGATAAACTTTATTAAATTTGTACCCAGATTCCTGAATTTCATAGGAAAATCGGACTTAATCACCTTAAATTCTAATGAACCATGTACAAACGAATCTTCGATATAGAAAATCAGTTGGATGAAGGGATGTTCCTTTTTGGAGCACGCCAGGTAGGTAAATCTACACTCCTGCAGGAGCGGTTCCCTGATGCAATCTACTACGATCTTCTGATTGATGCAGTGAGAAAGGCGTTCAAACGCAACCCTGATTCCTTCCGGCAGGCGCTTATAGACAAGCCTGCAGGGACGCTGGTAATCGTCGATGAGATTCAGAAAGTACCGGAACTTCTGGATGGAGTCCACTGGCTTATGGTGAACCGTGGACTGCATTTCATCCTTAGCGGTTCAAGCGCACGCAAGTTGAAGCGTTCCGGAGCCAACACCCTTGGGGGTAGGGCAATCCCTAGGACACTGTTCCCGTTGGTCTGGAAGGAAGTGACAGACTTCCAGATTGACAAGGCTGTACAGAATGGAATGATACCTCGCCACTATCTTGTGGATGATGCTACGGACCGCCTTGAGGGTTATGTGGAATTATATCTGAGGGAAGAAATCCGTGACGAAGCCGCCGTCCAGGATGTCGAAGCGTTTGAGCAGTTTATGGAAGCGGCCGCCATTTCCGACGGTGAAATGATCAACTATTCCAACATCGCCAGCGATTGCGGAGTAGCAGCAAAGACCGTTAAGGCATACTATCAGATTCTGAAGGATTCCCTTATGGGCTACGAGATACCCGCTTACACAAAGGTGGTCAAGCGGAAAGTAGTTCAGGCTCCCAAGTTCTACTATTTCGATGTGGGCCTTGCCAACTATCTGATGGGTCGTCACCACCTCCGGAGAGGCTCGGATGACTATGGCCATGCTTTCGAGCATCTTGTTATGCAGGAGATTATTGCATATCGCGGCTATAACCGCCGCCGTGAGAAAATCTCCTATTGGCACACATACAACGACCAGGAAGTCGATGCCATTATCGGAGACGCAAAGGTCGCCATTGAGATCAAGTCCAGCGAGGAAGTCAAGACCCGCCATAAGAATGGATTGAAAGCCTTCAAGGAAGAGCACCCGGATTGCCGACTGATCCTTATTTCCCTTGATCCCATTACAAGGCCCTCTGGAGACATTGAACTGATCTATGTCTTGGATTTCCTGAAGATGTTATGGAGAGGTGAAATATTCTGATTTGCAGTACAGAATAGACTTCAAGTACTACAATTAGTGTGTAAATGGTTTATTTGGTTCGGGAGGCAGAAACCTGTCTCCCGATTTTCGTTTTAGTGTGCCAAAAATTGTATCAAATACAAAAGGTGAAATGTCATTTTCTTATCTAAGAATAAATATCCGTGAAGTAATTTTGCACCATCAAAAAATGTTTATACCATAGATATCAATAACACTATGAGAAAAAAGAACTTTTTAAAATTATTATCTGTCATCGCATCGATGACTCTCTTTCTTCCGTCGTGCAAACAGGAAGAAAACAAGACCGACATCTCGGAGCCGGTTGTGGAAATCACATCCAAGGATCTCGAGGGATTGCCTGGTGAAAGTGTGAACTTAACCGCTAAAGTGACCGATGATACTGGTATTCAGTACATTGTCGTGGAAAGTACTGATTGGGAATTCTCCAAGCGAATAAATTTCAGCAGCCAGAATTACATAAAGGAATATAACCTGACGGAGTCTGTGATTATCCCTGCGGAAGCGAAGCGCGGAACCTCAGGCGAGGTGGTTGTCAGAGTGTTCGACTTCGAGGACAAGCAGGGCGAAGGCACCGCGGTAATCTCTGTGATTGCCGAACCTGCACGTCTTTCCATCGTACAGGAAATGGGCTTCAGCATAACCATCGCAGGCAAGGTGGCAAAAGTGACAAATAATGATGTTGTCTTCGTGGATGCACCTGGCGGAATCCATCTTCCGGTGAAGATGACATTGGCAAGTAACAACACCAGACTCAAGACCTTGACCATCAAGTCCGCAGACTTCGGTGTTGACCAGACCATCGACCTTACCGCCATCAGCACTGATGAAGGAATGAAGGCCGTCATCGACCAGTCTATCTCATTGACTACCAAAGATGACCAGAAGCATGTCATCACATTCACCCTTACTGATGAGAAGGGCAATACTGCGGTTTATTCTCCTACTGTGGCAGTGAAAGCTACATTTGAAGGACACAACCTCAAGCACAGCGCAATGTTCATCCAGGACAAGGCTATGGATATGAGCAAGGTAGTGTTCGGCCAGCCGATTCTCGCTGAAAGAAAGATCAAGGACAGCGACAAGTTCACAGGCCGTTTCTATGCTGAAAAGGCAAATGCAGAGGTGTTCTTCGTAAGTTCTGTGAAGACCGATGAGCAGGTGAAGTACGGTATCAGCAATGACAAGAAGTATTTCGTCAAGTCAGATAACCCTAATCCGCTCGTTCTCGCTGATGCAGGCTATTATGAAATCAGTGTCAATCTCCTGGAAGGCACTTACTCTGTGGAGAAATTGGCAACTCCTGATTCCAAATACGGTGAAATGTACTTCGTCTATGGTTGGGCAGATTATCCTGCAATGTCACAGATTGATGCCAAGAATTGTCCGGCAAGGTGGACGATTGATTATGACCTCAAGAATGGCGGCTGTGATGTCAGCTTCGGAAAAGGTGGCGGACAGTGGATTGTAGCGGCCGGAAGCGACAACTATCATCCGGAAGTATGGCTTGAAAAAGAAGACAAGGGAAAATTCCCTGAATATAACGGATGGTTCTTCGATACTACTTTGGCGGAGACCTCGCTGGGCAATTGTCAGATTATTTTTGACAACTTCCTTATGAGAGCTTATGCAATGAAAAAATAATAATCGGCAACAAACTCAACAGCAAAATGAACAATAACATCATAACGAAAATATTAGGAATCACCTGTCTGCTATTGGTGCAGATGACTGCCTTCGCGCAGAGCAGGAAGATTTCCGGAACGGTGACGGACAATAACGGCGAACCTGTCATTGGCGCCAGCATAATGATCCAGAACAAGACCGGAGTGGGAACTATTACCGACATTGACGGAAAATACAGCATTGACGTAACTGATGCCGATGTGATCGAGGCTTCTTGCCTGGGCTTCAAGACATTGGCTGAGAAAGTCGGCAAGAGAGCGATAGTCGATATCGTCCTCGAAATTGACAGCAACATTCTCGACGACGTGGTGGTCATCGGATACGGTACTGCCAAGAGGGCGAACCTCGCCGGCGCCGTCTCTATCGCTGACAAGAAAACTTTCCAGAGCAAACCGTCGGCCACTCCGACCAATGCTCTCCAGGGTGTGCTTCCTGGCGTCGTTGTGAACAGAAGTTCCGGAAACGGAAGCCGTCCCGGTGACGAAGCCAAGATCGTGGTCAGAGACGTCTCGTCAGTGAACGGAGGTACTCCGCTGGTATTGATCGACGGTGCTGAGGGAAATATCAACTCATTGAACCCTAATGATATCGAGAGCGTCTCTGTGCTGAAGGATGCGCAGGCGTCAATCTACGGAAACAGGGCTTCCAACGGTGTAATCCTCGTTACCACCAAGTCTGCCGGCGAGGGTAGGGTGAAGATTGATTTCAATGCTTACTATGCACTCAAGACTCCTACCAGTGTTATGCAGAAAGTAAACTTGCTCGAATTTGCGGAAATGGATAGAGAGGCTTGTGCTGACGGTTCTGATTCACCAGTGTATTCAGAGGCTGAACTCGACCTTATCAGACAGGACAGCGATATCGTGAAAAGCGGTTCCGAAGGATATTTAGGATATACCAGACATTACAAGAACCACGACTGGGTGAAATCTCTCCTCAGAAGCGGTTCCAGCCTGCAGAATTATTCATTGAACGTCTATGGCGGAACGAAGAAGTTCAAATACTATGTTTCCGGTTTCTACCAGACAGAGGATTCCCCGTTGCGTTACGGTCACGATGACAGCAAGAGATACGCTCTCCGTGTGAAGAATGACATCCAGATTTTCAAGAACCTGGCATTCCATTCGAACCTTTCATACTCTGAGAGCAACAGAGATTACTCTACAGCTTCAGGCTCGGCTCTCGCTTGGGCAATGCGTCAGTGCCCGTGGGCACCGCTCCGCACTCCGTCAGGAAAATTCCTGTCTTGGCAGGGCTATGGTAACCCGGCACAGGAACTTGAAGAAGGAGGCAACACTATTTACAATAATGCCACCACTACGATGAACTTCTCCCTCGACTGGGAAATCGTAAAAGGCTTGAAGATCACAGGCCAGACCATCCTCAGAAAGCAGGTGAACGATGACTTCGTGTACAAGCAGAGATATGCCGAGTACAACTGGGATGACAGCATCAACAAATACAATACTGACAAGAACTGGGGCCAGAAGGCTTTCTCCAAAGGCTGGTACAAGAACTACAATGTCTTTGCAGAGTATCAGAATGTATTCGCGAACAAGCATGACTTCAAGGTGATGGTCGGCGGACAGCATGAGGAATTCTCCAATGACATGTTCAGCGCACTCCGATACAATTTCTCTGGAGACAACTTCAACCTTGCTCTCGGCGGAACCAAGAACCAGGAGGCCAATCAGTCAGCATCTGCAGAAACGATGCGCTCTGCATACGGCCGTCTCAGTTATGTCTATGACAGCAGGTATATTCTCGAGGTCAATGCGAGATATGACGGAACATCACGTTTCGCCAAAGGTCACAGATGGGGATTGTTCACCGGATATTCAGCAGCTTGGAGACTTTCCGAGGAGCATTTCATGAAAGATCTCGACATCTTCGACCAGTTCAAGATCCGCGCTTCATGGGGACAGATGGGTAACGCCCAGGGCAATATCGGCAAATATGACTATATCCCTGTAATCAGAATTGACTCCAGCTATCCTTATCCTTTCAACAAGACTGAGGTGACACAGAAGGCTACTTCCAACATGGTGTCGCTTGCCAGAACTTGGGAGAAACTCGAGGTGACCAACGTAGGTCTCGACATCGCAGTCCTTGACAACAGATTGAATTTCAATGCGGACTATTTCCACAAGAGAAACAAGAATATGCTCATCCAGGTAGATTACCCGAGCACTCTTGGCGGTGTGGCTCCTGCAACCAACAACGGTGAACTCATGGTGAACGGATGGGAATTGGCACTCTCCTGGAGAGATTCTCGCAATGATTTCCATTACAGCATCAGCGCAAACCTTTCTGACTCAAGAAACAAGGTTACCGACCTTGGTGGATTCAACGGTCTGAGATCAGGTCACATCGGCTATATCCAGGGCTATTCCACAAACACTTACTTCGGATACAAGACTTTGGGCATCATCAAGGATGAGGCTACATTGAACCAGTACAAGACCCTTAAAGGTGTACCTGACAATCTCCGTATCGGTGACATGATGTATGCTGACCTCGATGGTGACGGCGCCATTACGGCTACCGGTGACATGAGCCGCGGTTTCCAGGGTGACCTCAAGGCATTGGGCGACAGCAACCCTCACTACAACTTCGGTATCAGCTTCAACTTCGAGTGGAAAGGCATTGACCTGAGCCTCTTCTTCCAGGGAACCGGACAACGCTCGCTCGTGCTCGACGGCGAACCTCTCGTACCGTTCCTGCCAGACTGGCACTATCCTATGAAGGATTTCTACCACAACACATGGTCAGTGGACCGTCCGAATGCCAAGTATCCAATCCTTACACATGACGACGACAGGAACACCTGGAACTACAGGACTTCTGACAACCTGATAGTAAGTGCCGCTTATGTGCGTCTTAAGAACTTGCAGGTTGGCTATACTCTGCCACAGAGATGGATGGACAAGATCCACGTTTCCCGCCTCAGAGTGTATTTCAGTGGCAATGACCTGTTTGAAATCCACAACATGCCATTTAATTACGATCCGGAAATGAACGGAAGCTACGCTTGCTATCCATTCATGCGTTATTTCTCATTCGGATTAAATCTAAATTTCTAAATTCGCACCTTTATGAAACTCTCAAAAATCATATATATTGCAGCATGCGGCATAGCGCTTGCGTCTTGTCAGGGAATGGATTTGACTCCTCCGGACAAGTATTCGGAAAAAGATTTCTGGAAAACGGCTCAGGACTATTGCCTGGCAGCCAATGAGTTCTATTGGAATCTGGACTCTTTCCACGGAAGCGACAATTTCGCTGACTATGATCTCAAGGCAGACCTTGCCACCTCATATTTCGGCTTCAACAATGTAAGTAATGGACGTTGGCTGCCGACTGAGTCGGACGGAATCTGGGACAATGCGTATTCACATCTCCGTCAGATCAATATCCTTCTCCAGCATGTGGACGCGATGAAAACTGACGACCCTGCCATCTTGAGATATAAAGGTGAAGCTCTTTTCTTCCGTGCTTACGAGTATTTTCGTCTGCTCAAGAGATTCGGCGACGTTCCGCTCGTGAAGACAGTTCTCGACGTGAACTCTCCTGAACTCTTCGGTGAAAGAACACCGCGCAAAGAAGTGGAGGATGCTATTCTCGAGGACCTGAAAGAGGCTTGCGAATACCTTCCGACCAAGAATGAACTCAAGCCGGAGGAGACCGGCCGCATTACTTTGGGTGCCGCAAAGGCTTTCAGGGCCAGAGTTGCGCTTTTCGTAGGTACATGGGCACAGAACCACAAACATCGTCCTGATGCGCTGGAACTGCTCGGAATCGCAAAACAGGAGGCCAAGGAAATCATTGACAGCAAGGATTATGACCTCTGGAAGGGTGAAAAATATGGAAAGGAGAACTATCGTCAGCTTTTCCTCGAAGCAGGTGACAATTCTTGCGAGAGCATCCTCGACAGACAGTACGGCAAAGGCGTAGGAAGCGGTACGACACATCCTATTTCTGACAATGCCAGCGCCGGATATCTCGGTGGTGCGACCAAGAAATTCGCGGACATGTTCCTCGACAAGAACGGCCTTCCTATTACCAACATCAACTCTTGTTTCCACGGCTATGGCTCCATCGAGTCTGAATATGAGGACAGAGACCCTCGTATGACCTGTGTGCTTCAGGTTCCGGGAAGACAGTATATCTATGCTTCCACAAACGGCAAATATGAGACCTGTCCGGTTTCTTTCTCCGGTACAAGCTCTACCAAGACAGGATACAGAGTCTGGAAATATATCAGCGACGTTCCGTACATTTTCCACGGTCTGGCTTATTTCAATGCCCGTCTCATCAGATATGCAGAGGTGCTGCTGATCTATGCTGAAGCTACTTATGAACTGTCAGGAAGCATCAGTGACGAGGACTTGGACATGACCATCAACAAGATCCGCGCACGTGTGGGGATGCCGAGACTGACAAACAGCTTCGTGACTTCCAACGGCTTGGATATGAGAGAGGAAATCAGACGTGAGCGCACTATCGAACTTTGCTTCGAGTCCAGCAGATATGATGACCTCCGCAGATGGAAGACTGCAGAAGTGGAAATGCCGATGCCTCTGAAGGGCGTGAAATTCTCCAACTATGCAGATGCCAATGAGACATTGGATCCGATCCTGGATGAAAACGGCTTCGTGATTGCAGAACAGGACAGAAGATTCCGTCCGACAAGAGACTATCTCGCTCCGATTCCTACCAAACAGATCAACATGACCAACGGTGCCATCAAACAGAATCCGGGTTGGTAATCGAGTGATTTAAACATACATAGATTTTATATGAACAGATTATCCGCATCATTGCTTTTATGTGTTATTGCAGCAGCTTTCGCAGGCTGTTCAAAAGCAGAAAACGGGACATCGGGAATTCCTCAGAAGCCAGCGGCTTCTGAAGAATTCCGGATTGTACCGAAACCACAATTCATTTCTTACAGGGACAACCAGATCGAACTCAAATCCGACCTTACCATCGGATATGAAGGCAGTCTTTCTGTTGAGGCTGAGCAACTTAAGGAAGCTCTGACCTCTGACCACAAGATGTCTCCATCCGTAAAATCAAGTGCTGACGGAGCAGATATCCTGCTTGCCTTGAATACGTCAATGGATGTGAAGGGAAAGGGCGGATACAAGATAGAAATCGCTGCAAAGCAGATCAAGATCACAGCTCCTGAAACCATCGGCATCTTCTATGGAATCCAGACATTGCGTCAGGCTATCAAGGCCGAGAGCGGCAAGTTCTCCATCAGGGAGGCTACCATATCGGATTATCCGACAAGTCCTTGGCGTTCGCTGATGCTGGACGAGGGAAGATATTTCAAGGGCAAGGATGCCGTGAAGAAACTGCTTTATGAGATGGCTCGTCTCAAGTACAACTACTTCCACTGGCATCTTACCGAGGACCAGGGCTGGCGTCTGGAGATCAAGAAGTATCCTAAACTCATCGAGATAGGTTCAAAACGTCCGAAAACAGGAAAGCACTATTATTGGATAAGCAACGAATTCTACAATGAACCTCACGAAGGCCATTATACTCAGGCCGATGTGAAGGAAATCATTGAGTTCGCAGAGAAACTCCATATCACCATCATTCCTGAAGTCGAGATCCTGACACATGCTTCTGCGGCAATCGCCAGCTACAGCTATCTCGGAACTACCGGCAAGCAGATCGGGGTGGAATGCAGATTGGGACCTACAGATGAGATTATGGATATCTCCAAGCCCGAGACAATGCAGTTCATCCACGATGTGCTCGATGAGGTGGCGGACTTGTTCCCGGGAAAATATATCCACTGCGGGGGTGATGAAATCCAGGGAAACCACTGGACAAACAGTGCGGGTATAAGGGCAATGAAGAACCAGCTCGGCATCAAGGAAGACTGGGAGCTCGAGAGGCATTTCTTCAATGAAATTTCCAAGTATCTCGAAGGAAAGGGCAAGGTTCTTATGGCGTGGAGCGATGCTGCCGGCAAGCCTGGTGCTGCAAGCAACATTCCGATCAAGGTGGGAAAAGAGAGCGTGTTCCAGTACTGGACAGGGGATATGACTGTTCTTAACTTCCTCATAAACAACGGCTTGAATGTGCTCTACTCGCATACTGACGGGCTATATTTCAATACTACTCTGCCGGTTGCATACAAGATCAAGATCAGGCCGGAAAGCATTGACTTGTCCAAGAGAAAGCAGCTTCTGGGTATCGGCGTAGAGTGCTGGTCAGAATTCGACAGGACTGTGGACGCGACATTTGACCACATCTTCCCGCTGATTGCAGTTTATGCCGACATGGGCTGGATGAAGGAATCCGAAAAGGATTATCAGGATTTCACCAAAAGAATGTATCCTCTGTACAAGATTTGGAAAGACAGGGATATCTATGTGGGTGGAACAGAAGAAACCCGATAAAACAGAAGAAACACCATAAAACGAAGGAGGGGATCAGCATTGACCTGAACCCCTCCTTTTTTTACTGTTCCGGCTCCTCCTTGCACTGGGTGAACTCCCGGTACTCTACAGGTGTCTTGCCGACGATCTTCTTGAACTGGTTTGTGAAGTATTCTGGGGAACTGTAGCCTAACTGGAAGCATATTTCCTTGACTGACAGATTGGTGGAAAACAGAAGCTGCTTCGCGCTCTTCATCTTCAGGTCCTGGAAATACTGGTTCGGAGAGGTCCCCGTCCTTTTCTTGAACTCTTTTCTGAAATAGGAATAGCTCATGTTCAGGTTCGAGGCGATCTGGAGAATGTCGATGGCATTGCTGACATTGCGGCTCATGATGCTGATGGCGCTCTGGATTTTCTCTTCCAGTTCGTCCACCGTGCCTTTGTTGAAATTCGCGGAAAGCACCAGCCCGATGATGTGCATGGCGATGCCGACAAGATACTGCTGGGTCGCCATCTTGTATTTCTGTGCCTCTTCTATCGCACGTATGAAAAGCGATTCCAACTCTTCATTCAGCCCGATGTCCAGAATCTGGTTCTCCTGGACCAATGGAGTTTTTGCGATCAGCTCCGCGATTGTGGGGCCTCCGAAGCCGATATAGAACTCGTCCCATCCCTTTTCCACCGCAGGATGATATGAATGCCATTGACCCGGAAAAATCATCAGCAGATTCCCCTTGGTCACCTTCATGTTGTCATAGTGCTGTGCCGAAAAGACACCTTCGCCCTTGCTTATGAAGATGAACTGGAATTCGTTCAGCGTGCGGCCCTTTTCAGGATTGAAATAATAACCTGTAGGATGGCTTTTTATCGGATAGGTCATGCCCGGATCGATAGACTGGAAGCCGACTGTGCTTACCCACAATCCGAAATCAGCGTCGTCTTCAGTGATGTTGAGATATTTGAATTCGATATTGTTCATACGGCCATAGATTTAGTGCGAATGCTGTTTTGTGTAATCCTCATTGACAAAGATATGACCTTTTATCCGTAAAAAATACCCTTTTTCTCTAAAAATCAAGAGTGTGTCGGAAATGCCAATATGCGAAGCCGATGTGCCAATATGAGCAAGGACAATGTCGCGACTTAATGATATTTTTGTAGATTGAAACTAATAATCGGAAAATGAACAAGTATTATTTTGCAGTTGACCTCGGAGCGAGCAGTGGAAGGACAATGATAGCCTGCATTGACTCCGGCAAAATCGAAATGGAGGAAATCAACAGGTTTCCCAACCATATCATTGATACAGGAGGCCACTGTTACTGGGACATTCTCGAATTGTACCGCAATATACTGGAAGGCTTGAAGAAGGTTGCCGCAAGAAAGGACGTGGAACTCGCTTCCATCGGAATCGATACTTGGGGCGTGGATTTCGTGCTCGTGGGGAAAGACGGACATTTCCTCGGATATCCGTATTCGTATAGGGATCAGCATACCGCAGACGCCCCGGAAAAATATTTTTCAAGAGTGTCGCGCGAAGACGTGTATAAAAAGACCGGAATCCAGGTGATGAATTTCAATTCCCTGTTTCAGTTCGATACATTGTCCCGGGCGGAAGACAGTGCATGGAAGGCTGCGGACAAGATACTTTTTATGCCGGATGCGCTCGGCTATATGCTTACAGGCAAGGCTGTTACGGAATACACCATCGCCTCTACCGCGCAGATTGTCAATGCGGGTGAAAGATGCCTGGACAGGGATATTCTCGGTACGCTGGGCCTGGATGGACGGAGGTTCGGAACATTCGTTTTCCCGGGGCAAAAAATAGGGACATTGACCGCGGAAGTCCAGCGGCTTACAGGACTCGGTCCTGTTCCGGTGGTGGCAGTGGCAGGTCACGACACAGCGTCGGCAGTAGCCGCAATACCGGCATTGACCGGAAATTTCGCATACCTGAGCAGCGGAACCTGGTCCCTTATGGGAGTCGAAACTGAAACGCCTGTCATAAATGCTGATACTGAGGCTCTCAACTATACCAACGAAGGCGGTGTGGACGGCACCATCCGTCTGCTGAAGAACATCTGCGGAATGTGGCTGCTCGAGTCCTGCCGGAAAATCTGGGGCAATGTTCCATATCAGCAACTCATTTCTGAGGCGGAGCAATGCGAGGCGTTCCGTTTCCTGATAAATCCTGATGATGAGTCCTTCGCCAATCCGGACAATATGGAGGAGGCGATATGCCGCTACTGCCGTGAGCATGGAGGGGAAAGCCCTGAAAGCAGGGGAGAGATTGTCAGGTGCATATTCGACAGCCTGGCGTTGAGGTACAAGGACGTGCTGAACCATCTCAGGCGCCTTTCCCCTCATCCGATAGAGGTGCTCCATGTGATCGGCGGCGGAAGCTGCAATGCCATGCTTAACCAGTTTACTGCAAATGCCACCGGAATTCCTGTGATTGCAGGCCCGTCTGAGGCTACTGCCATCGGCAATGTCATGATTCAGGCCATCTCCGACGGGGTGGCGGACAGCGTAGCCGATATGAGAAAATTGGTGAGCCGGAGCATTCCGCAGGTCAGATATGAGCCTCAGGACTGCCAGGCGTGGGAGGAAGCATACAAGAAATTCATTGTAAAAACAAAATCACTATAAAAATATGAAAGAAAAACTGATTAACCAGGCGTACGAAATCGCAAAGGAGCGTTATGCAAATATCGGCATTGACACAGACAAAGTCTTGGAGGCAATGCAGAATTTTCATCTTTCCCTGCATTGCTGGCAGGCAGATGACGTTACAGGATTTGAAAAACTGGCCACGAGCCTCTCCGGCGGCATCCAGGTAACAGGAAACTATCCTGGAAAGGCGAGAAATATAGATGAACTCAGACAGGATATCATAAAGGCAAAGTCCCTGATTCCGGGAACCCACAGGCTCAATCTCCACGAAATCTACGGCGACTTCAAGGGTCAGGCTGTGGACAGGGACGAGGTGACGCCTGAACATTTCCGCAGCTGGATGGACTGGGGAAAGGAGAACAACATGAAGCTCGACTTCAACTCCACATCCTTCTCGCATCCGAAAAGCGGCACATTGTCACTTGCAAATCCTGACGATTCGATAAGGGAATTCTGGATCGAACATACCAGGCGCTGCAGACAGATCGCAGAGGAAATGGGAAAGGCACAGGGCGACCCTTGTATCATGAATATCTGGATACACGACGGAAGCAAGGACACCACTCTGAACAGATACCTCTATCGCGAACTCCTGAAAGATTCGCTGGACAAGATTTTCGAGACCAAGTATGAGCACATGAAGGACTGCATCGAGTCCAAAGTGTTCGGAATCGGACTTGAAAGCTACACTGTGGGCTCAAACGACTTCTACACATCCTACGCGGCAAAGAACAATAAGATCATCACCCTCGACACCGGACATTTCCATCCTACGGAAAGCGTGGCAGACAAGGTTTCGGCGATGCTGCTTTTCGTCCCTGAACTCATGCTGCACGTGAGCCGCCCGATCCGTTGGGACTCAGACCACGTCACCATAATGGATGACAGCACGATGGATCTCTTCAGCGAAATCGTGAGGGCAGGCGCACTCGACCGTGTACATTACGGTCTCGATTATTTCGACGGTTCCATCAACCGTATCGGAGCTTATGTCGTAGGTAGCCGCGCCGCTCAGAAATGTATGACCAGAGCATTGCTCGAACCGCTCGGCACTCTCCGCCAATACGAAGCGGAAGGCAAGTATTTCGAGCGCCTGGCACTTCTCGAAGAAGCCAAATCACTGCCTTGGAATGCCGTTTGGGATATGTTCTGCCTGAAGAACAATGTCCCTGTCGGAGAATCTTTCATCGCTGAAGTCGAAAAATACGAAGCGGAAGTGACCTCAAAAAGATAGTCAATGGAGATAGTAATCGGTTTGCTCATAATAGCTGTCGGCGCGTTCTGCCAGTCCAGCTCTTATGTCCCCATCAATAAAGTAAAGTCCTGGAGTTGGGAGTCATTCTGGCTTGTCCAAGGCTTGTTTGCATGGCTTGTGTTCCCTATTGCAGGAGCATTGCTCGCGGTTCCGGCAGGCCATTCCATCTCTGAACTTTTCGTTCAGGGCAACATGTTCAATATCGGGATGACGGTACTGTTCGGAATGCTGTGGGGAATCGGAGGCCTTACATTCGGACTGTCAATGCGTTACCTCGGCGTAGCCCTCGGCCAGTCAGTGTCACTTGGCACCTGTGCCGGAATGGGAACCATCCTGGGCCCGGTAATGCTGCACATCTTCTATCCGGAAGCAGGTCATCTTACCAGGCTTACCGGCTCCGTCATCGCAGGCGTGATTGCCACATTGGCCGGAATCGCCATCATCGGCATTGCCGGACACATGAAGTCCTCATCGCTCTCTGAAGAAGAAAAGAAAGCTGCGGTCAAGGACTTCAACTTCCCGAAAGGCATAGCGATAGCGCTGCTTGCAGGTCTGATGAGCGGCTGTTTCAATGTCGGTCTGGAATTCGGCAGCAGCCTCTGCTTCGACGGGACCGCGGAAATCTACAAGACCCTGCCTGCGACAATGCTGGTGACCTTCGGAGGCTTCCTGACGAATTGCGCGTATTGCCTCTTCCAGAATTTCAGAAACAATTCCTGGAAGGATTATGTCAATGTCAAAGTCCTCGCCGGCAACGTGCTGTTCTGCGCATTGGCCGGAATCCTGTGGTACAGCCAGTTCTTCGGACTCAGTCTCGGAAAAGGATTCTTGAAAGAGTCACCTGCTCTGACTACATTTGCATTTTGTATATTGATGGCGCTCAATGTCATTTTCTCGAACGTCTGGGGTATCATTCTCAAAGAATGGAAAGGCTGCTCGAGGAAGACTGTTGTTGTGCTTGTGGCCGGAATCGCCGTACTCATTTTGTCGACGTTCCTGCCTGAATTGTTGAAATAAAAAAATCGGATATGAAATCTGTTCTCGATGGCCGCCCGTCACTCGCGGCTGAAATATGGAAAGTGGCCGAAACTGCCGGATATCTGTGGCAGAAAGGCTGGGCCGAAAGAAACGGCGGAAACATCACCGTAAACATTACTGAGTTCGTCGATGACGAGATGAGGTCAATGCCCGCGATCAGCGAAGTGAAACCTCTCGGGGCAGAGTTTCCGCATCTGAAAGGCTGCTGGTTCTTCTGCAAGGGAACCAACAAGCGTATGCGTGACCTCGCCAAATTCCCGATGGAAAACGGTTCCGTCATAAGAATCACGGAAGACTGCCGCGGCTATGAAATCGTAGCTGACAATCCGGTGCTCCCGACATCCGAGCTGCCTTCACACCTGAGCGTGCACAATGACTTGATAGCCAAAGGCTCGGACTTCAAGGCCTCGCTCCACACCCATCCTATCGAGCTTGTGGCAATGAGCCATAACCCTGAATTCCTGAAGAAGGATGTGGCCACCAGACTGCTCTGGAGCATGATTCCTGAAACCAAGGCATTCTGCCCTAAGGGATTGGGCATCACCCCTTATCAGCTCCCCGGCTCCGTAGCTCTCGCACAGGCTACTATCGATGCGCTTTCCGACTACGATGTGGTCATGTGGGAAAAACATGGCGTATTTGCAGTCGATAAAGATATTATGGCGGCCTTCGACCAGGTGGATGTGCTGAACAAATCCGCCCAGATTTACATCGCCGCCAAGAACATGGGCTTCGTTCCGGACGGAATGACTGATGCCCAGATGCGTGAAATGAGCATTGCCTTCAACCTCCCTAAATAAGAAGTATGAAAAGATCGGTATTTACAGTTTTTCTCTTTGTTTTTCTAAGTATATTATCTCAGGCCAAAGATATTCAGGGCCAATGGATTGCGCCCGCAGAAATATCGAGTCCCAATGTCTGGATGGCTTTCCGTAAAGATGTGAATCTGGACAAGGCTCCGTCCCAGGCAACGGCCAGCATCGCTGTGGACAGCAAATACTGGCTGTGGATAAACGGCGACATTGTCATAAGAGAGGGCGGTCTGAAAAGAGGGCCTGACCCGCACAACACCTACTATGACGAGGTGGACCTGAGCGGGTATCTGAAACAGGGAAAAAATGAAATAGCGATTCTCGTATGGTATTTCGGAAAGGAAGGCTTCTCGCACAAGAGCTCAGGCAAGGCCGGACTTCTGTTTGAGATGTCGGCATCTGGAAAACGGGTAGTAAGCGACGGCACCTGGTGGTGCAGAATACATCCTGCCTATGGCAATACAGAAGCTCCGCATCCGAATTTCAGACTGCCGGAATCCAATATCAGATTTGATGCCCGTGCTGATATAAAAGGCTGGCAGACAGTCGATTCTCCCAAAGCTATGGGATTCCACAAGGCAGTGACCATAGCCAAAAAAGGCGAAGCTCCGTACAATGAACTTGTCCTGCGCCCTATACCGCAGTGGAAAGACTTCGGCGTCAAGGACATTGACAAGAAAGAGATTAAGGTGGGCGAACAGGCTGACACCATCGCAGCATACTTCCCGTACAATCTTCAGATGACTCCTGTGCTCGACATCACCGACCCGGTGGGCGGAAATCTGGTGTCCATATACACTGACAATACTTATGCGGCCGGGGACATAAACTTGAGAGCCGAATATATAACGGCGCCGGGACAGCAGACCTATGAGTCGAAGGGCTGGCTGAACGGCCACATTCTCTATGTTGTTGCGCCTAAAGGCGTGACTGTCAATAAAATATCCTACCGCGAGACAGGATACGCCACCTGTCTCACCGGCAGTTTCAGCTGCAGCGACGATTTTATCAACAGATATTGGCAGAAATCTCTCCGGACCTTGTATGTCAATATGAGGGACACTTTCTTCGACTGTCCGGAAAGGGAAAGGGCCCAGTGGTGGGGAGATGAGACTCTTCTTATGGGAGAGTGCTTCTACACTACAGATATGGCTACCCGTGCATTGATGAAGAAGGGTATGCACGAACTGATTGCCTGGCAGCGCCCGGACAGCAGCCTGTTCTCGCCGATTCCTGCCGGCAACTATAGCGAAGAACTTCCTGGACAGATGCTTGCGAGCGTCGGATGGTACGGGTTCTGGAACTATTATATGAATACCGGTGACAAGCAGACTATCGCCGATGTATATCCTGGTGTCCGCAAGTATTTGGGCATCTGGACATTGGACAGCACAGGCCTGACCAACTTCAGGTCCGGCGGCTGGACTTGGGGCGACTGGGGCGACAACAAGGATGTAAGACTTATTTTCGCCGGATGGCATTATCTGGCATTGAAAGCTGCGCGCCAGATGGCCCTGCTCCTCGGTCAAGAGGCTGATGCAGAGGAATATGCGGCAACGATGGCACGTGTGAAGGATGCGTACAACAAATGCTGGAACGGCAAGGAATACCGTCACCCTGACTATAAGGACTGTACCGATGACAGGGTGCAGGCTCTTGCGGTGATTTCCGGAATTGCGAGTGAAGACAAATATCCTCAGATTCTGGATGTGCTGAAACACTGCTTCCATGCCAGCCCGTACATGGAAAAATATGTCACAGAGGCGCTTTTCATGATGGGTGAGGGCAACTATGCCATCCGCAGAATGAAAGAAAGATATGCTCCGATGGTGAATCATCCGTTCTACACTACATTGTTCGAGGGCTGGGATATCGGAGAGAAAGGCTTTGGCGGCGGAACTGTCAATCATGCGTGGAGCGGCGGCGAACTGATAACTATTGCCCAATATGTCTGCGGTATCACGCCTCAGACTCCGGGCTGGAAGACATTCAATATCAAGCCGAACTGCAATGTATTGAAACACACGGATATAACTGTCCCTACGAGCTTCGGCAACATACATTCCTCAGTCATTTCGGAGTCGGACAGAGTCCTGATGGACGTGACCGTTCCGGAAGGCACTACTGCCAATGTCACAGTACCTGGAGAGGGCCGCTCATTGGTTTATATCAATGATGTTCCGCAGCCAAAGGCGGATTTCTACACGCTGACTTCAGGCACTTACAGAATAGAAAAGATTTTCGAACCGGAGTTCGCGATAGGCAAAGGCGAGTTTATTCTCAATGGCCGTCCGTTCATCGTGAAGGCTGCCGAACTTCACTATCCGCGTATCCCGAGAGAGTATTGGGAACACCGCATCCGTATGTGCAAAGCGTTGGGTATGAACACTATCTGTATGTATGTGTTCTGGAATTACCACGAGCAGAAGGAAGGCGAGTTCTCGTTTGAGGGCAATGCTGACATAGCGGAATTCTGCCGTCTTGCGCAGAAACACGGAATGTATGTCATTGTCCGTCCGGGCCCTTACGTATGTGCGGAATGGGAGATGGGCGGCCTTCCGTGGTGGCTGCTGAAAAAGAAAGATGTAAAACTCAGGACTCTCGATCCGTATTATATGGACCATGTGCGCCTTTTCCTGAACAGGGTAGGTAAGGAACTTGCCCCTCTCCAGATTTCGGAAGGCGGAAATATCATAATGGTTCAGGTGGAGAATGAGTATGGTGCGTATGGTACTGACAAACAATATATTACGCAGGTAGAAAATACCTTGCTCGAATCCGGCTTCACGGGTGTACCTCTTTTCCAGTGCGACTGGAATACGAATTTCACGAACAATGGTCTGGACGACCTGCTGTGGACGATGAATTTCGGAACAGGAGCCGACATCAGGAAGCAGTTTGCCCGTCTGAAGCAGCTCAGGCCTGATACTCCGCTGATGTGCAGCGAGTTCTGGAGCGGCTGGTTCGACCATTGGGGAAGAAAACATGAAACCAGACCTGCTGGGGTGATGGTTGACGGCATCCGTGATATGCTCGAGGACAAGATCTCGTTTAGCCTCTACATGACTCATGGCGGTACTACATTCGGACACTGGGGCGGCGCCAACAACCCTCCGTTCTCGGCGATGTGCTCGTCTTACGACTATGATGCTCCTATCAGCGAGTCCGGACGCGCGACTGAGAAATATATGCTCCTCAGAAATCTTTTGAGCAAGTATTCGGACTCGTCGTCAATGCCTCAAATCCCTGACCCTCTGCCTGTTATAGATATTCCTGAATTCCGGTTCCGTGAAGTGTCGCCTATTTTCAACAATCTTCCGCGCGCGAAAAAGTCCCGGGAAATCAGACCGATGGAAGAGTTTGACCAGGGCTGGGGAACCATTTTGTACAGGACCAAGGTCAATGAGGATATCCCTTCTGGGGCGACATTGTCCATCACCGAACTGCACGACTGGGGACAGATTTACATTGACGGAAAACTCATTGCCCGTCTTGACCGCAGGAAAGGCGAATTTACCGCTGAATTGCCGGCTGTATCGAAGGGAAGCCGTCTGGATATCCTCGTTGAGGCAATGGGACGTGTGAATTTCGACAAGTCCATCCACGACAGAAAGGGAATTACTGAGAAGGTGGAAATCATTTCCGGCTCGCAGGCAGTCTCTCTGCATGACTGGAAAGTGTATAATTTCCCGGTTGACTACGAGTTTACTTCATCCCGCAAATTCAGAGAGGCTAAAGGTCAATGTCCTGCTCCTGCCTACTGGAAGGCGGAGTTCGAGGTTGACAAGACAGGAGATACTTTCCTGGATATGCGCTCTTGGGGAAAAGGACTTGTCTGGGTGAACGGACACGAAATCGGACGTTTCTGGCAGATAGGTCCGCAGCAGACATTGTTCGTTCCGGGATGCTGGCTCAAGGAAGGCAAGAATGAAATATACGTACTCGACCTTTTGGGTTGTAAAGAGCCGGTAATCAAGGGTTTGGAGACGCCTATCCTGGATGACCTGCGTAGTGAGGACGACAAGGCGGGAGCGAAAAAAGTCATTGACCTGAAATCCGAGACTGCTGTTCATGAAGGCAGTTTCGCACATGAAGGTGGCTGGCAGGAGGTGCGGTTCGACAAGCCGGCAGAGGGAAGATATTTCTGTCTGGAAATGCTGTCGCTCCAGAATGAGGGAGAGAAGGCCGCGATTGCTGAACTGGATATTTTAGGCCCTGACGGAAAACCTGTGTCGCGTGAGAACTGGAAAATCAGTTTTGTGGACAGTGAGGACTCTGAGGACGGAAACCATTCCGGAGAAAAAGTGTTTGACCTTCAGGAAAGTACGTTCTGGAGTGCGGCGGCAGGGGAGAAGTGCCCTCATCAGTTGGTGATAGAAATGGAAAGCAATATCCCTGTCACGGGATTCCGTTATCTTCCGCGAGCTGAATCAGGCTGCCCGGGAATGATAAAAGACTACAAAGTCTATCTGAGACAGTATGATTTTACCTACGATGCTTTGGATGAAACTGCTGTCAATGAAGGTCTTGCGATATTGCCTTATCCGCAGAAGGTGGATGTGACCGGCGGAAATCTGATTCTTTCCTCAGGCAGGCTGAGTATCGGGGCTGTTCCGCAGTTCAAGAACGAGGTCGGGCTTTTCATTGACCAGGTGGCAGCGGACAAGGGCATTGACCTGAAAAAGACAGGTGTGAAGAAAGCTGCCATCAGGATTTTGAAAGATGACAGTCTGCAGAATGAAGAGGCGTATGCTCTCTCTGTTTCTGAGGACGGTGTGGTGGTCCGCTCCCGCGGTGCTGCCGGGGCGTTTTATGCTTTGCAGACGCTTTCGCAGATCATGACCGCAAACGAGGACGGTGTCAGCATACCTGAATGTAATATAGAGGATGCCCCGCAGCTCGGCTGGAGGTCATTTATGCTTGATGAGGGACGTTCGTTCAAGGGGATGGCGGTTGTCAAGCAGCTTCTGGATGATATGGCCCGACTGAAAATGAATGTGTTCCACTGGCACCTGACAGATGACCAGGGCTGGAGAATCGAGATCAGGAAATATCCTCTGCTTACAGAAGTGGGATCGCGGAGAGATTCTACGCAAGTGGGCTGGTATGAATACAATACGTATGACGGCAAGCCTCACGAGGGGTTCTACACACAGGCTCAGATAAAGGAAATCATCGAATATGCTGCGGCGCGTCATATCACGGTCGTGCCGGAGATAGAAATGCCCGGGCATAGTGCTGCGGCCGTGGCTGCCTATCCGTGGCTGAGTGCTGCAGGCAAGCAGATTCGTGTCCCGTGCAAGTTCGGTGTACAGTACAATGTCTTCAATCCTGCTGACGAGCGTGTTCTCGGTTTTCTCGAGGACGTGCTGGATGAGGTGATGGACCTGTTCCCGTCCAAGGTTATCCATATCGGCGGCGATGAGGTGAGATATGACGAGTGGAAGAATTCCAGGCAGGTAATGGATTTTATAGCTGAGAATAATCTGGGCTCTCCGGCCGGCCTGCAGGTGTGGTTTACCAATAAGATAGCCTCATATATCGAGAGCAAGGGGCGTCGGATGATGGGCTGGAATGACATAACCGGTGACCAGCTGCATCATTTCCAGAACGAGGCGGCAGAGACCACGGTGGGGCTTTCGCCTGATGCTGTCGTGCAGTTCTGGTCAGGGAAGCCTGAGCTGATGCTCAAGTCTGCCCGCCACGGCAATGACATAGTGAATTCGTTCAATGAATATACCTATCTGGACTACAGTACCGAATACGATCCTGTCCAGGCCACTTATAACTGGAAACCTATTTCTCTGGAGAAGGCCTACAGCTTTTCTCCTGTTCCTGACGGCTTCCCGGAGGAACTGAAGAGCAAGGTGATCGGCGCAGGGTGTCAGATGTGGGGGGAGTGGATACCGACTGTAGAAAAGATGAACCGTCAGGTCTATCCGAGGATAGCAGCGTATGCCGAGGCGTTCTGGTCTGCTCCGTCGCAGAAGGACTTCGCCCGCTTCCAGCGCAGTCTCCTCCCGTTCCTTACCCGCTGGAGCAGTCGCTGACGGCTGGTACCGGTTTGAGAACAAAAAAAACGGAGCGGCTGAATTTCAGTCGCTCCGTTTCGTGCGGATGGTGAGAGTCGAACTCACACAGGCCAACGCCCACTACCCCCTCAAAGTAGCGTGTCTACCATTTCACCACATCCGCATTTCGTGTGAGAATCAGGTTTCTCTTTCACTTTGGGACTGCAAATATAGGCATTGTTTGCTAAACTCCAAAATTTTTTCGCGTTTTATTTGAATTTTTTTCAAAAAACTTCGCAATGTCCCCGAAATTGTCTAATTTTGCATCCGTTATCCACGAGTTGGATACATAGGTTTATTTATTAATTTTTAAAACAGACTTTACAATGGCTGTTAAAATTCGTCTTCAGCGCCACGGTAAAAAGAATTTCGCATTCTTTCACATTGTAGTGGCAGACGCACGCGCACCACGCGATGGTCGTTACATCGAGCAGATCGGCTCTTACAACCCTAACACAAACCCTGCTACTATCGTTCTCGATGGTGAGAAAGCATTGGCTTGGCTTAATGTTGGTGCAGAACCTACACTTGTTGCTCGTCGTATCCTCTCTTATGAAGGAGTCCTCCTTAAGAAACACCTCAATGGCGGTGTAGCAAAGGGCGCTCTCACACAGGAGCAGGCAGACAAGAAATTCGCTGATTGGAAAGCTCAGAGAGATGCTAAGATCGAGGCTAAGAAACTTGGTCTTGACAAGGCTGCCGCTGAGAAGGCCAAAGCAGCTGCTGCAGCTGAAGAAAAAGTAAATGAGGCAAGAGCAGAAGCTCTCGCAAAGAAGAAAGCTGAGGCTGAAGAGGCTGCAAGAAAGGCAGCTGAAGAGGCCGCTGCTGCAAAGGCTGCTGAAGAAGCAGCTGAGGCACCTGCAGAGGAAACTCCAGCTCAGGAGGCTTAATTCCAGCATTATGTCTGAAGGAGCAGAACTGATACAGGTAGCGAGGATTATCAAATCCAATGGTACTGACGGTGAACTCGTTATGGGTTTCCGTGACATTCTGCCCGAAGATATCGACATTCAGGAACCGGTGTTCATCTATTGTGATGGACTTCCGGTTCCTTTTTTTATCTCTTCCATTGTCCCTAAAGGCACAGACAAGGCATTGGTCAAGCTGGTCGATATAAACACGTTTGACGACGCGGAAGAGCTCACTGGACAGGCTGTGTATGCCGATGCCGATAATTATGAAGACGTCTGCCCGGAAGAGGATGGCGACTTCTCCGCCCTCATCGGATGGCGCCTCGTGGATGCCGATGACTCGGAAGTGGGCGAAATTACTGACTATGAGGATATTCCTGGTAATCCTTGCCTGTACGTGGATACGAAAAACGGACAGATGATGATGCCTCTGAGCGAAGATCTCATACTGTCCGTAGATGAAAACGACCGCATCCTCAAGATGAGGATTCCTGACGGTCTCAGATAGATTCCCTTACAATACTCTTTCAGGTTCTATAACATTGTCCTGCAGCGGCATTGCTCCATTCTTGATGTCTCTGTAGAAGGCTGCCTGTGCGGTCATCTGGTACGGAATGAGCCAGAAGACCCCCAGACCTAAAGACAAGATGCTGAGTATCGCCCAGCCGATGAAAGAAAGCTGAAGATAGAACAGGTCGAATTTGTGACCGTCCATCAGCCTCATGCTCTCCTCGATCGCCTCATTGGCAGACATTTCCGGATGCTCGACGAGGATATACGGCGTAAGCGCGTAGGAATATGACTTGATGATTCCCGGGATAATCAGCAGCAATGTCCACAAGAAGATGTATATGGTGCTCAGAATCATTCCCCAGACCACGTGCAGCCAGTTTCCGAAACCGAGGCTGAACGAGTTGTTGGTCAGCCTGTTGTCGCCTGTCTCGAGCAATACCCTCATGCTGTTTGAATAGCCCACCGCCAGAGGCAGCAGCACGAACAGCGAAACGAATGAAAGCGAATAGCCGATGAACGGATTTATGACAACGCGCTGATAATAGGAATTGATAGCGTCATTTGAACTGAAGAACAGCGCCAATGCAATGAATATAATGGTGGCAACCAATGCGTTGGCCCAGTTTCCCCTCAATGCCGAGAGCGCTTCGTTCTTGTAATATTGATTAGATTTCATATCCATTATTGTTTAACTGACACACTTGCAACCATATTGTCGATGCAGCAATACAGCGGAAGGTCCGCGCGATTGGTCTGAAGTTCGAAATCCAGGTAGTCGAAAGGCAGCGCGTTCTTGATCTCCATCGCCTTCCAGCCGATCTGCACGGTCAGTCCGGATTTGTCATATTTGACGAGGTCAATGCTGGCACTTCCCGTCTTGGTCTCTCCCTTTATGGCATTGACAGTAAACTTCAGATAGTCTCCCTCCTGGAACTTCGGGAATCCTGAAAATCCGTATTTTGCGGCATTGACAGTGTAGTTCGTGTTTGCCACGCAAAGCCCGTTCAACGAGCAGGTGCCGATAGAACGGAGGTTGAACACCACCTCGTGGTCCGGCATAGCTACCTGGCTGTCATAGAAAATGCCGTATCCTTTGGACAGGGCCGCACCGCCCACGCTGTCAGCCACAATCCAGAGATTCTTCGGAATATAACCTTCACGGTAGGTGCTGTCCCTGCGGATGCCCACCATCATTCCTCCTCTGAACTCTCCGGATTCCTCATGGCGTTTCCCGCATAATGTGAGGGCGTTGCTGTTCCCGGTTCCGAAATCGGACTTGTTGAAAAGCCCGTTCACGAAATATTGGGAAGTGTCTCTGTATTCAAAGGTGCAGATGTCGGTGTAAGACTGCTCGAAAGAGCTTTTCATACAGCTGCTTAGACCTGCTGCAATCAGAATTGAAAATAAAATGCTTTTAAGTCTCATCATCTTTAAAAATTAAAATCTATCTTGCTAATATACATATTTTCCTAAAACCGGATGCCGACGCTTGCCTCGAAATCCACGTATTTGAACCGCGTGGTGGAGACGCCTGCTCCGAAAGAGAATTTCCCGAAGGAGAACAACGCTCCAAGATCCATCTCCAGGCCGCGACAAGAGTAGTCGGTGACCAATGCCCTTCGGCTGTCAACGTCTTCCCAAACCAATGTCTTCACTCCCAATCCCGTGCCAGAATACACGTTCAGCCATTTGTTGCATCGCCACATTCCTCCGATAGTGAAGCATTGCCTTGAATGCCAGGCCTTTCCGTTCTCCTTGGCCCAGAACTGCCCGTCTCCTGCAGCGCCGTCGCTCGAACATTTGTAGTCATATCCGGTATTGAAACCGAAATCAGAACGCAGTTTCAGGAACCAGCCGGCACCCATTGACGCGCCCTTTCTCCTGAATGTCTGGCCGAACATCAGACCTTCCGAAACATCGGGCAGAAGGCCAGCAATTAACATTATATGATTTTCGCAGACGTGTTTCCTCACCCTTTTCCTGATGGAGGCAAGACTTTCAGTCCTGATTCTTGCCAATGTCGCGGAATCAAGGTTTATCAATGACGAATCCTGACGGGCGACAAGTTTTTCTATGAAACGGATGCTCGGACTGACTTCCCGCTCCGGCGTGTTCAGAAGAATCTCATACACGCAGGCGGAACGTATCGGGACATTGAACTCATAATCCCGGATAATGCCGAAAGACGGATGCTTGATGGTTATTCTGCGTATCCCCTCCGGCACATAGAGCCAGATCTCGCCGATTTCCTGCTGGCAGTCCACGATTCCCATCACGCCGACATCGAAACTGAACCCCTTCTCTTTGGTCACGATTTTGATCAATGCCGCCTTCCTCCCGTTCTCATCGGTCTTGGCGTACAGCCTGGCATCCAGGTCGGTCTCCAGAGCCCTGAAAGACTCGATCTTGAAATCATCATCAGTGCTCTTGGCCGAGGAAGTCACCGTCCCGGAGAAAATCAGAACAATGATGGTCAATGTCCTGTAAATGTAATCAGCCCATCTGTCCATAATCAGAAATCATAAGGGCCGATAATGCCGAAATTCTTGTCCGGCTCCTCCTGCCATGTGCGGACATGGATGACCGGAGTGTCAGGATTGTGGAGATCCACGAGGATGAACAGGTATCCGGTATCCGAATATGATGACGAGAAGTATTCCTGACGCAGTTTGATTCCGTACAATCCTGGAGCCTTTCCTAATTTGGTGACATCACAGTCGGTGAACTGGATATTTATGAATTCCTGCGAGCGGAACACATTGGAAAGACGTTTGATATATTCGCTCTTGCTCTGTTTGGTGAACGACACATATTTCCCTGCGCCGAATTCATTGACCTTTCCGGCCGACTTCAGCACCCTTCCGGTTATGATCAGCGCATCCTCATCGAAGATGGAACTGATATAGTCCAGACGTTTCAGGGCATATGCGGTCTTGTAGCTTTCCAGGAAATTCATCAGGATAATACGCGCCTCCTCAGGCCAGTTCGTGTGGGAAGCGATGTCTTCCGCGCTTTTCCGGGCCAATGCAAATGACACGTCTGAGATTTTGCCGTCCTTGTCGAACGTGAACACGACATTCTCCACGAATTCCCTGTCATTTCTCGGGAAGGAGAACACCATCGGGATGTTCCTTGCATAAATGTTCTCGCCGAGACTGTAGAAAAGAGGTGCCGGGCGGTTCAGTACGCGGGCATTGCCATAGGAAATCAGTTTATGGAAAATGTCCAGACCCTCGCTCGTGAAAAGCGAGTCGATACCGTCAGTAGCCCTGTCATTTATGGCGTTGCATATATTTTCAATGATGGCTTCATATTCTGCGGAACCGGCCACCGGGCTCAGTTCGAGTACGAGGCTGTCCACATCCTTGCGCTCCTGGCTAGCTATCACATCCAGGATTTTGCGCTTGACATCCGAGAAGTCGATTTTCTGCACGGTGTTATGCGGAGCCTCGGGCTGAGTCCCGCAAGCAGCGTTCTGCACAGGCTTCTCCGGCACTTTGAAAATCGCATCCAACTGCTTGATGTCCCGATAGATATGCTGCAGGTGCTCGGCCCGTATCTCGTATCTTACACGATATTCGGAAACAGGAGAAGCAGAAGAAATCCTTGCAAATCCCTTTCCGTCCTTGGCCGAAAGAATGCCGCTCCACTTCTTGCCGTCGAAGAAACTGTAATCCACAGACTGTACGGGCTGTCCGTCGCTGCTGAAATCCAGTTCAATGACATCTCCGGCGTATCTGTCAGGTGTAGAATACTTTACATGAAGCCCGTCCAGGAGCTTGTCCTTCTTCTTTTCAGTCGAAGCTATCGTCTTTTCGTCCAGAGGAGGAATGCTTTTCAGCAATGTGGACGCCCAGTTCCAATACCTCAGGGCCACATCGACCTGCCTGCTTCCTGCTGCCTTGTCTGCGATGCTGAGCATTTCATTGACCTTGGCCTTCCTGCCGTCGAACAGACTGCTGACTGCATCCCTGCGTATGTACCTGAATGCCGTGGTCTTTTCCCGGTAGATTATTTCACTGGATTTTTCGATTTCGGAGAGATAGCTCCGCATGATTTCCCTCTTGTGTCCGGCCTGCATTCCGGAGAAACCCGCGATTTCGGCTATCTTGTCCGACAGCCCTGAAAGAGCAGCGCTGTCTGCCTTTTCCGCTGTCTTTTCTGACGCTTCCGAACAGATGTACGAGTAGTCCTTCCTGATTTTGCCGATATTCTGTGCCGGTGCGGAAATTACACTCAGGCACATCAGCGAGATGCCGACGGCAAGTGAGATATATCTGAAAGAACTACGTAACATGCAATATATACTATCGTCCGTTTTCACGGCTCAGCCTTGTAAGGCTTGCGGCAGACCCGCAAACCACAAAGGTACTCAATTTTTACTAAAATTGTTACGCAACATTTCGAACCTGGCTCTTTGGGCACGGTTCATCGACCCTGTCGCAGCATCAAGCAGTTCCTCAAGCTCCTTGGAGGCGGACTTTACCGCCTTCCGGGAACTCTTTCTGTCGGAGCACAACGTCTCCAGTTTCTCATATTTGTCGAGTATTTCGTCCCACTCTTTCCGGATCCTTTCATTGACCTTTTCGGCCCAGAGAGAAATCTCCTCCGAAGTCAGCCCGCCACTGTGCAGCGCTTCCGCCATTATATTGCCTTTAGTGTCAATGAGATAGAACAATTCGCCCTCGTTGGCCACGGCCATATCGTCGCTGACGAATTCCATCTTGCCGTATCTTGCGGGGAGGATGACGTTTCCGAGAGTGTCACAGAGCCCCCACTTCCCGTCCTTTGAGACAATGCTAGTCCCATTGAAACAGTAAGTGCTGCTGTCGTATGCGGTTTCAAGTTTTACGGAGGGAGTTTCGCCCTTTTCTCCGTCCGGCCCGGAGTTTCGCGCAGTGCAGGAAATGCAGATGCACAATACCGTCGCCGCAAGTTTCGTCATCTTCATCATTGCGGTACAAATCTAATGAAATTTTTATTATATTTACATCCCTTTAGTGAGCGTTTATGAGCAATATGAATTGTCCGTCAGCCTTTTTTACAGATGAACCGGAAGAAACTATGCCAGTGTCTTCCGCGCCCGAGGATTTGCGCCTGTTGGCCTCGTCTGAAGTCGGATATTCAGAACTCTGGCGTTGTCGCGAGGAAGGCAAGTTTCTGATTCTCAAGGCTCTGAAGCCACAGTATAGAAACGTTCCCGTCTATGAGGAACTGCTCCGGAAAGAGTTTTCGCTCGGTTATGAACTCGATCATCCGAATATCTGCAGGACTTACGGTTACAAGCATTATCCGGAACTCGGACATTGCATAATCATGCAGTGGATAGACGGCGAGCCGCTCAGGTCAATGCTCCCGATATCGGACAAGAAACTCTCCCGGAAAATCGTCTCCCAGCTTTGTGACGTTCTGGAATATATCCACAGCAAGCAGGTAATACACAAGGATCTCAAGCCTGAAAATATTCTTATAACTCATAACGGACAGAATGTCAAGCTGATAGACTTCGGCCTCTCAGACTCGGACGATTATGCGCTTCTGAAATTCCATGCCGGTACACAGGCGTATGCCGCCCCGGAACTTCTTTCCGGCGGAAAAATCGACTGCAGGACAGACGTGTATTCATTCGGGAAGGTGCTGCAGGAACTTCCGGGAAACTATGCCCGTGTCGCAGCCAGATGTACGAATGACAATCCTGACGAGCGCTACTCCGATATGGCAGAAGTACGCCGCGCCCTCGAGTGCCGGACCACATTGTGGCTGAGCCTCGCGGCATTTGCAGTCATTGCAGTGGTCGTGTCAATGATAATCTACGCCTGCAGTGACTACCGTTACAAGGCGCGCACGTTCAATGACGCCACTGACCGTATCGTCAGATTACTGTAATTTCGGTGATGCCGTCCACTGTGCCGGCAATATAGGAAGGAGTGTAGTCCGCGTCCCTTATGATCTTAGGTATGAGCAGCGGATAGTCCTTTATGATGGCGTTGATGGCAAATCGGTCATTCACAAGAAGCTGTGAGTTCAGTGACTTCTTCACCACGAATTCGTCGTTTCCGAGATATTCGAGTGTGACCACTCTGTCCGGATTCCATTTGATGATGACAGTCTGGCCTTTTTTCAGATCTTCTGAATATAAAGTGTAACTGGAGAAAAAAGTGGACTGGTAAGCGGACGAGTTCTTCAGATTCTTGCAGAATGTCTGGAAATCCCTCGTGCCTAAATATCTTGAAAGAATGTCCAATGTGGATATTCTCGGAGTCGGTCGCATAGAGACATACCCCCAGAGCCTTTTCAGCGTAGATGCGCTTACAAGTTCTCCGGTTTTATGATCAATGACCACCGACAATGCCTCGAAGTCTGTCGATGTGGAAATTCTTCTTCCGTAACGCTGCTCCACTTTCTTGAGCAGGTAGTTCAGTTCCGGTATCTTTGTCTCTGCCATGTTTCCCCCGTTTCCCCGTATTGTCGGGGCCCTGTTCATATCAGTTTTAAGGACAGCCGTGTCAGCTGTTCGTTCTATTTTTTATGCAAAGTTCGGTTATTTGCAAGTCCGTGTCAAGTTCATATTGGTTCACATTGAAAATTTAAACATATTTTTTAACGATTTATCAATATTTCTTCATATCTTGCTAAAGAATCATCGCAGAATGGTTCAGGCACTTTCCGCCTGCCTTGAGGAGCGGTGCTAAAACAATAAATCTTAATAACTATGCCAGCAAATCATCCTATTTTCCAGGGTACGTTTCTGTTCGGCAAGAAACTCTTGGCTGTTAATATTTCCAAAAATTACCAGGAGCGTCATGCTCCCGACGGAAGAGGCTCTACCTACGAGTGCGCGAGAAAATATTGGCGCCTGTCCAAGAAAAGAGCAGAAGGCGTGGACTACGTGATAGCAGTTGCTGACGGACGAGTTGTCGGAATATACAGACCTAAGAGTTGGTCGGCATCAAAGGAAGTTCCCGGAAAATTCGAATTTGAAGGCGAAAAAATACGTGAAAATCCAGTCGCTGCCGCAGATGCGCTGTGGGTGTTCGCAGGCCGCAGCAATCCGGTCAGATATATGGATTAGCTGATCGTCTGAAAATGATGTAAACTGGAGAGTTGCCGAAATCAGTTTTGGCCGCTCTCCTTTATTGTTACTTGGAATTGGAGCGAATTTGCTAATTTTGCATAACTATGGACCCGCAAGCGGTTTTGCGGGTCCGATACGTTTAGGAATATGAATCTGGACTTATTCAAGGAAATATTGGACATGGAATCCACGAGCGGACAGGAAAGGCGGCTGGCCGAATTTCTGGAGCGGCGGTTCCCGGAGATTGATCCGAAGTGCACCTGTACCCGTTACGAAGTGGGGGACGGGACATTGAACCTGCTCTTCCGCTGGGACAATGCAGGGATGACATCCCGTCTTCCGAAGGTCGTGCTTTGTTCGCATCTGGACACCGTGCCGCCGTATTTCGCGCCCCAGTTCAGGAAAATCAATGCAGGAGAAACCCTTCCGGACGGCAAAATAACAGAACAGGATGATCTGCTCATAACAGGACGCGGCAGCTGCGACGCCAAGGGACAGTTCTTTTCAATGTGGTCCGCCTGCAGCAGTCTGGCATCAGAATCCACGTCTGGAGAAACTGATTTCGGGTTACTGTTGCTCTCGGGAGAAGAAACCGGCTCGTTCGGCGCTAAAGCGTTCGACCGTGACTGCCCAGGGAGCGAATATCTGATAGTGGGGGAACCGACGGACAATCTTATGGTCTCCGCATCCAAAGGAACCAAGTCATATTCGGTCACGATTCACGGAAAAGCCTGTCATTCAGGCTATCCGGAACTCGGACATAGTGCTGTGGACACATTTGTGGAGTTTGTGGAGAAGTTGCGCGGCATAGACTTTCCGGAAGACGAGGTGCTTGGTCCGACGACTTGGAATATCGGCAAGCTCTCTTCTGACAATCCGCAGAATATCCTCAGTCCGGAACTTTCTTTCCGCCTGTATTTCCGTACCACCTTCGCGTCAGATGTCATGGTGCAGGAAACAATGGAACAGATGCGGTCGGAAGACATTGACATAGAGGCGTTTGGCGGAGATACCCCGATGCGCTACACGACTTTCGACGGTATCGGGACCAAGCCTGTGGCATTCGGAAGCGACACGCCGAGGATGAACAAGTTTGTTCACCGTTCGCTTTGCGGTCCCGGCTCCATTTTCGTGGCCCATACCCCGAGGGAATATGTATTGCTGAGCGACTTGGAAAAGGCTCAGTCCCAGTATGAAACCTTGTTGAAGAAAATAATAGATAACTAATTATGATACAGCTTATTACCACATTGTTTGTAACATTGGCCGCGGCCATTTCCCCGCGTACGGTGGTGCCGCTTCCGGTATCCGTGACTGAGATGGAGGGGACCTGTACACTTCAGCAAAACCCGACACTGAAAGTAGTCTGCAAATCAGACTGTGAAGGCGTGGATGCTCTTAAGGACTATGCGAAGGATGAACTCGGATGGACATTGTCGGAAAAAGGAGACATCATCATCACATTGGGCGACAGGAATTTCGTGAAGAAGGTCAATGCAGATGCCTCCATCCGTGAGGACTGTCGGGATGCAGCCTATTCATTGACAATAGGGAAGAAGGGCATTGACATAAAAGCCCTCGCGCCGAAGGGCGCTTTTTATGCGTTGCAGACGTTGAGGCAGATGACGGCGAGTGGCGACGAGCTGCAGTGCTGCGCGGTTTACGACTGGCCGAGATTTCCGTACAGGGGTCTGATGATAGATGTGTCGAGGAACTTCCGTGACAGGCAATTTATTGAGAAACAGATAGATGCGATGGCTCTGCTGAAGATGGACAAGCTTCATCTTCATCTGATGGATGATGCAGGGTGGAGAATCCAGATAGATTCCAGGCCGATGCTTACGAAAAAGGCGGCATGGCGTATCGGCGGTACTTGGAAACAGTGGCGTGAACTTGGATGCTTTTATTCCGAGGAGGGAAGTCCGATGGCTTCCGGCGGCTATTATACGAAGGATGACGTGCGTGAATTGGTGGCGTATGCTGCTGAGCGTCATATAGATATAGTTCCGGAGTTCGAGATTCCGGGACATAGCAGGGAAGTGCTGGAGGCCTATCCTGAACTTGCCTGTGTGGATGAAAATGGGGAAAGGGTGATGAATTCTGACATGTGTCCGGGCAGCGAGTGTCTTTTCGACTTCATCGAGGATGTCATGGCGGAGCTGGTGGAATTGTTCCCTTCCGAATATATACATATAGGTGGAGATGAGGCTTCGAGGGCTGCTTGGAAGAAATGCCCTCATTGTCAGAAGATTATGGCGGAAAACGGTCTGGCTGATGTGGCTCAGTTGCAGAGCTGGGTTACCCGGAAGGTCGAGAAGATAGTGGAGTCCCACGGCCGCAAGATGGTAGGTTGGGATGAAATCATGGAAGGCGGCCTTTCGGACAATGCCGTGGTGATGTCCTGGCGTGGTTCTTCGCACGGCGAGAACGCGATCAAGCAGGGCCACGATGTCATAATGTCGCCTAATACCTGGTACTATCTGGATTACACCCAGGACGCGCCGATCTATCAGCCTGAAGCTATAGGCGGCTATATTTCTCTTGCCAAGGCATATTCTTACGATGCGGACGTGGACAGCCCTCATCTGCTTGGCGTTCAGGGAAATGCATGGACGGAATACATTCCTACCGCGGAGCATCTGGAGTATATGCTCTATCCGAGAGCGTTGGCAGTTGCTGAAACGGGCTGGAGCAGGATAGAGGACAAGAACTATGAGAATTTCAAGGAGAGGGCATCGCGTTTATGCGCCGAGTTGAAGAAAATGGGCTATAATCCGTTCGATATAGACAAGGAATTCGGTACGAGGATGGAGTCCCGCGAGCCGCTGCAGCATCTGGCTGTAGGAAAACCTGTGCAGATACTGACTCCGTATGCCGAGAAATACAGGGCGAGCGGCGATGTTTCCGTCAATGACGGTCTGCGTGGCGGCTGGTCTTATGGAGATGACCGCTGGCTGGGCTTCATCAGAGATATGGACATCATCATTGACTTGGAAGAAAAACAGCCTCTGCACTATGTGGGAGCGACATTCATGGCTCAGAGAAACAACCATGTGGCAGTCCCGGAGCGTGTGGAAGTCTATGTTTCCGATGACGGAGAGAATTATACTTTGGCGAGCGTAAGCTACAGCCAGCTGCCGGCGGACACGTCGGATATGTGTTATGAGACATTGTCCTGTGTTGTCAATGTATCAGCGCGTTATGTGCGTTTCAAGGCGTTCCGCAGAAATCTTCCGCTGCACGCTTGGCTGTTTACTGATGAAATTGTTGTAAATTAGAGGTCATTTTCAAAACAGCTTCTCAGGAGGATTGTAGTATGATAGTAATGAAATTCGGCGGAACGTCGGTGAAGGACAAGGATGCGATTCTGCGCGTTACGGAAATAGTCCGCGGAAGAATGGCGGACAAGCCGCTCGTGGTCGTGTCAGCATTGTCGCAGGTTACCAGGGTACTCTGCAATATAGCGGAAGTCTCTGAGACTCAATGCACTGAAAAAGCAGAAAGCCTCTTGGCGCCGCTGCGTGAAAGGCATCTGTCCCTCGCGACTGAACTGCTGTCGGCAGATGAAAAAGTTTTAGGTCAATGTCTTGGCGACCTGAATGCTATCTGCGATTCGCTCAGCGATTTCGTGCACGGAGTCTGCTGTATCGGAGAACTTTCTCCAAGAAGTTATGCCCGTATCGTCTCGACAGGCGAGCTGCTCTCTTCCAAGATAGTTTCTGCGGCAATGAACGTGAACGGACTGAGATGCGGCTGGGTGGACGCCCGTAAAATGATCGTTACCGACTGTCAATATATGTCTGCGGTGCCGGATTTGGAAGCGACTCAGGCAGGTGTCAGACGCATTGTCCCGGAAGCTGCGAAAGGTGTGGATGTTGTTCTCACTCAGGGCTTTATAGCATCTTCTGTGGAGGGCGCCCCTTCGGTTCTGGGCTTCGAGGGCTCCGATTACACGGCTGCGATTCTCGGTATGGCTCTGGATGCTGAGCGTGTGGAGATATGGACCGATGTGGACGGTATCCGTACAGCAGACCCGAGAAAGGTGGATGTTACCGCCCGCGTGGAAAAGATTTCCTACGAGGAAGCGTCTGAAATGGCGTTCTTGGGCGCGAGGGTGCTGCACCCGCTGACTATCGAACCGGCGAGAAAGAAGAATATTCCGGTCTATGTGCTGGATTCGTTGAAGCCTGATTCGCCGGGTTCTGTGGTGACTTACGAGCAGACAGCCTGCGGCCCTAAGACCATTGCGGTCAAGGAAGACATTGACTTTCTCGAGATTACCTCCCGGAATATCGTCGGGGTTTCGTCAATGCTGGCCGGCGTTTTCAGCTGCATAGCGGACTATCCGGTAAAGACCGTCCTGGTGTCTTCTTCAGAGTCCAAGGTGGGGCTTACATTGGAATCAGGCCAGCCCGGATTTGAGGAACTGCTCTCTTCACTGCGGAACCGTTTCTGTGTGATGGTTTACAGGGACAAGGCCGAGATTTCGGTCGTGGGACGTAATGTGGTGTCCCAATCGGGTGTGTATGAAGATGTTATGGAGGCGCTTGACGGCTGCCAGGTCTATATGTCTGTACAGAGTCCGTCACTTCTGAGCACGAGCGTGGTGATAGACAGGAAATACGCAGAAGAAGCGGCAGGACGTCTGCATTCAAAATTGTTTGGATAGAAAAATCAGGATAAGATATGAAGGTTTTTATCAGTGGCTACGGCCGCATGGGAAGAATGGTGGAGTCCGTGCTGAAGAGCAGGAATATAGAGTGCTCTGGCGTGTCGGAAGATATAAAGTCTGCTGACAAGGCTGTGGCATCGGAAAGTGTCTGCATCGACTTTACCGTGCCGGAGGCGTTCAGGGCAAATTACAAATTCATCGCAGAGAATTTCAAGGCTGCGGTGGTAGGTACGACGGGATGGTATGATATTGCAGATGAGGTGTTTGCCTATTTCGAAAAATGCGGTACGCCTCTCATTTGGGCTTCCAATTTCTCGGTCGGTGTCAATGTCTTCTCTGCTGCGGTGGACTTGGTTTCCAAGCTTCTTGCAAAGTCTGGCGGCTATGCCCCGTATATAGTGGAGAAACATCATTGCCATAAACTCGATGCGCCGAGCGGAACTGCCAAGACATTGGCTCGTGACATTGACCTGAATATGGGCGTGAAGACGGATGTCGCGTCCGTAAGGGTCGGCGAACTTGCCGGCATACATACTGTCGGCTTCGAGGGTGGCTGCGACAGGATTACTCTCGAGCACGAGGCTTTTTCGCGTCAGGGATTTGCGGAAGGGGCCGTGTTGGCGGCTGGTATGGCTGATGATTTGTCGAAGGATGCCGACAGGCAGCGTAATGTCTATGAGTTCCGTGAACTGTTTATCGGTGGAAGTTTGACCTTATAATTTATATGTCAATGAAATTCAAAGGTTTGGGAACGGCATTGGTGACTCCGTTCAAGAATGGAAAAGTCGATGAGAATGCTTATCGCGCTACTGTGGCCCGCCAGATTGAGGCTGGTGTGGATTTTTTGGTGCCGCTCGGTTCGACTGCTGAGACTCCTTGTCTGAGCGATGACGAGAAGGTGCGTCTGGTGCAGATTACACGTGAGATGGCGCCAGGGGTTCCTATGGTGGCCGGCGTGGGTTCCAATTCATTGACAGGAACTGTCCGCAATATGCGTCTGCTGGATTCTTTGGACGTGCAGGCGTACCTGGTGGTGGTCCCGTTCTACAATAAGCCTACGCAAGAAGGTCTGTATCAATATTTTAAGGTGGTTGCTCAGGAAACTGACCGTGATGTAATCCTGTACAATGTCCCTGGCCGTACCGGAACCAATATGAAGACGGAGACGACGTTGAGGCTGGCTCATGATGTGCCTAATGTCGTGGCTGTCAAGGAGGCGTCCGGGGATGTGGCCCAGATTGTGGATATCAAGAGGCAGGCTCCGGACGGTTTCACGGTTCTGAGCGGCAATGATGACCAGACTCTGCCTCTGATGGCGAGTGGAATCGACGGTGTCATCAGTGTGGCTTCAAATGTGGCTCCTAAGATGATGAAGGAGTTGGTGGATGCTGTTTTCGCGGGTGATCTGCAGAAGGCTATCTGTTTGAATGACAAGTTGATGCCTCTTTACAATGCGCTGTTTGTGGAGAGCAATCCGATTCCGGCCAAGGCTGCCATGAAACTCTTGGGACTCTGTGAGGATGAGATGCGTCTTCCGCTCACGCCTGCTGTCGGGAGTACGGAGAAATTGTTGAAGGAAGTCATGTCAGGTCTTGGACTTCTGTAAGAGTTACCTTTTTATAAAGAGAGAATATGGAAAATGAAATGGAGCGTTTTCTGCAGGTCTGCGCTGATTTGGAAAGCGGAAAAATCAGGGTTGCAGAGAAAAAAGACGGGGAATGGATAGTCAATTCCTGGATTAAGGAAGTGATTCTCAGTGGGTTCCGTCTGGGCAAGCTCGCAGATATGTCGGAAGGGGAGTTCTCTTTCATTGACAAGGATACTATTCCGGTAAGGAAATTTTCAGTCGAGGACAAGGTGCGTATTGTGCCTGGCGGCAGTTCTGTGCGCCGAGGTGCGTATCTTGCTCCTTCGGTAATAATGATGCCGCCCGCTTATGTGAATATCGGCGCCTATGTCGATGCCGGTTCAATGATTGATTCCCACGCTCTTGTAGGGTCCTGTGCGCAGGTCGGAAAGAATGTGCATATCGCCGCTGCCGCCCAGATCGGAGGCGTGCTGGAGCCTGTCGGCGCAATGCCTGTAATCGTCGAGGACAATGTCTTCATCGGAGGTAATTGCGGGGTGTATGAGGGCGTGTTGATAAAAGAGGGCGCAGTGCTCGGCTCTGGTGTTATAATCAACAGGTCCACAGCGCTTTATGATGCCGTGAATGGCGGATTTATACGTCCTGATGAGTCGGGAAGACTTACTGTTCCAGCCGGAGCAGTGGTGGTGGCCGGAAGCAGACCGGTTACCAAGGGACCTGGTGCTGAAGCGGGGATAAGTCTCTATACTCCTGTAATTGTAAAATATAGGGACGGCAAGACGGATGCTTCTGTGGAGCTGGAAGATTTGTTGCGATGATGACTTTCTACAAATATCACGGAGCGGGGAATGATTTTCTGATTGCTGACGGAAGGGACATTGACATTGACCTTTCTGCAGGGCAGATTGCGCGGCTGTGCGAGCGTCATACCGGTATCGGGGCGGATGGTGTGATGGTGCTTGAGCGGAGTTCGGATGCGGATTTCCGGATGCGGTATTATAACTCTGATGGCTCGGGAGGAATGATGTGCGGCAACGGCGGGCGTTGTATCGTGGCGTTTGCTGCTGACCTGGGCTATGGGAGTTTTGTGTTCGAAGCGCCTGACGGTCAGCATGTTGCAGAACTTGAGAACTCTGTGGTGGCATTTTCTGCGGAGCCGAGAATTGTGCGTCTGAAGATGAAGGATGTGCAGGGCGCCACCCTTTATGAGAATAGGACGGGTGCGATGTTTCCGGATGTTTTTCTCGATACGGGCACGCGGCATCTCGTGCATTTCGTGGAGGATGTCGGAGAGTGTGACGTAGTTGGAACAGGCAGGAGTCTGCGTTATGATCCGAGGTTTGCGCCTCAGGGTGTCAATGTGAATTTTGTCCGTGTCAATGATTTTCTGCCTGACGTGAATCTGGATATTGATGTGAGGACTTACGAGAAAGGTGTTGAGGATGAGACACTTGCCTGTGGTACCGGTATAGTGGCTTCGTCGATGGCTTCGTGGATTCGCGGCGTTCTTGGCGGGTGCTCCAAGAGTTCTGGTTCCGTGGAGGTTTCTGCGCGCGTTCATGCCAGAATCGCGGATTTGAGGGTGGATTTCGTTCCGCGTTTGGATGGGGCTTCGTGTCAGGAGAAAACTGGTTTTCAGGGAAATGAAACATTGACTTTTACGGCGGATAATGTGTGGCTCCAGGGCCCTGCCGTTTTCGTGGCGAGGATAGAAGTACAGCTCTGATGCTGTGCGAATTTGTTTGATAGTGAGGAATTTATGGATTTGCTTAGATATAATTTGGGAGAGGGTGTAGAGGCGTTTACGACAAGGCGTGATTCGGAGCTTCCGTATCCGGTGATACAGCCGCATCAGACTCATTCTGCCAATGTTGCTGTCATCGACAGGCCTGATTATTCCCGGGAGGAACTGGAGGGTGTGGATGCCTTGGTGACTAATCTGAAGAATGTGGCTATAGGTGTGCGTACGGCGGACTGTATTCCGGTGTTGCTGTATGATCCTGTGTCACGGTGTGTCGGGGCTGCCCATAGCGGCTGGCGTGGAACTATCAACAAGATAGCTGCGCAGACGGTTCTGGCAATGATAAAGAATTATGGTGCAAAGCCTTCGGATATGCGTGCCGTCATCGGCCCTGGTATCTGTATCGACAATTTCCAGGTAGGCGAGGATGTGGCGCAGCTTTTCAAGGCGTCAGGTTTCCCTGTGGATAAAATCTGGTCGTTCCGAGGTCCGCGTACTGAGGGAAGTCTCGAAGGCGGCCATCATATCGACCTTTTCGAAGTCTGCCGCATCACGCTTCTGGAATGCGGAGTGCCAGAGTCCAACATCCAGGTCTGCGGCATCTGTACCTACAATAACACCGACTTCTTCTCCGCCCGCCGCGAAGGAGCCGACTGCGGCCGCAACATCAACGCAATAACCTTACTGTGATCTCTGGTCAATGTCACGGTTCTCTCCGGAAAGTGACATGTGCAGATTTTCTTGTACGAATGCTCCTTTTCCGTGTAAATCAGATTCTTGGTCGTAAGAATCGGATTCTTCGTCCTGGCCGGACCGCGAAGTCAGCGAGTTTTTTCCAATATGTTCTAAATGGACCGGCTATGGTCGATGGTGTTCAGGTTGCCTTTCCGCACGATCACGAACTCGTTTTCGAACGGCTTCTCTTCAGAAATGCGCTTTGTCCTGAATGTCTGGTACTTGATTTTCAACAGGTTCTTTACTCTGGAGTCTTCGTACATTGCTGCAACTGACCCAAAGTAAAAGTGTTCATGGGTGTCCTTGACCTCCACATGAATGATTGTCCGATTGTGCTTTAACATAACTTACTTCCGCAAATATAGCACATTGTTCAACAATTATCGAAAAGAAGTTGAAAGTTATTTCGTCGATACTGGCGATCACTTGGAAGAAGTGGTCTTGAGGTATGATGAATATGAGGAGTCGTCCTCATTGGCCGTGGCTTTATATGTCCGTCCGAATTACTTCCGTGAAACCGGTGAAGTGAATCCCTGTACTGAAGATGTCAATGTCTTCAGTGAGTTGTATGCTGTCATTACGGTTAATCTGCCAGATTCCATCGTGCTCCCGCAGGGGACGCAGTTCATTGACACGAATAATTACCCGTGGGTCTATAACTGGCTGATTGAGAATGGAATTGTCGAGCCGACAGGATATTGTGCCCGCAGCGGATTCTGTCTCTACCCGGCAATGAAGTTCCTGCAATGCCGATTAACTGTAAAATGAATTTGGATAAGCGTAGGAAATATCCTACATTTGTGAATCTATAGCGCTCTATGAAATATAGCGAATTAGAAAGGAGACTGCTCAAATTTGGATGTTATTCCATTGAAGTGCAGCAGTGTGGACACCCTTTATGGTTTAGTCCTATAACTGGAAAGACTTTTATGACGAGTAACCATAAAAGTCGTGAAGTTGCAACTGGGACATTGAAAAAGATTTTGAGGGATGCGGGAATTAGATAGTCAATTCTTATAAAAAGTATGAATAAAATTAAAGTGAAAGTATTTGTCGAAAAAGCTGAGTCTGGCTATTCTGCATATATGGACGATTCTCCTCTTGATTACGGGTGTATCGGTGAGGGTGTTACAGTGGAGGCCGCCATTGAGGATTTTTGTGCTGCATACGAGGAAATGAAAGCATATTATGCCACTAAAGGAATGCCATTCACTGAAGCAGAATTTGAGTTTTACTATGACACTGCAAGTTTTCTGGCGGAATATGCCGGGATATTCTCTCTTGCTGGTCTAGAAAAACTTACAGGTGTCAGTCAAGCACAACTCGGTCACTATCTGCATGGCAGACGCAAGCCGAGCAGAAGGACTATTGATAAGATTCAGAAAGGAGTGAATCATTTTGCGAAAGAATTGACCGCCATAAAATTCGCATAGTGATTTAGTGATTTTTTTTGCGCACCCTGTAAAGTGTTAAGTACCAGCAATGTAGCCATTTTCAGAGTTATCAAAATTCCAACTCTGAAAATCGTTAACTCTTTGTTGCTCAGCGATTTACTGGTTGCGCGTCCTGTGTCGTCCCGAAGCAGGGCAGCGGTGTGGTGCGTATGGTTCAGGCATGCAAGGCGAAAAATATTCACGAACCATATTACGAGATTCGTCCAGGAGGAGTTGCCATCGTATTCCGTTTTGAGGACATCAACAACGAAAGTAATTCCAATCAAAATTGCGAGTTGGATTGCGAATTGGATTGCGAGTTAAAACTAACTGATAGACAAAAAGTTATCCTATATATTTTAATGTCTGATGGAGAAAAAACTGCGAGTTGAATTGCGAGTCAATTAGAAGTCGGGTTAAGGAGTGACCATTGACTCATTTTCTTGCCTTGATATTTGCGTGTACATAGGGAAGGTCATAAGGCTAACTTTGTGGTCGTTAATAATGTGTATTTACACAAAATAAACGAATAGAAATATGGAAGGGAAGCAAAACCATCAAACAGTTGGCAAAGGCGATCCGGCTAAATTCCCCTGAAAAGAAAGGCTATTCGGAACGCAACCTTACCTATATGTGTCAGTTTGCAAAGGCGTATCCTTTAAGAACATTACAGAATTTCATTGAAACGGACGCAAAGCTGATAGCTCCAAGCGTGGAGAAAATTGCAGACGAAGTATGCTACTTAAACAATGTGCAATTTACGCAAGAGCCTCTTGCGCAAATTCAATCTATTGATAACAAAGAAATTACAATAACGCAAGAACCTCTTGCACAAATTCATAATGTTGTCAGAACCGTATCCGACATTTACCGTATGGAAATTAAGGATATAGAAAACATATTTATGGCATCACCTGTTGCACGAACCAATTGGGCGAGCCATGTGATTATGCTTAACAGTTCGCTTCCATTGGGTGTAAGCTATTGGTACATGAAACAGTCCGTGGAAATGGGCTGGAGTAGCAATGTTCTTAAAATACAAATTGAGACCAACTTATATAGCAGACAAATCAGCAACAACAAAGTAAATAACTTTACTGCAACGCTTCCCGCAGTTGAAATGCTTGGGGATGTCTCCTACAACTTGTCTGCAGCTTTTCGCAACCTGTCAGCAAGGTCGCATAGACCTCCCTTGAATACGGTAAGTTCCTCTTCCGTGAATCCGCCTGCGCCTCCATTTCCATCGATGCCGTTAAGCTTGTTGTAGAACCACGATGCCGACCGGTCGAAATAGTTGTGTGCAAACTCGTCCCAGTTCAAATTAAGGTCAATGTCATCGAGTTTCTTTCTGATTCCGGAATTTTTGATGGCTTCAAGCCTTTTGTTTGTCATTTCCATATCTGCTGTATTTCATGTCCTCCTCTTGTATTTCAGCCGGAGGTTTTGCCGCACAAAGGTACTGTAAAATTTTATAGTACGCAACCGGCGGGCGGTCTTGCTGCAACCACGAAGGCGTTTGCGAAGAATCATTTGATTTCCCTGATTGAGTTATAATGTGGCTTAATAATTTTGTGAAGATCCATCATTGTGTTATACATACAATCAAACTGTTTTTGCCAGTCAGACTGGTTCCTGAAGTCCGCTTCTAATTTAACATTGATATAGGACACTTTTTTATCATCCAGCCTTTTCCACTCCACCTTCTTGCAATTCAAAGCGTCAATCTGACTCTTGCAGTTTTTTTCAACAAAATCATATCTTTCTTTATTCTGTTCTGGATTGTCACTACAGAAATAAACTTGAACGCCTATCCAGTTTTTAATGGTGAGAACACATGCATAGTGAAACCCTGTAATCCCTGCCCTAAAATTGCACCAGTGATCGGTAGTAGCGTTACCATGGGTGAGAATGTCCAAGTACTTATTATTCAGGTAATCATGGAATTCACTCCAGAACTCCAGCCTCAATTTCTCTGTCTCAGTATCACCAGCTACCTGTTTCTTTATGGATTTGGACCAGTTGTTAGGTTTTGCCACAATATCAAATTGCGGAGCCGGCGCGCTATCTCCAATCTTGAAAAGCCTTACCTCTATGCCAAAGAAATTATAGTTGTCATCAGTGATGCTGTTCAGCCAGTCAATTGCAGCCCTGTGCTCCTCATCAAAGGTTTTGGCAATCCAAATTGCGGTGTATGCATCAAGTCCGGAGCAGTAAGTAATAACTTTTCCGAGATGGTCGTGGTCAGTCTTTTCCAGCTGATTTTCAATGACTACACATCTGTCGGTATTGATGTCTTTACAGAGAATGTCCGCAGAGAATGTTCCTACCTTGGCCTCTTTCTCCTGAACTTCCAGCTCCATACCTACTATTTCGCCGAGAAGATTGATGTTGTCATCCTCTGCAAGCCAAGGAGTAAAGTCCCGGGCTTCGTCTTTCCAGTAGTTCCTTAATTCTACCTTTTCCAGTTTTCCAAGTGGTGTTTTCATATATATTAGTCTTTTAATTGTCAAGCTACCCATCCATATCCCTGGACGCTCATATCCATGAAATGATTGAGCAGGATTGAAAGAATCCTTGTCATATGCGTCAGCAAATGTGCAAATCGGTACAAATATACTGTTTTCTTATGGAAAGGCGGACCAATTTGGCCCGTCTTGTGCTTCAAAAGCAGTGTTTTTGGCCCGATTCAGGATCAAGAGATTATTTTGTCATGATAGATAATATTTTCAGGTTAGTTTACGTCGTTAACTTTCCTGAACTCTCCGGTCGAGTCTGATTGTTCCATCTCAAGCCTTCCACATAAATAATTCCTTTCAATTTGTTTGCTTGGAACGAATGAGTTTTTTTGCAGTTCTCATATTTTTGTTTTCATCCCATGTATAATAGCCATTATCGCTATACCATCTCTCTATATCGTTAAGCTCTTTAACGATAGATTCTCTATCTTCATCTTCTACATTGTCTGTTTTAAGAAGGGAGTTGATCTCTTGCACTTTTTTGTACACTGTTTCACGGACGTCTTTTTGTGTAACAGTGTGTGCAATATCAGTTGTTTGATTTTTTGTTTCTGTTGTATTGCCTTTAAGATTGTCTGTTGAGTCTTCTTCTGGGCTGATTGCTTCAGTTGTTTTTCTTCCGGTATTTATAAACTCAACTACAGACGCGCTAGCTGTAAGTTTTCTCCTAACGACGGCTCCAAATACCCATACTTTTGTTGTTGTCTTAATACGAATGTCAGCCAATGCTTGATTTTGCTGTAGTTGCGCTGATGTTTTCAATTCTTCCACAACGTCAGATGTTGCGTGTGAGGATAAGCCACCGATGCCAAAAACATAACATGAGGAGACTTCAGCTGAAACAGTTTTTACAAATCTAAAGTTTCCTTGATTGAGAGCTACTGAATTAGGAGTTGTAATGTTAGTCAAACCTCCGCAAGAGCACAACAAAATAGCAGTTAACGGAATCAAAAAGAATTTCTTCATGATGCTTTATTGGTTTAATGAGTTTAATAGGTCTATTCTCATTTTGGATTGGTCAGGCTTTAGTTTGAATAAGTCTGTCGTTTGCTCCAACTCAAAATCAAAATTAGTAAAATTTTAATGTTTCTAGTAAAAATTCCCCGTTTATATTTCGAACAATATGGCTGCTCGAGATGGAATTCAGTTTTCATTGCCGGCTGTTTTTATGGAATGCATTACGATTTCTCCGATGTCTATAAATTGGAATAACCTGAATGTTAAGAATAAAAGTTAAGATGCTTGTAATGTCTTGATTATATGTGCGTTATGGCTGTGGTGCAAAAATAATAACACATTCAGGTTATATGAAAAAGAGCATAACCTGGCATTGCTGAATTTGACACCTAAGAGGTGTAAGTGCTTGTTGTGTAACTAGTTGTGTGGGTGGTGCGAGAAGGTGCGTACAGTCAGGTTGTTCGGAATCATGAATCTTTTTGCGAAAGAATTGACCGCCATAAAATTCGCATAGTGATTTAGTTGCGGCCATTGTCTGTTTTAATTTTATTGCGCATTCTTGTATTTGTCCAGAAATTATGTAATTTTGCATAACATTAAAAGACGTAATGTAAAATCGCATAATAATGGAAAATTTTTTCAGAAATCCGTTTGTCATAACCCCGTATGTCAGAGAAGAGTATTTCTGTGATAGAACGGAAGAGACAGCTCAGCTTTGCAAGCACATACTCAATGGAAGGAATGTGGCGTTGTTTGCACGACGTAGGCTCGGCAAGACTGGTTTGATCCGACATTGTTTCGCGCAGAAAGAAATCAGCGACGTTTTCAATACTTTTCTGATTGATATCTATGCTGCGAATAATTTGAAGGAAATGGTGGCGATCTTTGCAAATGAGATTTTTAGCAAAAGTGAATATTTCGGAATAAAGGACATACTTCTTCAGGGGTTGAAGTCGTTGCGCCCGCAGATTGAGTACAGTCAATTGACTGATAGTCTTTCGTTTTCACCGATTGTTGGGGATATTTCATATCCGGATAAGACACTTGAGGAACTGATGCAGATTCTTGATTCAGGCAAGAGGCCTTGCGTGATTGCAATTGACGAGTTTCAGAAGATTCGCGATTTCAAGGAGGCGAATATGGAGGCGTACCTGAGGACGGTGGTGCAGAAATGCCGGAATATTATTTTTATCTTTACTGGCAGTATTACGCATTCAATGACAAATATGTTTACCTCTCCGGCGAAACCATTCTATAACAGCGCAGTACAGATGACGATAGATGTCATTGACAGAGATGTTTATAGAGATTTTGCTCAAATGATGTTTAGGAAATACGGAAGAGGAAAGAAAATTGATGATGCGTTGATTAACCTTTGTTATGATTATTTCAATGGAATTACGTGGTATGTTCAACTGCTTATGAATGAAGCGTTTGCGATGGCTGAGCCTGGAAAGACAATAGGAGAGAATGATTTTCAGGCGATTTACTCTGCAATCATCGCTCAGCAGCATTTTTCCTACAATGAGCAGTTTTCGCGTTATTCCGAGAAGCAGAAAAGTCTGCTTCAGGCACTTGCATTGGAAGGTTCTGCTGGGGCTAACATTACTTCCAACGCTTTCCTGTCAAAGTACACTCTGGGTTCGTCAAGCTCCATCCAGACGGCCTGCCGAAGTTTGATGAAATTAGGAGTTATAGCAGAAACTGACGGTAAGAAACATATCAGCGACCTTATCTTCAGTGAGTGGCTCCGTCGTAACCTTGTTTAGTAAGCGTTTTTGCGGTAAGCGTCTCCGCGAGTCGCAGTGACATTTTTGCGTGACCTTTAAGTCGCTGGGTAATAACTGTTTAACCATTTTCGGAGTTGGTGTTTTCCGTAACCGCGGAGACGCTTACAACGACCCAATAAGTGGCCCGATAAATGGACCAATAAACTTGACCAAAATACGGAGCCTGACTATGCAAATGTTTGCTGAGGACAAAAGTCTGAGTAGGGAAAGGATATGCGAAAAGACGGAATTATCAGATGGTACAATCAAACGCGAAATAGCATTCCTCAAAAAGTCTGGTTATCTGGAACGTATCGGGAGCCTTAAAACTGGATATTGGAAAGTAACTGTCATTTGTGATAAGACGCGAAGGTGATTTCATCCGCACAAATCCACTCATAACCGCACAAGTCCGCTTGCGACCGAAATTCAAAAAATGTGATATTATCGGGATTTGCCGCACTGGGTGCGTCACATCCCTCATCGCCTACGCGGCGGGGCGGAGGACACACGGCCTTTCGCCGTAGCCTTCAGGAAGGTTTGCGCCGATGGTGTAGAAGGTCGCTGGTCGGGCGTTGCCGTAGAGCGAAGCAGCCCTCCGGATATGGAGTGCGCCGCTGCCCTGAAAGACCTGCGCCGCGAAGGGACGGAGGCATATTTCAAGAACATCGAGTATGGTCGGCTCTTCGTAAACATAGAAGAGTCGCTCGAGGTCGATGTAGGTCTGTTCCAGTGGCGAGCGGTCATCGTCCATGTTTAGGGTGCGGAGGTCGAGCCAATCCGTGATTGGCATGTCCAGCTCGAGGGTGGCGAGGCAGTAGCGGAGCAGGTTACCAAGTGTATAGCGTCCGGAGGTGCCGTAGGTGGCGTAGTCGTAGAACGGGACGCTCCCGAGCAGGCTGAAGCCGTCCGTGGCCTTGAGCGTCACGGTGTACGGCGGTGCAGCGAAGCTCTCGCTGTAGAGGTCGGCGGTGAGGTATCCTCGCCAATAGAGTGCGCCGTCGCGCAAGATGCTCATTCGGTACTTCCTCGGGTCGGCGGTGAAGAGCGGCAGGTAGTGGAAGTTCTCGCGGCAGACGATAGCTACCGTCGCCTCCGACGCCTTGACCGGAGCATAGAACTCATCGCCCCGCTGCTCCCATGTCACTCTTACCGGAGACACACCATCGAAGACGAGCTGCTCGCGGGAGCCGTCATAGTCCCGCTGCTCTATCTCCACCCTCCAGCGAATGCCGAAGTGCTTGCTGGAGAATTTGCCGTAGTATTTGAGTCCGAAGAGTTCCATTCCTGCCGCCGTTTTTACGGCAGTAAAGGTAGAGCATGATGCCCCTTCCAAAGGGAAACATTCTTACCGATGGCAGGGTAAAAACTCCGGATTCTTGGCTGATTTAATGCTCTGTAACATCTTTTTACGCCTTTTGTGTCGATTTTTGTCGAAAAATTTGGAAATGTCATGGGGGGGGGTATATTTAAAGGTCATAACAACATGACATGCAAGGCCTGCGAAGCAGTTAGAGCAGGATATGATTTATTTATTTTTTATGAAAAAGTTATTTTCTATTATCACGGCAATGGTTGTCGCTCTCACTCTCACATCCTTTGTTGCATTAAAATCTGAGCCGAAAGGCAATCCTGAGATGGCAGCACAACCCGTCTGCAAGTATTCTTTGAACCACTATAGTGGTACGATGGATTCAGACTTTACGGACGATGTTTTTGTCCTTGGAAGTTGTCCACTTCAACAAGATGTTTATGCCACAGTCGATGTTTATATTGAAGGCGCAAAAGTAGCAAGTCAACTCTTTATTATTTCTGCAGGTAAGACAAAAAGTAATACGTCAAAAATTTATCTTCGTGGGCATAACGGAGAAAAATATACTCTGAAAGTTGAATAATGGCTGATGCCAAACAGATGATTCACGGGCTGTTGGAAGAACTCCAGCAGCCCGCTTCTTTAACGAGTTATGACTGAGCCTCACGGCTGAGTTTATTCCTTCGGAAGGACGGTGAATCTATCGACGCCGACGATGACGGCCAGCCCGCCCCAAGTGCCGTGCAGCTGTCCCATGCTGTTGATAATGGTTATCTCTCCCTCCATGCCGTTATACCTTGTGTCGGGGTCGTCCTTCAGTTCGATAATCCGGATGCGGTCTCCGACCTTGATTCCTTTTGCCTCGATGATTTCAAAGGCTTTCTTTGCTTCGTTCATCATATCGTTGTGGGTGTTAGTGGGGAGGTTGCCATCCCCGTGTTCTTCTTTATTATGCTATTGAGTAAATCCTTACAATGTCCTCGATGGTAAGTCCTATCTGGGCAAGGTGCTCCGCGTCAGGCTCATTGAGGTCTCGGAGAGTCTTTTCGTCCTGCCTCTGCCAATATTCGCAGCAGCCCTTGAGCGGCTCGCAGCCGCACTTGAGGAGTGAATAGAAGTGAATGTTTACGCGCTGCATCGGGGTGTAGTTGGTGTTCTGTGCTTTCATGGTGTTCCGGATTTAGAGGTTGATGTCGTTTTCGTCAAGGGTCTCGAGGGCGGCGATGGCGTTCTTTGCGCTGGAGATGAACTTCATGAGGCGGTGGTTCTCCTGCATCAGCTTTTCGTAGGCCTCGGAAGGATTATCGAAGAACTCGAGGTTCTTGCCGATGATGATTTGCCTCTGCTCTTCGCGGTTGGCATTGTACTTTGCTGTTGCCCTTGCGATGCGTCCGGTGAGGGTCTTGATGGCGGCGTTGATTTCTCTGTTCATAACTCGTTTTTATTTTAATATCCTTTGTTTCAGCGTGTTAGGGTGTTCCCTGAACGCATTGCAAAGTACGCATTAACTTGCGTGTCCCAAACACTTCATTTACATTTGCTGAGCATTCGAGCACGAGTTCTTTGACATGTCATTTTTGAGTTAGCAAACAGTGAGTTGCGCGGAGAAAAAGCGACGCAAGACTTTGAAAGCAAGGGAGTTGAATTTGTAAGTTAAGCGGAGTCATTTTACTCCGCAACCCTCGGAGAAACACTGCTGAAGCACATAAAAGAGTGTGCTTATCGAGAGTGGTGAAGTTGACAAAACGCTGACATGCTGACGATAGGTTACAAGTCCGGAAGAGTTGGTTACGATTTACTTACAAAAAAGTGGCTATTCTTTGACTTTTGGCCGGAAATGCGCGAAGACAGGACATGGAGGGAGGGATTTGCCTCGTTGCGCGAGCCACATCCCTTCCCGCTCGCCACGGGGGGCCTTGCAAAGCGGTGTGGGGCTGATTTATCGCTTTTTCCAGTTCGCTGACGCTCACTTTGCGAAGAGTCCGGAACTCGTCTTATGATTGCAAGCACTCACCGCCGAATCCCGAACTCTCCGCAGTGTTCCGGCACGCCGGAACACGAAAAAAGCGAATGCGTCAACATTCGCTTTGCGGAGAGAGAGGGATTCGAACCCCCGGACCCGTTAAGATCAACGGTTTTCAAGACCGCCGCATTCGACCACTCTGCCATCTCTCCAATGTCGAATTTTATTTCGCCCACTCCGGTTTTTTGTGAAGTGGAACGCAAAGGTAAGGATAATTTTTGAAAAAACAAGTGATGGCGGTGAATTTTTCAGAATTCCATGTGAAAAACAACCTATGTGGTAAAAAACAACCTGTGTGAAAAACCACCCTTTGTGCTTGCGAAAAAAAACTTAGTTGCACTTGCGGAAAAAAACTCACCAGACGGTTGAGGGTAAAGCACCAGTCCTGCGTATCATATGCAAAGGACTTGAAAATGGATTATAACGATTACGATATTGAAGTAAGAAAAGCAAGGGTGAAAGCCCGGCTGGATGCAGCTATAGAAGAAAGCGCATTGTCAGGGGAGGACGGAATCCGTCGTGAAAGGCGAGTGTGGCCTTATGTCGCCGGCATCATTTCCGCAGCGGCGGCTGTCGTGTTGGCAGTGGTCCTTAACGTCGTGCCTCGCTCTGAAGACGAGACCGTGAACTGGGTGGAGGTGCTTACGGCCTATGGAGAGAAAAAATCAGTATTGCTTCCGGACGGTACGGTAATCTGGCTTCACAACGAATCCCGGCTTCTGTATCCGAGCGAGTTCACAGGCCGCACACGTCAGGTGTTCACATCAGGAGAAGTGTTCGCCGAGGTCGCAAAAGACAAGAGGCATCCGTTCATACTGTCTTCCAATAATGTCAATGTCAAGGTAAAGGGAACGGTTTTCAATTTCCGCTCATATCCCAAGTCCACGGAAGCCGAACTGACATTGGTGGAAGGTGCTGTAGATATGGATTTTACAGTATCCGGAATCAGGCAGTCCGTAGAAATCACACCGGGACAGGTGGTCAAGGCCGATCTGGAGAACGGAAAGGTCACGCGGACCTGCATGCAGCCGGAAAAATACGTGTCCTGGACAGAGCGTACAGCATTGTATTTCAATGATGAGACACTCCAGAATATCATAATGGAACTCCAGCGCCAGTTCGAAATCGAAGTCGTGGTCCGCAACAAGTCACTTTTGGGGAAACGCTTTTATGCGTCGTTCGTGAATGACGAGTCGCCGCTCGATATACTCAATGCGCTCAGTGTGGATGGAGGCATGAAAGTCCTGCAGAAGGACAATACCTATTATATATCAGCAAATTAGAAATGCTATCTGAAATTATTTTATTCGTTTAATTAATAACCAATTTATGCGTAATTATTCAAGATGTAGTAAGTTGTGCTGTCTTGTCATCGCAACAGTCCTTTCGTGGCTGTTTGCGGTATCAGCCAATGCGCAGGTTTCTATGTCGCTGAAGGATGTAAGTGTACGCTCGGCAGTGGAATATCTGCAGAAAGAGTACCATTACTCGTTCACGATCGGAACAGATGACATTGACATAAACAAGCATGTGACAGTACAGGTCAAGAATGTGTCAATCGAGAATGCGCTCGACCGCATTTTCGCAGGACAGAATGTATCTTATAAGGTCAATGGAAAGAACATTTCCGTAGTAGCCAATAAACCTCAGCCGGCTCCAGCTGCAAAAACGGCAGCCAAGACCCAGGCACTGGTTTACACCGGAATCGTGTTCGACGAGAACAACTCTCCTATGGCAGGAGCGTTCGTGGTGGAAAAGGGAACTGACAATGCGGTTTCTACCGGAGTGGACGGAAAATTCTCCATTAAAGTCAAGGGAACGAGCCCGGTGCTTTCGTTCTCTTTCTTCGGTTATGAAGACAAGGACGTGCAACTGTCATCTTCCAAGTCCAACATCGAAGTGAAGATGGAGCCGCAGGCGCTGTCGCTCGACCAGTCCGTAGTAGTCGGATATGGTACCATGACACGTAGGGACATCACTTCCGCCATCGGTCAGTTCAAGCCTAAGGCTTCCGAAAGACGTGACGTCCTCTCCGTGGACCAGCTTCTCCAGGGACGTATCGCGGGTGTGAATATCACTACCGCATCTGGTATCCCGGGAGCCAGCAGCCGTGTGAGCATTCGTGGTATCGGTTCCCTCAATGCCGGTAACGAACCTTTGTATGTCATTGATGGTGTGCCTATTACAAGTACTTCAGGTGATACGGGAGCCTTTTCGCAGGGTGAGTCCATGACAGGTCTTGCAACATTGAACCCGTCCGATATCGAGTCTGTGGAGGTCCTGAAAGATGCGGCATCCGCTGCCATCTACGGTTCCCGTGCCACTAACGGTGTCATTATCGTGACCACCAAGTCGGGAAAGAAAGGCGCTCCGGTAATTTCGATTGACGCAAGCATGAGTCTCAGCCAGCAGCCGCGTCTGGACAAGCTGGATCTTGCAAGCGGCGACCTTCTGATCGAGACTTTCAACGAGGCTATCGACAATTATAACATCCAGTTCGGCAAGACTCAGGAGCGTTTCATCAATCCTATGCCTGGAAAACCGACTCATAATTGGCTTAAAGATGTGCTCCGTACGGGCTTTTCTCGTAATATTACCGCTTCAGTATCAGGTGGTTCCGAAAAGATAAGGTACTATGTTTCGGCGACTGCAAAGCATCAGGAAGGAACAGCATTGAGCAATGCTCTCAATCAATACAGCATCAAGTCCAATGTTTCCGGAGATATCAGAAAATGGCTTTCTTTCGGTATCAACATGCAGCTCAGCTATACCAAGAACAACCGAGTTTCTTCCGGTTACAGCGGATATAATGTCATCAAGGCTGCTGTGGAGCAGTACCCTTGGGATGAGCCGTTCCTCCCTAACGGTGACTGGGCGACATCCAAGAATGTGCTCGTGAACAACAATGCCCTCCAGGCAATCAAGGAGTCCGATGTATGGCTCAAGACCTACAGGGCGTTGAGCAATGCATATTTGAATTTCCACATTATCCCGGGACTTGATTTCAAGACATCCCTGGGCGAGGATTTCTCAGCATTGGAAGAGCATGTTTATTATACGGCGAAGCATCCTGGCGGATATCCGTCGAAGGATAATCCTCAGGGAGGTTCATTGACCGACAGCCGCAAGTTCCGCAGCTCTGTAATTTGGGAAAATACATTGTCATACGACAAGAAATTCAATTTCGGACTTGGTCTCAACGTCGTTCTCGGTCATTCCGCACAGGTGGATGAGAACTCGATGGCTTTGCAGAGGGGTATCGGATTCCCTTCAAGCACATTCGACGTGAACTCTGTCGCTGCGGAAATCAGCAAGGCCAATTCAAGCCGTACTGCTTATGCGCTCCAGTCGTTCTTCGGCCGTGTCAACTTGAACTACAAGGACCGCTATGTGGGAACTCTCACGATGCGTGCCGACGGATCTTCCAAGTTCGCTGCTGAGAACCGCTACGGATATTTCCCTTCAGCAAGTATCGGATGGAATGCCGACAAGGAATCCTGGTGGCATGCTGACGGCATCACCATGAAGCTCCGTGCCAGCATCGGTGCCACAGGTAACCAGGGCAACATCGGACCTTATGCATATCAGGCACTTGCATCCGGAGGAGTGAACTATAACAATGTCAATGGCCTCGGTCTCAGCACTCCTGGCAACCGTGACCTGAAATGGGAAACTGCCGTGCAGCAAGACTTGGGTATCGACATGAGTTTCTTCAAGGGCGCATTGTCCTTCACTGCTGATGTGTTCAACAAAGACACCCGCGACCTGCTCTACAGCAAGCCGACGATGATTACCACGGGATATTCCAGCTATACCTGCAATATCGGTTCAATGAACAACAAGGGTCTTGAGCTCACCGTTGCCGGAAACGCCGGAAAGCATGACTTCAGGTGGAGAGGAGACTTCAACATCTCATTTGTCCGGAACAAGCTGACCAAACTCTTGGATGACAGCGAGATAATCATGCCTGACTCTTTCCACGCATTGCAGGTAGGCAAGGAAGTCGGTTCATTCTACATGGTCAAGATGCTCGGCATCTACCAGCATGACGAGGATGTCCCTGAGTATCTCTATGAGAATGAGGGAGTACGTGCCGGTGATGTCATTTATGATGATTATAACGGAGACGGAAAGATTACTGCTGATGACCGTCAGATAGTGGGTTCCGCAAATCCTAAGTTCAGCGGCGGTTTCAACAATACATTCACTTGGAAGAATCTGGAACTCTCCGTGTTCATGACATACTCATACGGACAGAGCGTATATGAATATTGGACTGGTGGCCTCAGGCTCGGAAACGGAACATGGCCGCAGCTCAAGTCCGCATGTGAAGGAAGATGGACAGGTCCCGGAACGACCAACAAGACTCCTCGTGCAATTTACGGACAGAGCTGGAACAGTACCAAGTTCGTCAATACCCGTTTCCTGCACGATGCGTCATATCTTCGTCTGAGATCCATTACATTGGGTTACAATCTCCCTTCGAAGTGGATGCGCGCGATCAAGATGAACAGCGTAAGGGTATATTTCCAGTTGGACAATGCCTACGTGTTCACGAAGTGGCCTTATCTTGATCCGGAAGTGTCATATAATTCCAATGCAGCCACTTACGGTGTCGATTGGCTCAATCCTGGACAGCCTAGGACGTTCATGTTCGGTGTCAATCTTAAATTCTAATTGTCGATATGAAAAAGATAATATTAGCGCTGTTGACAGCATCCATAATAATTTCGTCCTGCGACATTTTGGATAAATATCCGCACGATGCAGTATCAAGGGACAGCGTGTCAGAAGAAGATCTGGAGCTCCTTTACACGGGTCTTTACTGCTACTCGCAGTACAAGCCGGGTTTCGAGGGATATTTCCAGAATGATATGACGGGAGGTGACTTCTTCCGTGGAGGCGGTTCCGTATGGCCGGACGCTCCGTCATGGATCAAGGACTTTTTCCTGCCTACCAACGGCTGGATCCAAGCCCCTTATACAGGATATTATGCCCTGCTCTATCAGATAAACAGCTTCATCGAGGTTGCAGAGAAAGCTCCTCAGAGTGACAAGGTCCGCCAGATGCTCGGAGTGGCATATTACTTCAGGGCATTGGACTACTACAACATTGTCACCAAATACAGGATCGCTCCTCTGATGAGGGTTACCAGCAATGACCCTCAGCCGAATTCCACCGAGGAGGCCCTCTGGGCTTTTGTCAATGAAGACCTCGAAAAAGCATTGGCGATGTGCCCTGAATATTCTACCAAATATTATGTCTCCTTGCAGGCAGCCAAGGCACTTGCGGCGAGAGCATATATCGCCCAGGGCAAAAAGGCCGAGGCGGCGAAACTTGCTGATGAACTCATAGCTGATCCGCTGTTCGCATTGGATGATTTTTCCAAGATTTTCCGTGGCGAGGCCAATTCAGAGGTGATATTCACGTTCGCCAACTTGCCTGAAGAGAACGGTATCAAATTCGCTGGCGAATTCCTGCAGCCTGCTACTATTTATGTGCCTGTGCCAGAGGTGATTGCATTGTTTACTGATAACGACAAGAGAAAGTCGATCTCGATAACGGTGGACGGAAGCGAAACTGTATTGAACAAGTATATCAACAAATCGTCCTCGGACCCTATCATCATCTCCCGTCTTGCAGAGATGTATCTTATCAGTGCAGAGGGCAAGGGTCTTGCCGGAGGCGGTCTCGCCAGACTCAATGAACTCAGACGCGCCCGTGGCCTTCAGGATCTTTCACCTGCGCCGAAGAACGAGGAGGAATTCATTGATGCGATACTTGCAGAAAGACGTCTGGAGTTCCTCGGAGAGGGATTCAGATGGTATGACCTCGTCCGTACCGGCAGATATATGAAGACGACAGGCCTGCCTGAAAAATACACGGTGTTCCCTATTCCTCAGAGACAGTTGGATTTGAATACTGTTAATCTGCAACAGAATGAACTTTGGAAATAACGATATGAAGATATTAAATAGAATATGGCTGGCTGCCAGCGTGCTGATACTCTGCGCAGCTTGCGACAAGGCTCAGGACACGGACTTCCTGTGTGAGCCGACTACGGAAATCGGAAAGACTTTCGTGGACAAATGCCAGGAGGTGGCGAGAGTGTTCAAGGACACATCTTTCGTGGTGGCTGTGGGAGTTGAGGAGACCGATCTGCACCTCCAGACAATGGAAGGATATGTACAGCAGATATGTATCCTCCGCATTGACACCAACACTCCGGGCCTGAAAGTGAAGGTAGCGATGCCTTACAACAGCAATTCCATCTCGGACTGCTGGAGAAAACAGACATTGACTGATATGGCGGCCGCTATGGACAAGAGCCGCGCGAGAGTCGTAGGTATGATCAACGGAGATTTCTGGAATATCAACACTCCGATCAATCCGAGAGGTCCCGTGCATCGTGGAGGAACGATTGTTTCATCAGCATGGGACTATAACCCGAATGTCGAGCAGCAGGCTCTCAGCTTCGTCGGAGTCGGTTTCGACAACAAGATGGTAATTGCCGAGCGTGCAAAATACGAGGAGATGAAAACCAGTCTGAAGGAATGTACTGGCGCAGGTCTGATCCTTCTGTCTAACGGTCATTTCTCTGGAACTGAATGGGTTGCAAGAGACCCGCGTACCGCTATCGGATATACGGATGACGGCATCGTGTATTTCCTGACGGCTGACGGACGAAGGACATTCGGTGCCGCAGGTCTTACCTATAAGGAAATGGCATACATGTTCCAGTCTCTCGGATGTTCCGGTGCGGCCAATCTGGACGGCGGCGGTTCTGCCCAATTCATGGTGCGTCACCCTATCGCACAGGTGTTCCAGATCCGCAACCATCCTGCTGACGGTGCTGAAAGACCGGTAGTATCAGGCTGGGCCGTAACAGTAGATGAACCATAATAATTGATGACAATGAAAAGAATAATATTGATACTTCAGATGGCTCTGCTGCTTATTGGCGCAGCGTCTTGTTCGGACTCCGCATCGGGGAACGGGCTTGCTGCGGAGCCGGAGCTGATATCCATAATCCCTGTATCCGGAGCGTCCGGATGTACAGCCATAATTTCCGGAGTGAATTTCGCTGCGGAACAGTCTGCAAACAAGGTCTTTATGGACGGAAAAGAGGCACAGGTCGTGTCTTCTTCCAAGAACAGAATCCAGATAGTGACCCCGGAACATGCTGACGGAAAGGTAGATGTGAAAGTTTCCGTGAACGGTACAGAGGTTTCCGGCCTGGATTTCACTTATGTGACACTCGCTGAGCCTGAGGTGAAGATTACCGCGTTGAGGCCGTCTTTCGGTTTCGTAGGGGACAATGTCACCATTCTCGGAGAAAATTTCTCTGATGAGTTGGCCGACATGTCAGTTACCTTCGACGGCGTAAAAGCGAATATCCTCACGACATCATCTTCAGCATTGTCAGTAACCGCACCTGAACACGCACGCGGACGCGTTACCGTGGAAGTGAAGAACGGTACCAAGACGGCTGTTGCGGAATTCACTTACGTGGAACTGATGATATCCAAGTCCACTCCTTCAGAGGGCGGCGCCGGAACTATCGTGACCATCTACGGTGAAGGCTTCAGCGAGGAGCTTGCGAACAATGTGGTTATGGTCGGCGACCAGGTCCTGACTGTTACGGAAGCTACCGCCACGACATTGAAAGTGGAGATGCCTGCACTCGGAACCGGTACTTATACATTTACCGTGAAGGTGGGCGAGAGAGTCTGCACAGGCGGTTCATTTACAGTGGCTCCTCTGTGGTATGTGGAGACTGTTGCGGGTTCTGTCCGCGGAACAAAGGACGGAATCGGTAAGGCTGCAAATCTGGAAACTGTCCAGCATCTCGCGATGGGACCTGACGGCAAAGTCTGGTTCACTTCGCGTGGAGGAGCAGGAAGGGATGCCATCAGGACATTGGATCCTAAGACTTGGGAGGTCAAGACTGTTATCGGCATTGACAATGCACTCATCAAGAATACTCATCCATGGGGCTCTACATTCGATTCCAAAGGTAATTATTATGTTGCAGGAAAAGCAGCTGGCAAGGTGTTCAAGCTTGCCGCGGGGACCAATGAAATCAGCGTATTGTCGCTTCCTGCACATAAACTGACTACCAATCCGATGTGCGTGCTTACTGATGCGCAGGACAATCTGTATTTGCTGAACCGTAATGCAGGAACTGAGGCCAAACCAAGTTATATCTCGGTATATGACAAGAACCTTGTGCTGAAGCACGACTGGCCGGTCAGGTTGTTTGCTGAACACATGGCGTGGAACAAGGACAAGACTAAACTTTACATTGGCACGACTGGTGCTCCATTCGGAATTTTCGAATTTGATCCTGCTACGGGAGAGATGAAGAAAATCGCCGGTACCAATGATAAGCCTACTAGTGCGGTGAATACGACAGACGGCGAGCCGGGGAAACCTCTTACTGCGACTATCGGCCAGATAGAAGGTATTGCAGTCGATGCTGAAGGTAACCTGTGGTTCTCCGATGTGACTACTGCTACAGTCCGCGTATTGGTTCCTGGAGAAGGCGGAGACTATACCAAGGGTACCGTCAAGACTCGTGCAGGTATGAATTTCGTGCCGAAATATCCTGGAGTTGACGGACTTGGCACCAACGCCGGATTCAAATACCCTTGCGGATTGCTTCCGATGCCGGACGGTTCAATGCTGCTTGCAGACGGAACCGGCTTTACCATAAGAAGGATATACTCAAAATAAGCGTATATGAAAAAAACGATAATTTTAGCGGCGATGGCACTTGTAACACTTGCAAGTGCCTGCCAAGAAGATAAATACGTTGCCAATGTGACGGAACTCAGCCTTGTGCGCATGGACCCTGAAAGCGGATATTCCGGCGCCATCGTGAAAGTCCTCGGACGTAATTTCAGCGAGAAGGCGAAGGACAATGTAGTCCTTATCGGCGGTAAAGAAGCCAAAGTGCTGGATGCCAACAAATGGGACCTTACAATCGTGGTTCCTGAAAATGAACCGGCTGAGTATGAGGTGGAGGTTACTACACCTGCAGGCAAGGCAGGCGGAATCAAATTCCTCTACAAGGAAAAGCCTGAACATGTATATCTTGCTTCCATCTATGCCGGACAGGCCGGCAAGAATGGTGTGCAGGACGGTATGGGAGTTTCAGCAATGTTCTCTTCTCCGGAAGGTATCATCCCTATCGGCGGAGATAACTACTACATCCTCCAGAGAGGAACATTTGCCATCAGAAAGATGGATTCCTTTGGACGGGTCACTACTGTGAAGACATCAGGCGCGGAACTTCACCATCCTTGGCAAGGTGCAGTCGCTCCGTCGGGAGAACTGTACTTCTGCAACAAGAGCAGCAACCAGCTCGTGAAGATGGATGCTGCCGGAGTTATAAAAGTGGTTTCAGGATTTACCTTGCAGAACCCTATGGGTGTAAAATTCGATTCTGACGGCTTCGGATACATCTCCAACAGAAACACTGACGGAGGCCAGGTAATCAAGTTCAAGGACGATGCCGTGGTCGAGATTTATAGTATTCCGATGCCTACATGCACTGCGGTGGATGCTGCTGGAAGAGTTATAGTCGGCACTAATGATTCCGGTTATCTTTATATGATAGACAAAGACGGTAAAATCAAGAAGATTGCAGGAGAGGGAAATCGCAATGGCTCCAAGGGAGACGGCGTTCCGGGAGATTTGCTCGACAAGAGTACAATCGGCATGGTGAACGGAATCTGGTGCGCAAAGGACGGTGCATTGTATTTCTGTGATGTTACCGCCCAGTCTGTAAGAAAACTTACTCCGGGAGCCGGCGGTGACTATGCCAAAGGCAAACTTGAAACCATAGCAAGCGGTTTTTACCCTTCTGATGTCGTGGTTTCTGAGGATTGTGCGAAAATTTTCGTAACTTCGGCGACCACGAATACCATCAGACTCATAGAAATTATCTGAAATGACGGAAAAGAATCTTGTCAGCAAACTGAGACGAGGGGATAAAGCGAGTTTCGATGAGCTTTTCAACAGGTACTTCGAGCAGTGCTTCACTTATGCGGTGTCACTGCTCAAGGATCCTGACGCAGCTGAAGATGTGGTTCAGAACGTGTTTCTGAAACTCTGGTCAGGCCGCGAACGTCTCGATTCTTCCAGACAGTTCAGGAGTTATCTTCTGACAGCTGTCAGGAATGAGTCCATAAGCTGGCTTCGTGCCAAGTTTGTTGTTGACAGGGAACGCCGTCCGGTTCAGGAACCTGTGGATGAAACCCAGAATATCCTGAACTCCATATCTGCGCTCGAACTTGATGCCACTATTTCGGCCGCCGTAAGCCGACTTCCGGAAAAGCGGCGTCAAGTATTCGAGAAACGCAGGCTTGAGGGGAAGACGGTGGACCAGATTGCCGAGGAAATGAATCTTTCTCCCAAAACGGTGGAAAGGCATCTTACATTGGCTCTGAAGGATTTGCGACATGTGATTTCATAAACACAAAAACTATAGACAATGTTTTCTTTACTGCTTATCGCACTGCTGCAGCTGCAGCCGATACAGATGCTCCGGGAAGATCCGGACAGGGCGGGGGTGAACACCCATCCTTATGAATTCAAGGAAATGCAGGTAACACCGGCTCCTAAGGGATATGAACCTGTGTATATCAGTCATTACGGACGTCATGGCTCCAGAGTGAACTGGGGACTCTCGAATTACACTTATGTGATAGATATTCTGGAAAAGGCGGACAGCGCCGGCATTCTTACGCCGGAAGGCGAAGGCCTTCTGCAGGAGGCGAAGAAGGTGGCCGAAGTCCATCACGGAGCAAACGGGCATCTGACCCGCCTTGGCGAGAAAGAGCACCGGATGATAGCAGAAAGGATGTATGAGAGCTATCCGGAAGTGTTCCGCAAGGGCAGCGGACTGATAAGAGTGGAAAGCAGTACCGTGCACCGTTGCCTTGTCAGCATGGCCAACTTCGTGGGCGAACTCATCCGTCTGCAGCCGGGACTTCAGTTCGAGATAGACAGCGATGACGTCATCATGTCGTATATCAGCAACGGAGCCTCCAAAGAACAGAATGAGGCTTCTGCGGTGATGCTTGAACCACTGAAGCATGTGCAGACTGATACCGTGAAGGCCATGGCATCATTGTTCACCGACCCGCAGGCTGCAAGGCAGTTCGTGCGCAATGTGGACAGATTCCAGACGAAAATCTGGGAAGTCGCCAGAATCGCGCGCTCCTCAGGAGTCGAGACCGATGTTTACAGACATCTGCCTGAAGACGTCATCTACAAATGGTGGGACTACAGCAACCGTGAACTTTATATCAGGCACGGAAATTCGGTGGAGTTCGGCAAGGAAAGGATGAAGAACACAGAACCTCTTGTCAATGACATTGTTGCGAAAGCTGATGAGGCACTGGCATCCGGACATTATGCTGCCGATCTGAAGTTTGGGCACGACTATCCGCTCATGGCATTGGCCGGATACCTGCATCTGAGCGGAGTGGGCGAAAGGCTGTCTTTCGATGAGATACCGCAGAAATGGAATGATCCGATGAACATACCGTTCGCGTCGAATCTCCAGATGATTTTCTACAAGAGCCATAAGTCGCCGGACGTGCTGGTGAAGTTCGTGTATAATGAGAAGGAACGCACCATCGCGGAGCTGGAGGCTGTCTCCGGAGTTTACTACAGATGGGAAGATGTCAAGAAGTTCATTGACGGAAGAAAATAAGTTTATAAGAAAAATATCATGATGAAAAGCAGAATGTTGGCGACAGCAGTCGCTTCTGTGACAATGCTTGCTATGGCATTTGTCGCAAACGCCGGGGAACCGGAGAAAGATGGATTGGTATATCACGATGCCACGGAATTTCTGATTGGAGGAAAAGCCACTCAGGAGACATTGACCCCTTATGACAGGCTTCCTGCCTCTTATGAAAAGACCACAAGGCCTGAACTTTGGAGGCACGGACATCATTCTGCGGGGATCTATGTGCGTTTCCGTACTGATTCCCCGATTATCAAGGCCAGATGGACCTCGCTTTACGGAGCGTACATGAACCACATGGCCCCGTCCGGAATCAGAGGCCTTGACCTCTATGTGCTCGACGAGGGAAAATGGTATTTCACCGGCGTAGGCAGACCTTCAAAGAATGACAAGACTTCTGAGTATGTGCTCGTGAAGAACATGGACCGCAAGGAACGTGAGTACATGATCTATCTGTCTCTGTATGACGGAGTCACATCACTTGAAATCGGTGTGGACAAGGCCAGCGTCATCGGCAAGCCTCAGGTGGACAGCCCGAGAAGAGGATGCCCGATCGTGATGTACGGCACAAGTATCCTCCAGGGAGGCTGCGTGTCACGTCCGGGAATGGTGAATACCTCATTGATCGAGAGGGCTCTCGACATCGAAGTCATCAATCTTGGCTTCAGCGGCAATGCGCTTCTCGACTTGGATATTGCCCAGCTGATGGCATCGGTGGAGACACCTGCGCTCTATGTTCTGGACAATGCTCCGAACTGCAAGGCTGACCGCATCGAAGCTCATAGTGTGGAATTCTTCCGCGTTCTCCGTGATGCCCATCCAGATGTGCCGGTGGTTATCGTAGAGCATCCGCTATATCCGACAATGCGTCTGAACAATGCTGAACGCGAGGATATTATCGCAAGGAACAATGCCCAGAAAGCGTTTTACGAAAAACTTCGCAAGGCAGGGGAGAAGCGAATCTACTATGTGCCTGGTGACAAACTTTTAGATGAAATGAAGGAGGGAACCGTGGATGGTGACCATTTCACGGATCTCGGAGTGACATATTATGCCAAGGCTCTTTTGCCGACAATCAAGAAAGCGCTCAAGGCTTCTCCCAACAAGGTCGGAAAGTAATCTCTAAAATGATTTTATAGAAATATTGCACTCCGGCTTTTTGGTTATGCCGCGAATTAAGAGTATATTTGTGCCGCTTTACAGCAGATACAGATATACTCTTATATATTATATGAACCGAACGCGAAAATCTTTGATTGTATGAAAGTCGGAATCATAATGGGCTCCACCAGTGACTACGAAGTTATGTCCGGAGCCGAAGAAATGCTCAAAGCGCTCGATATCCCATTTGAAAAGAGGGTTGTAAGCGCGCATAGGACACCGGATCTTATGTACGAGTATGCGAAGACTGCTAAAGCAAGGGGCATCAGTGTCATCATCGCCGGAGCCGGCGGGGCAGCTCACCTGCCTGGAATGGTGGCAGCCATGACTATACTTCCTGTTATCGGTGTCCCGGTCAAATCACGAGCCCTGAACGGCTTGGACTCACTTCTTTCGATAGTTCAGATGCCTGGTGGCGTGCCTGTTGCGACAGTGGCCATCAACGGTGCCAAGAACGCAGCCCTGATAGCTGCCTCGATACTTGCACTGCAGGATGAGGGCGTATCTGCAAGACTTGAAAAATTCCGACAGGAACAGACGGACTCCGTTCTTAAAGCTGAAATCTAAACCATAATCAGATGACAAGAAAAATAGGCATAATCGGAGGCGGGCAACTCGGTCTTATGATCGCAGAGGAAGCCCACCGCCAAGGTGCCGCTGTCTATGCGCTGGACCCGTCTCCGGATGCTCCTGCATTTGCAGAATGCGACGGCCATATAGTCGCAGCCTACGATGACCTTGACGCATTGGAAAAACTCGGTGACATGACCGACGTGCTCACCTACGAGTTTGAGAATGTTCCGGGTGACATCCTTCGCCACCTGGAGGGGAAATACAATATCCCTCAGGGCATTGCGCCGCTTTTCGACTCACAGGACAGACTGCGCGAGAAGAACAATGCAAAACGTCACGGACTTCCCGTACCTGAATATATTCCGCTGCCGTTCTGCTCTTCCGACGAGGACTGCGCCGAGGTTCCATGTCAGCTGACCGACGAGCAACGCATAGAGGAACTTACTGCAGCCGTGAAGAAAATCGGTATGCCTTGCGTTCTCAAAACCAGAAGACTTGGCTATGACGGTCATGGTCAGGCAGTTATAAAATCAGAAAATGATATTGCGGCAGCTGCCGACATGCTCCGCGTTCCTTGCATCCTCGAAGCGTTCATCCAGTTCGACTACGAATGCAGCGTGATTCTGGTAAGAGACGGAAAAGACACCGTCCATTTCCCGATAGGCCGCAACATCCACAAAGGCGGAATCCTCGACCTGTGCATCGTGCCGGCCGGGACACTGTATGAAACTGCCGGCGGAAAGAAGCCTGCGGAAAACCAGCTCTGCAGCCGCATTGTCAATGCCTGTGAACATTTTATGGAGGGATGCGACTATCGCGGAATTCTCGCCATCGAGCTGTTCGTCAAGGGCAATGACTTCATTTTCAATGAAATGGCTCCGCGTCCTCACAACAGCGGACACTATACCATAGAGGGATGCACTTCATCCCAGTACACCGAACTCTGTCATTTCCTGCTCGGAAAAGCATTGCAGAAGCCGGAACTGGTGGCTCCGACAGTGATGAAAAACATTCTGGGACAGGACCTTGAAGCGGCGTGGAAAATCATTGACACAGCCCATGCGGAGCATTGGCAGAATCCTGCGTCGGTCCCTGTGAGCAATTCGGCGAAGAGAGAGAAAGCGTATTGCGGCGAGGCCGGCAGGGGAGTGTTCGTGCATATATACGGCAAGACGGAATCCCGCCCGAAACGCAAGATGGCCCATATCACATTCGTGCCGATGACATTGGCGGAATATGAAAAAGACTGGGCGGACAAATTCGTAAAATAAAAAACAAATATACAGATGGCAAACTACCGGATTTTTGTAGAAAAGTATCCTGAATTCCAGGTGGAGGCAGGCAGCCTCAAGGCAGAGCTGAATGAGAACCTTCAGCTTGACCTTCAGTCACTTAGACTTCTCAATGTCTATGACCTCTTCGGATTTACTCCTGAACTCCTCGAAAAGAGCCGTTACAGCGTGTTCGGAGAAATCGTGACCGACAATGTCTCAGATGAATGTGACCTGACAGGAACCAAATACATCGCAGTGGAATATCTCCCTGGACAGTTCGACCAGAGAGCGGCTTCTGCAGTGGACTGCGTGCACCTCATTGACCCGAAAGCCGACGTCCATATCAAGAGTTCCAAGCTCATTGTCCTGAGCGCGGATGTCGATGAGCAGACCATCGCCAAAATCAAGCATTACTATATCAATGCTGTGGAGTCCCGTGAGAAAGACCTCAGTAAACTCACTGATACTGAGCATGCTGCGGTAAAGCCGGTGCCGGTGCTCGAGGGTTTTGTCAATATGAAGGAAGAGGACTTGGAGCCGTTCTGCCGCAAGATGGGACTGGCGATGAATGCCGATGACCTTCGTGAGGTGGTGAAATACTTCACGGAAGAAGGCCGCGACCCTAACGAGACTGAACTCCGCATATTGGACACATACTGGAGCGACCATTGCCGTCACACCACTTTCACCACCGAACTTGAAGAAATCAGGGTGGAGGAGTCCTTCATGAAAGAGGAAATAGACGGTACATTGAACCTCTACCTGAAAATGAGAAAGGAACTCGGTCGCGAGAACAAGGGCCTGAACCTGATGGATATGGCGACAATCGGAGGTAGGTATCTGCGCAAGGCCGGTCTTCTGGACGACATGGAAGTCAGCGAGGAGAACAATGCCTGCAGCATCTACGTGGACGTGGATGTGGACGGGAAACTCGAGAAATGGCTTCTCATGTTCAAGAACGAAACCCATAACCATCCTACTGAAATCGAGCCGTTCGGAGGTGCAGCCACCTGTCTTGGAGGCGCTATCCGTGACCCTCTTTCAGGTCGTTCCTATGTATATCAGGCAATGCGCGTGACAGGTGCTGGCGATATCTACAAGCCTGTGTCAGAGACGCTTCAGGGAAAGCTCCCGCAGTGCGTGATTACCAAGAAGGCTGCTCACGGATATTCCAGCTACGGAAACCAGATCGGTCTCGCCACCACTCACGTAAGGGAAATCTACGATGAAGGTTATCTGGCCAAGAGACTTGAAGTAGGGGCGGTAGTCGGTGCAGTGAAAGCAGACAAGGTGCGTCGTGAGTCACCGGTGCCGGGCGACGTGGTGCTTCTTCTCGGAGGAAGAACTGGCCGTGACGGTATCGGAGGCGCTACTGGTTCATCCAAGGAGCATACTGAAGAATCGCTCGAGACCTGCGGAAGTGAAGTTCAGAAGGGCAATGCCCCGGAGGAGAGAAAACTCCAGAGGCTGTTCCGCCGTCCGGAAGTGACCAAGCTCATCAAGAAGTCCAATGACTTCGGAGCTGGCGGTGTGAGCGTGGCCATCGGTGAACTTACCGACGGTCTGGATATCTATCTGGATAGAGTGCCTGTGAAATATAACGGATTGAATGCTACTGAGTTGGCTATCAGCGAGTCACAGGAAAGAATGTCAGTGGTGGTGGAGGCCAAGGACGAGAAACAGTTCATGGAATACTGCCACAGCGAGAACATTGAAGTAACTCATGTCGCCGACGTCACCGATACACAGCGTATGAGAATGTTCTATGGAGACAAGGTAGTGGCTGACCTCCAGAGAAAATTCATTGACAGTGCCGGCGCGAAGCATTATGCGAAAGCTGAAATCGCGGCTGTCGAGGAGAAGAATCCGTTCAGAAGAAAGGTTGAGGGCGAGTCATTGAAAGAGAAAATGGTGAACAACCTCAGCGACCCTAACGTGGTGAGCCAGAAGGGCCTTATAGAGATGTTCGACTCCACGATCGGCCGCTCTACAGTGCTTATGCCTTATGGTGGAGAACTGCAACTCACTGAAACTCAGGTGTCTGTGCAGAAACTCCCTACCGATGGATATACGAATACAGCCAGCATGATGGCCTTCGGATTCAATCCGGTCATCTCCAAATGGAGCCCATATCACGGCGCGGCATACTCGATGGTCGAGGCCTGCGCGAAAGTGGTGGCAGCCGGAGCGCATTACGAGAAAATGAGGTTCTCCTGCCAGGAGTACTTCGAGAGAATGACACATTGTCCTCAAGTATGGGGAAAGCCTATGAGCGCCCTGCTCGGCTCCCTGAAGATGCAGATCGAGCTCGGACTCCCGTCTATCGGCGGCAAGGACTCGATGAGCGGAACCTTCGAGCATATCAATGTTCCTCCTACATTGATCTCTTTCGGAGTGACTACTGTCAATGCAGAGAAAGTCATTTCGCCTGAGCTCAAGTGGGAAGGCAACAGGCTCTACCTCGTAAAGCATACTCCGCTGAAGAACTATATGCCTGATGTAGAGCAACTTAAAAAGAACTGGAAGTTCGTTGAGGAGCAGATTGAGAGCGGCAATGCGGTTTCCGGCTGGGCTGTCGGATTCGGCGGCGTGGCTGAAGGTCTCTGCAAGATGTCATTCGGAAATGCCTTCGGTGTGGATGTGAATCTCCATGAAAATGAACTGTTTGACTATAGTTACGGCTCCATCATTCTCGAGACCGAGTCTGACATTGACTTCGAAAACGCTCAGTTTATCGGAATCGTGACCTCTGGAATCGACGGCGCTCTCCGTGTCAATGGAAAGAACATCTCCATCGACGCTCTTCAGAACAGCGCTTTCGAGAAATTTGAAAAAGTATATCCGGCTACAAGCAAGCCTGACATGAGGCGCCTTCTGCCTAAGGGTATGGAGGGTGTCAAGCCGTTCAAGGCCAAGAAGATAGACCTCAAGTACAAGGGCGAGAAGATAACGGAACCGGTGGCATATCTCCCTGTGTTCCCTGGAACGAACTGCGATTACGATACTGCAAAAGCTTTCCGCAAGGCAGGTGCAAAAGTGAAGATGAGCGTGTTCCGCAACCTTACGGAGCAGGACGTCTTCGACTCCATAGACGAGATGAAACGCAATATCGACGAGTGCCAGATTCTCGCGTTCTGTGGCGGTTTCTCTGCTGGAGACGAGCCTGACGGAAGCGGAAAATTCATTGCCAATGTCCTTAACAATGAGAAGATTGCGGCAGCCATCGAGGCTCTGATTGCACGCGGCGGACTCATTTTGGGTATCTGCAACGGCTTCCAGGCACTTGTGAAATCCGGACTTCTCCCTTACGGACATCTCGGATGCGTCACCAAGGATTCCCCGACATTGTTCCGTAACGATATCAACAGGCACATCTCGCAGATGGCATTTACACGTGTTGCCAGCGTGAATTCGCCTTGGCTCAGCGGCATGAACATCGGTGACGTGTATGCGATTCCGGTCAGCCACGGAGAGGGTAAATTCGTTGTGAATGAGCAGCTTGCAAAGGAACTGTTCGAGAACGGGCAGGTGGCGTTCCAGTATGCGGAGCCTATCGACGAGGCTGTGTCAATGGCTTCTCCGTCCAACCCGAACGGTTCGTACTACGCGATCGAGGGCATCATCAGCAAGAATGGTCAGATTCTCGGAAAGATGGGCCACTCAGAGCGTTACGAGACCAATCTGTTCAAGAACATTGCCGCGAACCTGGAGCAGCCTCTTTTCGACAATGCCGTAAGATATTTCAGAGGCGAATAAGACGACTTGCAATATGACAAAAGAAGAAAAAATCTACGACGGAGTGTCAATAAAGATTTATGCCACGGATGACCCTGAAAAGGTAATCGTGAACTTTACTGACGACATCACGGCGTATTACAAGATAAAAAAAGCTATTATAAGGGATAAGGGCCTGTACTGCAACGGAATATCGTCAATGCTTTCCAAGGTTCTGGCAGATGCCGGCGTTCCTGTGCATTTCATTGAGAAACTTTCCGACACGGAGCAGCTGTGCAGAAAAACGAGCGTGATTCCGATGGAAGTCATTGTCAGGAATGTGATAGCGGGGTCCATGGCGCAGCGCCTCGGGCTGAAGGAAGGCATTGTCCCGTCAGAGCCGGTTTATGATATCTGCTACAAGTCTGAGGAACTCGGAGACCCGATTATCAATGATTATCACGCAGTTGTACTCGGTCTGGTGACCAAGGAGGAACTCGCTGAGATCTATGAAATTTCGAAGAAGGTCAATGATGTCCTCCGTCCCGTTTTCGACAAGGCCGGCATAATACTGGTGGATTTCAAAATCGAATTCGGCAGGCTTCCTGACGGCTCGTTGGTGGTGTCTGACGAAATTACTCCGGACAGTGCGAGGTTCTGGGACAAGGCTACCGGCGAGAAGCTGGACAAGGACCGTTTCCGTCAGGACAGCGGCAAGGTGGGAGCAGCGTACCGAACTGTATATGAGAGACTTGGAGCGATATTGAACAAGTAATCTTCAAAAAGAACTATGACAATCAAGGAAAAGATAATGAGCGGTTCCGGAATCGGGGAGCCTTTCCGCGGACTTCACGAGGAATGTGGTGTGTTCGGCGTCTGGGGCGTACCGAGGGCGGCCGAAATCACATACTATGGACTGCATTCGCTTCAGCACCGCGGTCAGGAAGGTTGCGGAATAGTTTCTGTCAATGCAGAGGGGCAGCTTCGCCGTGTGAAGGGTCTGGGACTCGTTACTGAGGTGTTCAACAACGACAATCTCTCCACATTGCAAGGAAACATGGCGATAGGTCATGTCCGTTATTCCACTACAGGTGGAGGCGGAATCGAAAACGTCCAGCCTTTCCTGTTCAGACACAACTCCGGAGACTTCGCATTGGCCCATAACGGCAATATCGTGAACTCTCTCCAGTTGCGTAAGTACCTCGAGGACAGGGGCAGTCTGTTCCAGTCCACTTCTGACAGCGAGATATTGGCTCACCTTATCAAGAAAGATCCGCTGGAGCGCAAGAGCCCGAGAATTTTCCCGATTATGGAGGCCCTGAATATGATTGAGGGCGCTTTCGCTTTCCTGATCATGACACAGAACAGGATTTACGCCTGCAGGGACAAATATGGCTTGAGGCCTCTTTCCATCGGCCGTATCGGGGACGGTTATGTGATCAGCAGTGAGACCTGCGCGTTCAGTACTATAGGTGCGGAATATGTGCGCGATGTCGAGCCTGGTGAGATCGTGACCATCGACCATCACGGTCTGCGTTCGAGAAAATATTCTGAATATCAGCGTCATGCGATGTGCGCGATGGAATATATCTATTTCTCGCGTCCGGACAGCGATATAGAGAATATGAATGTCCATGCTTTCCGCAAGGAGTCCGGCAAGCTTCTGTACAAGGAGGCTCCTGCTGATGCTGATATTGTGGTGGGTGTTCCGGATTCAAGTCTCAGTGCTGCAATGGGTTACGCTGAGGCGAGCGGTCTGCCGTATGAAATGGGGCTCATAAAGAACAAATATATAGGAAGGACATTTATCCAGCCGTCCCAGGAGATGAGGGACAAGGGCGTGAAGATGAAGCTTTCGCCGGTGAGGAGTATTGTGAACGGCAAGAGGGTGGTGCTGATAGATGACTCCATCGTGAGAGGAACCACCTCCAGGAGGATTGTCAGGATGTTGCGTGAGGCAGGAGCGTCTCAGGTTCATGTCCGCATCGCAAGTCCGATGATCAAGTTCCCTTGTTTCTATGGTGTGGATATTTCCACCTATGATGAGCTTCTGTGTGCAAGGCGTACGCTCGATGAGGCCAGACAGGCGATAGAGGCTGATACATTGGCCTTCATCTCAGAGGATGCGATGTACAAGGCCGGCAAGCGCGGCGACTTGTGCCTGGCTTGTTTCAACGGCAATTATCCGACGTCGCTCTATTCAAGCCTCGAGGACGCCAACAAAGAAGGCAAGTTCTAGAGGGGGAAGCCAATGTCGGCAGGAGCCGACGCTCGGGAAGACGGCAGGGAGAGGCCTGCGCATAGGGCGTCTGTGAGAGCGCATCCCCCATAATGGGGGACAGAGGGGGAGAAATAAAAAATGCGCGGAGGCCCTGGCACCACCGGTGCTCTGGAGACAATCTTCGCGAGAGAGAATATAAAATTGAAAAACAAAAATAAATAAGTGCTATGGCAGTAGATTATGAGAAGGCAGGCGTAAGCCTCGAAGCCGGATACGACGTAGTAAGACGTATCAAGAAACACGTTTCCTCCACCTCCCGCACAGGCGTGATGGGTAATATCGGGTCGTTCGGCGGAATGTTCGACCTCTCGGCTCTGAACATCAAGGAGCCCGTTCTAGTAAGCGGTACCGATGGCGTCGGCACCAAACTCAAACTCGCATTCGCAATGGACAAGCACGACACTATCGGCGTCGATGCAGTGGCAATGTGCGTGAACGACGTGCTCGCACAGGGAGCAGAACCTCTCTTCTTCCTCGACTATGTGGCAGTCGGAAAAAACATCCCTTCCAAGGTCGAGGCCATCGTCTCAGGCGTTGCTGAAGGCTGTCGTCAGGCAGGATGTGCACTTATCGGCGGTGAAACAGCCGAGATGCCCGGCATGTACGAGGACGGAGAATACGACATCGCCGGCTATACCACCGGAGTCGTTGAAAAATCCAGACTCATTGACGGAACTAAAGTCAAGGTGGGTGACGTGCTCGTGGGAATCGCTTCCTCAGGCGTTCACTCAAACGGCTTCAGCCTCGTCCGCAAGATATTCTCAGACGCGGCTCTGGACCTTCACACAGTCTATCCTGAACTCGGCGACAAACCACTCGGTGAAGTGGCATTGACCCCGACCCGAATTTATGTGAAACAGGTCCTCGACGTCATCCGTAACTGCGACGTGCACGGAGTGGCGCACATCACCGGCGGCGGCTTCGACGAGAACATCCCGCGCATCCTCAAGGAAGGCCAGGGCATTCACGTGGATGAAGGCACTTGGGAGATTCTTCCGATTTTTCGTTTCCTCGAAAAACATGGCAAGATTGCTCACCGCGAGATGTTCAACATCTACAATATGGGTGTCGGAATGGTGCTCGCTATGGACGAATCCGAGGCTCAGAAGGCAATCGATATCCTCGCTACCCACGGCGACAAGGCTACAGTCATCGGCCGCGTGACCGATACTCCGGGCGTGGATATCGCTCTGTTGTAGTATTTTATGGACCTGCTGCTTCATAGGTGGCGGATCTGGTTCAGATGCCCGTTGCGGCGTGAATTATTATTGATATAACATATTATTGAAATGAAAGCATTAATCAGCGTAAGTGATAAGACCGGCGTAGTAGAATTCGCCAAGGGTCTGGTCGCTCTCGGATGGGAAATCCTCTCCACGAGCGGCACAATGAAACTCCTGAAAGAGTCAGGCGTTCCGGTTACAAGTGTAAGCGACGTTACAGGTTTTCCTGAAATCTGCGACGGCCGCGTGAAAACTCTCCACCCGAAAATCCACGGAGCACTTCTTGCCCGCCGCGACATTCCTGAGCACATGAAAGAGCTGAAGGACAATGACATTGACACCATCGACCTCGTGTGCGTGAACCTCTATCCGTTCCGCGAAACCATCGCAAAGCCGGATGTGACAATGGAAGATGCAGTCGAGCATATCGATATCGGAGGTCCGTCAATGCTCCGCAGCGCTGCCAAGAACTGGGAATCTGTAACCGTAGTCTGCAACCCTGCTGACTATGAGACGATTCTCTCTGAAATCAAGGCCGACGGCAACACCACCCGTGAAACCCGTCTGAAACTTTCCGCCAAGGCCTATACGCACACCGCAGAATACGACATGGCGATTTCCACATATATGCGTGCACAGGCAGGCCTTCCTGAGAAACTTTTCCTCGAGTACGACCTGAAGCAGGAACTCCGTTACGGCGAAAACCCTCACCAGGAGGCCAAGTTCTTCGCAAGCACAGTGAAAGAGCCATTCTCTCTCGCAACTGCCGAACAGCTCAATGGTAAAGAATTGTCTTACAACAATATACAGGATGCCAATGCTACATTGAATATCGCCCGCGAATTCGACGAGCCGTTCTGTGTAGGCGTAAAGCACATGAACCCTTGCGGAAGCGCTACCGGCAAGACTATCGCCGAGGCATGGAAAAAGGCATACGAGGCTGACAAGACCAGTATCTTCGGCGGTATCGTGGCAGCCAACAGGGAGATTGACCTGGAAACTGCACAGATGCTGAAGCCTATTTTCCTCGAAATCGTGATGGCTCCTTCGTTCGCGCCTGACGCCCTCGAGTTGCTCTGCACCAAGAAGAACCTCCGCGTTCTGAAAGTCGATATGACCAAGGACAATACAGTCCGCAAACAGTACGTGAGCATGAACGGCGGAATGCTGGTTCAGGACAGGGATATAAATACCAAGCCTGTTTCAGCTGAGCAGTGCGTTACCGAGGCCAAGCCTACTGCTGAGCAGCTCGCTGACCTCGAGTTCGCATGGAAAATCGTCAAGCATGTTAAATCCAATGCGATAGTAGTGGCCAAGAACGGTATGACCTATGGTGTCGGAGCCGGCCAGATGAACCGTATCGGTTCTGCCGAAATCGCACTTAAACAGGCTCAGGCTACATTGAAAGAAGAAGGAAAGGATATTATGACAGAAGGTCTGGTGCTCGCTTCCGACGGTTTCTTCCCGTTCAATGACTGTGTGGCTCTTGCTGCTGAGTATGGCATCAAGGCTATCGTGCAGCCTGGCGGAAGTATCCGTGACGAGGACTCCGTCAAACTTGCTGATGAAAAGGGGATTACCATGCTCTTTACCGGTGAGCGTCATTTCAAACATTAGTAGATTATGGAAGGAAACAATATCCCCCGCAGAGCCAAGGTCCTGGTCGTCGGCGGTGGCGGAAGAGAGCATGCCATCGTGGATGCACTGTCCCGTTCAGAGAGGGTGGAAAAGATATTCTGTGCTCCTGGCAATGCCGGCATAGCCCGTCAGGCAAAATGTGTCCCGCTTGAGGATACTCAGGTGGACGAGCTTGCGGAATTTGCTGAGAATGAAGGCATTGACCTGACTGTGGTGGGCCCTGAAGTCTCGCTTGCGGCAGGTATCGTGGATGAGTTCGAGGCTCGCGGACTGAAAATTTTCGGCCCTTCCAGGGCTGCAGCCCGCATTGAATCGAGCAAGGATTTTGCGAAGGAGCTGATGGCGAAATATAATGTCCCTACAGCTGCGTACCGCACTTTTTCTGACTACGATGAGGCTCTCGCCTATGTCAATGCCGGTAAACTTCCGGTTGTGCTGAAGTATGACGGCCTGGCTGCGGGCAAGGGAGTGGTCGTGGCCCAGACATTGGAAGAGGCGGACGAGGCATTGAAAGACATGCTTCTTGACGACAAGTTCGGCCATGGCAAGGTGGTGGTGGAGGAGTTCCTCACCGGCCCGGAGTTCTCGCTTCTGTGCTTCGTGGACGGCTCTGAGGTGGAGCCTATGGTGCTTGCGCAGGACCACAAACGTGCATTTGACGGTGATGAGGGCCCGAATACCGGTGGCATGGGTGCTTATAATCCGCTTCCGTTCATTACCGAGAAGGACGAAGTGTATGCGCTGGAGCACATCATGAAGCCGATCGCTTCCGGTATGGTTTCGGAAGGCATCCCGTTCAAGGGTGTGCTTTACGGCGGACTTATGAAAACGCCTGACGGAATCAAGGTGATCGAGTTCAATTGCCGTTTCGGCGACCCTGAAACTGAGGTTGTGCTGCCTCGCCTGGAGTCCGATATCTTCGAGATTTTCTGGGACGTGGCCAACGGTATCCCGATGCCTGTGACCAAGTGGTCTTCAGATGCTGTGATAGGTTTCGTACTCGCGTCCAAAGGCTATCCGGGCTCATACAGGAAAGGCGTGGAAATCAAGGGCTTGGATGAGGTGCTGAGTGACCCTTCCGTCAAGGTTTATCATATGGGTACCACTCTCAAGAAACTGGGAGAAGGCCACGAGTCATACGACAAGGCCGGCCATTCGTTGG
>ENA-OYYX01000021-OYYX01000021.1-human-gut-metagenome-genome-assembly--contig:-NODE-21-length-86144-cov-10.650373_pt1 | contig 86144 bp, 59 predicted proteins | sample MGYA00244070_ERZ653464 | MGnify/ENA primary metagenome ERZ653464 (study PRJEB26926, sample SAMN06165152) | human gut metagenome | biome: ENVO:00009003; feature: ENVO:2100002; material: ENVO:00002003...
CCTTCTTGCCCTGTTTCATGATCGGGAAGGAAGTGTAGTACAATGCCCTCTCGAAGAAGTGTTTCTGTGTAGCACACTGCATTTCAACAATGAACTCCTCCCCATTCTTCGTCCTGCAGATCACATCGAACACAGCCTTCCTGTCATCTTCCATGATTCCCAGCTGCTCTGCCGGAATATAGGTGATGTCTTCAATCTCATGCTCCGGAAAGATGACTTTCAGGAATTCAATGAGAATGTCCTTGTTCACTTCGCTGCCGAAGAGCCGTTTGAAGGACCAGTCGACCATCGGGTCGATGTACCTCGCCTTGATCTTTTCATCCATAAAGGTAAAATTTTAATTTAACATATCAAAAATTCCGGACATCGACATCGTAACGGTGTTCTCAAGAGTGTCGCTTTATGAAACTGATTGTCTCCCCAATAACAACATCCGTCACGATATCCGTGTCAATCAAGGCTACAATAATATGCAAAATTTTTCCGAAAAACGTGTAAAAAGACGCTGCCAATGAAAATTTTTACGATTTTTAAATTTTAAAATTTGTTTTAAATCCCTTAATTTTCTGTCAATGGGTTGTCAGTGATGTTGTTATAAATTTCCGACGATAAACGGGTGTTCATCTCTGCAGAAGCCATGTAGCAAGGTGGTTGGCCGGCCAGCGGCAAAAGCCCGCTCTGCTCAGGTGCTTCGCAATGGTTTTATCGAACCAATGAGCATATCGCCAACGCTGTGAAAATTCTTGTAACTTATTGAGGTATAAGTTATTATATGGATTTAAACCTGTTTATCAACATGCTCACTCCCATAAAAAAACAGGGGGATGAGCATAATTGCATTCTGCTTTAAATTGACATAATCGATTGGATGTCAGTTTGTTATGTAGATATCCGCAGGCTCGTCTGGATGCTCATTAGTTCAGAAATTACCGGAATTTACCTGTGGCGAAGCTGTCTCAATCCCGCGACTTCTTCTTCGACTTGGTGTTGGTTTCAGACTGCAGTCGCTATCAAGCAGAAAACCAGCGATGATTTCTTCGACTTGGCGACCGTTTCAGGAGTGTTTGGAAAATATGCGAAAAAGTCGAAATTGGTGGTGTGGTTGGTTTAGGGAATTCTTCTTTAGATATAGTTCCAGTGATACCAGCGCCTCAACTAGCATATCCTTTCCTGAAAGCTTCGCCACGTGTTTTGGAGATCTGCTCGATTCGCTCCACATCTTTAAGATACAGATAGCAACTAATGTCAATCTCTACCCAGATGTCAATATAAATATCTCCTGAATTCTCTTTTTCATTCCCTTGCTCAGGTGCGCACGAAGGCCTGATGTGCCCACTTGAAAATGGGATTAGCGGGATTAACAAGTCGTCATCAGACGACCGGCCGGGTCCGGGTATTTGCGACAGCAAATACGTGGAGGACGCAAAGGCCGCGCGGAGCGTCAGGGTTTGGGACAAGTCCCAATGAAAACACATTTAGGGGGATTGAACCTTTAGGAGGATTTAACACTATTTTACCACCTTGTAGTAATTCTCTTTGCGCGGGAGAGGTTTCGGGAGCGGGATGGAAGAATAGCCTAAGGACAATGCTCCAATTCCCATGTAGCCTTCCGGCACACCCAGCTCACGCATAAGCGACTGGCCTGCAGGAGTTGAGAACATTTCCCGCTCACGGTTTATCCAGCATGAAGCGAGACCTATGGAGTGGGCGGCGAGCATCATCGTGCCGAGGACTAGAGAGCCGTCCTGAACGGCATTCTTGTTGATTTCCGGAAGCGGAACAAAAACCAGGACTATCGTAGGCGCTCCGTAATAGGGATTTCCCTCTTTGCCCATGATTTCCGCGTTCATCCTTACAAGACGCCCGACAAGTTCCGGGGACTGGACTGCCACAATGAACGGAGACTGGAGATTTTTTCCGGTCGGGGCATATGTTCCGGCCTCAAGAACAGTCTGCAATTCGTCATCGGTAATCTGTTCTGCCTTGTACTTTCTGATACTTCTGCGACCCTTTATCGCGTCCAAAACTGCATTTTCCATAATCATTCTATTTATTGAGAAGTTGTTTTAAGATCCATGAGACTGGCCAGGAAGTCTCTCGCACCTCATATGGCGAATATAGCAACTTTCTAAGAATAACCGTCAATATTCTGTAACATCCTGCCACTTTCGATGAATAACCGGAACCACTCCCGATGAATGACCGGAACCACTTCCGATGAATGACCGGAAATCATTTTTCACGTAAAGTGTAAAAAATTGGAACAAAGTGGAATAAATTGTAAAAGTTTCACTATATTTGCGAGGAAAGGGCGGACTGTATCCCTGCACGAGTCGAACCGTCAAGTGAAGCAGCCCGGCCTGAAAGCGTGAAACCCTATTACCGATATTTGAAATGATGACATTCATCGGAGAATATACCGCAAAGACAGACGACAAAGGAAGAATTGTTTTTCCTTCGGCGTTCAAATCGGTATTGCCTACCGAGGGAGACATGCGTTTCGTTCTCAAGAAGGACATCTTCGAGGACTGCCTCGAAATGTACACCTACGAAGAGTGGGAGCGACAGAGCATGGAAGTCAAATCAAAACTCAACATGTTCAACAGGGAGCACGCCGCTTTTTGGAGAGAATATATGAGAGACAGAGCCGTAGTCGAGCCTGACGGCAAGATCGGCAGACTCTCGATCCCCAAAAAGCTATTGGAATCAATTGGTGTAACCAAGGAGGTTGTGTTCTCTGGCAACGACTATAAGATCGAAATCTGGGCCAAGGAGAAATTCGAGGCCAGTCGCATTTCCAACGATCAGTACATCGCTCTTGCCGAGAAAATCTCTCAGCAGTAAAACAGGAGCAATGTCAGAATATCATACACCGGTGCTTTTGGACGAGAGCGTTTCAGCCTTAATCACCAATCCTTCAGGAATATACATAGATGCCACATTCGGAGGCGGTGGACATACCGCTGAGATTCTTTCACGCTTGTCTCCATCGGGAAGAGTCATCGCCTTCGATCGTGACAGCGACGCGATAGGCAACAGGATCAATGATCCAAGACTGATTCTCATCCGCGCCGACTTCAGATACATTCACAATTTCGTAATGTCCAAGACGCTGGAAGGTGCTGTCGGAGAATTCGACGCATCATCATCCGACCTGCAGGAATGCGCCAAAGTGGACGGCATTCTTGCAGACCTCGGGGTCTCTTCGCACCAGTTCGACACCGCGGAGAGAGGCTTTTCATTCAGGTTCGACGCCCCGCTGGACATGAGGATGAATACAGAAGCGGCATTGACAGCGGCAGAAATCGTGAACAAGTATGAGCAGGCGGACATCGAGCGGATACTGAAACTGTACGGCGAAGTGGACAACGCCAGAAAAATCGCAGGCCTGATAGTTTCCGCACGCAATGCCGGAGAAATCCGCACTACAGGAGAGCTGGACAAGGCCATAGAGCCCGCACTTCCCGGATTTGCCAGCCACAAGGTGCTCGCCAAGATATATCAGGCGCTGCGCATAGAGGTAAACCACGAGATGCGTTCACTGGAAAAGTTCCTGTCCGGGGCAGCGGAATCATTGAAAGAAGGCGGTATCCTTTCAGTCATCACCTATCATTCGCTCGAAGACAGGATGGTGAAGAACTTCATCAAGACCGGCAATGTCCAGGGCGAGGTGAAGAAGGATTTCTACGGGAATATCCTCGCGCCGTTCAAATCATTGACAAGAAAACCTGTGCTGCCGCAGGAAAGCGAAATCGCATCCAACACGAGGGCGAGAAGCGCGAAACTCCGGGTAGCGGAAAGAGTCGAGGAGGGGCAATGATATGAAACTGAGAGACTTCGGAAAGAAATTGAAGGACTTCGTGATAGATTCCCTCCGCGGCGAACTGCTGGTAAGACTGGGTGCAGTAAAATATTTCTTGTCTTACACTGCCCTGTTTCTGATGGTATGGCTGATGATATTGGTCAAGATCGGCATTGAAGGGACGTTCGGGCGTGTGGAGAAGAACAAGGCTGTCCTCAACGAGCTCAAAATCTACCACACCGAGAAGATGGTGCAGCTCGCCAAGATGGGCAGAATGTCCACCGCATCGGAACTCCTGAAGGAAAAGAATTCCACAGTGGGTTTCCCGGTAAAACCGGCGGACAGGCTGGATGCCAAAGAGAACAACTGATGAGGAGACGGCTATGAAAGAGAACAAAGAGAGAGAAAGCAATATCCTCAGAATAATGTACGTGATATTCTGTGTTACCTGCATATGGATTGCAGCACGGATCGTGTACCTGCAGTGCAACTTCATTGACAGCGACCCTTACCTGAGATTTTTCCGTGCAAAGAGCAGGAAAGTGCTGGCGGAACCTACTCGAGGGGCCATATTGTCATCGGACGGAAGACTGCTGGCCATATCCGTGCCGATGTACCAGGTTTATATGGACTGCACCGTCAGGAAAGAGGAATTTTCCGCCAGAGACAAACACGGGAAGCTGATTGACAAGCATGGAGAGGAGCACGAAGAGGAGTGGAGAGCATCAGTCGCCGACCTTGCCAAGGGACTGTATGCCATCTACGGCAAGAGCAGCGAATACTGGAGAGCCACCATCCTCAACGAAAGGAACAAGGGAAACAAATACCTGAAAATCGGCGGCACGATAGACCATGAGACGCTGCAGAAAGTGAAGGCCCTGCCTCTTTTCAACCAGGGCGGCAACAAGGGCGGCATCATCGTGACCAAGAAAGACACCAGACAGTACCCTTACGGCTCGCTCGCACGACGGGTCATCGGCTACGTGAAGGACAATGACAAGTCCAACGGGAACAATGCCATCGGACTCGAGGGCAAATACAACTACATCCTCCACGGAACAGACGGATACCGCTGGACCAAGAGAAGCGACAAGAGCCAGATTACCAACAGGGACAGTTCCTGGGTCAATGCGAAAGACGGATACGACATACGGACCACCATTGACATTGACCTTCAGGACATTGCGGACAATGCAATGCGCAAATACCTGAAAGAGGAGACGGTGATCGAAGGCGGTTGCGTGGTAGTCATGGACGTGAAGACCGGAGCCATCAGGGCGATGGTCAATCTCGTGAGGGACAGCACTTCAGGGGCATTGAACGAAACCTACAACTATGCTATCGGACGTCGCGGAGAGCCGGGTTCCGTATTCAAGACGGCAACCCTGATGAGCGTAATGGAAGACTACAGGGTGAAGCTTTCTGACGAACTGGCGACCAACGGCGGAAACCTTCCGTATTTCGAGGGAAAGAACGGAGACAGCCACATTAGGGATTACGAGAGGACTACGCACAAGAAGACGATGTCCGTACAGCACGGATACGAGATTTCCTCCAACTACATTTTCAGGAAACTCGCGATGGACCACTATACGGACAATCCGAAGAAGTTCATTGACAATCTGTACATGTACAAGCTCGGGGAAAGTTACGATTTCGACCTGAACGGATTTGCTTCCCCGTATATTCCATCCCCTGAGAACAGGAGCGAGTGGAGCGGGACCACTCTCGGGTCAATGGCGATCGGCTATTCCGTGAGCGTCACGCCGCTGCACACACTGACATTCTACAATGCCATAGCCAACAAAGGCAAGATGATGAAGCCCTACCTGGTGGAAGACATCGAGGAGAACGGAATAGTAAAGGAAAAGAAAGGGCCTTCCGTGCTGAACGGTTCAATCTGTTCAAAGGCTACTGCAGACAGCATAACGGCAGGTCTGATGAAAATCGCCAAGGAAGGTACAGCAAGCAAGATGAAGGGTGCGCCTCTGACTTTCGCTGGAAAGACAGGAACGTCCCACATCGTTTTCAGTGCGGGGAAAGGGAAAAAGGCTTCATACAAGTCAGGACCTGACCAGGCGAGAAAATACCAGGCGTCAATCGTAGGATTTTTCCCTGCAGAAAACCCTGTCTATTCGGCGATTGCAGTAATATACACCCATCCTACACGCCGCAGTGTATATGGAGGAAACATCCCTGCGCGTATTCTGCGCGAGATAAACGAGTACCTCTACACGGCCGACAGCAGATGGGGCAAACTGATTGAGAAAGAAGGAGATATGCCGGTGATGTCCATGGATACGCCGAGGACCGCGAAGAACGGAAAGGTTCCGAACCTGAAAGGACTCGGGCTGATGGATGCCATCTACGCGATAGAAAATGACGGTTACAGATGCCTGTATTCGGGAATCGGCCACGTGGTGAGCCAGAGTCCTGCCGCAGGTTCGACATTGGCCGCCGGAGAAAAGATTACAATCAGGCTTGAATAGAGCCTGGACATGATATAGTGAAGAATATGAGACTTGAACAGATAATCGGCAACTGCGGAGCAATCGACTGCCGCGGGGACATGAAAAAGGAAATCAGCGCGATTTGCAGCGACTCCAGGAAAGTAGTCCCGGGGTCAATGTTCATTGCCGTAAAAGGCTACGCAAGTGACGGCCACCGGTTTATCGGCTCGGCACTTTCCGCAGGCGCCACAGCCATAATGTATGAGGACAGGCAGGAGCTCGAGGCTCAGGTCAATGCCATGGAAGGCAAAATCTCCACAGATGAGATCGCGTTTGTGCAGGTTGCCAATTCCCGTCACGCCGAGGCCATGGCAGCAGCTGATTTTTATGGCAATCCGTCCCGCGAACTTACTCTCGTAGGAATCACAGGGACCAACGGCAAGACGACTACCGTCACCCTGCTTTACCACTTGTTCAAGGGGCTGGGGTACGAATGCGGACTCCTTTCCACGATAGCCAATTATGTGGGAGACAGGCGTCTGGAGACGGCCAACACTACAGCTGACCCTATCACCATCAATTCCCTGCTCCGTCAGATGGCGGATGAAGGATGCTCCTACTGCTTTATGGAAGTGAGTTCAATCGGAATGGAACAGGAAAGAGTTACCGGACTGAAATTCAAGGCCGGCATATTCTCCAACCTCACGCACGACCATCTGGATTACCACAAGACATTTGCAGAGTATCTCAGATGCAAGAAGCTGTTCTTCGACACATTGCCTTCAGACGCGTTCGCCATCACCAACATCGATGACAAGAACGGAATGGTGATGGTCCAGAATACAAAGGCGAAGGTAGTGACCTATTCCTGCAGAAGTATCGCCGACCACACTTGCCGGATTATCGAGGAAGGATTCGACGGGATGCAGCTCAGAATCGACGGCCAGGAAGTATGGACCAGACTGATCGGACAGCACAATGCCTACAATCTTCTCGCCATCTACACTGCCGCAATATGCGTTGGCGCGGACCGTGACGAGGCATTGGTCCAGCTCAGCAGACTGGAATCAGCGAAAGGGCGTCTGGAGACTCTCCACGGCCCTCACAAGCTCGCTGTCATCATTGATTATGCACATACTCCTGACGCGATGGAGAACGTGCTCAAGACTCTCAGGGACATTGGCCCGAAAAAACATATCATCTGCCTTTTCGGCTGCGGCGGCGACAGGGACAAGACCAAGCGTCCGGAGATGGCACAGGTGGCAGAAAAATATGCTGACAGAATCTTCGTAACATCCGACAACAGCCGTACCGAGAAGACGGAAGACATATTGGAGGATATACGCAAAGGCTTCAGCCAGAAAGGATTGGCGAAGGCATTGTTCATTTCCGACAGGAAAGAGGCCATACGCACCGCGATAACTCTCGCACCGGAGGGAGCAGTGATTCTGCTGGCCGGAAAGGGGCATGAGACATATCAGATTATAGGTACCGAGCATCTCCACTTCGATGAGCGGGAAATAGTAGAAGAAGTATTCAAATCAATGGAGGAGCAGATATGATTTACCACCTGTTCGAACTGTTGTCAGACTACGACATACCTGGACAGAGGCTGATGGGCTACCTGTCATTCAGAGCGATGCTTGCATTCGTTACGGCAATGCTGATATCGTTCTTCGCCGGACGGAGAATCATCAGATGGCTTCAGAAAAAGCAGATTGGCGAGACGATCCGCGATCTCGGACTCGAAGGTCAGATGCAGAAGAAGGGCACCCCGACTATGGGAGGTGTCATCATCCTGCTTGCCATCCTGGTGTCCGCCCTGCTTTTCTGCGACTTGACCAACATATATACCCAGCTGCTGATTTTCACCACTGTATGGTGCGGCGGAATCGGTTTCGCCGATGATTATATAAAGGTATTCAAGCACGACAAGGAAGGCATGAGCGAAAGAGGAAAGCTCATTCTGCAAGTCATACTGGGCTGTATAGTCGGTCTGACAGTGTGCTTCAACAACGATATTGTCATAAGAGAGAAAGTCCGCATTGAAGCTGATGCCGACAGCACCCATTATCTGCCGCAGGGAAGCGAGAACGTGGATGTGGACAGCGAGACCATTGTCAGCCAGAGCGGATGGAAGATGGAGAATATCATAAAGAGCACCAAGACTACGCTTCCGTTCATCAAGGCCCACGAATTCGACTACAAATGGCTGTCGCCGTTCAGCGGCAAATGGGGATGGTACTGCAAATGGGCCATCTATGTGATAATGATAGTTATAGTCATCACGGCCTGCTCGAACGGAACCAACCTCACTGACGGAATGGACGGACTTGCCGCGGGCACATCCGCGATAGTGGGCATTGTGCTCGGTATATTGGCATGGCTGAGCGGCAACCTCATAAACTCCAACTATCTGGATATCATGTATATACCGGGAACGGGAGAAATCGCGGTATTCATGTCGATATTCGTAGGCGCCCTGTTTGGGTTCCTGTGGTACAACTCCTATCCGGCTCAGGTGTTCATGGGTGACACGGGAAGTCTTGCCATCGGCGGCATCATCGGTGTCAGCGCCATTCTCCTGAGAAAAGAGCTTATGCTCCCTGTGCTGTGCGGTATCTTCTTCGTGGAAAGCCTTTCTGTGCTGATACAGAGGTTCTGGTTCAAGCGTACGAGGATCAAATATGGAACCGGGCAGAGAATCTTCAGGATGGCGCCGCTGCACCACCATTATCAGAAGGTGGGAATACCGGCCAAGATACAGTGGCCGAGCCACCCGATACCTGAGGCGAAGATCGTGACGAGGTTCTGGCTTGTGGGGCTGATTCTGGCAGTCGCCACGCTGGCCTTGCTCAAGATAAGGTAGTCGGTTTACCGGCCGCGACCGGAGGGAAGCGAAATGGCCCCCGGGGGCAGTCCGAAGGACGGGGGTACGATGGCGGAACAATTCGCGCAGGTACGACCGCTCTGACGAGAATGAAAGTTTAGAACATTGAAAAACAGAATAAGATAGAAGCAGAACGACAAGTCGGTTTTCCGACCGCGACCGGAGGAAAGCGAAATGGCCCCCGGGGGCAGTCCGGAGGACGGGGGTACGATGGCGGAACAATTCGCGCAAGTACGACCGCTCTGACGAGAATGAAATTTAGAACATTGAAAAACAGAATAAGATAGGAGCAGAACGACAAGTCGGTTTACCGACCGCGACCGGAGGGAAGCGAAATGGCCCCCGGGGGCAGTCCGGAGGACGGGGGTACGATAGCGGAACAATTCGCGCAGGTACAACCGCTCCGACGAGAAGAAAAGTTTAGAACATTGAAAAACAGCATACGATATGGACAACAAAAAGCGAATTGTAGTTTTAGGCGGAGGGGAAAGCGGAGCGGGCGCTGCAGTGCTCGCCAAAGTGAAAGGATTCGACGTATTTCTCTCTGACAAGGGAGCGATCGCCAAAGAACACGCTGAACTTCTGAAGAAATGGGACATTCCTTTCGAAGAGGGCCATCACACCGAGTCATTGATACTCAATGCCGATGAAGTCATAAAGAGCCCGGGAATTCCGGACACCGTCCCTATGGTCAGGAAGATCACCGAAAGCGGCATACATATCATTTCAGAAATAGAATTCGCAGGCAGATACGACACCGCGAAGAAAATATGCGTAACCGGAAGCAACGGCAAGACCACGACAACCTCGCTGATCTACTACCTGCTCAAGGAGGCCGGACTCAACGTAGGTCTCGGCGGCAACATCGGCAAGAGCTACGCCTATCAGGTAGCCACCGAGCATTTCGACTACTACGTATTGGAAATCAGCAGTTTCCAGCTGGACAACTGCTATGAGTTCAGGCCGGACATCGCCATCATCACGAACATAACTCCGGACCACCTCGACAGATATGGCTACGATATGGAGAACTACGTCAGGGCCAAATTCAGACTGGTCAGGAATCTCCGTCCCGAGGACTGCTTCATATTCGACTCAGACGATGAAATCACCATCAACCATCTGGACAAAATCGTGCTCGAAGCCAAGAAACTGCCTTTCACTCAGAAAGATACAGTCGAGCAGGGCGCTTACCTGAAGGATGATACCATCGTCGTAAAATACGAAGATGACGAGTGCGACATCTTCCTGAGAGACCTCGCCCTCGGCGGAAAACACAACATCTACAACTCGATGGCCGCTGCGCTCGCCGCCAAGGCAAGCGGCATTGACAATGAAATAATCCGCAACTCACTCTCTACTTTCGAGCCTATCGAGCACAGACTCGAGCCAGTTCTCAGCGTAGGAGGAGTGCTTTATGTCAATGACTCGAAAGCGACCAATGTGGACGCGGCCTGGTATGCGCTCGAATGTCAGACAAGACCGGTAGTATGGATTGTCGGAGGAACTGACAAGGGCAACGACTACGAAGTGCTTAAAGACCTCGTGAAAGAGAAGGTCAAGGCCATCGTATGCATGGGAAAGGACAACCGCAAATTCCACGAAGCCTTCGAAAGCATTGTCGGAAAAGAAAACATGAAGGACACACTCTCTGCTGACGAGGCAGTGAAAGTATCAGCATCCTATGCGAAAGACGGGGATGTGGTACTGCTGAGTCCTTGTTGCGCAAGTTTCGACCTTTTCACCTGCTATGAGGACAGGGGCGAAAAGTTCAAGGCTGCTGTAAGAAACCTGTAAGTCCAGAACGGTTATGGGCATTGCAAAGAAACGAAATAACGGGCTGCTGGAGCGGCTTAAAGGGGATAAAGTCATCTGGGTGATTCTCTTCGGACTCATTTTCATATCACTCTTGACGATTTCATCCTCCACATCCCAGCTGGCCATCAGCGAGCACGGCTCCAGAATCGATTATGCGGTAAAGCAGATGGGCACCATCTGCATCGGCATGACAGCTTTGCTGCTCATCTACTATTTCTGCAATGTCGGAGTATTCTGGTTCTTCTCACGATATTGCTTCTGTTTGTCCGCATTCCTGCTGCTCTGGCTGAACCTTCATCTCAAGATTCCGAAAGTCTTCGAGGCTGCCCCCATCAATTCCGCATGGCGCGTCATCAAAGTCTTCGGTCTGCAGCTGCACGTGTATGAATTCGTGAAAGTATTCATGATAATGTACCTGGCATGGGCGATGCAGGCATTGAAGGACGGAAAGACCACATTGGCAAAGAAACTGGCGAAGAAGCTGCAGTTCGAGTGGCTCGGCACCGAAGCCGGAGAGCGCTACTTCTACATCATATTCCCTATTGCTTTCGTGTGCCTGATGGTAGCCGGAGGCGGCTTTTCCAGCACACTGATAATCGGAGTGATACTGTTCTTGACCGCTATAATCGCAGGTCTCGAAAAGAAGTATATCTGTCAGATGATCCTTATCGGGGTCGCAGGTGCGTCACTTATATTTGGCACATACTACATTTCCGGAGGCAAATTATTCACCAGGGTCGGCACAGTCATAAGCAGACTGGAGAACCGCGATCCTCTGAAAGAACTTCACGCCACCAAGCAGGGCACATTGGAATTCCAGAACATCCTGGATGACAACATGCAGGAGATAAGCGCGAAAATTGCCATAAGCGAAGGCGGACTGTTCGGCAAGGGGCCAGGGAACAGCACACAGAGATATGTCGTGGCGGTGATGTACGAAGACTACATGTATGCCTTCATAGTAGAAGAATACGGCCTGCTGTTCAGCATATTCATAATGATATTGTACGGCAGTCTGATTGCCCGGGGAGCGGTCATAGTGCGATATTGCGACAACCGCTATGTGAGGACACTGATTGCCGGACTGATTCTTCTGATATCCGGCCAGGCGCTTTTCCATATGCTTGTCAACGCTGATGCACTGTTTTTCCACACGGGACAGACACTCCCGATGGTAAGCTACGGAACCAGCTCTTTCCTGGCAATGAGTATCGCATTCGGAGTCATACTGTCTGTCAGCAGGATGGCCCAGGACAAGCTCCAGGAAGAGAACCGGCAGAAGGAACTCGCTGCAGCCGCAGAAAACGGCACGACTGAAGACAGCGAGGCGGAAAATGAACCAAAAACGGAGGAATGATGGAAACGAAAAAAGCATTGAGAATCATAATCAGCGGCGGCGGAACGGGCGGACACATATTCCCGGCCATATCTATCGCCAACAAGATGAAGGAACTTTGCCCTGAAAGCGAAATACTTTTCGTGGGTGCTGAAGGCAAGATGGAGATGGAAAAGGTTCCGGCGGCAGGTTACAGGATTATCGGGCTGCCGATTGTGGGGCTGCAGCGCAAACTCACCCTCCACAATATCGTCAATGACCTCCAGGCCCCGTTCAAGGTAATAGCCAGCATATGCAAGGCCGGCAAGATCATCCGTGAGTTCAAGCCGGACATCGCAATCGGCGTAGGCGGATATGCCAGCGCTCCCCTGCTGATGGCTGCCGAAAGGGCCGGCATCCCGACATTGATACAGGAACAGAACGGCTTTGCGGGGCTGACCAACAAGATTCTCGGCAAGAAAGCCGGCAAGATCTGTGTCGCATATGAAGGCATGGAAAGGTTCTTCCCGGCCGACAAGATAGTCATGACAGGCAATCCGATCCGCAAGGAAATAGTGCCGCCGACAGAGCAGATGAAAGAAGAGGGCCTCACATATTACGGCCTTGACGCCAGTAAAAAGCACATTCTCATTACCGGCGGAAGCCTCGGAAGCGGGACATTGAACAAATCCGTCCAGAACTGGATCAATGACGGCTGTCCCGGCGGTGAAGGCATTGAGATCCTGTGGCAATGCGGCAAATACTACAAGAGCGCGACTGACAGGTTCATGGAAGAAGCGGCAGCCCAGGGCAAGGGAGGAGCGACATTGAAATACATCCATCACAGCGACTTCATCGGCCGCATGGACTTGGCCTACGCGGTGGCTGACGTGGTGATTGCGCGTTCCGGCGCCAGCACGGTCTCAGAACTCTGCGCCGCACACAAGGCAGCCATCTTCGTTCCGTCGCCCAATGTGGCCGAAGACCACCAGACGCACAACGCAATGGCCCTCGTGAGGAAGGACGCAGCTATGCTCGTAAAAGACGCCGAAGCGCCTGAAAAACTCCTGCCTACCGCCGTCGCGCTGCTTTCGGACAATGAAAAGATAGAGTCAATGCAGAAGAACATTGCAAAACTGGCAATGACAAGGGCGGCCGACATCATTGCAGAAGAGGCATATAAACTAGTAAACAGATAAGCATTATGGCAACAAGATACAAGAACATATATTTTATCGGAATCGGCGGAATCGGCATGAGCGCCATCGCCAGATACTTCAAGTTCAAGGGCCTTAACGTAACGGGCTACGACAAGACGGAGTCCGAATTGACCGACGCCCTGCAGAAAGAAGGGATCGATGTCCACTATGAGGACAATACGGACTTCATCCCGAAAGACGTGGAAAACACGCTGGTAGTCTATACGCCTGCCATCCCGCATGACATGGGCGAACTCGTGTATGTCCAGGAGCACGGCTACAAGGTCCTGAAGCGCTCCAAGGTTCTGGGAGAAATCACTGACGGAGAGCGTTGCCTCGCTGTTTCGGGGACACATGGCAAGACCACTACAAGTACATTGACGGCACATATCCTGAAAGAAAGCGGCGAAGGCTGCTCGGCATTCCTGGGAGGAATTTCCAAGAACTACGACACGAACCTGCTCATGAGCCATACGGATACCGTGGTCGTGGAGGCGGACGAATTCGACCGTTCCTTCCTGCAGCTTCACCCTGAAATCGCCGTGATTACGGCCATGGACGCTGACCATCTGGACATTTACGGGGACCTCAACCACGTTCATGAGGCGTTCAAGGCATTCGCGTCGCAGGTTCACGGCACAGTCATCGCGAAACTCGGTCTGGACATCACTCCGGCAGACACATCTGCCAAAATCCTCACCTACCATTACAATGACAGTTCCGCTGATTTCTACGCCAGGAATCCGAAGCCGGACAGCCTCGGCTACTTCAGTTTCGATCTGGTTTATCCGGGAGGAGTCATCGAAAATATAAAATGCGGCACGCCGGGATGGGTCAATGTAGAGAACGGCATTGCTGCTGCGGCCATCTGCCTGACATACGGCATCAATCCGGAGAAAATACGTAAAGCGCTCGGGACTTTCCAGGGCGTAAAGCGCAGACTCGACATCCACCTCAACACAGAAAAGCTCTCATACATAGACGATTACGCTCACCATCCGAAAGAGCTGAGCACGGCCATAAGTTCGATGAGGGACATTTTCCCGGGAAGAAAGCTGACCGCGGTTTTCCAGCCTCACCTCTTCACTCGCACCCGCGATTTTGCTGACGGGTTCGCCGAGGCACTGAGCAAGGTGGACAAACTCATCCTTCTGGACATTTACCCTGCAAGGGAAGAACCGATACCGGGAGTCACCTCCGAAATCATCTTCGACAAGGTCACTGCTCCTGAAAAAGTGCTGCTGAAGAAAGAAGAACTGATGGATTACCTGGCCAAAGAGCCTCTCGACGTACTCGTCACCTTCGGTGCAGGCAACATTGACAGATTCATCGGACCGATAACGGAACTGCTGAGAAAGAGACTGTAAAGATGAATTTCAAGGCCCACATAAAATACATTGTCGCAGGACTGCTGCTTGCGGGCATTGCCGGAATACTGTTCGTTTCCGGAAGGGAGCACCATGCCGGAATTCAGACGACCACATGTTCTTCTATAGTGGTCGAATTCAGCGACGACATGAATTTCATCAATGCTGACGACGTGAAGGGCTACATTGCCAAAGGCTATGGAAACTGCTCGGGAAAAAGGCTCGAGGAAATAGATCTCGGCAAAATCGAGGAGGTCCTGGACAAGAAGAGCGCAATAAAGAAAAGTGAGGCCTACACCACGACTGACGGCACATTGCACATAATGATTTCGCAGCGGAAGCCGGTCGTGAGATTCGTTTCCGACAAGGGAGGATGGTACGCAGACGAGACCGGATTCATATTCCCGCTGCAGAGGAAGTTCACTTCAAGAGTGCCTATTGTGGACGGGGCCATTCCGCTGGATATCAGCAGGGACTACAAGGGTCTGCCGAAAACGAAATACGAAAAGGCCTGGGTGGAAGGCATCCTGGCGTTCGTGCAGTATCTTAACGAGAACAGGAAATGGCGGGATGCCGTGGCGCAGATTCACGTGGAAGGAAACGGGCATCTCGTGATCGTCCCGAGAAGCGGACGCGAGAAGTTTGAAATCGGAAGGCCTGACGAATTCAAGAAGAAGTTTGCTAAAATCGAAGATTATTATAAATTTATCGTGCCTGAGAAAGGGGCTGACGCATATACCAAGGTCAATGTATCTTTCGACGGACAGATAGTTTGCAGAAAATAAAGAACTCTAATATGGAAACAGATAGAATCACTGAAAGAATTATAGCAGCCGTGGATATGGGCTCCAGCAAGATTTCGCTCGGAGTGGCGCTGGTAGAAGGAAACAACACGAAAATTCTGTTCCACAGATCGCTTCCGTCAGACGGTGTTGTCGGAAGTGAGGTCATAAACCCTACCAAGGCCAAAACAGTTCTCGGGAAACTCATCAGACAGGCTGAGGAAGAACTGAGCATCAAGATAAAGCAGGCGGTAGTGGCATTACCGAAATGCAATATCCGTAAAATGGATGCCACAGGGACAATGAGCAGGAGCAATCCTGAAGACTGCATCTGCGAGGAGGAGGTCAATGCCACAAAGGACCTTGCCGAAGTGAAGCTGGAAGAACAGATCAGCAACAAAGAACGCATTTACGGTGCGATAGCCCAGTCATTCTCGACAGACGACTATATCCAGCAGATAGAGAACGACATTATCGGCATGACCGGCGAAGAGCTGACCGGCAATTTCAAGGTGTTCATCGGCAGGAACACTCCTGTAACCAATCTCACCAGGATGTTCAATGAATTGGGCATCGGCATTGCCAGGTTTTATTTCGCTCCGTTGGCCAGCGCAAGATCGGTGCTGACTGAGGACGAGACCAACAACGGCATTGGCCTTATAGACTTCGGAGCAGGTTCGACATCCATAAGCATTTTCAAGAAGAAGGTCCTGATAGACTATTACGGAATCCCGTTCGGCGCCGGCAACATAACCGGGGACATAAATCTGGAATGCGGTCTGACTGAGACACTTGCAGAGAATCTCAAGAAGTCCTACGGCGGATGTCTCACGGAAAATCTTACCAGCATCAATGACAAGACTCTCCAGATCGAGACGGAAGACCAGTCCCCATATATCCAGGTTCCGGTGAATTATCTTTCTGAAATCATCACGGCAAGGGAGCGGGAAATCATCGACGCGATGCTCTACGAAATTCAGAGAAGCGGCACTACCCGTGACCTGAGAAGAGGCCTGGTGATTACCGGTGGCGGTTCCGAGATGCTGAATCTTACCGCATTGGTCAAGGAAATGTCAGGATATATGGTAAAGAAGGGCGCTCCGCGTCACAAGTTCGTGGCGACAGGAAATGAAAGCATTTTCAAAAGTGACTCCTGCGTACTTGCAGGTATGATTCTGCTCGCAAGAGATGAAAACATCAACTGCGGACTTTATGAGGCCATTGAAGAGACTCACGAGGAGCAGACAGAAGTAAATCTGGTCATGCCTGGTGACGATACAGTAAACAGCATTGACACCGACAGCACGGAAACTCCTGATACAGAGAAGACTGGCGAGAATACTGCAGCAGGAACCGGGACTCCGGAACTGAAAAGAGAGGAGAAACAGGAAAAGGAGGAGAAGCCTAAGAAAGAGGGAATGTTCGAGAGATGGAAAAAGAGCTTCACGCTCAAGATCAGCAACATTAACAATGAAATCAACAAGGAGAACAAGATATGATGGACGAGGTTACTGAGATATTACCTACCGACTGGAAGCCGGAGAACTCAATGATAAAGGTAATCGGTGTCGGAGGCGGAGGCTGCAATGCAGTCACATACATGTACAACCAGAAGATCCAGGGTTGCAGTTTCATTGTCTGCAACACTGACTCCCAGGCACTTGAAAAAAGCAATGTCCCTATCAAGATTCCTCTTGGAGACGGCTTGGGAGCAGGTACGAAACCGGACAGGGCGAAAATTGCCGCGTCGGAATCACAGGAACTGATCGCCAAGACCGCATTGGACAACGGTACCCGTATGCTGTTCATAACGGCCGGACTCGGCGGAGGAACAGGCACGGGAGCATCACCGATCATCGCCAAGATGGCCAAAGACAGAGGTATCCTGACCGTGGCTGTAGTCACCATTCCGTTCAAGGAAGAAGGTAGGCTGGCCATGGCCAAGGCCAATGACGGTATCCTCGAACTCAAGCGGCACGTGGACAGCCTGCTGATAATCAATAATGAGAAACTCTATTCATGCTTCGGGACCATGCTTCTCCAGGAGGCCTGGCCTAAGGCGGACGAGATTCTCGCCACGGCTGTCAGAGGCATTATCGAAATCATCAAGAAGCCGGGCTTCATCAATGTCGATTTCCAGGATGTCATCACAATGATGAAAAACAGCGGAATGGCACTGATGGGCTGCGGTACGGGCAAAGGCAAAAACAGACTTGAAGATGCTGTAAAACAAGCACTTGTCTCCCCTCTCCTGAACGATTTCGACCTCAAGACCGCGAAGAACAGACTGATCAATATCACTGTCGGCCGCAATGACAAGGGCCTTACGATGGAAGAACTCAACGCCATCAGCAAACTTGTGGCCGAATATACCGGCGAAGTGGAGAAATCCAAACGCGGCATCATTATGGATGACGACCCCGAGTTCGGTGACACGGTCCGCATCACAGTCATCGCCACCGGCTTCCAGGCGAACATTTCGGAGATAACAGGAGGCGATTACGGTAAGATCATCCCTATCCCGAAAGATTTCACCTATACGGATGAATACACGCCACAGTCAGGCGAGATTTCACTGTCAAACGATACGGAACCCACATTCACCAAGATAGGAACAGGAACAAACGTGAACTGCCCGCATTTCCATTATGATTCCGTCCCGGTACTGGTGGTGGAACCGGGCACCGACACAAGTGCATTGACAGAGAACTCTGCATTGTCCCGCAGCGCGATTCAGACAAGCGGGAACGCCGAAAGATTTTAAGGGCCAGTTAATTTGGTAGATTTCAAAACAACATCTAATTTTGCGGTTGTAAATGGGAAGCACTGGAGTTTCCCGGGAGTAAAAATGGACAGAAAAACAAGAGTAAGATTCGCTCCGTCCCCGACAGGACCTCTGCACATGGGAGGAGTCCGGACAGCATTGTACAACTATCTTTTCGCCAAACAGAACGGCGGCGACTTTATCATAAGAATAGAGGATACGGATTCTCACAGATTCGTGCCAGGTGCGGAAAAGTATATCATTGAAGCACTTGACTGGTGCGGAATAAAGGCCGACGAAGGAGTGGACGAGAACGGCAATGTGGTGGAGACTCCATCCGAGAGACATCCTCATGCGCCATACCGCCAGTCCCAGAGAAAAGGCATCTACCGAAAGTTCGCTGACCAGCTTATCGAGAACGGCTACGCTTACTATGCCTTCGACACGGCTGAGGAACTGGATGCGAAAAGGGCTGAGGCAGAGGCTGCAGGCAACACTTTCATCTACAACCAGCAGACCCGCCTGGAACTGAGGAACTCGCTGACATTGCCGGAAGACGAGGTAAAGAAGCTGTTGGAGACGACAGACTGCTGGACCATCCGTTTCAAGATGCCGGAAAACACTGTCGTGAAGATGGACGACCTCATCAGAGGCCATATCGAGGTGAATACGGATACCCTGGACGACAAGGTCCTGTGGAAAAGGGCAGATGAACTCCCGACGTATCACCTTGCAAACATCGTGGATGACCATCTTATGGAAATCACTGAGGTTATCCGCGGAGAGGAATGGCTTCCTTCACTGCCGCTGCACTACATGCTCTACAAGGCTTTCGGCTGGGAAGACACGATGCCGCGTTTCGCGCACTTGTCGCTCCTGCTCAAGCCGGACGGAAAAGGCAAGCTCAGCAAACGCGACGGCGACAGGCTCGGATTCCCTGTATTCCCGCTCAGATGGGTCAATGCAGAGGGCGAAGTTTCCCATGGATATCGTGAAGACGGATACTTCCCGGAGGCTTTTGTCAATATGCTTGCGATGCTCGGATGGAACCCTGGAACCGACCAGGAGATCTTCAGCATTGACGAGCTCGTGAAAGTATTCTCTCTGGACCGCGTCATCAAGTCAGGCGCAAGATTCAATCCTGAAAAAGCCAAATGGTACAATAAGGAATATCTCAGGATGAAGTCAGACGACGAGCTCACCAAGCTGTTCATTCCCGAACTGGAAAGCCATGGCATCCAGGTAGTCGAGTGCCCTGCATGCGCATTGACGGCAGGGGCTTCATTTGCCGGCAAGGGTGTGGATTTCAAGAATCATATCGTCACTGAAGAATATGTGCACGATGTCGTTACATTCGTAAAGGAGAGGGCTTCATTCGTGAAGGACATCTGGCTGAACGCTTCCTGTCTCTTCGTTTCGCCTGCAGAATATGGACAGTTCGGAGTGAAGGCAGGTGCAGCAGCAGAAGCCGCAAAACCTGTGGACCCGAGACGTGCTGCGGATCCCCGCGCGAAAGTATATGACGACAGTCTCACTGCACCGTTCCTCGCGAAGGATGCCGACAAGTTCTGGAAAGCGGAAGGCTATCAGCCTGCATATCAGGTAACTGAGCACATGTGCGGCTACGAAGGAGCATTCACGAAGGAGAACATTGAACCGTACCTGGAGGATTATATCCGCGAACAGGGCTGGCCGATGGGAAAAGTCATGAACTGCATCAGACTGGCCATTACCGGAGCGGCAAGCGGACTTGGAATCGCTGACATACTATCGTTTATCGGCAAAGATGAATTTGCAGCCCGTATGAAGTATGCTGGAGAGCGCCTCGGAAGAGAATAACATTAAACATATTGCTATGAAAATAGGTATTTGCAGCGACCACGCTGGATTTGATTACAAATGCAAGCTTATCCCCTATCTCCAGAAGTTGGGATATGAAACGGTAGATTTCGGAACAGACTCACCAGAGAGCATTGACTATCCTGATGTCGCTCATCCTCTCGCCAATGCTGTGGAAAAAGGCGAAGTGGACTGCGGAATCGCGATGTGCGGTACCGGCAACGGTATGGCCATCACCCTGAACAAGCATCAGGGAATCCGCGCCGGACTTGCCTGGGGAACGGAAATCGGCCGCCTCGTAAAGGCTCACAACAATGCCAATGTGCTCGTGATGCCTGCAAGGTTCATTTCCTACCGTATGGTTCAGGCGATTACCAAGGTGTGGCTTGAGACTCCATTCGAGGGCGGAAGGCACGAGAGGAGAATCGAAAAAATACCATGCAGATAATGGCATTGACAATAAACAAGGAAAATATTCAAGACATAATCCTCTCCGGAAACATCGACGATTATCCGGAGGGGATTATTCTTCCTGTGGACAAGCCCTACAGGTGGACTTCCGCGGACGTCATCCGCAAGATCAAGTTCTGCGCGTGCAGGCATTTCCACAAGAAGAATCTCAAGGTGGGGCATGCTGGCACCCTGGACCCTCTGGCTACGGGGGTACTGCTGGTATGCATAGGCAAGGCCACCAAATGTGCCGAAGAACTTCAGAAGCACGAGAAGGAATATATCGCCGGCATCTCTTTCGGCGCGACCACCCCGTCATACGATCTGGAAAAAGACATTGACATGCACTATCCTCTGGATGGGGTCAGCGAGGAGGCGCTCAGAGACGTAATTCCGGGTTTTATCGGGGAGCAGGAGCAGGTGGCGCCGCTTTTTTCCGCAAAATCCATAGACGGCGTAAGGGCTTATGAACTGGCCCGCAAGGAGTGGAAGCGCATGAAAGACGGCGAGGGCGGTTTCGACCATTCGGCCACGGACACGCTGAACAAGCAGTGGATAAACATTACCGAAATGGAGCTTCTGCGTTTCTGTCCCGACGGACTGCCGGAAGACAATATGGAGATGGACAGCAACGAGTTCTCCTCTACGAAAAACAGTGACGGCTCCGAGAATTTCCGCAACAGCCGTATCAATGTGACTGACAACAGCGCGCTGCATCTTCCTCACGCAGACATCCGCGTGGCATGCTCCAAAGGGACTTATGTCAGGGCACTTGCAAGGGATCTGGGCGAGGCTATCGGCTCCGGGGCGCATCTTGACGGACTGCGCAGGACCAGGACAGGAGGATTCAAGGCTTCAGAAGCATTGACAGTGGCACAGGCTATTTCTATTCTTCGGACAGAAACGGAACAATGACAGAAAAGTTATATGAAGATCCGGAATTCGGCATTGTCGTACTGCGGAAAAACGTCCGCAGCAGGGCTGTGAGCATCCGTGTCAAGGGAGCCCAGAACAAATACGGAGGCAGAATCTCAGTGACGGTTCCATGGAGCCTGAGATACCAGGACGGAATAAATTATCTTGAGAAAAGGCGCGAGTGGATCAGGGATGCGCTGAAACGGCAGAAGAAGCATTCGGAAAATGCTGTTCTGGACGGCAAAGGCGTGGGGAATATCGCTGACGGCACAAGCCTGAACACATTGGTTTCAAAAATCATTTTCATAGAGCAGCCGACCATGTCCGGACAGCTTTCGGTCAAGATCCGCACCTCACATTCGGAATATCCGGAGGCTATGGGAAGACTGTGGTACAGCATTGACAGGCCGATGATGCTCAAGCAGATAATTTTTCCTCCAGAGGCGAGCCAGCCGGGACTCCGGAAGGTCCTGGTGGAAGTGCTGCGCGAGGAGGCCAAGATGCTGCTGGACATGAAGATTTCAATTTTCGCTGAGAGATACGGGTTCCAGTACAGAAAGCTCACCATAAAGCACAATTCATCGAACTGGGGAAGCTGCTCCCGTGCCGGCAACATAAACCTTAACTTGAATCTGGTGCGTTTGCCCGAGCCGCTGTGCGATTACGTGATCCTCCACGAACTTTCGCACCTGAAAGAGCCGAACCACGGGCCGGGTTTCCACATATTGCTTGAGAGGCTGTGCCGGGACAATATAAAGGGGCTCATAGCCATAGGCTCCACGGATGCGGAAAAATATAAAGCGTGGATCGACGGCGACACCGTAAGCGGAAAGACATTGACACCGCTGAATGAAGTTCTAAGCCGGGAGGTTTCCTCCTGGAGAATGGTCTGACCCGAGAATCACATTATCCGTTTTATTATTTTGTGCATTCGGCAAGTCATTGTAACTTTGTAGAATACGAAAACCTATATTACAATGAAGAAAGGAATGAATCTGCAGGCATCGCCGGAAATGATGGCGAAGGCTACAGAAGGCTTGAGTCTGAGTCAGGCCGATGTGAAAGAGATCGAACAGGTCAAGGACCAGCAGGATAACCTGAACAAGAACAAGAACGACAACCAGCTGCTGTCCCTGAGAAAAAGGCTTGACGTGCTGCTGAGAACAGGACAGTTGCTCCTGGAAAGTTCAGCAGACACCAACAGGATCAGAAGAAATATGGTCAGGGCGGCATTGTTTCTCGGATTTGACGAGGACAACCTGCACTTGTTCATTGACCATAACATATTGATGGTAAACTACAGCGATGAGGCACATTCCTTCACCAAGTTCCAGAAACGAGTGAAGAACGGAATCAACTTCACCACCATCGAGGGCATCAGCCACCTGACGTTCAAGGCTGTAAGAAAGCATTTCTCTCTCGAACAGTACGAGGAGGAGTTGGAGACAATCGCTTCTAAACCAAGAAATTACAATCAGCTTGTAACATCTGCCGGAGCGGCATTGGCCTGCGGCGGATTCTGCATACAGTTCGGCTGCGACTGGATAGCGTTCCTGTACGCGTCTTTGGCCGCATTCATCGGATTCAACACCAGGGTATATTTCAACAAACTCGGTGTAAACCAATACTTCTCGATTGCAATAGCTGCATTCGTGTCCACTCTGGTGGCATGGCTGACCACATATCTTCCGGCATGGACAAGCACGCCGCTGCATCCGCTGCTCGCCTGCGCATTGTTCATTGTACCTGGCGTGCCTCTTATCAATTTCGTGGACGATATGCTGGACAACAACTTCCGCGTAGGTACGGAGCGGGCCATCAACACGATGCTGATGATGGTGGGCATGGCTTTCGGTATCGTATTCGCGCTCAAGTTCTGCAGATGGACATTCAATTTCGAGCCTGACATCATGTCGATCCCGATGGTGCCTGAGCATCCGTACTGGATGTATGCAGTGGCTGCAGCCATCTCCGCAATGGGATTCTCGATGATATTCAACATTCCTAAAAGGCTTCTGCCTGTGGTAGCGATTGGAGGTATCATCGCCATCTGTACCAGAAACCTCGTAAGTCTGAAACCTGACATGTTCTGCAGTTTCAGCCTCGGCGAGGGCGGTATTCTCGGGTCATTGGCAGGCTCCACACTGGTGTCGGTGATATGCATCAAGGCCGTGCACGTATTCCATACGCCTCATCAGGTCCTGGCCATATCCAGCGTCATCCCGATGGTGCCGGGCGTGCTGATGTACCGTGCGCTTTTCTCGCTTTTCACGGTTCCGATTACGGAAGGAGACCTTGTAAACAACTTCATTGCTGCCGGCGTTAACGGGCTCAACGCATCTCTGATGATTGCTGCCATCGCCTTGGGAGTCGCTGTGCCTAACATTCTCGCAAGAAAGAAGGTCAATGCCGCAAAACGACGCGCTTTCGATGCCCAGATCAGGGAGCAGAGGAAACGTGGAGAATTCATTGACATAACGAAACTGTAAAACACCTATCATATGAAACGGCGGGATTTTCTTAAAAAAGGGGCATTGGCAGCAGCCGGTGCTGGCCTGTTGTGCAGTGGAACCACTTTGGCCAAGGGGCTTGAACTTACGGACGACCATAAATCTGTAAATTTCAATGTCAATGGGAAGGCACGTATGCATCTTTCGTTCGAGCCTTACGAACTGAAGCTCAAGCACGTGTTCACAGTCTCGTCGTTTTCGCGCAGCACCACTCCTGACGTTCAGGTCCGCATTGACTATGACGGATATACCGGCTACGGAGAAGCGTCAATGCCTCCTTATCTCGGACAGACGGTGGAGAGCGTGTGCTCGTTTCTGAAAAAGGTGGACTTGGAACAGTTCCCGGACCCGTTCTGCATCGACGACATCCTCACCTACATTGACAGTCTTTCTGACGGTGATTCTGCCGCGAAAGCTGCCGTGGACATTGCCCTGCACGATCTTGTGGGCAAGATTATCGGTGCTCCGTGGCACAGGATGCTGGGACTGAATCCAAAGAAGACCCCGAACACGACATATACCATCGGCATTGACACTGACGAGATGGTAAAACTCAAGACCCGGGAAGTTGCAGGGCAGTTCAAGATTCTGAAGGTAAAGCTTGGAACGCCGCGTGACAGGGAGATGATACGGGCCATCCGGGAAGTGAGCGACCTTCCGATTGCCGTGGATGTGAATCAGGGCTGGAAGAACAAGAAGAAGGCTCTGGATGAGATTTTCTGGCTGAAGGAGCAAGGCATCGTGATGGTAGAGCAGCCTATGCCGAAGGAAATGCCGGACGCCAATGCCTGGCTGACGGAGAGGAGTCCGCTTCCGACATTCGCGGATGAGGCGATCCAGAGGCTCAAGGACATTCCTGCTGTCAAAGGAGCCTATACCGGCATCAATATCAAACTGATGAAGTGTACCGGTATGCGTGAGGCGTGGAAAATGATGAATTACGCACGCGCCGAGGGCATGAAGGTCATGATAGGATGCATGACAGAGACGTCCTGCGCTATAGCCGCTGCCGCCCAGCTCTCCCCTGCCGTGGATTTCGCGGACCTCGACGGCAACTTGTTGATTGCCAATGACATCTTCCGCGGCACGACAGTAGTGGACGGCAAGATCACACTGAACCAGCTGCCCGGAATCGGAATAGAGAAGATCTGAAAAAATAATGCCCGACTGTGGTAATTCAGCCGGGCATTATCATATATTATCTACGATAAACTAGAAGAGTTCGTCGTTTGTGTTTTCTGATACATTGAAATCAGGAGCATCGTAGTTCTCTGCAGAGTTGAAATTGCCATCCTCTACATTCTCGTCAGAAGGCTTAGGAGCGAAAGGCTTCCTGCCTCTGCGGTCATCTCTCGGGCCACGACGGTCATCACGGCGGTCACCTCTGCGGTCATCACGTGGACCTCTTCTGTCATCGCGACGGTCACCTCTACGGTCATCACGGCGATCATCACGTGGGCCTCTAGGACGACGCTCAGGCTCTACATAACCTTCCGGTTTCTCAACAAGAGCACGCATAGAGAGTCTCATCTTTCCTGTCTTCTCATCGATTTCGAGGAGTTTAACATCCACCTCGTCACCTACTTTCAGGACATCAGCGACATTCTCAGTCTTGGTCCATGCGATTTCTGAAACGTGGAGAAGACCTTCCTTGCCAGGGAGAATTTCTACGAACGCACCGAAGTCAAGGATAGAAACCACCTTTCCGTGATATGTCTTGCCTACTTCAGGAACTGCGCAGATACCTTCTATCCAAGCGAGAGCCTTGTCGAGAGAATCCTTGTCTGTACTGAAGATGTCCACAATACCCTTATGTCTCTCAGCATCCTCAGTGATGGTGATGGTAGTACCTGTCTCTTTCTGGATCTTCTGGATAGTCTCACCGCCTTTACCGATAACTGCACCGATGAAGTCAGACTCGATCTCAAGCTGCTTGAGTCTCGGAACGAACGGCTTGTAGTCCTCACGAGGCTCGCTGATGCATTTCATCATCTCGCCCATGATGTGGAGTCTGCCCTGACGAGCCTGCTCCAATGCTTTTGCAAGCACATCATAAGAAAGACCGTCCACCTTGATATCCATCTGAGTTGCAGTAATACCGTCCTTGGTACCTGTAACCTTGAAGTCCATATCTCCGAGGTGATCCTCGTCACCGAGAATATCGGTAAGGATTGCATATCTCTCGTTAGGTCTGTCCTTGTCGGTGATAAGACCCATCGCAACACCTGCAACAGGTTTCTTGATCTTCACGCCGGCATCCATAAGTGCGAGGCAACCTCCACATACAGAAGCCATTGAAGAAGAGCCGTTGGACTCGAGGATATCTGAAACGACCCTGATGGCATACGGATTCTCAGGAGCGAGCGGAACGACTGCCTTGAGAGCACGCATTGCAAGGTTTCCGTGACCGATCTCACGACGACCTACGCCTCTCTGTGCCTTAGCCTCACCTGTCGCGAACGGAGGGAAGTTATAGTGGAGCACGAACTGCTGGGTTTCACGGACGAGAACCTCATCCATTTCCTTCATGTCGAGCTTGGTTCCGAGTGTGACGCTTGCCAATGACTGTGTCTCACCACGGGTAAAGATGGCAGAACCGTGAGCGCAAGGAAGATAGCCTACTTCACACCAGATAGGACGTACCTCTGCGGTATGACGGCCATCGAGACGCACGCCTTCGTCGAGAATCATGTTTCTCATAGCTGCCTTCTCCTCATTGTTGTAATATCTTGCGACCATAGCTGCCTTAGCCTCCTGGTCTTCCTCTGAAAGTGTAGCGAGGAAGTCTGCCTTGATCTGCTCGAATCCGTCAGTTCTCTCCTGTTTCGGCTTCGCTGACTTCGCGAGAGCATAGCATTTGTCATAGCAGAACTCGTGAACTGCCTTCTTGAGGTCTTCATCCTCCTCATCGTGAGGATAATCTCTCTTGACATCCTTGCCGAGTTCTTTGTTCAGTTCAATCTGAACAAGGCACTGCTTCTTGATGGCCTCGTGAGCAAACTTGATAGCCTCGAGCATATCCGCTTCGCTTACCTCGTTCATCTCACCTTCTACCATCATGATATTGTCGTAGGTAGCTGCGACCATAAGTTCGAGGTCGCTGTCCTTCATTTCGCTGAATGCAGGGTTGATTCTGAACTCACCATTGATTCTTGCGACACGCACCTCTGAGATAGGGCCTTCGAACGGAATATCACTGCATGCAAGAGCTGCAGATGCTGCGAGACCTGCGAGAGCATCCGGCTGAGTGTCAGCGTCTGCTGAAATGAGGTTCACATTGACATAAACTTCAAGATGGAAATCCTCCGGGAACAACGGCCTGAGAGCACGGTCCACAAGACGGGAGATAAGAATCTCGTAATCGGAAGCTTTTCCTTCGCGTTTCATGAATCCGCCAGGGAATCTTCCTGCAGAATAGAATTTTTCTTTGTAGTCCACCTGGAGAGGCATGAAATCAGTGCCTTCCTTGACTTCTTTAGCGCATGTCACAGTGGCGAGGAGCATTGTGCCTCCCATCTTGATGACAGCAGAACCGTCTGCCTGCTTGGCAAGTTTACCGGTCTCGATCTCGATTACCCGACCATCGGACAATTCGATTTTCTTGTTGATGATGTTCATTAAATGCTTCAATGACCTGCCTTCCCCAATGGAAGAATGATTTATTTCAGTTTCATATATCGGAACCCTGTCTGCAGCAGGTCAATTATTATGCAGAAAGGGAATGCAATATTCAAAAAAAAGACCAATCCCATATAACAGGAACTGGCCATTTTCGTTTCCTATCGTATTATCGACGGAGACCAAGCTCCTTAACGATGCTTCTGTATCTCTCGATGTCAACTTTCTGGAGGTAGTCCAGCAACTGACGTCTTTTACCTACGAGACGGAGAAGAGAGCGACGTGTAACCACATCCTTCTTGTTCTTCTTTACGTGCTCTGTAAGGTGATTGATACGGTAGGAAAATAGAGCAACTTGACTCTCAGAAGAGCCGGTGTCTGTATTAGACTTTCCGTACTTCGCGAAAATCTCCTGCTTTTTCTCAGCTTCCAAATACTCAGCCATTTCGCAAAAAATTTTGTTGTTAATAAAATTACCCTTCAACGGGCAACGCTTCACCAAAAGCGACCGCAAATTTAAGCATTTTTTTTCGCTTTACAAGCGATTAGGAGAAAATTGTTACACAAGCAGTTTCACCACATTTCTCGTGGTCCTCAGCACATATCTTTTCCCGCATTGACCGGACTCCGAATCAGCTTTTTCCGCATCCGGATCCAAGGGTAGAATCACCGCAGGCTCGTCGAATCCAAGTTCCGGGACAATGCGGCCTGACACGTCAGGCACAGCCCCGCGAGCCGTGGAATGGAACTCCTGAGCACCTGTAATCCTCTCTATTTCAGCGATATTATGAGGATTTATCCCCGAGCCGGGCATAACTATAATCCTGCGGCCCGCCTGACGTACCAGCCGGGATATCAGTTCGCTCCCTTCCAATGCCTTAGGCTTCTGTCCCGATGTAAGCAGCCTGTCACAACCGAGACTGATGATCTGTTCCAATGCCTGCTGCGGATTGCGGCACAAGTCGAAAGCCCTGTGGAATGTAACTGACATTCCCTCTGCCGCCTCGACAAGACGCTCACAGATATCCATATCGATATCTCCGTCCGGGGTCAATGCGCCGATCACGACTCCGTCCACGCCCATTTCCCGGCAATTTACGATATCCGACAACATTGTTCTGACTTCCGATGCGTTGTAGCAGAAATTTCCTTCACGCGGGCGGATAAGGACATTGACTCGCATACGGTCAGAGCCGCCTTGTTCCTCAGCCAGAGACATGGAAGTCTTCACCGCTTCCGAAATCAGGCCGCTACTCGGCGTCACACCGCCGCAACTGATTGCAGAACAGAGTTCTACACGTATCGCACCGCCATAAAAAGACTCTTGCACGTCAGCGACTGACGTACAGCAAACCTCTATTTTTCTCATTGGAATCACCAACTGCCGGAAGCGCCTCCGCCACCGAATGAACCGCCGCCGAAGCCTCCGAACGAGCCGCTTGAGGAACTGCCGCTTGAACTGCTCGAAGAACCGCCGCTGTAACCTCCGTAAGTGGTCGGACCTCTGTAGCCCCTCGATCTTGTTCCGGAGCCGCCTCCTTTACCTTTATTCTTGTTTCTGAACGAAAGTACGACGACAACTATCAACATGAATATGACCAGGAAGCTGATAAATCCCAATCCTTCTTCATCGGAATCATCACCGCGTGCGGAAATCTCGCCCGTGGCCAATGCTATCAGCTTGTCCACTGCAGCATTCACGCCGCCGAAATAGTCATCTTCCTTGAAATGTGGAATGAGCTGCTGTTCGATAATTCTCTTGCAATACGCATCCGGAATCGCTCCTTCCAGTCCGTAACCGACCTGTATGGAAACTTTTCCTCCGGAATCAGGAGTCTTGGGCTTGACGAGAAGCACCACACCATTGTTGAAATCCTTGGAACCCACTCCCCAGTCGATTCCGATACGGGTAGCATATTCTGCCGGCTCATATCCCTCCAAGTCAGACACGGTAATGACCATGATCTGATTGGATGTGGTATCATCGACAGCCACCAGTTTGGACTCGAGTTCTGAAACCTGCTTTTCGGTAAAGATGCCGGCCAGATCATTGACAAGTCTAGGCGGCTGCGGTTTTGCCGGAAAAGCGACTGCCACTGACGCGAATACGGTCAGCAGCAGTACACATAATGAAAATCGCCTTGACATAGCGGAAACTCTTAGAATTCAATCTTCGGAGCAGTATCTGCACCTTCAGATGCCTTGAAGTAACCTTTCTGTTCGAAATTGAAAATCGAAGCGATGATATTCTGAGGGAATCTTCTGATCAGTGTGTTATATGACTGAGCAGTTTCATTGTACTTCATTCTCTCCGTAGAAATACGGTTCTCTGTGCCTTCAAGCTGAGCCTGGAGCTCGAGGAAATTCTGGTTTGCCTTCAAGTCAGGATATGCCTCTACAGACATGAGAAGACGGCCTACGGCATTGCCGAGCTCGCCCTGAGCCGACTGGAATTTCGCGATGCTCTCTTCTGTAAGCTTGTTAGGATCCACAGTTACCTGGGTAGCCTTGGCTCTCGCATTGACGACAGCCTCGAGAGTTCCGCTTTCGTGGGTAGCATAGCCTTTGACAGTGGCCACGAGATTAGGTATGAGATCGGCACGGCGCTGATATACGTTCTCTACCTGCGACCAGGCAGACCTCACGCCTTCTTCTCCCTCAACCATTCCGTTATAATTGTTTTTAATCCAGCCAAAAATGCCTAATGCAACAACGGCTACCACGATGGTGGTTACTAGTCCTTTTTTCATACTACTAAAATATTAAGGTTAATTGGTTGTTTCTTCTGAAGCGGCATCCCTCACACAACGCACCGGAGCGATGAAATTCGTCTTGTCCACAGCTGCCCTGATGACATCCGGCTTCTGCCAGTATATCATTCTGTAAACGCCCGTCGTTTCTTCACCCTCTGTAGCCACAGACTCTGAGCTCCAATATACAGCATACTCGAAGTCCCCTGTAAACGAATCACTTGAAGCTTTGGTTCCATATCCCGTAGGAATAGCTGAGAAGCCGGCCTTATTGGTAATCTTCACTTCGGGGCAATACTCCCACATCCTGGTATTATTGAAATAAGCGTTTACCATCAGCGCTCCGGCAATGCCCATAAAACTGCCGTCTTTGGCCTCACCCTTATACTCAGCTGCCTGAGCCAGAGCGAACCAGTCCTCGTCAGACGGCACACGCCATCCTGCAGGGCAAGCAGTCTGGGCCTCTGTCCATGTATAATATCTTCCGTAAATGGCATCCATCACCTCGCAGTTCTGGAATGACAGACCTGCTCCTTTCCATGCCAGGTTACGAGAGAACCATTCACGGTCACCTATCTTCTTGTAGAAATATGACTTGCCGTCCCTCTCGTCCTTGAACTTACGGGCGTTGATTTCGATTCCGTCAAACAGGATGGAACCGTTCATTGACGGGTCCACCACCGTGATTGTCCTGGAATAAGACTTGTTCGAATATCCCTTCGCAAAGGCTGTACAGGTCAATGTCGCTGTACAGATGGTATCCCTGACAGTGAGTTTATACGCGCCCGTCATCGTTCTCGGGTCAGTTACAAACTTCGTGGTATCCTTTGTCTTGGTAAGAGGTGATGCAGTCCAATAATAACCTACATCTATCGTATCCACCTGAAGTCCACGCGGAACGAGATTAAGCACATCCCCCTTGGCAACGAAAACAGGAGCATCGAATCTCAATGTACCCGGAATCGTCGGAGATGCAGTATATTTATCATCTGATTTGTTCTTCTTGCATGCCTGAAAAGACAACGCCGCCATAACCGCCACGGCCACAATCATCAGTTTCTTAAAACCCATCTTAGAAGCTGTTATAAAATTTAATAATTGCAAATGTACGTTTTTCCTGACAAAAACGCGTACATTTGTACAAATACTTTGCCGAACCTATCAACAGACAAGACGTAATGAATTTTATCAGATCATCAATAATCCTGCTTGTGGCAGGTTCAATGTGCATTTCCTGCAAAAATGCCGACAAATACATCTCCATCCAGGGCTACGCGCAGGGCGGGACCTACACCGTCAAACTGAATCTGCAGACCGGCAACGGACTGGTAAAGAAAACGCCCGAGGAAATAAGAAGCGGCATTGACTCCATCCTCAACTGCATTGACACCACCCTTTCCGGCTACAACAAAGGCTCGCTCCTGAGCCGGTTCAATGCCGGCGACAGCATCTATGTCAGCCGGTACGGAATGTTCGAAGACATCTACACCCGTGCCTGGGACTACGAAAAAGAAACTGACGGAGCGCTCGATGCGGCAGCAGGCCCTATCTTCGACCTTTGGGGCTTCGGTTTCTCCACCGACTCGCTCCCGTCCGACGACAAAGTGCGCGAAGTACTGGAAGACTGCGGAATGGACAGACTCAGAAGGGATATTGCCAATGACACGAACACCGGAAAGTTCATCACATCTTCAGACGTACTGCTTGATGACCTGAAAGGAGGAGTCCCCGCGAGACTTAATTTCAATGCCATTGCACAGGGCTACAGCTGCGACGTAGTGGCGGCATACCTGTACGGACTTGGCGTAAAGGACATGCTCGTGGACATAGGCGAAATCTATCTCGACGGGCTCAACCCGAACGGAAAGCCATGGAAAGTGGGCATTGACAGGCCTGTGGACGGGAACAACGATCCGGGAAAAGACCTGGACGGGATATGGGAATCCGACGGTGCGGCCTGCGGCATCGTAACTTCTGGCAATTACAGGAAATACTATATCAGTGACGGCAAGAAGTATGCACATACCATCAACCCGCGCACAGGATATCCTGTGGAGCATAACCTGCTGAGCGCCACGATTGTAGCGAAAAATGCGACAGATGCGGACGCATATGCTACCTACTGCATGGTAATCGGTCTGGAAAAAGCCAAAGAATTCATTGAAAGCAGACCTGACGAACTCGCAGGATACCTCATCTACTCTGACACAGACGGAAAGATGCAGGAATGGAAATCCGGCAACTTCAACGCAGATCGGTAATTACCCACGAAGAATCCGAGCCGCCGAACACAAAAGACGAAGCAGCACGGAGCGGGCCGAATGACATTGAACTTATCTTCAGATACACGACGCCTTTTTTCCCGAGAGAAGCTGACAGTTTGACTATCAGCGGTTTGGCAGCATCTGTAAACCAGAGATCCAGAGCCGTGACACCTGTACCTTTCACAGACGGGACATAAGACACTTTATGCAGTTTCTTTCCTGAAACAGATTCCACAGCGGTTTCTGTCGGCCTGAAACTCGACTCAAGCGAACTGATGAGCAGGGCAGGATTCGCCTCGATAGAAGCCAGGCCGTCCACATCCTCCACAATCAGCTCTCTCGCAGCCCTGTCCGCAGTCCATCTCGACTTCCCGTCACACCATATCTCCATGCCATTGCCCTTGACAATGAACATGTTGCCCTGAAGGACGGCTGTGCCCTCACCGCGAACCGGAGCATTACCGCGCATCGTAAACGAATAACTGAACGTAACGCAACTCCCCTTCTCCGCATCAGAAAAACGACGGGAAAGAGACTGCGCAGACCCGATATCCTGTGCCACGGCCACAAAAGACAGAAGCAGGAGAATCGCTGTCAATGTCATTTTCAGCATTCGCAACATATTCAATATCATTGATTTGCCTTCAATTCCTTCAGACGGAGTTCCAGTTCGTCAATATCACCGATCAGCACCTGACGAGGCTTCGAACCTTCCTGCGGACCGACGATTCCGGCTGACTCAAGCTGGTCCATCACTCTTCCTGCCTTTGCATAACCCATGCCCAAACGCCTCTGCAGATCCGAAGTGGAACCCTTCTGGGTCGTTACCACAAGTCTTGCAGCCTCCTCGAAACGCTCATCAAGGTCATTGACATTAAGCGCACCGACTCCGCCCTCATCCGACTTGTCGGTAGGCTCCGGAAGATAATAAGGGGTATTGAAACTCTTCTTGTAGCCCTCCTGCGCGCCGATAAACTTGGTAAGCGTGGCGATTTCGTCATTGCCAATAAACGCGCACTGCGCACGGACCATATTGGCCCCGGCATTGTAAATCATATCACCCTTGCCGATCAGCTTTTCAGCGCCTGTCGAGTCGAGAATAGTCTTGGAATCGGTACCTGAGAACACTCTGAACGCGATACGTGCAGGGAAATTGTTCTTGATAAGGCCGGTGATGACATCGACGGAAGGACGCTGCGTGGCCAATATGATATGTATTCCGGCAGCACGGCCTTTCTGAGCCAGACGGATGATGGAAGTAGTGATGCTTCGTGCCCTCGTCTTGTCCTCGCCGCTCGAGCCGGCAGACATTATAAGGTCGGAATACTCATCTATAACTGTCACAAGATAAGGCAGATAGTGATGTCCCATGGTAGGAAGCAGATGCCTTTCCTTATATTTCTCATTGTACAGGACAATATTGTTCACACCAGCCTTGTTCATCAGCTCATAACGGGCATCCATCTCGATACAGAGCGAGCGGAGCACAGCCTCTGCAGCCGGCGCCTTCTTGACAATCGAATTGTCCAGCTCCTCCTTCGCGTCACCCGAATCCGGAAGAACCGCGAGATAATGATGGAGCAGACGCGAATAGGAACTGAATTCCACCATCTTAGGGTCAATGAACACGAACTTCAGTTCTGAAGGATGCTTGGAAAAGAGCAATGAAGCGATCATCACATTCAGTCCCACTGACTTGCCCTGCTTGGTGGCACCGGCCACAAGCAAGTGCGGAGCATCCGCCAAGTCGAACACCTCCACCTTCTGCGCGAGAGTAGCGTAGCCGATGGCAATAGGCAGCTCGGCCTTGCTGTTACGGAACTCATCATTGTTCAGAACCGCCTTCAACGGCACTATCGACTGCTTCAGGTTCGGAACCTCAATACCGATGGAGTCCGGAAGCATAACCAGACGCACCCTGTCCGAATTGAGGGCAAGTGCTATCTCCTTGTCCTTGTTCATGATGGAAGCGACAGTGACACCCGGAGCAGGATAAAGTTTGTAGAGGGTAATGGTAGGGCCTACCACAGCCTTCACTTCCCTGACTTCGATCTTATAGGTCTGAAGCGTAGCCTTGATCTTGAAATTGTTGCTCTTCAGCTCCTCAGACGATACGGAATATATGGATGAAGTGTAGTCCTTCAGCAAATCGAGTGTAGGGAACTTGTAATCAGGCAGTTCGCCTCTGACATCAATCGGCGGCAAATTCTCCTGGACAACAGTGGTGAGGCCCTCGCCCTTGACCACCTCAGGCATATCGTCATCCGGTTTTCCTGTATCCGGTTTTCCTGTATCAGTGTCAGCAGTATTCGAGTCCGGTGTCACTGGCTCTACCGGGACAGGCCCGACAGGCTCTTCTGGCACTTCCTGCTCAGGTTTTTCCTCAACAGGCTCATTTTCCGCATCTTTCTTCTCCACTTCCACAGATTCGTCCTTCTTGGAGACGAAATCGAACGTCACTCCACGCTTCTTTCCGGACGTAGCCGTTTCAGTAGAAAGCCATCTGGAGAACCGGGAACTTGCAAAATATCCCCAAGCCGCGATGAGCGCAAGAATCAGGCACAATGTAACCGGCACGCCCACCAGGTGTTCAGACCAGACCACCATCTGAGAGCCGCAGCCACCGCCGAGACCGGTTCCGAAACAAGTATTGAACCCGAAACGTATAGAGATGAAAGCCAATGCATAAGACAGTATCATCGCTCCTGTCAATGCCAAGAGCACATATCTCAGCACCGGGAATTTCTGCTTGCCGAACAGGCATCTTACAGACACAAGCGCAAGCGCCACGATGACTGCCAATGAGCCGAGGCCGAACCACTCCGAAACGAATACAGAAGCGATCTTGAGTCCCCAAGCGCCACCGAAATTGGCTATTACCTTGGCAGTATCCTTTATCACTTCCGGATCCGCCAAGAGGCTCTGGTCCTGTTTCCATGTAAAGAAATAGGACAGGCAACTTACAGCAATAAGCAGAGTGGCAACGGCCAAAACGCCGCCTACCACTCTTCTGAGCAATATATGCTTCTTGTCCAGAGAATCCCGGACCTTGTCAATCATCCCGGACATATGACGCTATCGTTTCTGATTCTTCTTGCCGAAATTTCTGCGCTGGCCGTTTCCGTTCTTTCTGACCTGCGCGAAATCTATGGACATGCCAGGCCTTGCGAACGTGGAGTCCGATGAGATTCTGGACAACGTCAGTCCTTCCGGAACTCGGATACGATAGTCGGACAGTTTCTCGATGTCATTGAAAATCGTCTCGTCAGCCACGCTGTCCTTATTCCAGATCAGGTACTGCTGACGCATATACATCGCCAGAGAACGGATCATCGCTGTCTTCTGCTCTCCGTCAGGCTCGCCTGCGATCAGGTCAATGATACTTTCGATATTCCGTCCGTAATGTGTGGCACGGATTGGTTTTTTCTTGATAGGGATAACTTCAGGGCGTGATTTCCTCTGCTCCGGAGACGGAGCCGGGAATGGTGAGTCCACGTCCAGGTCATATCCTGCCATTATGTACAGATGGTCCCAGAGTTTGTGCTCCCAGTTGTCTTCCTGGTGCACTTGAGGGTTCAATATCTCCATCACTCGCACCACGGCCTTAGCCTGTTCCGTGCGTTTTTCCCTGTCTGTCAATGACTTGACTTCCTCCACCATCTTCAGGACGTTGCGTCCATACTCCGGCATATCCAGTTTTTCCCTCTCTGTATTATAGTCCAGAACTATCGGGTTTTCTTCGTAATATTTATCCATAATCGTATTATCTTTTCACTTTTATTTCGCATGCATTCCCTCATCTTTAGAGAAAACGCCATTCTCTGCAAATATAGTGAAAGCCGAGTGAAGAATAAAATTCTTTTTTTATTCTTCTGAGGGAATGAATACATGTAATGGCATTGATGGTGGCTTCACGCCGACTGGCGGCTGGTTACTGATGCGTGAGCGCCGGCAGCGGCAAAGGGCCCGCTCTGCTCAGGGTGCTGCGCAATTCGCCGCGGGCCATACCGCTGCCAGCCAACTCCGGCCCAGCATCTGAGGATGCCCTGGTTCCCTAAAGAATTCCGTTAGACGGCCAGCTGCACTAAATATAGATAACCGAAGCCATTGTAGCCGGCAACAAGGTTGCCCCTGTGGGGACTTACCGCCCTCGGTACTAGAGGGAGGGGCCCGCGAAGCGGGAGGGCCTGGTCCTCACAGGGGCTTCTTGTTGCCATACACGCCTGGATACAAGCGGCGCAGCGCGTAAGTTGCAGATTACCAATTATTTAACCAAAATCAGAGTTAGGAAAATCACAACTGCGAAAATGGCTATTTTGCTGAGTATCAGCGCTTTACGCGCTGCACCTAATATATGCGGTTATGGCTAGACTTTAGTATTGTCTTGACAAACAACAATAGTCCGGTCAAGACGTAACCGCGGAGACGCTTACGACTGGTGCGTGAGCGCTGGCAGCGGCAAGGGCCCGCTCTGCTCAGGGTGCTGCGCAATTCGCCGCGGGCCATGCCGCTGCCAGCCAACTCCGGCCCGGCATCTGATGATGCCCTGGGGAGTCGTGCGATTCAACATAAGGCGCACCACGCAACAGACTGACTATAAACGAATTAAGCATTTTCAGAGTTACAGGATCGCCAACTCTGAAAATGGTTAAACGGCTATCACTCAGCGATTTACAGGTTGCGCTTTATGGCGACACAACATGTGACAGGCAGTAAGGTTGCCCCCGTGAGGACTTGCCGCCCTCGGCACTAGAGGGAGTTGCCTGCGAAGCAGGAGGGCCTGGTCCTCACGGGGGCTTCTTGCTGCTGCACGTGCCCTTTCGGACTGACCTCTTTGTTTTGGGGTTGTCCTAAACGCTGCCGTGACGTCGCTGTGAATTTTTCGAACAACCTGCATGTTGACATTTTGTGGATGTTGCTAATTGTCAATTGATTGCAAGAGTTTGTGAGAGCCAGGTTACCCATTTTTTCATGCAACCCGGCTTTGGCTCTAATTGCTAATGCGCTATGTGTCAATATTTTATACTATTCGTGCAAATGCAGGTTGTTCTACGTTTGTCCTAACTAGTTATTGTTAAATTTCGGTAAATTTTTTTCAGGACGATACACGGGGCGCAGCGCGTAAGTTGCAGACTACCAACTATTTAGCCAAAATCAGAGTTGAAAAAATCACAACTCTGAAAATGGTTAAACAGCTATCAATCAGCGACTTACAGGTTGCGCTTTATGCGGTTATGGCGATACTTTAGTATTGTCTTTACAAAACAACAATAGTCCGGTCAAGATGTAACCGCGGAAACGCTTACGACTGGCGCGTGAGCGCCGGGCAGCGGCAAAGGCCCGCTCTGCTCAGGGTGCTGCGCAATTCGCCGCGGGCCATGCCGCTGCCCAGCTTGTCCTCCCTACGACACCTTCTGGACTCGTCCGTCCGGGACGTACCAGAGATAGGATGTGACGTCCTGATATCCCAGAGAGCGGTACATATCCGCATATTCCCTCACCTGGGACTCATAAGAAGCGGTCGGGGCGCCGAACTTGAAGTCCACGATTATAATCTTACCGTCGTCATTCACCACACGGTCAGGACGACGCGTTTGTCCGTCGGACATCATTACGGATGTTTCATTGATGACCTTGCTGCGGTCTTCAGGGAACCAGCCCAACGGGATCGTCAACTCCAGACCCGCCTTCAACATTGACCTGATATCCGTCATTTCAGCCTCATCGATCTCGCCGGCATCGAAACTTTCGGACAATGCGGCTTCCAGATCTTCCGGGACAATGATTCTGGACAATATGTCGTGCAGCACCACTCCGCGAAGTCTGCCGGACGCTTCTATGCCGGTCATGCCGTCCTCCGAGAAGAAATCTCCGGCTTCCGTGCTGAATTTCAGACGTTCAGCTCCAGTTTCAGCATTCTGCGGGAATGAAGGATATTCATCCATGTGCACCATCTGCAGCGCGTTTTTCGTATCCTCGCTCTTGTCCTTCGGAAGTGTTGCAGGCAAGCCCTTGCGGTATCTTTCCCCGCCTTCAGGAATCTCAGTTTCAGCAGAAGAAACCAGACGGACAAAACCGTCACCGGAACTCTTGTCGATAATGTAGCAGTACAATATCTGGGAGAAATTAGAGAACTTATCAGGCACTCCCTCACTCAATGATTCGAGAAAAGTTTTTGAAGGACAAGAAGATATGATGGTCATTCCATACTTTGCCCTGGTTGTCGCCACGTAGAAAGTGTTGATGGCATCCACCATCTGCATCAGGTACTCGTCACGATAGCTTTCAGCGAAAAACGTTTTCTCCACGTCGGAACTCAGATTGACCTGATAGATACCACGGGAAGCGGAAGGCATTGCCCCTGTCCCCATCTGCGGTCTGCACCAATGCAAACCAGGCTTATAAAGATTCACGCCTTCCGTATATGGGAAAATGACATATGGGAATGCCAGGCCCTTGGACTTGTGAATCGTCATAATCCTCACTGCGTCAGCGCCATCCGGAGAACTGATTTTCGGATTCACGCCATCCCAATACTTGAGGAAATCCGAAAGCGAATTGCCGTTTATCTGAGCCCAGTCCTGCACCGTGTCCATAAAAGCCTGGATATAAGGCACTTCCCCACCGAACTGAGTACCGAGAGCAGATTTCATTGACCTTATGAAATACTCGCACAGATCGACGAGCGAATGCCACTGCGCAGGCGGGTCAATGTGAAGAGACGAGGCAAGGAACGAATTGAGCTTGTCCTCCGGATTATCAGCAAATGACAGCAATGCCACAAGACGCTTTATCACAGGGGACATCTTCACGTTGAGCGAATCATCCGAAACCACAGGTATATCCGCCTCGAGAAGCGCCGTAGCTATGGACGCGCCCGTATCATTGGTCCTGACGAGCACTCCTATCTCCGAATAGGAAACGCCCAGGTCCACAAGCCGCCTCACCTCATTGACCACAGCCTCGAGCTGAATGTCGGGATTTTCTTTATCTTTCAGGAAAAGCACATCCACATTGCCCTTGAACTCAGGATGCTTGGACTTCGGAGTCTGCACTACGTCAGAATATATTTTAGAGATTCGCTTGTCAGGCAGTCCGGTCATACGGTCCAGCATCATGGCCGCATATGGGTAGAGCGAATTGTTGAACTCCACGATGGTATCCGCGCTTCTCCAATTGGACAGAAGAGGCACCTGCCTGGAATCTGGGAACTGCTCCAGAAGCGTGGAATCCAGCAATTTCCAGTCAGAGCCGCGCCACCTGTAGATACTCTGCTTCACGTCCCCGACAATCAGATTTCCATTGCCTTTCGCGATACTGTCGGCAAGCAGCGGACGGAAATTGTCCCACTGGATCCTGGCCGTGTCCTGGAATTCGTCTATGAGGAAATGGTCGAACCTGACACCGAGCTTCTCGTAGATGAAAGGCGCGTCGCATCCGTCTATTATCCCTTTGAGAATAGTGTTGGAGTCGTCAATGCTCAACACATTTTTCTCTCTCATAAGGCCTGTAAATGAATCATTTATCTCTTTCTGCAAGCCGAGCGAGAAAATACGTGAACGTATTGTTTCCGCGGTGAGATACTCCTTGTAACTGTCACCGAAGAGAGCACAGAACTCTGCCAGCGGACTCTCAAGCCATCCCTCAAACTCAGGCAGACGTGAGGCATGGTCCTTTTTCAGCCATTTTTTCTTGTCCGCCGCACATTTCAGGAAATTGTCAGTCGGAACAGTGCATTTCTCCCCGCGCTTGAGGGCAGCGCAAGTGTTCAACGTGGTACCGAAGCCTCTGAAAAACAGATTGATATTCCCGTCAAGGCCAGAGACAATCTCGCCGGCAAGTTTCTTGACTTTTCCGACAAACGCATCCACCACGTCATCACATTCTTTCTTCAGAGCCTTCAAGGATTCCCTTGAGCAGAAAGCATTTTCGTCAATGCCGTATTTCTCCACCAAGTCATTGTGTTCATCATTGCGCAGAGCCTCAGCCGTATTATAGAGTTCCTGGTCCAGGGAGAACCTGCCACCGCTATTGAGCTGTTCGGTCACGCTGTCAGTCAGCCATTCGAGCAGAGATTTGCTGTCCTGTGTCAATGAATCCAGAATACGGTCAACGCTCTCATTCACAAGCGATTTCTTGTCCAGTTCCACCTGATATGATGCAAACTGGCCAATCTCCTTGGAGAACGCTTTCAGTGTCCGCTGGAAGAACCGGTCAATGGTGCTGACCGAAAAAGAACTGTAGTCATTCAATATGTTACCGAGGAGCTTTTCCGCCATCTGGGACACCCATTCCTCAGTCTTTCCGGTACTTTCTGTGATACCGTCCATGTATTTGGACTTTTCCGGAGACGAGGCCAGGCAGTCCAGTTCGTCGAGAATACGCTGCTTCATCTCGTCTGTGGCCTTGTTGGTAAATGTCACAGCGAGAATGTGCCTGTACGCATACGGATCACCGCTCCGCATCAGAAGTTCTATATATTCTTTGGCAAGGTTGAAAGTCTTTCCCGAACCTGCCGACGCTTTCAAAATCTGAATCATATTTTCCTCAATTAACGGCTACAAATCTTCTTGAAATCACAGTACTTGCATGTGTCACTGTCTTTGGTCCTGCGGAAATCAGTGCCCGTATCCATCATTTCCGCAAACAGGCCTTCCAGCCTGTCCGTAACCATATCGTCAAAATCCGGGCACTCCCTGGACGAGAGGATATTCGACGCAAGCTCGGGTGAACTGAACAGACGGGGTATAGGATAAAGCACATTCAGCACGCTCTTGTCCTCGACATCCTTCTCCACAAACCGGTCATACACAAACAGCTGCACGGCTATCTCCGGACGGTTTTTCGACTTGGTGTCCGGACTGAAAAGCGCATCCACCACACCATCGGCATTCTTCTCATCGATCTTGACTTCTTTCTCATCCACCTTGCCGGTCTTGTAGTCCACTATCCTGACCTCATCATCGCGGAAGCTGTCCATACGGTCAATGTAGCCCTTGAATTTGTGCCCCTTGAAATCCCAGAAACGCTCCAGCTCCAGACCGATTATCCTGAATCTGTCAGTATTGTACTCTTCCATCAGAGCAAGATCTGTCTGGAGAGTCTTCACGACATATTTGTTGAGAATCTCCTCAAAGACCAGGTTACGGCCCGCAATCTCATCTGCATTGAGCTGACGCTTTATCAATGTGCTGATTTTAGGCCCGATAATTTCCTTCTTCTGGGACAGGAGCCACTCGATGTACTGTTTCGTGATTACCTCCAGAGGTTTCTTCACATTGGCAAGAACATTTTCCCTCGACATATCGAAATCAGGCTGCAGAGCCTCTTCTCCCTTATAGAGGGCGAGCATCGTGTCATGGAACACCGTTCCGAGCATACTGTTGTCAAGAGACTCGGAGACCTCCGTTTCCACCTTGAGACGCTTCACATAAGTATAGTAGAACTTTGCCTGACACGAAAGATACTTTTCGATGGACGAAGCCGAGAAAGTCATCTTCTTCATAACCTCCACATCCTCGTCAGTCTTCTCTATAACATCCTCGCCTTCAGGGATTTTCAGGCCATAACCCACCACGGACCTGTCCATGAGCGGATACTTGTACTGGTACTCCAGCTGCTTGATGTACCGGCTTTCTTCACCGGACTTGAGACCTTCCGTCCTGGAATCATACAGCAGCCACACATTCTCCGCACGCTGGATCATCCTGAAGAAATAATACGCCCAGACAGCATCCTGATTCTCATAGGTAGGGAGTCCGAAGCCCTTGCGGAGTTCCGGCGGAATGAATGACGAGCTCACACTGCGGCGCGGGAAAGTGCCCTCGTTGCAGGAAAGGACAATGAGATTCTTGAAGTCCAATGCCCTGGTTTCAAGCGGTCCCATAATCTGAAGTCCCTTGAGCGGCTCGCCATTGAACGGAACGGAAATGCCTCCTATCAATGACTGCAGCAGACGGGTATAAGTCATAGGCAATATGCTCAGCACCTGCGACTTGAGCCTGTTCACAGAGAGGTAATACTGCTTGGCGAAATGCACTTCGAGCTCCATTCCGCTCATTCTGGTCATCTTCGCGCCCAAGGCACTGAGGACATCCAACTGGTACTGCGCAAATGCCTTTATCTGCTCTGCTGAAGTAGCCTTGGCATCTGTCACCACCGGTCTGAAAATCAGTTCAAACAGCTCAATTCCTGCAAAATCCGACTGAGGAATATAGAATTTTGCCGCTGCCTTGATTTCCTTCACACGCTGCCTGGCCTGAGCGTCCATCATGGATGCGATGATGCCGGACGAGAAAATCGACCACACCTGCTTATGGTAGAACGCCCAGCCGTCTTTCTGCTTGCGGACATGCAGCTGGAGGGCGGATATATTGTTCATAAGACTGTATATGTCACTGCCCGACATAGGATAACCCATTGTCACATTGACAGTTCCGATTTCCAGAGGGAGAGTGTTCAGCACCGGGATCAATAGACTCTCATCAGGAAGCACAATGGCGGTATCTGACCAGTCTTCCTGCCCAGCCTTCTTCAGTTCTGCGACAGGAGCCAAAAATGAAGGAATCTGCTTGGTCTGTCCTACTGAAGACGGCACGCTCATGACGTGTATCTTCGGACCGTTTTCAGGCTCTGTGACACCTGCATTGACAAAACTCCCGCCGGAGGCTTTTCCCGGGTCAATGCTGAATGCCTGTGGAAATTCCACGACATTGGAGGACATGAACATGGACGCGCGGTTCATCGGATCCTGTATCATTCCGGACGAGTAATCCCAGCAGAATTCCGCAAGCGAGGCATCCCGCATCTTCCTCATTACCGCCTTCTCACATTCATTCAATGCATTGAGGCCGACGAAGACGAACTTGTCAGAACGCGGGAAGGCCGCCTTCAATATGTCACGGGCGCTTTCAGTCTTCAGACGTTCCACGAACGAGCGGTAAACCATGCCCTCGTAGGCTTTGCCTTTTTCTGTCAATGCAGAATTGAACGAGGTATAAAGCGGATAGAGCAGGTTCCATATCATGAGGAAGCGCTCCTTCACATCGGGATTATCTGAGCCGATATTGACCGTAAGTTTTCCTCCTTTACGGAAATGCGATATGAAATTCCGTATGGCTTCTTCCTGATTCTCAGTCAGATAGGCATAGTCGTCCTGTATCTCCTTGAAGTCTGCGACATTGGTGAACAGCTGCTTCGGCGAGGCCAGATACTTGTCCGTGTCATCGAAGTCGCCGAGGATGACGTCACCCCAGAAGATGAAGTCGTCCAATGATTCCGCTTTAGGATTCAGGGCCTTGTAGCAGTCATACAGCTCCAGCAGAAGACTTACACGGTCCGTAACGGCTGACCCGCTTACTTTGTAGAAGAAATCGTTCATTGTCAGCAGTTCCGGCATCGTGAACACCCTGGACTGCGGATCGTTCTTCGCGGTCTCGGACAACCACTTCCTGAAGAAGACCATGGATCTCCTGTTCGGGAAAACAAAGCACAAGTCACTGATATTCTGTGTGTTGTAATAGTGCTCTGCTATCTGTTTCAAAAATTGCGGCATAGTTATGTTGTCAGTTTTATTGTCCTGTTAATTATTCCATTTATACATATATACAAATTTAGGTGAAGAATCTTACAAAAAAACAGCATTTTTGTTCAAGAAAAAATTTGGATATTCTAAAAATGTCCGTATATTTGTAGTGCAATTTAGAGATTTTCTAAATTAGAAACTATAAAAACAACAATCACAGGCAGTTTGCTACAGTGAGTTTATCCTATAATTTACGTGCAACTGCTTAAAAAAAGGAGAATAGAATATGAAAAAGAAATTCAGATGCCTCGTTTGCGGCTATGTTTATGAAGGCGAGAACCCACCTGCAGAGTGCCCGGTTTGCCACGCAAAAGCTGACAAATTCGTAGAAATCAAGGAAGATGCTGCCAAGACTTGGGCTTGCGAGCACGTTATCGGCGTTGCCAAAGGATGCGATGCTGAGATTCACGAAGGTCTGGAGGCGAATTTCGCCGGTGAATGCAGCGAGGTCGGCATGTACCTGGCCATGAGCCGTCAGGCTGACCGTGAAGGATATCCTGAAATCGCTGAGGCATTCAAGAGATATGCATTTGAGGAGGCCGAGCACGCTGCCAAGTTTGCTGAACTTCTCGGTGACATGGTTTGGGACACCAAGACAAACCTCGAGAAGAGAATCGAGGCTGAAGGCGGCGCCTGCGAGGGTAAACTTGCCATCGCTACCAAGGCAAAACAGCTGAACTACGACGCTATCCACGACACTGTTCACGAGATGGCGAAGGATGAGGCTCGCCACGGTGCAGGTTTCCAGGGTCTTTACAACAGGTATTTCAAGAAATAAGGAAATAACTTGAAAGTGTTGATAGAGGATGACTCAAAAATTTTTGGGTCATCCTCTATCTGGTTTTCGCCCCACTGACTGTACGAAAAGTCCTCGCGAGACTGAAATACTCTGCACCCATTACAAGGCCAGAAGCGGATTCTCTATTCTCACTGAGGAATGTTTTACTTTTCAGACAGGCTCCCCCACTGACTCGTCTGCGACCCATATCAGGGGTCAGTGGGAATACTTTGTGTGCAGGAACCACGCCGGCAGCGACTCATATCGGGGAGGAGGTCTTCATAGACAGTAATCACGCCGGCAGCAGCAAAGCCCGCTCTGCTCAGGGTGCTTCGCAAGCGGAATTCCTCAGGGAAGGCATCTTCAGATGCCGGGCCGGAGTTGGCGGGCAGGGAAAGCTGTGTGGCGATGGAAAGCCCGCAGGCCCTGATGTGCCCTTGAAAAGGGGGTTAGGGGGATTGAGATAAGCGGGCTATGCCGCTGTTCGGTTTACCCATCATAGTGATGGCCGCCCTGTACACATCATGAAAACAAGTTAAGTTACAGTGCGCCTGTGTCTGAGGATGTCCCGGGATTCACGTGTGCAAATCCGGCCCTTCTGCCCCCGTCGTCTCTTTATTTCATTGTTACGTGTACAGATTGGGCCTTTTTGCCCCCGTCACTACTGACGATAGCGGTTATTCTCCGTAAATGCCGTCTCTGAAACTCCGGCTTTGTAGCAATGAACCTGAAATATGCGACTTCATGACAAACGATCTTCGCGGCGGTGAACTGTCAATCTTGAAGTGTGACAAATGCCGTGATGGCTATCTTATTGTCAAGGAGGGCAAAGAAGAACCATTTCTTGGATGTACCAACTATAAGTTTGACAAGACCGGATGTGGCAACTGCATGACTAAAGATTATTATCTGAAATACATTAAAAAGTAGATATATGCAATTCTGCGTGATTTGCCAATCATGAATCCATGGTGCCTGTTATAGGCCAGCTGCCGACCGTTATAGACTCTCTGCCGGTTGTCCCGGTAATCACCCATGTCTGTGTTGTCAGCGCCTTCGAGTCCGAGGAGGCACGCAGGTCCGTCCACAGTACAGGTGATGTTGTTGTCCGCCAGTTTGCCAATGCCACGGCAGAGGCATCTCCGGGCGCAGACAACGGAATCTAAAATTCTTCGAGTACCACCCTTTCGTGAATATCTTCTCCCGGGTCGGAATCCTTGCACCCCCAGAACTCCGTGGCAGTCAGTCCCGGAATACCTCTTACCGTGCAGACAATCTTACCGTCGGCATCAATGATGTATGACAGGACCTCATCCGTCTTGTCATCATCCTTGTACAGAACGAATCCCCTGCTGTCGCTGGATGGGACACCGAGGAACCACATGAGAATCATGCTTTCAGAACCGAAACTTGCCGTCTGTCTTCACCTGCTCATACTCGTTCCAGACCTCATGTCTTTCAGCCGGACGATGCTCCTCCCAATGCGAACCGTTTCTCAGAAAGTAACCTCCGTCATATGAGTCGTGGCCGGTCTGGCCGAATGCTGGAATCAATGTCGAGAGCAATGTCAGTACGCTCGCCAGAGGAAATCGCACGGCTTTAGAAACTCAGTCCCATTCCGACGACCAATGAGCGTGGAAGAGACGGGCCGTAGATGTATCCGGAGTCACGCAATTCTCCCTTGTCAAAGTCTTTCTGATAGGCATTGAAAATATTCTTGACACCGGCGTGGAGATTGATGCGGCAGGATTTCATGACATTGAATTCGTAACTTATCTTGCAGCTCATATCCCAGAAGGATGGGGTGTTGACAGCTACATCGACATCTGTTCCGCTTCCCTTGAGATGCTGTGTCAGCATTGACCCTGTGTATGTGCCGGACAGGTCAATGTCGAAGTTTTTGAAAGGAGAGCAGCATGCCACCATATAGCCGTAGGTGTCCGGTGAACGGAACATTTTGCTGACTGGAGCCACATTCTCGTCATCGCTCCATGCCTGAGCTTCATCATAACGGCTTCGCTGTATGGTCAGGCCTCCTTGAAGGCTGAAAATCTTGGAGACTGCCAGTTTGCCTTCCATTGTACAGCCATAGACTTTTGCGCCGGAACCGTTGTATCTCTCCATGATTGTGCTCTTTCCGCCGTCGGTCTTGTTTCCTGTCTGTCTAAGAGAGTAGGTGTCCTTCAGGATGGTTAAGAATCCCTCAGCCATAAGATTTATGGAGACATTGTCCAAGGAGAGATACCAGTCTGCAGAGGTGCTGAACGAGTGGGACTTCTCCTCCTTGAGGTTGTCGGCAAGCCTGATTCTTATTCTGTCTCCTCCGGCTACTGCAACATGCAGATCTTCGTCAAACGCCTGTGGCGCACGGAAACCTTTGGCATAGATGGCACGGAAACTCAGATCTCGGAACGGACTGTATCGGATATTGACCCTTGGCGAGAATATCGGCCTGCTGATGAGATTATGTTTGTCAATACGGACACCACCAAGAATTCCCCAGTGTTCGTTCTTCCATTCGTTCTGGAGATAAGCGCCGAGGATATTTATCTTCTGGGCCGTTTTATAGTCATATCCGAGTGATATGTCATTCAGATTGTCGAAACTGTACTCCAGGCCTGCCGTGAGTTGTGCCGGCATGAAAAACAGGCGGTTGAACTTGTACGAATACTGTCCTCCGCCGACAGCAGTGAAGTCAGTCGTCTTTCCATACGCATTCGGGTCCATTCCGGTTCCGTAGTAGCTGTTTCTGTGTATGTGCTGCGCGGAAACATAAATATTCCAGATATGCCTGCCATCCTGGCTCTGTCCGTCATAACTGATGGAACCGCTGTTGTTTATATGCTCGGTCTGCTCAGCAATAAGTGCCTCATGTGCAGGTCTGTCCAGACGGTCACCGCCGCGTCTGTACTCCTTTACACCATGATATTCGAATTTCAGTTTTGAGAAAGGATTGATCCGTAGATGTCCTCTCGTGCCGACAGTGGTGGTGTTGAGGGATGAAATTTCTGTAAATCCGTCTTTGTCAGCGTCATAGCCGTCTCTCGAGCGTCTCTGTCCGAATACGAACAGGCCGCCTCTTCCGTCGTCTGTGACCATGGAAGCATTTATGCTGGTATTGTTGTCCAATGTGCCGCTCATGCCTATGGAAGTGAGTTCGTGGCTTATTCCGGCACTGGACCTCATGGCTTCTTTTGTGATGATATTGATCGTTCCTCCTATTGCTGAAGCTCCGAACAGGGCTGATCCGCCTCCACGCACCACTTCCACGCGGTCAATCATTGACGCTGGTAGTTGCTCCAATCCATAAACGCCCGCAAGCGCTGAGAAAATCGGTCTGGAGTCAATGAGAATCTGCGAATAGTGTCCGTCGAGTCCGTTGATTCTTGCCTGCGTGAAACCGCAGTTCTGGCAGTCGTTCTCGATCCGGACTCCAGGCTGGAACGTGAGTCCTTCCGCCAGGGTCGGCGAGGATGTTGTAGCGAATATGCGGCTGTCTATGACATTGACAAGAGTAGGTGCCATCTTTCTGGATGTGCGGTTTCGGGTGGCGCTGACTACGACTCCGTCGAGGGAGAGCGGTTCCTCTTCTAGGCTGAAATTCACCTCGTATGACTTTCCAGCTTCGATGTCGAGTGAGACTTTTGCGTCTTTGTACCCCACGAATGATGCTATGATGTCGTGTTTTCCGACAGGGAGGTTCCTGATGGCATAATGTCCTGAGGATGAGGTCTGTATCCCGAGCTGTGTGCCGCCGACCATTACTGTGACATAGGGGAGGTGTTCGCCTGTCTTCGCGTCAATGACATGACCTGAGATGCTCGCGTCTGATTGTTTGTTCTGTTGTTCTGTGCATTTGTCTGTCCGCTGGAGCATACAGCGAATATGGCCACTATGAGGGTGGTTAAAATATGTATTGATTTCATGGATTCTGTATCGTTTATGTATGAATGACATTGCACATAACCTGAAAAAAAAGGTTATGCGTTTCATTTTCCAATAATGTTTGGAATGTGTTGTGGTTATAACGACACAGGAGGAGCCCTCAGTCCGAGGACATGGTGAAAAACCGTCTGGACGACTTTTGGTAATGCCTGCACAGGAATGAACGAGAAACTCGGACTTTCCGCAGTGATTAATTCTGCATGACAGCTATCCAGATAGATGTTTGCAGAGATAATCTGCAGGAACTGGATCTCAGAGGCGCTGTGGCTGTGGGCTTTTCCGCTCCATGGATGTGAATGCACGATACGTCCATCAGGTCCCTCATGGACATGGGGGAATAGGTTGGTCGATGCAAAAAAGAATGCAAACAACACAAGCGCCAATGCGCTCTTGTATTTGAGATGACGTATCAAGCTGCCGCGAATTTAGTAATTAAAAATGAAACGGCAAGACCTCCGTCGTGTGTCCCTTTGCGAATTTGAGCAAATCAGTTAACTTTGTTCGAGTCCGGATAACTTGTCGGATATTGAAAGATGGAAAGAGGAAATTTTGAATTGGATGTAGCCAGATTCATTGTGGAGAAAACGGATATGAGTCTGTTTCTCACTGGCAAGGCGGGGACAGGCAAGACCACGTTCCTTCGGGAGGTGGTGCGCTATACTAAAAAGAAATGTATAGTGTTGGCTCCCACCGGAATAGCCGCTGTCAATGCCGGGGCAATGACCATTCACTCCTTCTTTCAGTTCGGTCTCGGACCCTTCGTGCAGGGTGTCATTGAACCGAAATCTGATTTCAGAATCAACAAGTCTAAATTGGAACTGATACGCCATCTCCAGTTGCTGATAATCGATGAGGTGTCAATGGTCCGGGCAGATCTGATGGACCACATTGACGTGGAACTCAGGCGCATCCGACGCAACAGCAAGCCGTTCGGCGGGATTCAGCTCCTAATGATCGGCGACCTGCAGCAGCTCCCGCCTATTGCCCACGGCGGAGAAGATGAACTTCTGAGACAATATTACAAGACATTGTATTTCTTCAGCAGCTCGGCGCTCAAAAGCATGAAATACAGCTGCTTAGAGTTGAAAAACGTCTATCGTCAGACGGACAGGCATTTCATCGACATACTGAACCATGCCAGGGATTGCACATTGACCAGTCAGGACATTTCTGACCTCAATGCCCGTTATATTCCAGGTTTTTCGCCTAAGCCGGAAGACGGCTATATCAGGCTGATGACGCATAACAGGCAGGTGGATTATGTCAATGAAACTGAATTGGAAAAGCTTGACAGTAAGCCATATACGTTTGTGGCCGCTGTGACAGGCACGTTTCCAGATGAGTCATATCCGACGGCAAACAGTCTGACATTGAAAAAAGGTGCGCAGGTGATGTTCATCAAGAATGATCCGGAACGGCGTTTCATCAACGGAACGCTCGGTGAGGTCAAGAGCATTGACAAGAACAGCATTGCCGTAAGACTGGCAGAATCGGGGACGGTAATCGATGTCGAGCCGATGGAGTGGCAGAATGTCCGCTACCAGTTCGACGAGGAGAGTAAAGAGATATCATCCAAGCAGATAGGACGCTTCAAGCAGTATCCGCTGAAGGCTGCATGGGCCATAACCGTGCACAAGAGCCAGGGACTTACGTTCGACAAGGCCATCATCGATGTGCATGCAGCATTTTCTCCGGGCCAGGCTTATGTGGCGCTGAGCCGTTGCCGTACCTTGGATGGACTGGTCCTGAGTTCGCCGGTTTCCGCATCCGTTTTCATGAGGGACAATGCAGTGGATGCGTATATGAACTACATCTCCAGACCCGTAGAAGAACTCGCTTTCTCCTCTTGCTATGAGTATTTCGAGTATGAGAAAAAGCCTGAGCCAGAAGAGGTTGCACCGGTGGAAAAGGTCAAGGTCAATAAAGAAAAACCGAAAAAGGAGAAAAAAGAGGAACTCCGCGATGATACCGGCAAGAAACTGAATACTTTTGAATATTCGTATTGGCTTTATAATCAAGGAAATACGATAGGGCAGATTGCCGAAAAGCGTAGACTTAATCAGAGTACGATAGAAGGTCATCTGGCACGCTACGTGGCTTCCGGAGACATTGATGTCCACGAGTTTGTAGATGGCGATACATTGCAGAAGGTCGAAGCATATTGCATGGAACATCCTGAGGAGAAGGCATTGAAACCAATCTTCGAGCATTTCGACGCGAAGATTCCTTACAATGTCCTGCGGATGGCCATTGCCGCTATCAGGAAAGAAATTTAAACACTCACATAAGCGATGAAACACAAATTATTGACATTGGCAGCAGCTATGACTGCAGCGATATTGTCCGGGTGCTGCGGAGTCGGCTGTAAGGATGGGAAGAATTACAAGATCAGGGATGGCGTCATTGTGTTCAATGAACCGAAACCGTCTGCTGGTCAGCAGGATATGTTGCAGTTCGCGGCGGATCCGATCGATACGGTCAGGGTCGGTTTTATCGGGCTGGGTATGAGGGGAACAAGTGCAGTGTCGCGTTTTACCAACATTGACGGAACTCGTACGGTAGCGCTTTGCGACCTGGAGGAAGACCGCGTGAAGAAGTCACAGAAGACACTGGCGAATGCCGGGATGCCTGAAGCTGCGGAGTATTTCGGAGAAGACAGCTGGAAACGGCTCTGCGAGCAGGATGACGTAAATCTCGTGTATATCTGCACCCCATGGGACAAGCATGTGGAGATGGCAGTGTATGCGATGCAGCATGGAAAACATGTTGCCGTGGAGGTTCCTGCAGCTACTTCTGTGGCAGAATGCTGGCAACTGGTCGATGTGTCGGAGCAGACACGCAAGCATTGCATGATGCTGGAAAACTGCGTGTATGATTTCTATGAACTGACCACGCTCAATATGGTCCAGCAGGGATTGTTCGGCGAAGTGCTCCATGCGGAAGGCTCTTATATCCATAATCTTGCGGATTTTTGGGACCGATATCATGACAATTGGCGTCTGGCATTTGACCAGGCACATGCCGGTGACGTTTATGCTACCCATGGCTTGGGTCCTGACTGTCAGGTGCTTGACATTCATCGCGGTGACAGGATGGACTATCTGGTTTCAATGGCGACCGTTTCGGTTGAAGGTCTGGAACTGGCCAAGAAGAACATGGGCGCCGAGACTTTCGCGAACGGGGACCAGACTTCCACGCTGATTCATACTGTCAATGGCAAGACCATTCTTCTTCAGCACAATGTCTATACACCTCGTCCTTATGACAGGATGTATCAGGTGGTCGGCACTAAGGGATATGCGGAAAAGTATCCATCCCCAGGATTCACATTCGAACCTGACCAGATCAATGGCGATGCGGATTACGAGAATCTTTCGGCGCATAATTTCGTTTCCGGCGATGTCTATAAGGAGCTTCTGAAGAAATATCAGAGCCCTATTGTCAAGGATATTGAGGAGAAGGCGAAATCGGTCGGCGGACATGGCGGCATGGATTTCATCATGGATTACCGTCTGGTATGGTGCCTCAGGAACGGCAAGCCGCTTGACATGGATGTTTATGATGCAGCCGAGTGGTCCTGCATCGGTGACCTGTCTGCAGCTTCCATCGAAAATGGCAGCAAACCGGTCCTCGTGCCTGATTTTACACGTGGCAAATGGAATAAGATCCAGGGCTACCGCCATTCAGAATAACCGTCCCGAGTCCCCTTAATTGATGGTCAATGAAGATTGAAGAAGCCATATTATATGTGCTTGCAGAGCGGAACGGAGGTCTGCGCACAGAACAGATTGCGGAGATCATAAACCGGAGACGGCTTCATGTCCGGAAAGACGGTAAGCCTGTGACCTCAGCCCAGGTCTATGCGGTCGTGATGCGCTATCCTGACACTTTCGTCAAGGCAGAAGGGCGCATCATGCTGATGATATGAGTTCTGGCCGCTTTACAGATAGTCGGTGTAGAGGATGCCATCGAGGTGGTCGCACTCGTGCTGGAAGATGACGGCGGTGAACCCCTGTATGCTTTCGGTGGTGTCACGTAAGGTCCTGACGGAGGTGTATGTGATGTCAATGTCGCGGTAGCGGGCTACTTCACCTCGTTTTCCGGGAATGCTGAGGCATCCTTCGAAACCAAGTTCCTTTTCACCACGGCATGCGGAAATGCTTATGTTGGGATAGACCTCAAACGGCTCACCTTCCTTGTCGAAACGCTGTACCGCTACTATGCGTCTGGATATCCCCACTTGAGGGCCGGCTATACCGACTCCGTCCTCTTCAGGTGAGGTAACCGTAGCTACCATCTTTTCGGCAAGACGTTGATAATCATTGCTTTTCAGCCATTTTTCGCCGATTCGACGACACTCTTTCCTCAGTGTCAATGAATCTGCTGCGTCATTGACAGTAAGCACGCGCATAGTGGTTCTTTCATCTCTGATAAGCTCCATTTCAGCAGAGCTCCAGCCGCTACGATTGCCGCACGAGATGGCGGTCGCAGCCATCATTGAAGTAAGAATAATCCCGAGAGTCCTCATATTGTCATTTTTTTATCAATGCAAAAATACATTATTTCCAGCATTTGCGCGTCGGTTTTAGAACATCTATCCTCCTTTTTTTGTCACAAAAGTCTCATACATTGTTCCTACATTTGCAGCCAAATTTGGAAAATCATGAATTTTAGAAGGCACAGCAATTCATTCAGGGAATCTTACATCGACACTCTCGGTAAACTATATGAATATTCGACGCGCAGGTATGCGAAGAATCGGATGTCGAAAGTCATTGATACTGAGCACGAATATACATACGAGCGGTTCAGGCGGACATGTGAGATGCTGTCGAAGAGGCTGACGCAATTCGGAATCGGGGCGTCTGACAAGGTGGCGATCCTGGCGCAGAACATGCCGGAGTGGACTGTCGCATTGTTCTCGACCGTACCGTTCGGGCGCATTGCCATTCCAATTCTTCCGGAATCGTCTGCCAATGAGGTGACCAATATCCTGAACCATTCGGAGTCCAAGGTGCTTTTCGTCTCGAAGAAGCTTCTGCCGAACGTCACACAGGAGTGCATTGACAAACTTACGCTGGTCATAGATATCGAAACTTTCGAGGAAATCAAGAAGGACGACAGCAAGTTCCGCTGCGACGGCAAGGTGGCAATGCCGATGCCGGATGATATCGCCACAATCATTTATACATCAGGCACTACGGGCAATGCCAAGGGCGTGGTTTTGAGCCATAGGAATCTCACTTCCTGCGTAATTTCCTGCTGGCATTCGCAGCGCAGGACGGAGAAGGACCGCTGGCTGTCGATTCTCCCGATGTCACATACATTGGAACTGACTCTTGGAGTGCTGTATCCGATGTTCGTGGGCGCGAGCGTATATTATATGTCGAAGCCGCCGGTGCCGGCACTGCTGCTGAAGGCAATGCAGGTGGTCAAACCGACGACAATTCTTTCCGTGCCGCTTATCATAGAGAAAATTTACAGGAACAGTATCGTGCCGACCATACGGAAAAGCCGGATGCTGAGCTGGATGGACAAGAACATGAACTGGCTGATGTGCAAAGTCATTGGCCTGAAACTGAAGAAGACTTTCGGCGGCCATTTGTCGTTCTTCGGCATTGGCGGCGCGAAGCTGGACATTGAGGTGGAGCGTTTCCTCCTGAAGGCGGGTTTCCCGTACGCCGTCGGGTATGGATTGACGGAGACTTCTCCGTTGCTGAGTTTCACGGTCGGGCGAAGCAGGTTCCCGGGTTCTATCGGTGTTCCGGTCCGCAATGTGGAGTTGCGGCTTGACAATGTCAATCCGGAAACCGGTGAGGGTGAGATAGTTGCGAAGGGACCGAATGTCATGCTCGGCTATTACAAGGATCCGGAGCGCACCCGCAAGGCGTTCACGAAGGATGGCTGGTTCCGGACCAATGATCTCGCATGTCTGGATGAGAAGGGTCGTTATTTCATCAAGGGGCGTCTGAGCAACATGATTCTCGGGGCTTCGGGGGAGAACATCTATCCGGAGGAGATCGAGCAGGTCATCAACAACATTGATGACGTGAACGAGTCCATCATCATTCCGCGTGACGGCAAACTGGTGGCGCTGGTGACGTTCAATGAGAATGCAATCGACTGGAACCAGGAGGGCGAGGATGAATTCTTCCGCAAGATCGAAGAGTACAAGTCAATGATTCTGAACATCGTAAACAAGAATGTGAACCGCACTTCGAAGGTGAGCGCCGTCCAGATTCTGCGTGAGCCGTTCGAAAAGACCGCCACCCGCAAGATCCGCCGTTTCAAGTATTTCGACGTGAAGGGGATATAGCGGTAAGGTGATGGCCGATAACTTCGGCTTTTTTGTTAAAAATTCGGGCATTTTTTTAACAAAATGGGTCTTATTTCTCATTTGGTTTAAAAATGCCGCGTTTTTTTAACCAAATGACAGGCTTGTTGCTAATGTGACATATTTGTCATAACTTAGTTGAGTGACATCCGCGACAACAACACGGATAGCGCCACTAAACTATACCGAAAAAAAACTATGTCAGAATTTAGAGAACGCGAAAATTTCTGCCTGCGCACATTCGAGATGAATGGTCCGTATTGGCATTTGTTTACTTCCGGAAAGGAAACCCCTCAGATATTCAAGAAAAAGGAAGACTTTGGGTTCGCTATGAACGTCATCGCTCAGACAGCATTGAAGTACAACGAAATCAAGATTCTTACCTTCGAGTTAATGGGAAATCATCTCCATATATTGGCTGAAGGGCCTAAGGAGCAAGTTCTTGCATCATTTGGCTTTATAAGAAAACGACTTGGACGAGGATTGAAAGACAGCTTTCCGGATAGTTTGCCTAAAGGATTTGCGCCTTTGCTAAAAGAAGTTACTTCTTTGGATGCCATGCGCAATACCATAGTCTATATCAATCGAAATGGTTTCGTAGCTGATGCCAATCACACCCCATATAGTTATCCGTGGGGTGCAGGAAGTTATTTCTTCGGTCTTTTGCACTCCTTCGATACGACATTTAAAGACACGACTACAAAGCAACGCTTCGACATGTTCCATGGCCGAATTCCGGATATTCCCGATGATTGGCCCATGGCAGCGGAGGGCTATTTGATACCGACAGGATATTGTGCCTTACAATTCGCAAAATCCATGTTCCGTAATGCCCATCACTATTTTTCAATGCTTTGTAAAAACGTGGAAGGCTATAGTGGTGTCGCATCTGAAATAGATGACGAAGAGTATCTTACAGACAGCGAACTGTTCTCGCAACTAAGCAGTATCTTACGAGAAAGGCATCAATCAGCATCCTTACGTGAACTCTCAAAGGCCCAGAAACTCGACCTTGCACGCACACTCCATTATGAATTGCGCTCATCGAACAGTCAAATCCGACGAGTACTTGGACTAACTCAATATGAAGTAGATTCGCTGTTTCCTATGTCGGCGAAGAAATGAGTTATCTACAAACAGTTGTATTGTCATTGTCAAATTGGCATGGATATAAATTTGGAGCTGCAGTAGCAAAATTGGCACATAAGTTGCACGCTTTCAGGTAACAACGGCTTAGTGAGGCTGTTGTGAAGAGAGTGTTTTTAATTTATAATGATTATGATTACCGAGAAATTGCAGAATGCGGTAAACGATCAGATTACCGCTGAGTTATGGTCTTCAAATCTGTATCTCCAGATGGCTTTCTACTTCGAGAAAGAAGGTTGGAATGGTTTTGCACATTGGATGCACAAGCAGTCTGATGAAGAAAGGAATCATGCAATAATGCTCGCCAACTATCTTGCAAAACGTGGCGGCGAGGCTAAAGTAAACATGATCGATGTCGTTCCGAGTGGTTGGGGCAGCGTAAAAGAGGTCTTTGCCAATGTCGCTGAACATGAGCGCCACGTGTCAAGGCTTATCGATGACCTTGTGGACGTAGCTTCTGCAGAGAAAGACAAGGCTACCCAGGATTTCCTTTGGGGATTCGTCCGTGAGCAAGTCGAGGAAGAGGCTTCTGTTGACGCTATCGTGAACAAGATTGAAAGATGCGGTGACAGCGGATTGATTTTCCTGGATTCTGAGCTTGCAAAAAGATAGACATTGACTTGTATTTATGAGTTGTCGAAACTTTCTGGTGAGCATTGTCACATTGCTTTTCATGTTAACCCCGGCTGCCGGACAGACGGGGCTTTATTCGTATAAGGGAGGTTATTTCCTCCGGAACGGCTCGCATTGGGAGGAATACCGTCCTGACAGCAAGATTGGCGTCTGGGCGACATACGAGCAGTATAACGAAGAGAGCAACTTCTTCAATATCAAGAATTCCAGCTGCAGCGTGAGTGTGCCGAAAAACACTTCAGGCAATTTTTTCTATGCCCTGCCGGGAGGTGAATGGAGTGAGATTTACACTACAAGTGAAATCTACGATTACATGCCGAGCGACGCGCGGGATATATACTGTTACAAGGGAGGATATTTCGTCAGGGACGGCTTGGATTGGTATGAATATCGTCCGGGAGACAAACATGAGGTGTGGAATTCTTACAAGCAGGTAAATAGTGATCTCAATTTCATATACCTGACAAGCGAGAACGGCGATTTCCATATCGGAATTCCGAAGTCGGAATCAAGTGAGAGCATATACATGAAGAAGGGCGACGGAGACTGGATTGCAATTTACACATTGACAGGGATTTATGATTGCGGAAAGGGGTATGGGTATTCCATTCCTTTCGGGAGTCAGCATACCGGGGATTCAACTGACAGTCTGTCAATATATACCCGCATCAACATTGACAACAACGGAACGTGCCAGGTGCGGTATTCGGACAAGACGTTTCCGTTCAAATACTCATCAGAGAGCCTGTATGAAGCCTCGTACGGAGATGTCGGCTCCATGTTTTTCATGATGCTCGCAGGCTACACCGGTGACACCAAGGGATTCGTCCTGTACCGGGACAATGACAACAAAGATGAAGTCTTGTCATATACCAGCACGTCCGGCATAACCGTATGCACCGTCACCGATGTCTCCGGACTCGGAACGATGGAGTTCAGGAACTGCCTTGACGAATCGCCTGGCGAACAGATTCACGAAAAGATACAGAATCTTGACTTCTAAGGTACTGCAATATATAATTATAATAATTATAAAATTGTTGCATCCGTTGACGGTGATCTGGAATCATCATTATTCGCTGTGCGGTATTCTTTAGGGGTCATGCCGGTGGCTTCCTGGAAAACAGCACAGAAGTATTCCGGCGTTTTGAAACCGCTGTCCACAGCGATGTTCTTTATCGGTGCGTCGGTATTGCGCAGCAGGTACATTGACATATGGATCCTCAATTGCTGGAGGTACTGGGCCGGAGCTATTCCGGTGTTCTTCCTGAACATCCTGCGCAGCCAAGTGTAGCTCATGCCATGTTCTGCGGCAAGCGCCTGCACGTCGATAGGCTCTGACAAGTGATTTGCCATATATTGCTTCACGTAGCTTATGGCAGCATCGAGCCTGTTGTCCTTTCTGTCCTTTGTCGCGAGGTTGTAATTGATCAACGAAATCATATGAATTACAATCGCTTGCAGAATCGACATTGTCTGACTGCTCTGACGCTCCGCGTAGAATAGAGCCTGCTCGAACAGGTCCACCAATGTCGCTGACAGACCGAACTCGACTGGGCCTTTGCGGTCGCCGAAGAAACGGTTGATTTCACTTCGGAATGTGGGTCCGTTGAAACCTATGTAATATTCGGTCCATCCGGTATCCTTGTTCGGATGGTATGTGTGCCAATATCCTGGACGAAGTAAAAACAATGTCCCTGGAGTAATGATTCTGCTGCTGTCCTTATCTTCGAAGACACCTGTGCCGCTCGTAATGTAAACGATTTGGAATTCCGCCAACTGGCGGCCTTCTTTAAAACTGTATCGCTTGGGAATTACCCTTACAGGATATTCCTGTCTAGGTGCCACATCCTGATAACCCACGGAGGAAATCAGGTTTTCTGCCTCATTTGAAGTTGTTTCAAATGAGAGAAGAGAAAAGCGGCTCGAGAGTTTGGCATTGTTCTGTATCATTTTTTTTTTCTATGGTTTTGGTGTATGTAGTGTCAAAAAACCGAGTTAAAATAGTATGCTTCCTATGTCGAAAGCTTAAAAATTTGTGTAAATTTATATTAGGTAAACGATGAGGGATTTATCGAAGATGTGTTACATCTGCTTGCACCGCCCTGATAAATTTCCGTGTACGTAAACGATAAAATATCTCTCGCTACCTTTATAAAGATAAGCAAAAAATGTGATTTTATGACACTTATGTGTCAAAAACCGTAACTAATAACACAATATGCAAATGAAGAACAGAATTGCAGCTATCATTGTAACGGCCATTGCGTTAGTTTCCTGCGCACAAGGCTCCAAGGCTCCCGACTACTATGTCTGTGCCTACATCTGGCCGTCATGTCATGACGATTCGCTCGCCCACGAATTGATTTGGCCTGGCGGACAGGGAGAATGGGAAATAATCAATGCCTGTACTCCAAGATTTCCAGGCCATTATCAGCCTCGCGAGCCCCTGTGGAAAGGTGACCAGGATGATGATCCGGAAGTGGTGGAGAAGTGGATAAACACTGCTCTCAAATATGGAGTGAATACCTTCATATATGACTGGTACTGGTTCCACAAGTATCCGTTCCTCGAAGAAGCGCTGGACAACGGCTTCCTGAAGGCTCCGTCCAACGAGAAGATGAACTCCTATATAATGTATGCCAATCATGAGGTGACGAACTACTGGAATCCGTATATCAACTCAGACACTGAAACATTGACCTTTGATCCGAGAATCGATTGGGATCAATGGAAAATAATCGTGGACAGGGTCATCAGCCAGTATTTCCATCGTCCGAACTATGTGAAGATAGACGGCTGTCCGGTATTCAGCATCTGGAGTCTGGATTATTTCATGGAAAGCTTTGGTTCATTGGAAGAAGCTGGAAAGGCTATGGATTATTTCCATGGGAAGGTAAAAGAAGCAGGCTTCCCGGATGTGCATATTCAACTGTGCGGCGGAATCTGGCCTCGCGGAAAAGAGGAAACCCAGCGTATCAAGGACCAGATCAAGAGGTTCGGCATTTCTTCTACGGCAGCCTACAATATGGGCGGACTGGAGCCGGACTATATCCGTCACGGAATGAAGGCCATCGGATTCAGGGAGCGCTGGTATAAGGAATTCGGAATTCCTCTGTTTCCTACTGCATCAGTCGGCTGGGACGACACACCTCGTTATCCGGCGAAAGGCGAAAAGGACATTACAAGGTATAACCATTCTCCGGAAGCATTCGCGTCTTTCCTGCAGACTGCAAAGGAATGGGCTGACGATCATGCTGACACACAGCCTAAGTTCGTGATGCTCAATGCGTGGAACGAATATGTCGAGGGCAGTTACCTTCTCCCGGACCGTTATTGGGGTTTCCGTTTCCTTGAAGCTGTGAAAGACGTGTTCGACGGGAAATATGACAAGCCTGCGACTTCTTGCGGAAAATCCAAGTGACAAGATATTTTAATGAACTAATAATCAACAATATGAAGAGATATTGCTTTGTGATTCCATTGATTCTCACTTTTTTGCTCCAAGCCTGCTCGAGTGAGAACCTGGAGCAGAGGATTTCGTCTTTGGAAGAGAGGATCAGCGCATTGGAATCTGTTTACGGAGAGATAAATGACAATGCCACTGCGTTGAACAAGCTCTACAAGGAGAATCTGCTGATACTTCAATATGATGAACGAAAGGAGAATGGCAGTGTCGTAGGCTACGACCTGAAACTGTCGGACGGAAGCACTGTCAGCATTACTTTCGGTAAAAATATGGAAGGCATTGCCCCGATGATAGGAGTGGATGAATCTGGGAAATGGGTCGTGTCCTTCGATGGCGGCGAGACGTTTTCCGAGATCAAAGGAGCGGCTAGTCCGTGGAGCGCAGATGGAAAATCTCCTGTTGTCAGCATTGACAAGTATGGCTTCTGGCAGATTTCGCTTGATGCCGGTAAAACTTGGCAGAGAGTTGTAGATGCCAAGGGTGATCCGATCAGCGCCGTGGACGGCAAGTCTCTTGCTCCGGCATCGTATTGTTTCTTCGACAGGGTTGCCCACAACAAGGAAACCGGGAATATGGACATCACGCTGGTAACCGGTGAGACATTCTCCATTCCTCTGTCGTCAGAGGCCTCCATTGACTTGAAATACTATGATGAAGAGGATGGAGCCTGGGTTTATGGTGACCGTCTGAATGAATTTCCTGCAGAAATAAAGGGTATAGGAGAAATGACATTCCTCAATGTGCCTGACGGCTGGAACTTCCGGATGGAAAAGGACAAGTTGGTGGTGGAGGCTCCTAAGGACGGAGTTACGGGGGAATATACTGTCAATCTTCTGGCATCGACTCTCTCAGGCGAGGCCAAAACATTCAAGTTCAAATTCAAATATGAGAAGGACCTGATTCTTTTCGACGACTTTATCGGAGATGATATCGACTACCGTTGGTGGGTGCGCTATAAGAGCGGTAGTGTGACGTCTGACTGGAATACTTATCAGAAAGGAGATCCTGCGCAGTCTGTTGTGGAGGACGGACTTCTCAAACTGTACGCCCACGTTGACGGTGATTCATACAAGACCGGAGCAATCTGGACAAAAGACAAACTCACATACAAACCGCCGTTCCGTCTGGACTGCCGGGCCCGTTTCACGCAGATGGGAACAGGTATATGGTATGCAATCTGGGCAGCTCCTGATGCTGGTTACCTGTATGGTGAGATAGATGTTTGCGAAAAACTGAATTTCGGAACGACCACATACCACACTTGTCATACGCAGTACACATTGAACACCGCAGCTGTAAACCAGAAGAAGGAGACCTATGTGAATGAAGCCGGTGAGACAGTGTCGAATTATAATCAAGGAATCGCCCAGGATGCGATGACGCCTGGCGTATTCAATGTGTTTTCAGTCGAAATTACTGACGACCAGATAGTCTGGTATGTCAATGATACTCCTGTCCACGTGTACAAGCATTTTGTGCATACTGCGGAGGACCCTCTCTATTCGCAGTTGAAGCCGCAGGAGAAGGAATGGTATTTCCTGAACTGGACATTTATGGAACAGGATTACAATACTCTTCTCGATATTGCCGTAGGCGGACAATTTGTCGGAGGCATTGTCAAGAGAGAAGAATTTCCGGGACAGTTCGATATCGACTGGATAAAAGTTAAACAGCTGTAACACTAAACATTACGATAATGAAAACAAAACACAAATTATTGACTATAGCCGCTTCAGTTTTGGCAATGGCAGCTTGTGGGAACATTGACGATCTTGAAGAACGTGTTGACAAAATAGAAAATAGAGTTGCCGCCCTGGAGAAAGTGGCGGAGACAATCAATGGCAACATCAAGGCACTCCAGGCTATTGCATCAGGCCAGGCTATCAACAGTGTAGAAGAGAAAGACGGGGCATATATTCTCAATCTTTCCAATGGACAGACCATAACGCTCAATCAGGGAAATGTCGGCGTCGGCAAAGCCCCAGTCATGTCGGTCGATAAAGATGGTTACTGGATGGTGGACTATCAGGACGGAAAGGGTGCGATTTATCTGACAGATGATGAAGGCCAGAAAATTGTCGCTGTCGGACAAAATGGTGTTACACCTATGTTCGGAGTCAGTGAAGATGGCTACTGGACAGTAAGTTACAATGGGGGAGAAAGCTTTGCTCCGGTTCTCGATGTAAAGGGTGAGAAGGTAAAGGCAGTTGCCGGAAGCAGCACGGAAGACTCATATTTTGCAGGAGTGGAATATGACAACGAGTCACTTGTCCTCACTCTCAAGAACGGAGAGCAGTACAGGGTTCCTGTTGTAGGAGGCTTCCTCTGCAAAATCAACGGCGTTTCTGACGAAGAAATCTTCCGTAAAGGCGAGAAAAAGACATTCTCCGTCGAGCAGAAGGGAATAGCATCTACCATAATAACGGCGCCTAAGGGCTGGGAGGCATACCTTACAAGCGCGGTCCTGTCTATCCAGGCTCCTTCAGATGTGGAAACGAAGGCAGCACTTGCTGACACTCGAACCGATGTCTCAGTCGTAGCAATCTCGGAAGCCGGTCATATCGCCATTGCAAAGGTGCGCGTGAAGGTAGATGGCTCAGTTTCAGTCTATGATCCGGCAGCGAGCGTGGCTCTGGTAGAAGCGACAGTAAGTACTCTCAAGTTCAATGTGACGACAGAAAACGCAGCTTCATGGTACTGGATGGTACGCAAGAGCGGTGAAGCTGCACCAAGTGTAAGCGAACTTATATCTGACGGTACTAAGGGGACGGACGCTGTAGTGACTGTAGAAGGACTTATGGGACAGACGGAATATGTCATGTACGTACTTCCATGTGGCGACGTGAACAATGGTCCGATTGCCGCATTCAAGGCGACCACAGCTGATTATTCCAACCTTTACGAGGCATGGGAGGCAGGCGCTGAGTTGAAAATAGGCTCACGTACTTACAGCAAGGCGAAGAACGGCAAGGGAACTCTTGTCAAGAATGCTGACCAGGTAATCTGGGGCGGATGGTTCAATGACGGAACCTTCGGAGCAGTGTTCCTGGACGAAGGAGCAAGCGCTGTCATCAATAATACAGGATACAAGAAATCTGTGGTAATCTTCGGAAATGTTCCAGGTACACGTCCTACAGTGACGGTCAAAGCGCAGTTTGGCGTTGAGGGAACCGGCGTCGATTTCGCATGCAAGAACGTCAATATAAAAATGAATGACGGTATCGGTAAAGTCATTTATACCAATACCCTTATGGGCAAGATGGTGCTCGATGACTGCGGATTGGACTTGAGGTATCCTCTTTTGACGAGGTTCAATACCGGCGGCACATCAGTAGGCACGATGGAAGGAATAGACATCATCGACTGCGATGTATGCGTAAACTGGGCCAGTGACAACATTGCATTCAGCAAGACCGCGGCATTCCTTCTCAATACCCACGCCGGCGGAGCAGAATGCGGAGATCTTACTGTCAAGAACAATGTCTTCTGGAGCAAAGAGGGCAAAAAGGAGTTCCACATCTGCGCAGGTCCTTGGGTAAAGGATACCAAGTTCAATGATGTCGTGCTTGAACAGAACATATTCTACAATGTACATAACGGCGAATTGGCGTCTGAGACAAGAAAGAAGGCGTTGATAGTGACATCGACCGTCAACAGTTTCTCGATGAGCGGCAATATCGCTTACGACAGCAAGCCAGATTCAAAGACAGTAGCATCACGTGCGCACTTCACTTGGCTGTATGCAGACAAGATGACGCTCGCCGGACTGAAAGCCGTAACGACAAATTCTACTTCAAACCTCATCGACTATGCAGAATACTGCTCGATTCTGACAGGAGAGAAAGAAGGCGTTGACTGGGGACTTGGACTTACCAGCCTGATAAAATGGCAGGGCACCGACAGACAGGTCATCGAATCATGGACAAATCCGTTCAAGTCTGAAAATACTGAAACCGGAGTATTTGAGACTCTACCGGAATATAAGAGTTATGGTGTGCAACGTTAATTCAACACATGGACTATGACTGGAAACAAGCATTACAAGTCTCCGAAACTGGACTGTTTGGAGATTGACCTAAGCGAATCCGGCTTCTGTGCCTCAGGGGAAGAAGTCAACGCTTACAGTAAGGACCAATATGATTCGGAATTTTTCGATTGGGAATAATTATGACACTACTTAAACATATTTCGTCAGTCACGGCATTGTTGCTTGCTGTAGTCTCGTGTGCAAAGCAGGCTAATGTTGACGTGCCGAATCCGGATACTCGTGAAGAAGGACGGAATCTGTCCCTTTCGAGGGAATGTTTCGTCAAATCTACTCTTGATGCCAATAAGGCAAAATGGACAATAGGAGACCAAGTGGCTGTGTATCAGAAAGAAAGCGAAGCTCCTAAGAAGTTCATCGCTACGGAAAACGGAACATTGTCCAAATTCTCTCTTCATGAGGGAGAAACTGCATTGGATGTAACCGGGAATTATTTCCTTGTCTATCCGTATTCTGCTGTTGGGGATTCCAAACTGACTTCAAATTCAGTTTCATTGAGCATTCCTGCTGAACAGACTGCCGTGCTTTCTTCGTTTGATCCTGCAGCAGCAGTTGCTGTCGCACAAGGCTCTGACTATAAGGAGCCCTTCGTTTTCAAGAATGCGCACGCGCTATTTAAGGTGACAATTCCGGATGCATTTGGCGCGGAGATCGCCCAGATCCGCCTTTCCTCAAACAATGAGGATGAGAAAATCGCGGGAATCTGCACGGTTGCTTTCAATGAACAGATACCGGCGATAACTGCAGGAGATGGTGCTGTAGCCAAGGTAGTGCTCAGCGGTAAAGACGGAGCTGTCCTGACTCCTGGAGATTATTATATCGCAACTGCGCCTGTGACAGTCTTAAACGGTATCTGTGCAGAACTCATAGGAACTGACGGAAGGGTATATTTCCGCTATTCCACCAAAGAAAAGGAATTCAAGCAGAATACGATTTACGATTTGGGTGTGACTGTCCAGAAAGCCGGAACAGACATTGTACTTGATTCCAAGTACTATACTGAAGGCGAAACCTACGTCTATGGTGGAAGAGAAAACCTGTTTCCTGCGACAGTATCAGGCGTTTCCAATGCAGCGTTCACATCCCTTCCTGAAGGATGGAATGCAAGGCTTGAGAGCAATGCTCTCGTTGTGGTTCCTTCAACGGACTCAGAGGCAGGTGTTTATGAAATCCAGTTGCTGGCCTATGCTGAAGGTGCAAGAGCGGAGATATATACATTCAAATTCAAATATGACCCGTCTCTTATCCTGTTCGATGATTTTGACGGTACGGACATTGACGACCGCTATTGGAAGCGTTACAATGAGGGAAATTCGACGCTCTGGAACTGGTTCCAGACCGGAGATGCCGCACAGTCAGCCGTTGCTGACGGCAAGCTCCAGCTGAAAGCCGTCTATGAAGGCGGAACTTATAAGACAGGTGCTGTTACTGGCAAGGACAAACTGGATTATGAGACCCCGTTCAGAGTTGATTGCCGTGCATCGATGAGCCGCAGGGCAACCGGGTTCTGGTGTGCTATATGGACAGTCCCTACTACCGGATATCAGGATGGCGAGATCGATATTATGGAAGCTGGGGATCACTATTCGGATGCCACTTTCGCTTCGACGGCCCAATATACTTGTCATAACCAATATACGTTAAACACTCCATCCAAACGCTACGACGGATGGAGGCCGGGACAGGACCAGCCGCAGAGTGCAAAGGTTTCTCTTGATGACCCGACCGGCTACCACACCTATTCAGTGGAAGTCACTGATGAGGCGATAACTTGGTATGTGGATGATGTGCAGGTCCACAGGTATGCCAATATCAAACACAGTACTTCGGACCGGGGATACAAATATGCCGCAGAATCTACGGTAAACTCTGCCGGGAACACGATCTATCCGAAAGCCAATTATTTCAATAATTACACTTTCATTGACCATAACTATTTCGCGATTTTCGACATCGCCGTAGGCGGTTCTTTTGTAGGAGGCGAGAATGACAAGGCGAAAGTTCCTGCAACAGAGGGATTCAATGCTCAATTTGATATAGACTGGATCAAGATTTCTAAAATTAAATAGCAATGAAACTAATAAACACAATATTGTCCATAACTGTAGCCTCTGTGTCAATGATTTCTTGTACACGGGCACTTACGGAGGTCTCAGAACCGCAGGACTTCTCTGCTGAAGTCTCGAAGCTCAATTCAAACGTCGCGGCAATGCAGGCGGTGGCTCAAGGCCAGGTCATAAATTCGGTCAGCGAATCGGGGAGTGTCTATAACATACTTCTCGCAAATGGAACCGAATTGAAGATAGACAATCAGATATATTCCAACGCCCCTGTTGTTGAGTTCAATGACGGGAAATGGTTCATTGGCAAAACTGCGGTTACGGACGGCAGTGACAAGGATATCCGTCCGGTCTTTTCGATAAACGCAGCAGGAAAATGGGCTGTAAGTGCTGCCGACAATGAAATGATTCTCGACAAAGCAGTCTCAACTGAGGGCGAGGACTATTTCACCGGCATTGAGCATTCTGAAAAAGAGTTCAGCCTCACGACCAGGTCTGCCGCTCGTTTTGCCGCACCTGTGGCTGCAGGATTCCTGTTCAAGATAGATGCGGCAGGAGTACAGAATTTCGTTCTCGGCCAGACTCGCAGTTATAACGTGACCAGGAACGGAATCAGTGCAGCAACCGTTGTCGCTCCGCAGGGCTGGGAAGTAAGTCTAAGTGAAAGTCAAATCACTCTGACATCTCCTCATTCACCTGAGACAAAGGCTGTTGTAGCAGATTCCAAGACCGATATTTCCGTGATCGCCGTTTCGACTGCCGGATATGTTACCATCGCCAAAGTCCTTACCGAACTTGATGAAACTGCAAGCGCAACTGACCCGTTTGCGATGCTCGCCATGGGCGAAGTGAAAGCCTTCAGCGCTAAGGTCAATGTCACTGTGCAGAATCAGAGCGCATGGTACTGGATGCTGAAGAAGGCTTCAGAGGCTGCTCCTTCTGTCGAGGAAATGAAAGCGGCTACTGCAGGTACCTCTACAGAGGTTACTCTGACCACCGAGCCTGAGACCGGATACGTTTTCTATGTTCTTCCTGTCAAGGATGCCAAAGACGGAAAGATTGCAAAGGTCGAATTTACAACTGCTGCAATTACCTCATACTACGAGGCCTGGGAGGCCGGAGCCGAGATAAAGATCGGATCACAGACCTACAGCAAGGCGAAGAACGGCAAGGCTACGCTGATTACCGGAAACAAGACACAGCAGATTTGGGGCGGATGGTTTAATGACGGAACCTTTGGTGCCATTTTCGTCGATGAGGGCTCTACCGCATTCTTTAAGAATGCCGGATACAACAAGCCGGTGGTGGTTCTCGGCAATATTCCGGGAACACGTCCTGTCGTGGAGATTCAGGAACAGATTGCCGTGAACGGAGTTGACTTGGCGTTTAAGAATGTCAGTGTCAAGATGGTTGACGGCATGACCGGAGGCAAGTTCATCTACAGCAACACAGAGATGGGCAGAATGATACTTGATGACTGCTATGTGGATTTGAAATATCCTGTCCTTCAGCGATTAAACACTGATGGAAGCACTTCCGGCAAGATGGCAGGTATAGAGATAACAGACTGTGACGTTTGTGTGAATTGGGCTTCCGACAATACTGCCCAGCCGCTCCTTGTCAACACTCATGCCGGCGGTGCTGAGCTCGGTAATGTTACGATAAAGAATAATGTGTTCTGGAGCAAGGGCGACAAGAAAGAGTTCCATATAGTCGCGAGTCAATATAGCGGGAAATACACCAAGTTCAATAGCATTGTAGTAGAGAACAATACATTCTATAATGTAAACAACGGCTTGGCTTCAAAAGGCAGAGACCGCGCTATGATTGTCGCTTCTGCTTTAAATGACATCTCATTGAGCGGCAATATCGTATATGACATCAATCCGGACTCAAAGACTGTTTCCACAAAGCCTCATCTGACATGGCTGGCGGTTCTTAAGACAGATGACGGTGGTATCGGAACTGGCGTAGCCGCGGCAGCAATGACAAACACTCTCGGCAACCTTGTGAACATAGCGGAGCTTTGTACTATCACGGACGGCGTCACTTCCGAATGGACAAAAGGAATGATCAATCTCATTACATGGAAAGCTGGCGGATGGAGCGAGATAGCATCGTGGAAAAACCCGTTCGCTGTCGAGAATGTGGAGAACGGCTATTTCGTGACGACGGATGAATACAAGGCCTATGGTGCACAGAGAAAATAAAACTATGTTATGAAAATAAACAAGTTTATAACCATTATATTGATCATCATTCTCCTTCCTGTCTCAATGTGGGGACAGGCGGGGAAGGTGACCGTGAAGGGAAACGTCTCAGACGCTTCCGGCCCTCTACCAGGGGCTACGGTCTATCAGGACGGGAAAATGTCGAACGGCATCTTGACCGGTCCCGACGGCGGATATACGATTATGGTCGATCCGGACGCGACATTGATAGTTTCCTGTCTAGGTTATGCCGAAATCAAGGAAAAGGTTTCCGGACGCACGAGGATTGACTTCAAGATGAAAGAATCGTATGAGACTCTTGCGGCCTCTGAGGTCGTAAGTGTGGGATATGGTTCTGTGGCAAGACGTGACCTTACAGGCTCTGTGGGAAAAGTCAATATGGATGACATTTCCAAATCTACTCCGATGAACTTCGACCAGGCACTCGCCGGTAGAGTCGCTGGAGTGGTAGTTTCCACCTCCGATGGCTCAGTCGGCTCTGAGGCCAATATCATCATCCGTGGAAACAACTCATTGACACAGTCATCCGCACCTCTTTATGTCATTGACGGATTCCCGACGGAGAGTTCATTTGCAAGCTCAATAAGCCCGGCAGATATCGAAAGTATCGATGTCCTTAAAGATGCTTCTGCATCAGCCATTTACGGTGCCCGCGGCGCCAATGGTGTCATTATCATCACGACGAAGAAAGGTTCTCAAGGCAAACCGACCGTGAACTTCTCCGCATCCTGGACCGGTTCCAAGATAGCGAACAAGGTGGATCTGCTGAACGGTTATGACTACGTCCGCCTGGATGACGAATATTACATGAACAGAAGTTCGTCGCACACCAATTATTTCACGAATTATCTGGAAGACGGAACACCTGACAGCCGGTATTTCTCTCTTGAAGATTATGCTTCAGTACCTTATGTGGATTGGCAGGACTATGTTTACCGCAATGCGTTGAGCCAGAACTATAACATTTCGCTAAGTGGCGGCAATTCCAAGACAGGAACCAGTTACAATGTAAGTTTCAGTGCGCTCGATCAGAACGGAATTCTCGTGAAGAGCAATTTCAACCGCTATTCGGGAAGCATCAAGCTCAGCCAGAAGGTAGGGGAGAAGGTTACTGTGGATTTCAGTGCCAACTACTCTCAGGCCAATACGAACGGTATTCAGCCCGCGACCAGTAATTCAAATTCCACGGCAAGTACATATTTCCTCTATTCAGTATGGGGCTTCCGTCCTCTGAAACCACTTCGCGATGGAGTTGTCGGCGAATCGTTCATCAATCAGCTGGTAGATGAAGAGGTTTCCAACCCTAACGATTTCCGTTTCAACCCTATGGCAAACGTGAAGAATTCGTACAGGAAGGTCATCCGCAACTATCTGAACAGCAATGTCGCGCTCAACTGGGATATCATCAAAGGATTGAGACTCAGGGTGACAGGGGGATACAACCAGTCAAGGACCAGAAATGAGTCGTTCAACAATTCCCAGACAAAGACCGGACATCCTGCTTCTCCTCTCGGGAAAGGTCCTAATGGATTTATCTACAACACGGATGTTATGAGTTGGCTGAACGAGAATACTCTCAACTATGATACGGTTTTCGGCATTGACCATAATTTTCAGGCGCTTGTCGGATTTACCGTGCAGGGGGAGACTTCCAGATTTACGGGTGTAGAAGCAAATCATGTGCAGTCGGAACTCTTGGGCGTTGAGGGACTCAATACCGGTGAATATCAGGCTGTTACCCCATATAAGCGGGATTGGCTGCTCCTTTCCGGACTTGCGAGGTTGAACTACAATTATGCTCACAAGTATTATGTGACAGCATCATTGCGTGCCGACGGCTCTTCCAAATTCCCGAGCGGTAACCGTTGGGGTGTATTCCCTTCCGGTTCCATAGCCTGGTCATTTTCAAACGAAGATTGGGCAAAGAACAGCGGATGGTTCAATACAGGTAAAATCCGTGCATCCTGGGGAATGACAGGTAACAACAGGACACAGACGCCTTACGATTACTATTCACGTTTCGTGACAAGTCCGGGCTACAACAGCCTTGACTATGTCCGTGACGGAAAGACCGTATCAGGCTATTTCAGAGAGAATATGGAGAATCCGTTCCTCGGTTGGGAAACCACAGCACAGACGGATATCGGACTCGACCTTGCATTCCTCCACAACAGGATTTCATTGACGGCAGATATCTATCAGAAGAACACTTATGACCTTCTTCTTCAGGCGACAATGCCGGCTTCTTCAGGATATGAAAGTGCAATGATTAATGTCGGTTCAATGCGTAACCGCGGTATTGAACTGTCAATCACTGCAATACCTGTCCAGACGAAGAACTTTACCTGGACATCGACATTGAATTTCGGTATGAACAACAATACTGTCACGGCGCTTGCCAACAATCAGACAACGCTCATATCGACAATCGACTGGAATTCCCGCTACAGCTCCCAGACTCCGTATGTGACGAAGGTGGGCATGCCGACTGGCCTTATGTATGGCTACCGTTATGTGGGAACATACAAATATGATGAGTTTACCAACGGAACGCTTCTCAAGGACGGTATTCCTTATTTCGGTGTCCGCGAGAATATCCGCCCTGGCGACCCTAAATACGAGGATGTGAATGGCGATGGAATTATCAATGATTCTGATAGAACTGTTATCGGTATCGGGCAGCCGCTTCATACAGGAGGCTGGAACAATACATTCAATTTCTACGGAGTGGATTTGAGCATATTCATGAACTGGAGTTATGGAAATGACCTTCTCAATGCCAACAGGCTCGTGTTCGAGTATTATGACGGAACGCAGTTGAATCAGTTCGGTACAATGCGCAACGCATGGAGTCTCGAGCGTAATCCTGACAGTGATGTTCCAAGGTCCGGCGCGACAGGAATGGAGTTCTATTCGTCAAGAGTTGTAGAAGACGGTTCCTTCCTGAGAATAAAGACCGTGACAGTAGGATATACTTTCCCGTCAAAATGGATGCGTAAGATGAAGGTGCAGTCTCTCAGAGTATATCTGACGGCAGAAAACCTCTTCACATTCACGAATTACTCCGGCCCGGATCCGGAAGTTTCGACCAGGAACAGCGTGCTGACTCCAGGATTTGACTGGTCAGCCTACCCGAGGGCACGTTCTCTGACTGGCGGCATTTCATTTTCATTTTAGCGATTTGTAAGTATGAAATCATATAAAATACTATTAGTCGGCACGGTTCTGGGGCTTTCAGCAGCTTTCAGTTCATGCGATCTTCTCGACCGCGAGCCGAACATCATCACAGAAGACCAGTTTTACACAAGTTCAGAGCAGGCACAGCTTGGTCTCAATGCGGTGTATGGAGTAATGAACAGCTGGCAGCTCTACGGGTGTACACTTATTCTCGACCTTGGCTACAATACAGACATTTCAATGTATATGTCATCAACCAACTCCGACATGTATGGAGCCTCATTCGAGCTTAACGCCAATTCAGCATCCGTTTCAAATCCGTGGATATGGCTGTACAAAGGCATCGGAAATGCCAACGCGTTTCTTGAAAAAATTTCAGGTACTGATCTGGATCCTGACGGTTCAATGTGCGCCCAGGCGAGATTCCTTCGTGCATACTATCATTTCATCCTTGCGCAAAACTGGCTGGATGTACCGCTGAAGACAACCGCTACTGCGTCTTACAAAGATGTCAAGATCGCACCTACCCCGCAACACGAGGTCATGAAATGGGTGGTGTCAGAGATGGAGGAAGTCCTTCCTGTCATTACGGAAAGCTTCGACCACGCTCCTTCCGATGTCACTCGTACCACAGTGCACGGAATACTCGGAAGAATTTATCTCTACATGGCAGGTGAAGCTGTATCCGGCGTTACCGACGAAGAGAAACACACATATTACGAAAAGGCTGCAGAACATTGCAAAGCAGTGATTGACAGCGGTCTTCACAGTCTGAATCCGGACTATTCGCAGATTTTCATAAACTATGTGGCGGACAAATATGACAAGGAGTATCATGAGTCAATGTGGGAAGTCGATTTCTATGGAGACCGCTCTTCCTCTATGTATTTCGGAAACAGCCGCTGGGGTGAGCTCAATGGACTGAGATGCGCTTCTGGCGATACTGACTATGCAAGCCACAAAGTAAACTGGTCGAATGGATTGTTCGGCAACACCTACAAGTTGTGGGAACTGTACATGGAAGATGACCGTACTCCTTATGAAAGAGGTTTGTCCATAATTACGGACAAACGTCAGGAATGGAGCATACCAAGTTTCAACTATGAAGGCAGCAGAGACATTTCGGTGCTCTATCCTTATGGTGGAGATCCTTCCGACAAGCGTAAACTCATCGCGGCAGTGGACCGTACGCCTTATTACAGTTCGAGCAATCCTACAGAACAGAATACCAACGTGAACCAGGCCTACTACCCTGGCGGGCGCAATATCGGCAAATTCCGCAGGGAGATCCAGTATGAAGGATTGAAGAATTTCAAGAGCATCTGGACTGGTGTAAACGTTCCGCTTCTGCGATATTCAGACGTGATTCTCATGTATGTGGAAGCTGTCAATGAACGCGACCACAAACCTACGGAAGAACTTTATAATATGATTCTGCCGTTGAGGGAACGTGCCGGCGTGCAGACACCGTCGTATTCGAAGTACAATACATACGAGAAATTCCAGCAGTTTGTAAGAAACGAGCGTGCCCGCGAACTTTGCTTCGAGGGACTTCGCAAACACGACCTGATTCGTTGGGGCATATATTACAAGTCAATGTTGGAGGTACGTGAGATGGCATTGTCCAACTCAAAGTGGTCCGGATTCGGTTCCGCAAGAAACTTCATCACGCTTACAAGCAGGATGAGCGAAAGAAACAATTACCTTCCGATACCATCCATTGAACTGGCGGTAAATACAGAAATGAAGCAGAATCCACAATGGTAGTCCAATGCGAATAATAAAAAGAGATATGAGAAAGAACATTTATATTTCGGCATTTGCCTCCATACTTTTATTGCTGACATCCTGCCAACAGCAGAATATCTCCCTCCCGGTAGATTTCGATGTCATGCTGGATGGAGACAATGTATATAGGCCAGGGGAGATTGTCCGTTTCCGTTTCAGCGGAGATGCTGACTACATCACGTTCTTCAGTGGGGAGGTCGGTCATGAGTACGACAAACGGGACAGGACATCGATTCCGTCTGAGGATATCAGGAACTTGTCTTTGGATATGAAATTCCAGCCTCTTTGGGGTACCGGAGCCATTAAAGCGACATCTGAATATGGCTTCAGGGTATATCTGTCCAAGGATTTCAAGGGCTTTTCCAGCGAAGACGGCTACGAGCAGAGGAAAGAAATCCAGAAAATGATAGATGAAGGCCAATTCCCTCTGACGGAAGAAGACCAGAGCAAACCGTGGAAGCAGGTCTGGAATGACCTTAACTGCGAGTCCATACAGAACGAGTGGAAATACGGCTACAGCACAGACGATTTGAGCGAATACGCCGACAATTTCTGTCTGGCATTCCATTGGAAGCCTTGGACCATAAACTGGACGAGAAGCCAGAGAACATACCACGTAAAGGGCAGCATTACAATGGATTATGGCGTTGCCGAGCAGAGGAAAACCACATTCGCGGAAATTCCGTTCATTGTGGTTACAATGAATGAGCAGGACCATCCGCACCTGGGAACCAATCCTAAAATGAGAGGCGACACCACCTCCATCGGAACGTGCCATTTCGGTAATCCTGAGTGGGAAATCAATTTCGAAGGAGCCGCGTCCAATTATCCGGGACTTGACTGGGAACTGGATGTCTGGTGCATCTCCGACCCGATGCCGCTCAATTCAGTATCGAAAGACAAAGGCGTGCAGATCAAGAGTCTGTTGAGCCCGATCCTCACTTATGACCACGTTTATGACAAGCCGGGTACTTATAAAGCTGTATTTTACGGCGTGAATGACAATTACCAGGGACATACCACGGCAGTAAAAGAAGTTACGATTATAGTTGTGGACGACAAGCCTTTTGAGTCAGGAAAATAAGGTATGAAAAAGTGGATAGTTACAATCACGATGACACTGGCGGCAACACTGCTGCCGGTGCCGTCGTTTTCGGCAGAGAACAGTTTCGACTGGAAAGAATTTCTCGGGCAATATGATATGCTGTGGGACAATGACATCACGGCGGACCCGGTCTTTCCGGAAGGCATTTTCGGGAAACGTCATTGGGGCCGCACTGACGGCTATTACTCGGGAGCATTGATGGGCAACGGATTGCTCGGGACCAACCTGTACAAACTCACCGACGGCGTGTATCGGCTCAATGTCGGGCGCAGCGACGTCACGGAAGCGCGGGAGCCGTTCAATGTCTTCAATTCCGGCCGTCTACCGATAGGCTATTTCACTTTTTCCACAGTCGGTCAGGTGCAGGACGAAAAAATGCGCCTGTCAATTTACGATGCCGTCACATCAGGAGCATTGAAAACCAATGCCGGAAAACTGGATTTCCGCACATACGTCCATTCGGAGCGTGATTGTATCATCTTCGACACCCATGCAGAAGGTGGCGAGACCGGCTGGAAACTCGATTTCATACCGCAGAAAGCAATCAGCCCGCGATACGTCTTCAATTCGGCAAATGCGCCAAAGGGGTATGTCAATGCCGAAGGCAAATCCAATCCCGATTCGTATTTTCACAAGGACGGCGATATCAGCTTCTACATTCAGGCACTGGCTAAGGATACCACGTTTACCGATATTGCAAGATGGTATGTCGTGGCTTGGAAGACAGTCAGAAACGGCGCTGACAGCAGGACGATTGCGACCGTAACCCAGGCTGGCAAACTTGCAAAAGCAGAGGCCGAGGCTAAGGCTATCATCAGAAACGCCTTTTCCGCTACCAAGGAAAAACTTGATTCACAGCATGTTGCATGGTGGCATAATTTCTACCGAAATGCTGCATTCCTGACATTCCCGGACAAGAACATTGAGCGTTTCTGGTGGTTCCAATACTATAAATTCGCATCTACGGCACGACCGGGGAAACCGATAGTCGATTTGCAGGGCGTATGGCCGACCAGCGACACTCCTTGGCCTGCAATCTGGATGAATCTTAACATACAGCTCACATACAGCTGGCTTACGAAGGCAAATCTAGGCCAGCTCGAGCAGCCTCTATGGGATTCATTCTGGAAAAACCGTGAGAATCTCACACGCAATGTCACCGACATCCCGGGACAGGAAAACTGGAAAGATTGTATGGTAATGCCGAGGGCTTCCAGCTACGACATGCACGCGGCACTCAGTCCGGCATTGGCTCAAAGAAATCAATACGAAGTCGGAAATCTCACCTGGACGCTATTCTATTATTGGCAGATGTGCGAGGCCTACCGTGATGATTTCCAGATGAAAGAGAGACTCTTCCCATTGCTGAAATCGGCTGTAAACATCTTTTTCCGTATCAGGATAACAAATCCGGACGGAACCTATTCACTCCCTTCCACTGCATCGCCTGAATATGGAGAGGGCGAACTTGGAGAAATCGGATCCAATTCCAATTACGACCTTGCAAATCTGCGCTGGGGCCTCTCCACGCTCATAAGCATTGACGAGAAATACGGTCTTAATGATCCGATGCTGCCGAAGTGGAAAGACTTCCTCGCCAATCTGCCCGCATTCGGTTACGATGAGGAAACTGGTTTCAAGGTCAGCGACAAATTCGAGTTCAGGGACACGACCCACAGGCATTGGTCCCATCTTTTCATGATTTACCCGTATCATCTTCTGGATTGGGAAAATCCTGAAGATGAGAGCCGTATGCGACTGTCAATGAACCGTTGGCAGGGCAATACCGGCTATTCATTGACCGGCAAAGCAGCAATGCTGGCGACAGCAGGCGAAGGTGACGGGGCATTGGCCTGCATGAAGAAATTTTTCGCAGGATGGCTGCGTCCGAATACGCTTTACAATGAGTCGGGACCGGTTATCGAGACGCCGTTCTCGGCGATGTGTTCATTGGAAGAGATGTATCTTCAGGACTGGGGCGACTGCATCCGAGTTTTCCACGGCTGTCCTTCGTCTTGGAATGACGTGAGTTTCAAGAATATGCGTGCACGTGGGGCATTCCTGATTTCAGCAGATCGCAAAAACGGGAACACGACGTCCGTCACCGTGTCAAGTGAGAAAGGAGGCACATGCCGCATCCATACCGGCATTACCGAGATGATGCTCAGGGTTACCGGAGATGACGGGCAGACACCGCAATGGAAGGCGTGTGGAGACGGCATTCTGGAGATATACATGAAAAAGGGCGAAACGGTGACGGTCAGTCGTCGTCTTACTTCGTATAAAGTGAATTATGACGAGGCGGCTGTTCCTAAATATGACCTTCCTGACCCGCTTGTGAAAAATAACGGCAAGAGTGTCAAGTCCGTGAAAGACTGGGAGCAGAAGCGCCGCCCTGAAATCATGGACATGCTACGTCGGGAAATGTACGGATATGAGCCGGGGAAACCTGCGGGACTGCATTTCAAGGTCCTGGAAGAAAGCCATGACGCATTCGGAGGGAAAGCGACGCGCCGCCAGGTGGCTGTATATTTTACTGAAGACGAGAGCCGCTACATGACTGTCCTGATGTATATTCCAAATGATGTAAAAGGCCCGGTGCCGGCATTTATGGGAATGAATTTCAGAGGCAATTATGCTACGACCACTGATCCGGAAGTACTCATGCCGACGGAAAGCCAGATAGAGGACTATGGTTCGTGGTACCAGCCTGTCAATCGGGGCGACTGGGGACGCAGATGGCCTTATGAATATGTGTTGTCCAAAGGATATGCGGTCGTGACAATGTTCTACGGCGATGTCGATCCGGACTGGAATGACGGCTTCCACAACGGCGTGCACGGCCTTCTGGATAAAGGCAAGCCTCGCACAGGAGAGTCATGGAGTACGATTTCGGCTTGGGCTTGGGGGCTTTCCCGCGCATTGGACTATCTCGAAACGGACAAGGACATTGACGCTGGCAAGGTCGCCGTACTGGGACATTCGCGGCTGGGGAAAACAGCACTCTGGGCTGGCGCGACGGACCAGCGGTTCGCATTGGTAATATCCAACTGCTCAGGATGTTGCGGAAGCGCAATCTCACGCAGGAAATTCGGCGAGACCATATACATCGTGAATGACGCTTTCCAGCATTGGTTCTGCGGCAACTTCGAAAAATACAGCAACAACGAAGATGACCTTCCGTTCGACCAGCATGAGCTGATTTCAATGATAGCTCCGCGTCCGGTCTATGTTTCAAGCGGAAGCGAGGACAACTGGGCTGACCAGAAGGGAGAATATCTAAGTCTGGTAGGGGCGACACCGGTTTACAACCTATATGGTTATGAGGGATTTACATCCACGGAAAAGCCGGGCGTGGAAGATCCGGAAACAGTCGGACGGATGGGCAACCACATGCGCAAGGGCGACCACGACATCTTGCTTTACGACTGGACACAATTCATTAATTTTGCAGACAAGTTTCTGAAATAATTACACTAAAATATGAGAATCGTAAGTTTATTAAAGCCGATCATCGGGACAGTTTGCCTATCGTTGCTTGTTTCTTGTAATGCGGGCCAGCCGGATGTCCGCCTGGACAAATCTGTATTGCGGGACAAAATCGCGGGCGGATGGGCAGGTAAAATGATTGGGGTTGCATACGGCGGTCCGACAGAGTTCAAATCATTGGGAAAAATCATTGAAGATCCTATTCCATGGAAGCCTGAACTGATTACGCGCGCCAGGTGGGAGGACGACCTTTATGTGCAGATGTCTTTTATGGAAGTGATGGACCGCAAAGGAATGGATGCTGACGCAAAGGATTATCAGGCTGCTCTGGCCAATGCGGGATACAAACTCTGGCATGCCAATGTCCAGGCACGCAAGAATTACACTGACAGCATTTTTCCGCCAATGTCCGGTCGTCCTGAATACAACATGCACGCAGACGACATTGACTTTCAGATAGAAGCGGATTTCATCGGTATGATGTGTCCTGGCCTGCCGCAACTGGCGAACCAGTGGTCAGACAAGATAGGACATATTATGAACTACGGCGACGGCGTTTACGGAGGAGCATTCGTTGCGGCGTTATATTCCGCCGCATATGTGGAAGACAACATGTATGACGTTATAGAAAAGGCCACGCTTTCATTGCCTTCGGAATCCGCTTACTGTCAGATTATTAAGGACGTGTTGTCGTTCTATAAAGAAAATTCGTCCGATTGGAAGAAGACATGGCAGAAAATTCAGGACAAATGGGAATATACCGACATTTGCTGTTCTGGCATTGACACTAACATTGACGCAAAGCTGAACGGCGCCTACATTGTCATCGGACTGTTGTACGGCGAAGGCGATGTATTCAAGACCATGGATATTTCCACCCGTTGCGGACACGATTCAGATTGCAATCCATCTACGGCACTGGGCGTATTGGGCGTAATGAAGGGCTACGACAGTTTGCCTGCTGAATATCGGGCGGTGCTGGACAACATGCAGGATACTTTCTTCATCTTTACAGATTACACATTGCGGAAAGCCATTGACAGGACAATGTCCAATATCGAGGCCAATGTCATCAGTTGTGGCGGAAAGGTGGAAGATGACCATATAGAATTCAAGGCCCAGAAACCGACACCTCTGCCGCTGGAAGTGTCCTTTCCCAATGCTGTTTTCGACAGGCGTTTCATAGTTCACGAGGATAGCACATGCGTGACCAAAGGCAACTGGCAGACCGATGGCAATGTTATATACAGTGACCAGGCAGGAGATGAGCTCGGTTTCGATTTCGACGGGACCGGTATCGCGATATGCGGCCAGTGGGTCCGCAATGGAGGAAAGGCCGATGTTTACATAGATGGCGTTTTCAACCGTACGATAGATTGCTACTATTACTATGGCGGGCAGGAGCATAAAAGCAATTATATTTACCATATCTTCAATCTGAAAAATGGCAAACATAATGTCAAGATGGTAGTGAAAGGCGAAAAGAAGCCTGAGTCCCAAGGATGTCGCATAGCTGTCACTGACGCTGCCGTATTTCACCAATAGCACCCTCCTGAAATCTTTTAGACACACCATATGATGAAATTCCATAGCATCATCCAAACTGCACTGTGCTGCACTGCTGTTCTTTTCGCGGGAACTCCACTGTCCGCCAATAACGGCGACTACGGTCTGAATTCCCCGGACGGACATATTACCGTAAATGTCTCCGTCGGCAGCGATATCAAATATTCAATCTCCAGAGACGGAAAAGTTCTGATCGCGCCATCTGCCATATCAATGAATCTTTCAGACGGCATTGTTTTCGGTGTGAATGACAGACTCCGCAAGGTGAATCGCTCAAGTTATGACGAGACATGCCCGGCGACAGCATACAAAAAGGCGGAGGTCCGGGACAACTATAATCAGATCAGATTGCAGTTCAATGAGTTCTCACTCGTTTTCCGGGCATATGATGATGGTGCTGCATACAGGTTTGAGAGCAATCTGGACAAGAAAAAGGAGTACAAGGTAATCTCCGAGCAGGCAGAATTTGATTTCGGCACAGATCGTAAAGCATTTGTCCCATACGTTATCGGTCTCGGCGGCAAGCAGTTTGACGGTCAATTCTACAATTCATTTGAAAACACCTATACCGTTCAGAACCTTTCCGGATGGAGAAAGGACAAGCTGGCGTTTCTGCCTCTTGCTGTCGAAGCGGACAATGGTGTGAAAGTGCTTGTCACTGATGCGAACCTCACGAATTATCCTGGAATGTATCTGCTTGGAGATGAAGGCGGTACCAAATTAAAGGGCGTCTTCGCCCCTTATCCAAAGGTCGTAGAGCAAGGCGGCAAGCATATGCTCCACGGAATCGTGACCGAGCGGGAGAATTTCATCGCCAAAGTTTCCGGAGACGAGGTCTTCCCTTGGAGAACATTTATCATCAGCACCGACGATGCGCAACTTGCTGTAAATGACCTGGTGTGGAAACTTTCACAGCCACAGGGACCGGGAATGGATTTCTCATGGGTCAAACCAGGAAAAGTGGCATGGGACTGGTGGAACGGGTGGAATCTCTACGGGGTGGACTTCCAAGCAGGAATAAACACTGAGACATACAAATACTACATTGATTTCGCAGCAGCCCACAACATTGAATATGTAATTCTCGACCATGGCTGGGCCGTAAAGAAGAAAGCGGATCTGCTTCAGGTAATTCCAGAAATAGACATGCCTGGACTTGTCAAGTACGGACAGGAGAAAGGTGTCGGCATCATTCTGTGGGCCGGTTATTGGGCATTTGACCGAGATATGGAGAATATCTGCAAGCATTATGCGGAGATGGGGGTCAAGGGCTTCAAGGTCGATTATATGGACAGAGATGACCAGATTATCGTGGACTTCCACTCCAGAGCTGCGGAAATGACTGCCCGCTATGGGCTTCTGATTGATTTCCACGGGACTTACAAACCGACCGGACTGAACCGCAGATGGCCCAATGTCGTAAACTACGAAGGAGTCCATGGTCTGGAACAGATGAAATGGAGTAGTCCATCTGTGGATCAGGTCACTTACGACGTCACCGCGCCGTTCATCCGCATGGCGGCAGGCCCGATGGACTACACGCAGGGTGCAATGAGAAATGCTACCCGTGCTAATTATCGTCCGGTAAATGACGAAGCCATGAGTCAAGGCACACGATGCCGTCAATTGGCGGAATATGTCATTTTCGATGCCCCGTTGAACATGCTCTGCGACTCTCCTTCAAACTACATGCGCGAGGAGGAGTGCACGGAATTCATAAGTTCCATACCTACAGTGTGGGATGAAAGCATTGGCATAAACGGAGAAATCGGCAAGTATATAGCCTTGGCCCGCCGCAGCGGCAAGACTTGGTATATAGGATCATTGACAGACTGGACCAGACGCGACTTGACGCTTAACCTCAGTTTCCTCGGAGAAGGCAACTGGACATTGGATATTTTCCAGGATGGTGTAAATGCAGACAGAGCGGCGCAAGACTACAGCCATACAACCGCTGCCGTGCCAGATAACCGACAAATTACCGTACACCTCGCGTCCGGTGGAGGCTGGGTAGCAAAAATCCTTCCGGCATCCGAATCTGCCGGCGCGGACACGGCATTCAAGTTCAGGCCGAAGAACGGGAAGATATACCACAAGGGGTGGATTGACCTGAACAAGAACGGAGTCAAGGACATTTATGAAGATCCGGCGGCGGACATTGACGCGAGAGTGGAAGATCTGCTTTCGAAGATGACGATTGAAGAGAAGACCTGCCAGATGGTGACGCTTTACGGATATGGGCGTGTTCTTGCCGACCCGCTTCCGACTTCTGAATGGAAAGAGAAACTGTGGAAGGACGGAATGGGAGCGATAGACGAGCATCTGAACGGTTTCCGTCAATGGGGTAAGCCTATCGAGATGTATTCGCCTTATCTCTGGCCGGCATCCACACATGCGGCTGCGATGAACGAGGTCCAGCGGTTTTTCATCGAAGATACCAGGCTGGGTATCCCCGTGGATTTCACCAATGAAGGAATACGTGGCGTCGAGGCCTATCGTGCGACGAATTTTCCTACCCAACTCGGCCTCGGACATACCTGGGACAGGGAATTGATCCATGAAGTGGGACGCATCACCGGCCGCGAGGGAAGGCTTCTGGGCTATACCAATGTTTATGCTCCGATTCTAGATGTGGGAAGAGACCAGAGATGGGGCCGCTACGAGGAAGTTTATGGCGAGTCTCCCTATCTTGTAGGTGAACTGGGGGTACAGATGACGCTCGGAATGCAGACAGATTTCCAGGTGGCATCCACCGCCAAGCATTTCGCTGCTTATTCGAACAACAAGGGAGCGCGCGAGGGCATGTCACGGGTGGACCCTCAGATTGCGCCTCATGAGGTGGAGAACATACATGTCCATCCATGGAAAGAGGTCATTTCACGTGCTGGCCTCCTCGGTGCGATGGTTTCATACAATGACTATGACGGCGAGCCGATAGAGGGCAGCCATTATTGGCTTACTGAACGTCTCCGCGACGAATTTGGCTTCAAGGGCTATCTCGTGAGCGACAGCGATGCCGTGGAGTATCTCTATTCGAAACACAATGTCGCAGCGGACATGAAAGAAGCTGTGCGCCAGAGCGTTATGGCAGGATTGAATGTGCGTTGCACCTTCCGCTCTCCTGACAGTTATGTGCTTCCCTTGAGAGAACTTGTAGAAGAAGGAACTGTTCCGATGTCGGTCATCGACGAAAGAGTACGTGACATCCTGCGCGTTAAATTTCTTGTAGGGCTGTTCGACGCCCCTTATCAGACTGACTATGAAGCAGCTGACGAAGAAGTCGATGGCGTGAAGAACAATGAGGTGGCTCTTCGAGCTTCTCTGGAATCTCTCGTGCTTCTGAAAAATGCCCCTTCTGACACGCCTTTCGGAACTGACGGAAAGACGCTTCCTCTCAACGCAGAATCACTCAAACGTGTCGCCGTCATTGGTCCGAACGCTGACGACACTGGATATGCGCATCTTCATTATGGGCCATTGGGAACCGAAGCCGTTTCGGTGCTTGAAGGATTGCGTAAGGAACTTGACGGCAAGGCGGATGTCGTATATGCCAAGGGCTGTGAACTCGTGGACAAGAATTGGCCCGAATCGGAAGTTCTGCCGGAAGACCCGACTGCAGAAGAAATGTCCGGGATAGCGGAAGCCGTGAAGACAGCTGAGAGCGCCGACGTTACCGTGCTCGTTCTGGGCGGCGGTCCGCGCACTTGCGGAGAAAACAAAAGCCGCACGTCTCTGGAACTGCCCGGGCATCAGAACCTTCTGCTGAAGGAAATCATAAAGACCGGAAAGCCGGTCGTCGTCGTCCTGATAAACGGACGTCCATTGTCAATAAACTATGCTGACAAATATGCGGATGCCATCTTGGAGGCCTGGTATCCTGGGGCACATGGCGGGACCGCGGTCGCAAAAGCGTTGCTTGGAGAGTATAACCCGGGCGGCAAACTTACGGTAACCTTTCCGCGAACCGTGGGACAGATTCCGTTCAATTTCCCGTATAAGCCTGCTTCTCAAGTAGATGGCCGCAAGGAACTCGGCCAGGGCGGATGGGCCAGCCGTGTCAACGGTTCGCTCTACGACTTCGGCTACGGACTCTCTTATACGACTTTCGAATACACGGATCTCCGACTCTCTGCCACTCAGATCACCCCGACGGATTCAGTGCTGGTCTCTTTCAATGTCACCAACACCGGCAAGGTCCGTGGAGATGAGGTCGTGCAGCTTTATGTCCACGATTGTCTAAGTTCAATAACGGTCTATGAGAAGGTACTGCGCGGTTTCGAACGCATTTCCCTTGAACCGGGAGAGACCAGGACTGTAGAATTCAAGTTGACTCCAAAGGATTTGGCAATGCTCGACAGGAACATGGATTTCGTGGTGGAGCCGGGTGATTTCGAAATCATGGCAGCGGCGTCATCCACAGACATAAGGCTCCAGGCAAAACTCAGCGTGAAGGATCCTTCTGCTACTTCAGTTACGGAGTCCAAGACGGATGATATGAAATTCTCCGGCCCAGTAAGACTCGGAAAAGGCGATTTCCTTACTGTTCCGGCAAGTGGAAGCGTAACAGGTGTGCGCTTTGTCCTCAGTGAAAATTCAGATGCGGAAATCTACGTGCAGATAACTAATGGCGGCGGTCAGTTCCTAACGGTTTCCGGCACTAAGCATTGTGGCGCCGGTGTCAATGAGGTTTCATTCCCGTCCACCGATGCTTCTGAACTGAGGCTTGTCGTCGGAAGAGGCAAAGCCGTAGTCGATAACATTGAAATAGATAAATCAACTCTGTAACAGAATTGTAAAAAAAGTACATTCTTTTTAAATTTGCGCTGCTTATAATTCTCGTATTCATATGGCTAGACAGATAAAGATCAAGGATATCGCCAAGATGGCGGGTGTCTCATCCGGTACAGTGGACCGGGTGCTGCATAACAGGGGAGGAGTCTCAGAATCAAGCAAGAAAGCTGTAGAACGCATATTGGCCGAAGTCGGATACCGTTATAATATTCATACCTCTGCCGTGTCATTGACAAAAGAATTCAATCTGGTCATTACCACTCCGGGCGGAATTCCGGGTGAGTACTGGGGTTCAGTCATGTCCGGAATTGAACATGCTCTCAATGAATTCTATGATATCAATATCCATTGCATCCAGGCATTGTACAATCAGTTCGATGTCTATTCTTGCCGTTCTGCTTTCGACAGTGTTTTGCAGATGTCGCCTGATGCTGTGATCATAGGTCCGACATTTGCGTCTGAAACTATACGCCTGTGCAATGAACTCGACAAGGCTGAGATACCGTATGTTTTCGTGGACTCCGTTATAGACGGAACAAGTCCGGTCGCATCATATACGACCGACCAATATGCCTGCGGCCATCTTTTGGGAAGGCTTCTGTCTTCATTTACTCCGTCAGATGCCAAATTTGCCATTTGTGGAACTGCGCGTGTCGGTGATGAAAGGTCAAACAATACCCAGGAGAGGAAGAAAGGGTTCTTGGCATATTTCAAGGAAACAGGCCGTTCGGATAGTGTTTCTGAAATACGCTTTTCCATATCCAATCCTAAGGAAACAGAAGAGATTATCCTGGAATTGGTAAAGAATAATCCTGATATAAAGGGGATTGCGGTGCTCAACTCGAGAGGTTATGTAGTGGCGGATATTCTCCGTCGCCATGGCATTGACGATATCCGGCTTATGTCGTTCGATCTTACATCGAATAATGTTCGCTGTATTCAGAACGAGTCTATTTCCGCAGTTCTTTGTCAACGTCCTGAACTGCAGGGTTTCTTCTCAGTAAAGTCACTTATTCATTGGCTGCTTTACCGTAATGCGGATACGAACAAGCATCATAAAATGCCGATAGATGTCGTGTTCAAGGAGAATTTGCCGTTCTACAAGGAAATCGTGGATTCTGAATAGAGTTCAGTCTTCTAATGCTTATGAATTCTGAGTGTTTTCATGAGACAGAAGATTGTAAAATTTTTCTCGTGTACGTGCACAATTACTATATATATTATTATATTTGCACATTAGAAGCTGTCTCTTATACACATCTCCGAGCCC